>Ga0247694_1000282_pt1 | contig 13162 bp, 18 predicted proteins | sample CNK35_metaG_FD_182736 | JGI IMG/M metagenome (GOLD analysis project Ga0247694, IMG submission 182736) | Soil microbial communities from Purdue University Martell Research Forest, Indiana, United States - CNK35 | ecosystem: Environmental > Terrestrial > Soil > Temperate forest > Bulk soil...
ACTGTAGCAGGATGCCCGCGTTCAGCTCGGTCGTGGTGGGCGCCGAGATGGAGGCGATCGAGGGCACGTAGGCGACCCTCGTGTTGCCATCGGCAAGGCTGTCGGCCATCAGTACTCCTCGGTGCTGGTGTCGTCGGTGGGCTCAGCCGGTTCGGGGACCGGGCGGGGCTGGTGTTCGGCCATGGCCGGGTCGGCCTCAATGGGCGGGTCGCACGGCACCCAGCCCTTGAGCGCCCACATGTCGGCCGCGTCGGAGGGGATCTCGGCCTTGCCCTTGTGCTCGTTGTGCTGCATCCAGATGTGCGACATCAGACCCGGCCCAACTCGTAGGTCACCGAGGTGATGAACGTGTGCGTGATCGTGACCAGGTTCGTGGTCCGGTTGATGTTGTTCTGGGTGATGAGGATCGTCTTCGTGGTGGCGTTGGTGACCGTCACACCCGCGACGGTGCCGACGTTGCCGGCGGGCGTGGTGCCGCCGTCGGACACGGCAACGGTGTCGGGTGAGCCACCGCCGTTGATGACCCGGTAGATCAGGCCACCGACAGGTACGAGGTCGCCGGAGATGGTGTCAGAGGCGGACACCGCTGCGGGCGCGGCGAGCAACCCCGCTACGGTGATCGTGGACGGGGTGATGGCAGCCATGAACGGCAACCTCCTCGAGGGTGCTGGTGGGTGATCAGCCGGGCGCTGAGATGAAGCTGAAGATCGAGACCCCGTCCATGACGAGGCGCCCGGTTGCCTCATCCCGGACCGGGGCGAGAACGTCGTCCTGCTGGATCAGGCCGCAGTTGCGCCCGGCTATGACGGGTCGCTGGTTGACCAGCCGGGCCCGGGCCTGCCCCTGCATCACGCGCGCCGCAGTGGCGGTCTCGCCGACGCAGTGACAGTTGAACTCGACGTTGACCGTGATGGCCTGCGCGTCCAGCGCGTTGGCCGCACCGTCGGCGGGCCACTTCACGGTGGTGTAGACCAGCACGTACGGCAGGACCGAACCGACGCCGGGTGCGGGTGCGTTCGCGACCTGCCCGTCGTAGACGGTGATCTCCCCGCCCGCGCGTAGCAGGTTCAGGCCGGCCTGGGCGTGGCTCTCGTCGATCTGGTCGGTCATGACCCGTCCAGCAGGTCCACCGCGGCGTCGCCGACGGCGTTGATGAAGCGGGGTTCCTCTAGGTCCAGGGCGTGTTTCCCGGCCGGGTAGGGCGGGTTGTTGACCGAACCGAACTCGAACAGGTGCGCCAGTGGGGCCTGGCTGTTGGTGGATGCGACACCTATCTCTGCCGACCAGTGCGGGGGGCGGAAGTCCTCGTCGTAGCCGATGCCGCGGACGATGTGCGGGATGCTGGTCGGCTCGTGCTTGATGGCTTCCCAGCCGGCCCGCCAGTCCGTCTTGATGTTCAACGCGCCCCGCCGGACGACCTTCGCGAAGACCTTGTCGGCACGCTCGGGCAGGGTTTCCCAGTCGCGGATGAGTCCGTTGAAACCGACGGCGATGGTGGGCATCAGCTGATCACCTCGTCCATGGCCAGCCGGCGGGCCGACTTCTGGGAGCCGTGGTGCTCGCCGGTGATGTGGTAGATCCGCCCGACCAGCTCGACGTCGTTGACGCAGGTGAGGATCGTGACGATGTCGTCCGGGCGGATGCCCTCCGACCCGACCACCGGCAACTGCAAGGTTGCCGACGCCGACCGGGGTGACGCCTGCCCGACCTCGATCGCGGCGGCCACCCCGCCAGGGGTCTGGACCCGGCACGCGCCCGAGTACAGGGTCTGGTAGGACTTCGTGACCACCGCCGTCAACGGGTTGGTGTCCACGCTGGACACCCGTTTGATCAGACACGTGTCGGCGAAACCGGCGGCCGCGAACGCCCGCGCGCGCGCGAGGACCGAGGACCGGCTCATCCGACCCGGACCAGCCCGGCGCGGCGGGCGTACTGCCGCCGGATCGCCGCCTTCACGTGCGGGGCGAGCTCCATCTGTGCCGACAGCGCCCGCGAGGACGTGTAGGCGACGTTGTAGTCGTCGATGGACTCCGACTGCACACCGGACGGGTTGACGTACACACCCTTGGCCAGTGACAGGGTGGCCCCGCGGGCGAGTTGCAGTTCCTGCGCTCCTGCCGCGTAGCCGTGGGTGTAGGTGATCGCGGACAGGGACGGTTCCTGACCGGTGTACGGGGTGCCGTTGGTGGTGTAGCTGGGTCGCCAGTTCCAGTCCCAGCCCCACGACCAACCCATGTTGTTCTGCCACCCGTAGCGGCGCCACAGCCGGTTGCCGAACACCTTGTAGTCGGTGTTCACCGTCAACGTGACGCCGTCGAGCACCACCGAGGTGACGGCGGTGACGGGGATCTGCGGCAGGTCCAGCCACGAGTCGGTGGTGGACAGGATCGAGCAGGTGTCACCGACGACCTGCAGGATCCGTTGCCGGGCCGCCTCCTGCACGGCCGCGGTGGCGGTCTCGAGCAGGAGGGTCGCGGTACCGGTGTTCAGGGAGGCGAGAGAGACCTGCATCGAGTCGGCCAGGTCCTGCATCGTGGCGAACTGGTCAGCCATCGGTCTCCCTCGCCTCGCCGGTGTGGATCAGGTGAGGACGACGAACGGCACGAACCGCGACACCGTCGGCGTGGCCAGGGTGGCTGGCGCCGTGGTGGTCAGGGCCGCCCCGGACGTGACGGCCAGGTTCAGCTCGCCGGTGACGATCGGCGGGATGACCAGCTGGCCCAGCAGGGTCGGCACCGTGGTGGCCTTGCTCATGATCGCCACCCAGTAGATGCCGGTCTTGCTGATCGTCTGCGCCGTCGCCAGCGCGATGGTCTGCTTCGTGTTCGCCGCCAGCGCACCCGACGTGGCGTCGGCAGACTGCGCGAGCAGGGCCGGCGTGGCGGCGTTGGAGTACAGCGCCACCCATGAGTTCGTCGGGGTGCCGGCCGCGGTGGTGCCGACGAAGTAGCTGACGTTGGTGATCACGTCACCGGCGGCCAGCTTGATCGCGACCGCGGTCATCACCTGGGTGGTGAGGGCCACCGAACCGGAGTCCGACACCGAGTCGTAGCACCCGAACCGGGGCAGGTTCGCCCGGAAGAAGGTGGCCGACGATGCGGGGTTCTGCACGTCCCATGGCGCGAGGACGTCGCGGACGTTGCCGCCGAATAGGCCGAGCTGACTCATGCTGCGCTCTCCTTGCTGGGCGCGGCCGCCTTCTTCGGTGCCGCGGCGACGGGCTCGATGATGTAGCCGGACATGACCATGTGCCGGAACTCGGCCGGGGACGTGTCCTCGTCGAGAACGGGCAGACCGTCGGCGAAGGTGAGGTGACCTTCGACGGTTGCCCGGCCGTCCTGGAACTGGACGCTGCCCACCGCGCCGGTGTAGTCCGGGACCGGCGTGCGGACCAGGTAGGCGGCCATCAGGTCACCGTGATCGACCGCAGTACCCCGGCCGCCTTGGTGTTCTTGAGGCACATCGCGACCGGCCCGATCTCCAGTTCGCCGGACTTCACGGCACCGGCGTGGGCGAAGTCAGGCAGCCAGGTCTGCACCATCGGGATGCCCGAGGCGATGACGCCGTGGAAGGCGTCAAGGCCGAAGGTGACCGCGTACAGGTCGGTGGCGTTGGAGGTGATCGGGATGATCGGGGTCGACCCGTCGTACCGGTCGCCGATGTCGATCATCGTCCAGCCGTTGTACGACTCGACCTGGCGACCCATGTCGTCCTTGTCGTTCGTGTACGACCCGGCGGTGCGCACGATCGACCGCAGCCGGGCGATCATCTTGGTGTTGCCCAGGAGCGCCTTCACACCGGGCGGGACGGCACCGGGCTGGCTGATGTCTCCAGAGCCCATGTGGCTGGGGATGATCAGCGACAGGAAGTCGTCCAGCTCGTCGAGGCGGGTGTTGGCGGTGGCCAGGTTGCCCGCGATCGTCGCGGCCTTCCAGTCCGCCGAACCGGCCACGTAGCCGGCGGTCTTCTCCGTCACGGTACCGGTGAGCGACTTGGACAGACCGTCGAAGCCGGTCGCGTCGACCGAGGTGTCGCCGAGCACCAGTTCCTGCTGAAACCGCACGATGCTCGACGTGGTCAGCTGCGACAGCTGGAACGCGATCTCGTTGGTCTGCTGCGGGCCGAGGTTGGCCAGGGTCCGGTCGAGGGTGAAGGCACCACCGAGCGGCTTGAGGTCCACCGTGAACCGGGTGCGGGTCGCCTGGGTGGGCGCGTACTCGGAGTTGATGGCCCGGAACTGGGCGGAGGCCGCGGTGGTGAGCCGGGTGTAGGCGTAGGTCAGGGTGGCGCCTCCGGAACCCGGCGACACCGAGTCGTCGAAGGGCACGTGGTCCCACAACCACGAGTACCGGCGGAGGTTGTCGATGACGTTGAAGTCGACGTCGTTGAGGGTGTTCACCGCCGCCTGAGCGAGCGTGATGGGCATAGGGGTTTACTCCGTTACGTGATCAGCCGGCCAGCTGCTTGCGCTGGTTGGCGACGGCCTCGGTGAGTGATGTCGCCCGTACGCGGGTTGGCGGTTTCGCGCCCTGCGACGGGTCGGGCCGTGGTGACGACGCCTGGCCGGTGCCACTTCGTGCGGGGTATTTCGCCGCGGCCTCCTGGACCTTGGCTTCCAACTGGGTGCGGAACTCTGCGCTGCGCGGGTCGAGGTCCGACAGGTCGTCCAGCGAGGCGACGAACGCCATCGAGTCGAGCATCGCGCCGGGGTCTCCGCCGTGCGTGCCGGCGGCCCGCCAGACCTGGAGCTCCACGGCTGCGGTCCATGCCTGGTCCTGGGCGAGGGAGATCTGTCGGGTCAGTTCGGCCGGGTCGGGTGGTTCGTCGCCCTTGAGGCCGAGGGCCTTCGCCACGTCGGCGGCGAGGGCCTGGCGGGCTTCGGCGGCCGCGTTGGCTTTGGCTTCGGTGCGGGCCTTGCCGGCCTCGGCGCGGGCGTCCTTGATCTGCTTCTGTGCCCAGTCCGGTAGGGATGCCAGATCCTCAACGGGTGCGGGCGGTGGTGCCGGTGCTGCGGTTGGTGCTGGTGGCTCAACCGGCGCGCCTGGCGTCGGCTGGACGGGTTCGGTCATGAAGGTGCCCTCCTGGAGCACTCGGTGGTCAGGTGCCGGGCTTGAGGAACGCCCTTACGGCGCGGCCGGCGTTCTCGACGTGCTTGCGTGGCGGCAGGGCGCGGTAGCCGCCGCGGGCCTCGGTGGCCTCAGCCCAACGGCGGGCCCACGACTTGTGCGTGGCGAACGCCCATCGCATCTGGGCTTTGCTGGCGAACATGTGCGCACCCGGCACGGTCTACCTCCGGGCATGGTGACGGACCGTCCGGTGAAGACGGTTGGAACGGGGATGGGTCAGTAGGGCAGCGTGGCCGTGCCGCGGATGGCGAGGGAGTCGAGCCGGTTGCCGACGGTGCGCTCCACGATCGCGGAACGCAGGCTGGCCACGCTCGCGCTGGATGCCCTCGGCACCGACAACTCCTTGGCCAGCGCGATCAACTCGGGCTTCTTCAGCCGCGCCACAGCGGCGTGGGCCTGCTCGCGCGTGCTCATGGCCGACAACTCACCACGCGTGATCGATACCGCCGGTTGTGCTGCCTTCTTCGCTGGTGCCGCCTTGGCCCTGGTCATCTTCGCTACAGCAGGAGAGTGGGAGGGCGCGGACGGAGAGCCCTCGGGCGGCAGTGCGTTCGCGGCGAGGAGTTCCTCGCGCGAGTTGTAGCGTGGCCCCTGTCCGGATGCGTACAGGGCTGCGCGGAGGCTTGAGGACTGGGATGCCGGTGGGGGCGCGGATGTGGACGGAGAAGCCAGCCCGCGGCGGGCGGCGTCTTCGGCGGCCACCCGGGCGCGGTAGTCGGCGACGTCTTGATCCATGGCGGCAAAGCGGGTGTGAATGTCCGCCGGTGTGGTCCCATGCTCAAGGCTGATCAGGTGTTGCCGCTCGCCGCCGATCACGACCTCGGCGGCCCGGTCGGCCGGGGTCAGTGCCTTCTGGTTGTTCTCCGGGACCACGAGGCCAGCGTGGGAGCTGCGGATCCGGGTCAGCACGCGGTCGAGGTCTTGGCGGGGCACGTCCGGCCCCACTTCGGCGCGGAGATCCGCGAGACCAACCCAGCCGCCCGGGCGGCGTTCCAGCTTCCGCACTGCCGCGTGGACGCGGTCCACGATCTGCGCCTCGGAGTGCGCGGCCGGCGCCTTGGGCGGTTCGGCCGCGATCCGTTTCGCCTGCTCGACCTCGGGTGATCCGACACCCTGCCGACGCAGCTGCGCCTTGATCTGGTCACCGGACATGGTGCGAGCTTCCGGGCCGATCCACTCCTCCCCGTAGGACTTCAGGGAGTGGGGCTGCATAGTGTCGAGACCATCGGCGTGGACCTCCGGCGAGTGGATGTCACCCCGGAAGCCGCGTGTCGCGATTGAGTCGAGTTGGCGGCCGATAGTGGCGTCGACGATCTCGCGACGGAGATCGTCCGCCTTCATGGTCGTCGGCCGCGCGATGTGCAGCTCTCGCGCCATGGCGACGAGTTCGGTCTTCTTGAGCGAAGCCACCGCTGCATGGCCCTGCTCCCGGCTGGCCATGGCCGACAACTCCCCGGCCGTGATCGACACGGGGACCGCTGCTTTCCCTCGCGCCATCTTCGCTGCTGCGGGGGAGGCCTTCGCCGCCGCTCGCGGGCGCGACGTCGACTCCAGCCGGTCCGCCAGCCGGTGTGCTTCGGCGTGCTGCTGGCGGGCCGCATCCAACGCCGCCGAGTGCTGGCCGGCCAGGTCTCCGCCGCCGATGCCCTTCGAACCGCCGTTCATGACCGCGGACAGGTCCAGGTCCCCGTTTGCGGCGTCGCGCAGGTCCCGGGCCGCCTGTCGTGGCGACTTGCCGGCGTCCAGTTCCCGCTGCACGCGGTCCAGGGTGGCGGCGTCCACGTTCAGGCCGGCGCCGAGGTGGCGGGCATCGATGTGCTTGGCCCCACCGGGAGCGAAGTCGGACCCGACCGCAGCCTTCGGTGCGGTCTTCTTCGGAGCGATGCTCAACCGCTCCATCGCGTCGCGTATCTCGCCGGGGGCGTCGTCGCTGGAACCGAAGCTGGCCATATGGCGGGCAATGGTGTCGCGGCGGTCATCGACCGACTGATCGCGGCCGAGTTGGATTCCAGCATCGCGAGCAATTCGGGAAAGATCGGCGCTCGACACTCCCGCGAGCAGCATCTTGACGCCGTCCATGTTCTGTTGCCACGGATCGCCTGACGAGGCGGGTGCCTGTAGGGCATCCACGTGGGACTGGGCGGCACCCACGTGATCGCCTGCGGGCGCGCGCGAGGCGGTCATCTTCCGCACCGCCGGTGAGGTCGACAGCGGGTGTGCGTCGAAGGACCGGGCCGGTTCCCGCAGCGGGGATGTCACCGACTCCTGCGGCCGGATCTCGTGGCTGCCATCGTCCCAGTGGACCCGCATCGACCCGTCCGGATTTACCGTCGCGACCGTGCCGAGACGCCGGGCGTCCCGGGTGTCGACGATCCGGTCGTCCGGGCGGGGCTTGCGGGTCGGCAGTCGGGACGAGATCACGGAGCCGCCGGCGGTGACGGTGCGGCCCATGGTGCGGCGCATGTCCGCCTCGGGCTCGCCGGGCTTGTGCTCGTGGTCGGGCTTGAGCAGCTTGACCAGGAAGCGGGCGATGCTCTTGGGCCCAACGAACTGGCCGCCGAGGTCGGTGCCTTTCGCGCCGCGCCGTTCGCCGGGGTGAAGGCCCACAGAAACCCCCTCGCGGTCTGTCCTGGGTGGATGGTGCCGCGAGTGGTGCGGGGAACTACCGGGCTTGCGCGTCCGCGTGGGCGAGACCCCACCGCACCCGCAGGACCGGCTGGTCCTTGGTGTACGGGCAGGACGTCAGGGGCATGCTGCTGCGGCCAGCCTGGCGGCCGAGGGCCTGTGCGCGGGCGATCTGCGCGTCGGTCGGGTTCATACGCCGTAATCCCTTCCCTGCCCGGCGAGCCGGGCCCGCTCGATGGCGGCCGGGTTGTCGCCGGTGTGGTGGGCGGTGAACTCAGCGACCGTCGTCCGGCCGCCGTGCTCGGACCACCACTGCTTCAGTTCGTCGCTGGCGTACTTGCGCGCCCGGGCGGCGGGTCCTGACCACAGGGTAGCGGGGTCGATCCCGGCGGCCCGGCCGGCGGCGTTCAGGAGATTCCCGTGCGTATCGTCCTCGGCCTGCAGCACCGCGACGGCGACCTGCTCGAAATGCAGTCTGCGGATGGTCTGGGCGCGGCTCTCTCCGGCGCGGCGTTCCTGGTCGACAAGGTGCAGGCGTTGCTGGCGTTCCAGCTTGCTCACGTCAAGGTCGTGGACCTCGGCGTACGCCTCGACATAACTGCGGCCCTGCGCCACCAACTTGTCGATGCGGCGGGAGTGCTGGTCGTCGTGGACCTCGAGGTGCGGTGTGCCCTCACGGCGCGCAAGTTCCGTGTCGACCCGTGTCAGCGCGGTCTCGAGTTCGTGGCCGCTGAGGGTGTGGGACAGGCGGGCGAACTCGTCGGTGAGTTGCTCGGTGGTCCAGTTGTGCAGGTCGTCGGCCTCGTGCGGTTGCTCGGCTTCGCGGAGCAGGAACCTCGCCACCGACTTGGGGCCGACGAACTTCCCGCCGAGGCTGGTGCCCTTGGCGCCGCGGCGTTGCCCGGGGTGCGCACCCATGGGGCCCCCTAGCGGATGTACCGGTGCAGTTTCAGCAACCGGATCGCATCGTCCCGGTTGTTGCCAGCCTCGATGAAGATCTGCCGCGGGGTGATCCGGGGTCGTTTGCCGGCGGCCTCGCGGGTGAACTGCCGCCCGCCCGCGGTGTACAGCGACCCGGCCCGGTGGATGTTCGTCACCGCGACGATGTCCGCGCCCAGGTCGATGGCGTGCTGCTCGGCCTGCGACCAGCCGGCCGCGGTGCGCTCCGCCGGGCTCAGGTCCGCGTACACCGCCTCCGGGGAGGTCAGTGGTTCCGCGTCCTCCGGGGCGGGGACCATGACGCAGTCGCAGTTCGGGTGCCGTTCGAACCCGGTCGAGTACCGGTACCACCGGCCCGCCAGGATCAGACACCGGTTGCACGTCGGGCCGACGGTGAGCCGGACGTACCCGTCCGCGCCGTGGGTGGTCGTGGCGATCTGGTCCGCGGTCCGGCCGGCGTCGGCGACCTCGGTCCGGACCATCGTGTCCAGCTGCGCCAGCCCGGCAGCGAGGGCCCGGTCAGGGTCCTGCCCGCCCTTGATCCCGACCAGCGCGGTAATGGCCGGCTCGAACAGCAGCGAATGCAGGTCCCGACCGTCCGCGGTGACACCGGCCAGGGCCAGGGCTGCCACCGCATACTCGGCGACCGCGGGCGAGCCCTGCGCCGCCAGGGTCGCCTGCACGTATGGGTCGGCCGACGTGGCCGCGGCCGCCTGCGCGCCGGACACCGTCACCGTGAGGGCGGCGGACTGGCGGGTCCAGCTGGTGGCAATGTTGTTCGGATCGACCAGCCGCCAGCGCCGCTTCGCATCCGCCGACGCCGCATTGGTCAGGGCCTGGCGGTTGGTGTAGTGGCGTTGCGCCGACTCAGGCGGCTGCGCCACTGAGGCTGCCCGGCCGGGCCGACAGTTGGTTCGCGATCTGCGTCAGCGGGTCCTCGGCGGCGGCCTTGGTGTCCTCGGTCTGCATCCGCGCGATCTGCGCGTCGGTGTACCCGAGGTCCTCGCGGGTCTGGCGTAGCGGCACGATCGGCTTCGGCAGGTTGTACAGCTTCACCGCCGCGTCGGCCTTCTGCGCGATCGTCGGCGTCGACGGGTCCCGCCAGATCGTCTCCAGTCGCCGGTACCGGGGGTCCCAGTCGCCGTCCTGCAGCCGCTTCACCAGGCGCATGGTCTGCTCGTAGGCCCCACCGAAGGGGACCTGCTTGCGTTCGGCGCGCTTCACCAGGCGCATCTCCGCCGACCGGATCGAGTCCGCCGATGGCGGGTTCTCCGTGGTCAGGCCGAGGTAGTGCGGCGGCAGGCCGGCGATCGACGCAACCAGCCGGGCCAACTGGTTGATGGTCTGGTGGAAGTTGTCCAGATTCGCGGAGGAGAACTCGAACGTCTTCCCAGTGCCGTCGTCGTCCGGGATGGCAACGAATCGACCCAGCATCGCCTGTATCGCCGTCAGCTTGTTACCGGCGGAGTCCTCGAAGTCGGACGGGGACAGGCCCATGAGGCCGCGGATCGGCAGGGCCACGAACTCGGCCGCCACCATCATGTCGGTGGCGATCTTGTTGGCGGCGTGGACCAGCGGCAGGACGGTCTCCAGCTCCGAGCGGCCCAGCCAGTCGGTGAGGCGGGACCGGTTCACCAGTGGGGCGACCATGACCGTGCCGACCATGTGCTCATCGCGGTCCTGCTCGATGCCGTTCTCGAACCAGTGCGTCGAGTTCGGCAGATACAGGGTCGCGTACTTCACCCCACCGCCACCGGTGATCATCTGCGGCGCCGACGGCAACGACGGAGACGCCTGCGGATCCACCCACCGGCGCAGCGCGGCGCGGACCTGCCGGTTGCGCGGGTCGATGTCGGCGTACATCTCCAACGGTGACTCGAACGTGATCAGCGGCGTGTCCGCGTCGGCCTCGTTCGTGCCGACGCACACGAACGAGCGCCGCATCACCAGGGCGTCGATGCGGCCCAGCTGTGAGTTCTCGTCGGCGTCGTTCTCCTGCCATACCCGCCACAGGTCGTCGTCGCCGGAGTCCTGGTCGGGCAGCCGGAACCCCTCCGGGTCGAGGCGTTCCTCGACCGAGTCCACGACCAGCTGCGCCCACGCGATTACGACCTGCTGGAGCCGGTCGCCGATCTCCCGGAAGATTTCCGGGTGCATGTACGACCGGGCCGAGCGGAGTTCGTACTCGTCGTTGAGGGCCTTCAGCCTCGGCAGCTCGACGTCGTGCTGGCGGGACAGCCGGGCCAACCAGTCGGTCGGGGTCAGGTTCAGGGGCGAGGTCACGCAGCCCCCTTTTACGACATGACGATGAGCTTGCGGCGGGGCTTGGGCCAGAGCTTCCCGGCGGTGACATCGCCGGCGGCCTCGTGCACGAGGATCGAACTGACACAGCCGTCGATCTTCTGCGCCTGGCTCGGCTTGACGAGGACATAACGGCCCTGCGGCCGGGCTGCCTTGCGCGCGTTCCGGACATGCACCGAGGTGTAGGGGCAGTCGTCGTGGGTGAAGTCCGAGTCGGCCTTGTTGATGTCGACGAGCAGGTGCTCGGTCGCCGCGTGCATCTGGACTATCCGGTAGGTCTCCCACCGCAGGACGCGCTTTTCGCCGTGCTGCGCGGCCCAATCATCGATTTCGGTCTTCCAGTCGGGCGGGTCCGCATACATCCGCACGACCCGGTAGAACTCGAACACCTCGTCCATGGCGGCCGCGACCTCGAGACGGGGAACCTGACCGTCGAAGTCGGCGGGATTCCACACGCATGGCCGCTTGTCCGGCCCGTAGGTCGGGGTGAACTGGTAGCCGTCGCGCGTCTCCGCCCGGAGAACGGTCCAGTCGTCGGTGTCCGACCCGTCAAAGCCCAGGCAGATCGGCGTGCCCTTCGCCACGTCCGCCGGCTTCGCCTTCAGGTTCCATTTATCCGACTCGCACCAGGTTCCCTGACCGGCGACGTTGCGGTTGCCGTAGAACCGCTCGGCCTGCGCCGGGTCGCGCTCCAGCAGCTCGGCCGCCTCGGCCTCGATGGCGTCGATGTCGACCCACCACGAACCGGTGTACACATACTTGTGGATCTGCCGGCGTTCGACCTTGTTGCGGTAGCTCAGGTTGGCCGGCGGGCGGCGGTGGTAGCGGAAGATGTCCTTCGCCGCCGCCTCGGTGGTCAGCTGCGCCTGGGACATCTCGTTCGGGTCGAACGCGTTGCTGGTCTCCATCGACCGGCCGCCCATACCAGCCACACCGCGGCGTTGCGTGTCGGCGACCTTCGTCATGCCGTTGACCTTGGTGTACAGGCCCGACTCGTCCTGCAGGACGAATGTCACCGGCTGCCCCAGTCGCGACTGGGCCGAGGACGTCACCACGTCGATCTGGCCATCGTTCGGCAGGTAGATGAACTCCTTGCCGACGCGGACGATCGCGCTGAGCGGGCCGAGTTTCAGCATCGCCGACAGCGGCCGGAACACGTTGTCGGTCTGGTCCTCGGCGGTCGCGGTGAGCTGGATCAGTGGCGTCGGCCACGGGATTCCCATGGGCTCGCCGGGCTCGTACTCGTAGACCCACCCGCACTGGCAGCCGAAGTCGCTGCAGACGTAGGCTTCGCCGCCCTCCGCCCACCCGGCGAACAGTGCCGGCCCGAGCGCCTCTAAGCAGATCTGCGTCGCCGACCAGGGCCCCTTGCCGCACTTCTGCGGGCCGATGACGAGCGACCGGCGGTAGTGGAAGGCCGGCGCCAGGACCGGGTTCTCCGGCCGCCACACCGCGGTCGGCTTGACCCGGTAGTGATTGGCGGTGCACCACAGCTGCCAGTCGGCCATCTCGTAGTGGGCGCCCTTGTGGAACCCGTCCGGGACGATGCAGTGCTGCCAGATCCAGTCAGCGCCGAGGAAACCCAGCGTGGGGAAGTCGACGAAGTACTCAGGCGGTGTCGCCACCGGCCAGGACCGTCAGTCGGGTCCGGGCCGCAGCCCTCGGCGCGACCGCGGCGCCGGGCAACACAGCCTCGGGCGCCCGGTTGACCTTCCAACGGTTGGCGCGCATCCCTGGCGTCGTCAGGCCCAGCGAATCCGCCATCTGCCGCACCAGCGTGCCGAGGATGATCGGGCTTTTCGGCCGCTCCGACTCACCCAGTCGACGCACGTACAGCGCAACCTCGAGCTCCTGGGCGAACCGCTCCCACATCAGCGCCTGGGGCATCGCCCACAACCGCTCCCAGAGCTCCATCTCGCGACTCGACGGGGACACCAGCGGCCAGATCGGGGGCTCGCCGGGCCTGCCTGAGGCCGGAAGCTCGATCCACTCGCCTGCATCGCGTTCACGGGCCAGCGCGTTCGGGTCCGGCGCCGGGCCGGAGCGCACGCGAGCGCCACCACTTGCCATTTGATCACTCCAGTAGCCGCGCCTGGCGGCGATGGATGTCACTCTGAGTTACCCGAAGCGGCTGCCTCAGGGTCTTGAACCTCCCGGACCAGGGAAAGGCC
>Ga0247694_1000285_pt1 | contig 13094 bp, 12 predicted proteins | sample CNK35_metaG_FD_182736 | JGI IMG/M metagenome (GOLD analysis project Ga0247694, IMG submission 182736) | Soil microbial communities from Purdue University Martell Research Forest, Indiana, United States - CNK35 | ecosystem: Environmental > Terrestrial > Soil > Temperate forest > Bulk soil...
TCTTTGGAAGTGTCCTCGTCGAGCGCGGCCCGTTCGACTTCGAGTTGTGTAGCGAGTCCGTCGGCGTAGCGTTGGTAGTCTTCCGAGGAGACCAGCTCATCTTGGCACCGCGAGAAAAATTCCACGAAATCGTTTAGGAACTGGCCGGGATCGGCGAGCCGGCGATATTTGTCGAGTTTCAGACGCTCCAAATTGCGGCGCAGAAGAATCCAGTGATCGACCTTGTCGATCATCAATCGTTCCGGCGAGGCTTCCTTCAGCAGGCTCTCGCAGAAAGCGTGAAACGTCGCCAGCGTGACATCTTTGCCGCGTTCCCCCGTGGCGCGCACGACGCGTGCTTTCATCTCGCCCGCGGCTTTGTTCGTGAAGGTGAGGCCGAGAATATTTTCACCGGAAAGCGACTCGTCCGATTGAAGCAGATGACGGATGCGCTCGGTGATTACGCGCGTCTTTCCAGTCCCAGCCCCCGCGATGACCAGCAGCGGGCCTTCTCCATGAGTGATGGCGCGCCGCTGCGCCTCATTCAGTTTCAGTTCACTCTCCGGTGGAGGATCGAGCTCGAACAGTGTAGCCATGACTTAAGAAGGGTAGCGGAATTCGTCTTGCAGAGGAAATGGGTGCTTCAGACTATGTGATGTCCTTCAAAAGCTCTTCGCGAGGCACACCTTTGTGATTTGCAACCAGTCGAATAATCGCGTTTAGAGTCCCAATTCGCAGAACCTTGTGGGCGGGGATGGGCATTCGCTGGTGTCCGGGTGTCTCCGTTTGGAGAATGATGTGACTGCCGGTTTGTTCAACCTCTCGGTATCCCCAGCTCCGGCAGAGAACGTGGGCTAGTCGTTGCCCGCTGAGGTCTCGCGGAGTTTTCATCCCAGTGACAGAACTTCATCACGGACAAGGTGAAGGCGGATTGACTGGGGTTTCGGGCCGTCAAAAAAGTATCCTTCCACGGCGTCTTTCACCATTGTCCGAAGTTCTTCCCATGTATCGCCTTGTGTGACGATGGATTCCGTCAGACATTCAGCAACGAAGCCGCCATCGGCCTCTTGCGTGACGTCAAAAACAAGCTCACTGATTCTTGGGCTGATCATCATTTCATACGCTGAACCAAGCCTATCACGCACTAAATCAGTCAGCAATAAATTCCCACATTCATGTCATGCCGTGGGTCTTACCTTTGAGACTTTTCGCCGGCTGCCACGCGCGCGCTGAAATCAGCGGATTCTCCGCGCGGCACGCTGAGCGATTCCCACCTTCCCGTTTTGGTGAACGTCAGATGCTTGGCGAGAAACAGAATCTGGCCGACGTGATGCGCGTAATGTGCGATTTGGCGGTTGATGGCTTGCATGACGGAATGAGGCTCGGTGCGTATGGTAACCGTTCGAGCCAGATCGGCTTCCGTCAGAGGTTCGAGCGCATCGAAAACATATTTCCAGCCGCGCTCCCAAAGTTCAAGTAGCTCCGCGCGAGTGGTGGGCGGAGTTTCAAATTCCGTGTCGCGGCGGCGGTCTGGTTTCTCGCCGTCCGTGGTCAGGAAATCGCGCCAGCGCGAGCGCATGTTCCCGGACATGTGTTTCACAAGGATGGCGATGGAATTGGATTCCGCGTCGAGCGCGACGAAGAGGCAATCGTCCGGGCATTGCGCCATCGCGCGCTCGCTCAATTTCTTGTAGTAGTGAAATAGGCCGATGGAATCTTGCAGATAGGACGTGCTGAGTTGGTGGGGCATAAGGATATTTTGTCCCGTCTCGAGCGCTTGTCAACGGCCATTCGTAGGATTTTCTGAAGGCGAAGAAAGATTCCGCGGAGCACGGGGAAGAGTGCGAACGCTGAAAAATAAGACTTGACATTTCGCCTTTTGTTCGCCTATGATTTGCGGCGCTGAGTGGCGACTTTGCAGGGAGGCCGACATGACTATTGGACAATCGATGCTGCCGGAATTTGACGAAGAGATGAAAAACACACGCAAGGTGCTGGAACGCGTGCCCGACGACAAGTGGGGCTGGAAGCCACACGCGAAGTCCGGCACGCTGGGCTGGCTCGCAGGACACGTCGGGACAGTTCCGGAGTGGATTGCAATGACCATCAACACCGAAGAGTTGGATTATGCGCCGGTGGACGGCCCGTCCTACGAGCCGCCGAAAATCACGAATCGAAAGGAGCTTCTCGCTGCCTTTGACAAAGACAGCGCGGCAGCACGGGCAGCGCTGTCCAGCGTGAGCGATCAGGAAATCATGAAGGGCTGGAAGCTGCTCGCAGGCGGCAAAGAGATTTTTACCCTGCCCCGTGTCGCCTGCATACGGAGCATGTGCATGAATCACTTGATTCATCACCGCGCGCAGCTCACCGTGTATTTCCGACTCGTTGGAGTTCCTGTTCCGGGGCTGTATGGACCGAGTGCGGACGAGAACGAGGCCAGCTCCAACGCGGCTGCTGGCAACTGACTTCAGCTTTGGGAAAGGCGAACGGCTGTCCGCCTTTCCCACTCTTCTCGATTCTTGTCTCCGCGACTGCTCCGAGGGCAACGCTGTATAATAGTGTGCCTTACTCCTTCGGAGGTTCACTACGCACATGGATACTCCCATCATTCTTTCCGCTGTTCGCACCCCCATCGGAAAATTTCAAGGCGGTCTGGCCGGGTATTCGGCCGTCGACCTCGGAGGCAAAATTGTCGCTGAAGCCATTCGGCGCGCCGGCATTGAGGCAAAGGAAGTTGACGAGGCGATCCTCGGCAATGTAGTGCAAGCAGGACTCGGGCAGAACCCCGCGCGGCAGGCGGCGCTCAAGGGCGGATGCGCGCCTCGCGTTGCGGCAATGACGATTAATAAAGTCTGCGGCTCCGGGCTGAAAGCCGTGGCGCTCGCTGCGCAAGCGGTCACGCTCGGCGAATCGGAAATCGTCGTCGCCGGCGGGATGGAGTCCATGTCCAACTGCCCGTATTTGCTGCCGCAGGCGCGGACCGGATATCGCATCGGCGACGGCAAGCTTGTGGACTCCATGATCCATGACGGGCTGTGGGACGCGTACGAAGATTTTCATATGGGCATGACCGGCGAGCTGGTGGCCGAGAAATACGGAATCACACGCGAAGAGCAGGATCGTTTTGCGGTCGAGAGCCATCAGAAGGCGGTCCGGGCGCGCAAATCGTGTTTCTTTGAAGCGCAGATTCTGCCCATCGAAGTTCCTCAAAAAAAGGGCGAGTCGATTGTCATCAAGTACGACGAATCGCCGCGTGAAGACACTTCGATGGAGGCGCTGGCGAAACTAAAACCGGCATTCAAGAAAGACGGCACAGTGACCGCGGGAAACGCTCCCGGCACGAATGATGGAGCTGCGGCGCTCATCGTCACGAGCGAGCGAAATGCGGCCCGGCTTGGAAAGCAGCCCATCGCGCGAATTGTTGCGCAGGCGGTCAGCGGTGTCGAGCCGAAGTGGGTGATGATGGCGCCGGTGGATGCCGTGGAAAAACTACTAACCAAAACTAGCTGGGACCGTGATAAGGACGTCGAACTTATCGAGTTGAACGAAGCCTTTGCCGTTGCGGCGATTGCCGTGACGCGGCAGTTGCGCCTCAATCCGGAAAAAGTAAACGTAAACGGCGGCGCCGTCGCGCTTGGCCATCCGATTGGAGCGAGCGGCGCCCGCATACTTGTAACTCTTCTTTACGAATTGCAGCGCCGCAACTTGAAGCGAGGCATCGCCGCGCTCTGCCTCGGCGGTGGCAATGCGGTCGCCCTCGCCGTCGAACGTTACTAGCGCCCACTCAGCTTCGCTTTCGTGGTCCTCTCATTGATAGAAAAATCCGCAGGGCTTCGCCCCGCGCTACATATTCTGCGAGGCGTGCTCTGCCAACGGCATGCTCCCTAATTCATGCGCGCAATAGGGGCAGAACTTGTCGGTTTCGACGACTTCGCGTTTGCAATTGGGGCAGCTGGGATGCAGGTTACATTTGCAGTTGGGACAGAAATTATAACGGGCGCCGACGGTGGTTCCGCATTGCGGGCAGGGATAGGGCAGCGGTTCGCGCATCAGGAAGTAGATCAGGAAGCCGACGAAGGTCCATGCGGGGAGAAGGACGATCACTAGCAAGGTCCAGAGCGCGGAATTCATGCCGCGGCGCTTGGCGTCGCGGTTGACATATCCGATCAGGAACGTGAAGCTGGCCACAACCAACGAAACAAGAGTGATCACGCCGGACAATGCCAGGTAGGACAGCCAAGGAGTGTCTCTCACTTCCGGAGCGAAGATGTCGCCGTTGTGATAGAAATTCCAGTAGTTGACGGAAAACGCGATGGCCTGCGCAATTAGAAACAGCGCCACCATGGTCCAGACCAGTCCTTTCGGAACGATCCGGAATTCTTGCCAGAAGCGGAGCTTTTCCTTCTTTCTGCGAAGCCGGTTGAGGCGCATGCGCTCGTTGAAAGAACCGCTTACTTTCTGCTGATAATCAGTCATTTCATTCCTCGCTCAATTTCTTGCATCCCACTCTAGCGGCCGGACCAATCGCGTTCGTTCGCTTGCCGGACGTTTTCGAGAACCACGATTGCCGCGGCAAACAAAGCGGGAATCGCCCACCAAAGGCCAAAGCCAAATTCCAGAACGAGCAATGGAGCGCCGGTGCGCTGGCCGATCCATTCGATGGCTTGCCAGACATAGGGCGCAGTGGCGATGCCGAGCGCCCAAGACATGGCACACATGATCCAGAGAAGGCGGCGCTTGGGTTCGCGTTCGCGCAGTTCCTGGGCGCGCAATTGCACGCGGAATTGCGTGCGTTCGGCGAGTCCGCGCGGGAGGGGAATGGGCATGCCTCGCAAGCTGCGGAGAGCGTTGTTCGTTTGCCGGGCGACCTGGGCGCAAGCTGGGCACTCGCGAAGATGCGCGGCGAGCCAGTTGCGCTCGGATTGAGAAATTCCCTCGACGTGCTCTTGCGCGATCAACTTTTCCGCACGGGGGTGAAGATTTTCGTTCATGCCGCGCCTCCTTGCATGGCGCCGCGGAGCGCTTCGAGGCCGCGATAGAGACGCGACTTCACGGTAGAAAGTGGCGCGGCCAGCACGCCGGCGATTTCCTCGAGACCGAGCTCTTCCTGAAAACGGAGAACGAGAACTTCGCGATAGACAGTCGGAATGCGGTCGAGCGAAGCATGGACACCGGTCTTTGCTTCAGCGGTCAAGACTTGATGCAACGGCGAAGGTTGATTCTCCGCGGCGAACTCCATGGGCGCGCCTTCTTCCGGGTCGGTGAGGGCGTCGAGGCTCTGCATTTTTTTCTGGCGCTGCCAGTCGATCACGAGATTGCGCGCGATTCGGAAGAGCCAGGCTTCAAACTTGTACTTGCCGTCGTACTGATGGCCGCGTTCGAGAACGCGAATCCAGGTTTCCTGAAAAAAATCTTCGGCGCGCTCGCGGCTGGAGGTCAGATAGAGCAAATAGCGGAAGAGCCGGAATTGATACTGCTCGATGAGCTGATCGAGGAGATCGGGGTCGCGGCGCTTGAGCCCCTGGGCGAGGGCCTTGTTGTCGTCGGCCATCTGGGTGGAGAAGAGAAGAAACGACCTTGGTGGTGCCGAGGTCAGAGTTGTGAATGTCGCGCTCATTCTACAGGGTATACGGGAGAGCGCGAGGAAAAGACGCAACGGCTATGGGCTTTGCCTACCTGCCAGAACTTTGGCTTAGACCTGGGGCTCAGAACTGGGGGCGGCGGGATCCGAATTGTGGCTGGCGCTACCGGTGGTCACACCCCCGTTCTGACGGCCTGGAGGTCAACGGTGTAGGGAGGGCCGGATCAGTTGCTACCCCCCTGGGGGTTTTTTCGGAAGTGTTCATTCTAAAGGGTTTTAAGTGCTGTGTTTTGGAAGTGCGGATTCTAAAGGGGTTGCGGGTGGGTTTTTCGGAAGTGCGGATTCTGAAGGACTTAGTGATTTGTGACCCGGAAAAGGCCGGGGCAAGCTGGTGACTCATGACTGGTGGAAGAAGAGGACTCGAAGGCGTCAAGGGATGAGCTTCGACGAGGGAGACAGGGCGAGGCGCGTCGATGTCCATCCTGTGCTGAAGGGGCCCACCCCCCGGTGTCTTCTTGCAAGAATGGCAAACAAAGGGGTTATGGTTGACGCGGCTCGTAAGAGTGGCAGGGAAAGGACTTAAAGTGGCTGGATTTTCAGTGAGTTGCTGATGGTCTCGAAGAGTGGCAAACCAAAGACTTAGGAAGAGGGGACGGAGGAATAGCAGAGGCAAGGCGGTGACTCCTTTCTCCTCCGCGACGAAACAAATCAAATTATAGCAGATTCGTATTTATTGTCAAGTAATAATTATAAGTCGTTACGGGAGAGCGGGTTGCAAATAGTCAGTTGGGGTTGAGATGGAAAGGAAAAGTCAAAAGTCGGGACTCTCAAAAGGAATGACTTGGAAAACATCCCGTCAGTCCCCGTCGGCCCCACTCCATCCGAGGCCAAGGAGGCCCTTTCCTGAATTTGAGGGGTGGGGAATTTTCGACCGGAATTGACAGGTATAGCCAGTGATGTCCGATTAGGCTCAACGACATACTGCGTCACTGTTCAATTGTCGTTCATTGTCGCTTGCCAAGCATGAGCGGACTCCGTAGGTTTCACGCAGGCTCCATGCTCGAAAATCTAAGTTAATCAGAAGGCTCAACACAGTCTGGCCAGGTCAAGACCGGTCAGGCCGATTCCAATAGAAGATCCAACGGAAGGAGTATGGGAATGCTGAGACTGCCTAAGGTTTCTCGAAGTGCTGTCGTCCGAGACAAAACTACCACGCCATCCTGGCTCGTGCGGACGCTACTGATTACCCTAATTACCTGGTTTGCAGGGCCGACGCCAGGCGCTGCCCAGAATGCGAGTAACGTTACCTCCAATCCTCCGCTGATTTACGTGCCCGGCACCGCAGGCGGCATTACTGAGATCAATTCCGCCAATAACGTCGCCATTGCAACTGCCCCTTGGTCGCACGGTTCTAATGGCGGCATTGCAATTACACCAGATGGGTCCAGGATGTACGTCAGCAACCATGACGTTTCCAGCGTGACCGTCTTTGATACTGCCAGAAATGTGCCCATCACGGAAATAGCCGTGGGACAGAATCCGATTGGCCTGGCTATCACGCCCGATGGATCGCGCGCCTACGTGGCCAACCAGAACTCGGATACCGTTTCCGTGGTCACCCTTGCGACGAACAGCGTCATTCAGACCATCTCGGTTGGAGCGGGTGCCAATCCGATCTGGGTCACCATCTCCCCCGACGGCTCACGCGTCTATGTTTCCAATCAAGTCAGCGACAGCATAAGTGTTATCGCCACAGCCTCAAACACTGTCCTGACGAACATCCCGATAGGTTCCCTGCCTTTCCATTCCACATTCGCTCGCGATGGCCGTTTTCTGTGGGTCAGCGTGCAGGGCGAGAATGTCGTGAAACTGGTGGATACCAACAGCAACACGGTCGTCGGCTCGATTCCGGCGGGACCCAACCCGCGCGGCATCGCTTTTACTCCTGATGGCTCGCGCGCCTATGTCGCTGATTTTTTTTCAAACACGATTGCGGTAATTGATGTATTCGGGCGCTCGCTCACCGGTTTCGTTAGTGTGGGCAATAGCCCCTGGAATCTTGCGATCACGCCCAAGGGTATCGCGTATGTGGCCAATTTCGGCGACAACACGATCTCGGTTTTCGACACCTCCACCAATGTTGTGACCACAACCTTGCCTGCCCGGCAGGGACCGGCTGATGTAATTGTGAACACCACCGCGCGACCGCGCATCCTGGACTATTCGTTCGTGGCATTCGATCCGCCGGGCTCGGTGGATACAGTTGCGCAGGCGGTTAACGACTTCGGGGAAAGCGTCGGGAGGTTTCAAGATACCGGTGGAGTCGTTCACGGGTACCTGCGGCATGCGAACGGAACTTTTGTGACGATTGACCCTCCGCGCTCTGTTTTTACAATTGCCTTTGGGATTAACAATATTGGAACAATCGTAGGGGAATGGCAAGAACAGAGTGGAGCCTTCCACGGCTTTACGCGGAGCCCATCCGGCTCTTACGCCATGACGGATTTTCCTGGAGCAGTCGATTCCGAGCTCACTGCCATCAATTTGCAAGGGAGCCTGGTGGGCGATTATGACCTGGGAAATCTGAACACCTCCATTGGCTTCCTGGATACCCAAGGCATGTTTACTGCCGTCGAGAATCCTGCAGCAGCTCCCATGCAGACTCTCGCCTTGGGCATCAACGCGTCCAATGTTGTCAGCGGTTTCTTTGACGACCCGGCTGGAAATGAGCATAGCTTCGTGCGCGCTCCGAATACGCAGTTCCACAATTTCGACTTCCCCCTTGCCGACTTTACGGACGCATTCAAGCTGAATGATTCTGGAACTCTGGTAGGACAATTTGCCACCAACTTCCCCGGCCACGGGTTTGTCCTTTCAGCCGCCATGGCTTTGACCGGGACTCCATCGCCTTGTCAATTCCTCTCGTTTGACTATCCCGACTCGCAAAATACCGCGGCGCGTGGAATCAACAATGCAGGCCAAATCGCGGGGTTCTATCGTGTGCGAGGCAATCCGGCGAGGCACGGCTTTCTAGCGACACCGAACGTGGCGGGAGATCGCGGTCAGAACAATCAATGCCAGGGGACGGCCAGCTTCTCGACAAGGCATGGCGCCAACTTTGCATCTTTTGATCTTCCAGGCTCGACTAACACACAAGCCACAGCGATTACGCCGTCGGGCGAGATTGTGGGACGCTATTTCGCCTCGAACGGAAGCCAGCATGGTTTTGTGCTCCGCGACGGCTCCTTCTCACCCGTTGACATTCCAGGGGCGACGAGCACCGATGTTGCCTGGGTCAACGCCAGCGGAGCCATTGTGGGGACGTACGGAACAAGTACTGGAGGGCACGCCTACGTGTTGAGCGGGGGCGCCATTTCGACCATCGATTTTCCCAGCGTCAATCCGATATGTACTGCCGGTTTCGGCATCAGCAACGCCGGCGAAGTGGTGGGCGTGGGGTTTGCCTGCAACGATTTCTTCCACGGACAAGGCTACCTCTTCAGCAAGGGCCAATTCACGGTGATCGATGTGCCTGGCGCAACAGGAACCTTCCCGACGATGGCCATCGACTCTACGCGAATTGTCGGCACCTACATCGGCAGTGACGGCATATTCCATGGTTTCTTGCGACAGGCTGGAAATTTCACTACCATCGACGTTCCCAACTCCACCTTTACGTGGATAACCGGTATAAATCCTGGGGGAGAAATCGTCGGTTTCTACAACAGTCAGGATGGAAACCAGCACGGTTTTGTTCTTCGCGACGGGGAATTTATCCCCATTGATATCCCGGGTGCAACTCTAAGCGAGGGCAACGGGATTGACCCGCAAGGCGACGTGGTCGGACGTTACATGACACCGGATGGCAATACACACGGATATTTTCTAAGGTGTGCAACATGCAGCCGACGTGACCCGTTTGGGTTGCCAGGTTCGACGCACTAAGCAATAGAGGCCGTTTCGTGTCACGGCAGGTGAGAGATTTGAGTAGTTTCAGCGAACAGCCGCGCAGCAATTGCTCTTGATTTTCCCGGAGACGATGGGACCTCTCCTTTCGGTATATGGCTGCGAACGGAGAAACCGTCGAAGAACACCTCTAGGCATCAACGCGTCGACAACGAAGGATGAAATCGAGCGATAACAACGGGATTTCTCACGCGTTCACGCTGGTCAGGGGGAGCTTAAACTCCTTGGACTTCCCGGGTGCGTTCCGAACGCGTGCCATTCGGGTGAATGACGCGGGACAGATCATTGGCGACTATTTTCTCGCGGGCCAGCACGGCTGCCTGCCAACCCCTAATCCGATCCAGAAGCCCTAGAGAGGAGTTCTCATGGAAGGACAACGATCACGACCTAAGTCATCATTTGGGAGTGTAAGCCTTCCTGATGCTCAAAAGAGTAGCTGGCTCGAAGGACCTCCTTGTATCGGTTCTTCTTCAGGCTGAAGGGAAATTTATCGGGGAGGGCTCTCTGGGAACTGTCGTGGAAGGTCAGGAAATCTGGCTGTCCTTGCCTGGGAGCAGCCGCAGCAACTTTTCGTGACCACTTCCCGGGCTGCGGGAAGCACGCCGATCCTGTCATCCATTCCCTTTGCATCGGCAGGTGTCGCGTACGACGCTGGTCCCTCGGAGTTCTCAAAGGAGAAGGACTTCGCGCTGATTTCGTGTAAGAACAACGCAACCGAAGCTCATGAAAGACAAAAACTGAAAACCCTTTTGACCGTCCGCACAGCAATGCTTGAGGCAAAGTGTATGAAGATAAATGCTGGAGGGGATTAAGCAATCAACGAGAGGAGGGATAGAAATGGCACATCCTGTTCCGTTCGATTGGAAAGGTTGGTTGGGCTGGGTAGCGGCGACCATGGTGGGCGCGGAACTGGTGGTGTTCATTATTTATTTTCTGTTTCCCCATATCGTAAGCGATCCGCTCAGGGGCAGTCTGATTCAGCAGCTGGTGTGGATTGGAATGATCGGAATGCCGGGGCCTACTATTGCCACAGTCCAGTGGATCTGGTTACGCAGGCGCGTGAGGAAAGCAGCATGGTGGATTGTCGCAGCTGTGACCGGCTGGTATGTAGTCCTCGGATTATCCGCCTTGCGGGGTTTACCACCCATTGAGCGATTCACCGCGAAGTTTGAGACCACAACAGACATCATCTCTTTTTGTCTGCTCGGAGCTGCGATGAGTGTGCCCCAGTGGCTCTTGTTGCGACGAAGGTTTTTCGAAGCGGGCTATTGGATAGCAGCTCGCCCGCTCGGATGGCTGGTGGGATTTGGCCTCATCCTTTTGGCTAGAGGACTCCAGGTTGTTCAACTCGACTTATTAGAGGGAACTCAGTTATTTGGCTGGAGCGTTCCGGACTTGGTGGGATGGAGTGTTGTCGCTGAACTGTTTGGTTTTGGGATTGGAGCAGTTACAGGCGCAGCGATCGTTTGGATTCTGAGAAAACCAACAAGCATACTGAATGCGTGACGAAGGAAAGACAATAAACTGCAGCGTATCCCCCAATAATGGAGTGCCGGGCGTAGTTAGTCTTACTCTTTGCGGACGATCGGGTGCTCGCATTTCGTCTCAGAATCGAGAATTACGCCGGACCTTGACGTGTTTGTCTCCTAGCATAAGACCTCTACAGTCCGTCATAGCTGGATGGCGAGATCATAATACACGTAGACAGTACCGACGATGGCGCCCTCATTCCTTCAGAGGCGTCAAGTCAAGGATCGAGGAAATCCATGGCAAGGCGCAGCGGTCAAGCAGGAACACTAGTTGTCAAAGGCGATTAGGAAACTGGGGACTGGAACGCGTGAAAAAATCGACTCTTGGGATTTTCGAGGTGATCCAAAATCTATCCCGGCATCACAAACGTCGCTTAGGCGCCTTCTAAACGGGAAATTCTTGAACGCCGATTCCGCTAAAATCGCGAATCTGCATTTTTTCACACGTTCCGGACGGGACGTTTCCTGATACTTTGTCTAGGGGCTGATTAGGTGAAGGCGTCGAGTTCCAGTTACAGGAGCGAAGAGTGCCGGGCTCCCGACCGGGTCGGAATAAATTCCGCCCAGCGCTACGTTTGGGGATGAAGATGCCGGGCTAAAGCCCGGCGCTACCCTTGGAGATTGCTATGTTTTGTCCGGTATGCAAAGCGGAGTATCGGCAAGGGTTTACGCGGTGCGCGGACTGTGATGTGGAGCTAGTGCATGAGTTGCCGGCCGCGGCCATCGTTGCCCATGCGGCCGACGTTCCCGGCGATTCGGACGAAGATCCCTTTTGTTCTTTTTGGACGGGCGACGATCCACGAATTCATGCGGAGATCTGCGAACTCCTGGGGAAGGAACGCATTCCTCATAAGACGGTGCGGCGCGAGGACCACCTGTTCCACATCTCGAACTTTCCAGCATTCCAGATCGGGATTCCTTTTTCGATGTTCGAGCGGGGAGAGGCGGCGGTGAAAGAGGCTTACGGCAGCGAGGAGGCGATTGAGCCGGCTTCGCGGCTGCTTCCCATGGAGACGGAGCACATTCCCGGGACGCGATTTGACTCGGGCGGGATGGATGCCGGCGCGGGCTTCTCGAAACAGGATGCGGGAAGTACGGAAGGGACGCGGACGGATGATTCTTCAGAAGATTCAAGTGGACCAAGCGATAACGCGGCCTCCGCGGCGATTGGGGATGACGGAAATTGGGAAGGGGAGGATGCGGGCGCGGAAATCTGGTCCGGCGACGAGCCGGAGATGGCGGAGTTCATCGCCGCTTCGCTGCAAATCAATCAAATTCAATTCCGCCGGGATGTGAACGGAGGCAAGCACGGGGTCTACGTACTGGCGGAAGATGAAAGCCGCGCGCGCGAAATCGTGCGTGAGGTAGTCGAAGGCGTTCCGCCGGAGTGACGCCGAGGTGAGTCTGCTTTGGTTCCCGAACGCGCGGTTTCGCCGCGACTCACGGCTGCGGCGGCTGGCGCAGTACTTGTTCGCCGCGTTTGGATGTATCCTTGCCAGTTGATAGTTACGCGCGTGGATTGCCGACGGCACGGAGGATCACATGGCGACAGGTTCTGGACCGCAAGGGTCGTTGATAATGTTGTGGGCGGGGGAGGACGCGGCGCTGCACTCGACGCTGATTGAGAAATTGCAAACGGCGGGAATACCTTATATCGATAAGCCGACCGGAGATGATCGAACGGTTCCGTCGGCGGACATCCTTCCGATAGATTGGAAAGCACGATTCGGGTTCGAAGTGGCGGTGCCGTCGTCGAGGCGAGCGGAGGCTGAGAAGATTCTGGAAAAGCTCCTGGACGAAGAGCCCGCGGACATGGAGATTGCAGAGAATGAGTCTTTGGAGCCGACCATCGCGGAGCGGGAACCGTCCAAGGTGGGCGCGGCTATTTGCGCGGTGTGGTCCGGTTCGGATGAAGCGCGCGCGGGATTTTTGGTGCAGGCACTAAAGGAGAATGAAATTCCGGCGCGGGTTGAGACGCATGGGAGCGAGGCGACGGTATACGTTCCGCCGGAAGAAGAGACGCTGGCGCGGGAGATTAT
>Ga0247694_1000286_pt1 | contig 12997 bp, 9 predicted proteins | sample CNK35_metaG_FD_182736 | JGI IMG/M metagenome (GOLD analysis project Ga0247694, IMG submission 182736) | Soil microbial communities from Purdue University Martell Research Forest, Indiana, United States - CNK35 | ecosystem: Environmental > Terrestrial > Soil > Temperate forest > Bulk soil | place...
CGCGCTGAAGTGCGCGAAGTCTTCTTTCGTCCACCAGTTCAGTAGCCGGCCCTCGGCGTCGAACTGACTCCCCTGGTCGTCGAAGCTATGGCTGATCTCATGGCCGATGACCGTACCGATGGCGCCGTAGTTGAGGACCGCGTCCGCGTTCGCGTCGAAGAACGGCGGATTGAGGATGGCGGCCGGGAAGTTCAGCGCATTCTGCAGCGGCAGGTTGACGGCGTTGACCGTCTGCGGCTCCATCGCCCATTCCGACTTGTCGACCGGCCTGCGAAGTTTGGCCAGGCTGGCGTGATAGTCGAACAGCTCCGAGCGCTGCGAGTTACCGAGGGCGTCGTCGCGTTTAATCTCCAGTCCGGAGTAGTCGCGCCAGTGTTCGGGATAGCCGATGCCGATATAGAGCGTGGTCAGCTTGGCCTTCGCCTTCGCGCGCGTTTCCGGTTTCATCCAATCGAGTTTGTCGATGCGGCGGTCAAAGGCGGCCACGATGTTGCGCACCATCGTCTGCGCCGCTTTCTTCGCCGAGGGCGGGAAGTAGTGCTTCACGTAAAGCTTGCCGACCGCGTCGCCGAGGGCGCCGCTGGTGGCGTTGACGGCGCGCTTCCAGCGGGCGCGCTGCTGCGGCGCGCCGGTCAGCGCCGTGCCGTAAAACTTGAACCGCTCGTCGGCGAACACTTTCGGCAGAAGCCCCGAGGCGCGGTCGATGGCGTGGAACGTCAGGTAGTCCTTCCAAATCGACAGCGGCTCGCTGCCCGCCAGCGCGGCGATGCCGACGGCGGCGGACGGTTGCCACACCATGATCTCCGTCTGGCCGGAAAGGGAAGCGCCATCGAAGTAGGCTGCCCAATCGAGCCCGGGCGCCTTGGCCGGGAACTGCTGCAGTGGCCAGCGATTGTTCGCCTTGTGGACGTCCTCGGAGTCGGTCCGCGTTCCGTGCGCCTCGGCGATCTTCCGCTCGAGGTCGTAGATGCGCCCGGCCTTCTCGGTGGCGTCGGAGATGTGGGCGAGCTTCAGAACCGCGGCGATGTGCTCGCGATATTTATCCTGGAGAGCGACGTCCCGCTTGTCCTTGCTCAGGTAGTTCTCGCGGTCCGGCATCCCCAGACCGCCCTGCAGCAGGTACCCGATGTTCCGGTTCGGGTTGTCGAAGTCCGGCGAGACCCAGAGACCGAAGGGACGGTCGGTGTAGAAGTTCGTGGCGTTGAGGGCATCGACGTCGGCGCGGAGCTGGCTTCCCATCACGCGCGCGAGCGACGGCTTGTCGGCGATCGCGGCGATCTGGTCGAGCTCGGGCTGAACGGGCTTCAGCCCTTTCGCCTCGATGGCCTTCTCGTCCATGAACGCGGCGTAGTAGTCGCCGATCATGCGCACTTCCGAGCCGGCAGGCGCTTTGGCCTTGTCCGCCTCCCGGATCAGGTCCGAGGTCCGCTTGTTGGCCTTCTCCTCGAGGATGGTGAAGACGCCGAAGCTCGAGCGGTCCGGCGGAATCGGCGTGTTCTTCGACCAGGTGCCATTGGCGTATCCGTAAAAGTCATCGCCGGGCCTGATGGACTTGTTCATGCCGGCAAGGTCGAGGCCGTGGGAAGGGGAGGGCGGCGCGGCCGCCTGAACGATGAAGGCAGTCAGCAACAACACGGTCGCGCGTACGAGTTTCGAAGAGTGCATGCCCTATCGTAACCCGCGGCCGCGCCGGCGCTCTTGGCCGTCTGTGGCGGTTCTGTCGACGATCCGCAAAGGGCGGCGGACACGGGTGGAGAAGCGATGCTCGAAAGCTACTCGCGAAGGAATAGACCCAAACGATCGAAAATACAAAGGCTTGTCCCTTCCTGTCTGGTCAGTCCATCTCGTCTTCGATCTCCTCAAACCCTCCTGTCAACGGTGCCGTGATGCATCACCGATGCGCGTGATGACCATTACATCGTGACCTGGCGACGCACCGTCTAATGCTCGCGGGTCTAGAGGAGAACTGTTAGGCAGTAACGCATTAAGTAAGACTGCCCGGCGACAGCTTTATTTTTCAATGCAAGGTATTGAACAGGTTGCGTGGTTGGATGGCAATCCAGCCATCATCATTTCCTACTTGACGCTTTGGGTTTCATTCCTCGTCGGTGGCGTCGCAGCTGCGCTCCTCATCAGCCTCGTCATTCTCCGGCAGCGGAAGCCGTCTCGGGCCAATGCAGTGCGGGTGTGGGAACAGAATCGCATCGCGCGGCTGAAAGATTTATACGAGCGGATTCTCGAGAACCTGGTCACCGGTGTCTTTGTCACCGATGCCAGCGGTCGTGTGTACTACGTGAATGCGGCGATGCGCAATCTGTCGAGCATTCTGCCGCACGAGATCGGCGAGCAGCCGCGGCCGGCCCAACTGCCGCGCAGCCTTGCTCCGTTCACCGCCACGTACGCGGCTGCCGAGCGGGCACTCACCGCGGTGCAGTTCGATTCGATATCCGTGCGTTGCTGCGCCGGCCAGGAGCGCCTGCACAGCGGTTGGATGATTCCGTTGACGGCGGAGGGCGTCTTCGACGGCATGATCTGCATCACCGAGGACATGACGGCCAGGAAGCGCGTGGAGGAAGAATTGCGCGCCAGCCGCGACCACCTCGACGAGCTCATCTCACTCACGACCGACTGGGTGTGGGAATGCGACGAGCACGGCCGCTACACGAACGCCAGCGCACGTGTGAGCGACGTCCTCGGATACTCGCCGGAAGAAGTAATCGGGAAGACCGCATGCGAGCTGGCTCCTCCCGATGAAGTGGAGAACGCGGCTAGAGTGCTCAAACCGCTCCTGGAGCACCCGGGACCGTTTGTGGCCATCGAAGTTGTGGGACAGCATCGAAACGGCCAGCACATGCTGCTCGAGGTGAGCGGCATTCCTCTTCTGGCCACGGACGGAGCTCTGATCGGCTACCGCGGCGTGGCCAGCAATATCACCGAGCGCGAATCGAACAAGCGCGAACGGCAGCGGCTGGCCACGGCCATCGAGTGTGCGGAGGACGTCCTCATCATTACCGATCGCGATGGAAGGATCGAGTACGCCAATCCGGCGTTCGTTACCGTGACCGGATACAGCCGCGAAGCGGCGCGAGGCTTCACGCCACGCGACATCCTGGACAGCGGTGACCATTCGCAGGATTACTACGACGATATGCGGTCACACCTTCTGGGCGGCAATACCTGGGTTGGCCACTTCGTCAATGTCAGACGCGACGGTGGTTTCTATCATGCCGACGTGACGATCTCGCCCATCTTCGATGATGAGGGGGCGATCAACGGATTCGTGGCAGTGCAGCGCGACGTGACCGAGAAGCTCGAACTGATCCAGCGCCTGAACAAGGCCGTGGAGATGGAACGGTTCGGGAATCTGGTCAGCGGCGTGGCGCACGAAGTACGCAATCCACTGAATGCCATTCAGGCCGCCGCGGCGGCGTTGGAGCTCGATTACGGAGGCGATCCGGAGGCCAGAGAGCTCTTCGACGTGGTGCGGTCACAGGTCGATCGGCTTGCACAGTTGATGCGCGATCTTCTTACCGTCGGAAAGCCGATCGATCAGCGATGGCTGCAGCGAAGACGGGCCACGGAGGTCGTTTCCGAAGCGGTGCACCTCTGGCGCGGAGGCCACCCCGAACTGAACCACGCTGCAGTGCACTTTCATCACCAGAGCGATGCCGAGGTACTCGTCGACGCGATGCGCATGCACCAGGTCATCGTCAATCTGCTCGACAACGCCCTGCAACACGGCGGCGGCGACGCGGAGATCGTGATCAGCGTTGTCGATACCGGAAACGAATGCCGCATCTCGGTCAGCGATTCGGGTCGAGGGATCGACGCCGCGGACTTCGAGCGGGTTTTCGAGCCATTCTTCACCACCCGTCGCGGCGGCACGGGTCTCGGCCTGGCGATCGTGAAGAGCATCGTGCAGAGGCACGGCGGCCGCGTCGGGCCCCGCAGCAACTACCCGGAGCCGGGCTGCACCTTCGAGATCGTGCTGCCGGCGGAACGAAGTGTGGAAAAAATGCAGGAGGCCTGCGCGTGACTCCGAAGCTGATGATCGTCGATGACGAGCCGGCCTTCCGGCTGCCGATGTCACGATATCTCACCAGGAACGGCTTTTCTGTGTGCGACGCTGGAACGCTCCGCGCGGCCCGAGCAACGCTCGCCGCCGAACATTGCCATGGAATGCTTCTGGATCTCCATTTGCCGGATGGAAACGGTCTGGACTGGATCGAGGAGGTTCGCCAGACGCACCCTGATCTCGCTCTTGTCGTGATCACCGGCAGCGGCGATATCCCATTGGCCGTGGAGGCGATGCGTCGTGGCGCCGATCACTTTGTCGCCAAACCGATCGAGCCCGCGGAGGTGGCAGCGTTCCTCCGGCGGACGCTCGAGATGGGTGCGCGGCGGCCACGGGAAACGCGGCGCAGCTCCGCTGACGCCATTCCGTTCTTCGGTTCCAGTACGGCCGCGCATGAGATGCGTCAACTTGCCGAGGTGGCGGCATCGAGCGATTCGGTCGTGCTTATCACCGGCGAGACCGGCTCGGGAAAGGGAGTATTGGCGCGCTGGATTCACGAGCAGAGTGCGCGGCGCGCAAAGCGGCTGGTGGAAGTGAACTGCTCCAGTCTGCGCGGAGAACTGCTGGCGAATGAGATGTTCGGCCACGCCCGCGGCGCATTCACTTCGGCCGGCGACGCCCAGTCCGGTCTGCTCGACGCGGCGGACGGCGGTACGCTCTTTCTCGACGAGATCGGCGACATGGACCTCTCCATTCAGGCGCAGTTGCTCAAGACGATCGAGGAGAAGCGATACCGCAGACTGGGTGACGTAACGAACCGGCGCAGCGACTTCCGCCTCCTCTGCGCGACGAATCACTCGCTGCGCGACGCCGTGGCGGCGGGGCGATTCCGGAGCGACCTCTTTTACCGCATCAATGTGTTGCCCATCCGCGTACCGCCGCTGCGCGAGCACATCGGAGACATTCGCGGGCTCGTGCAGCATCTCGCGGCCGTTCCGATCGAGCCCGCGGCGCTCGCTCTCTTGGAGCATCACCGCTGGCCGGGCAATATTCGGGAGTTGCGCAACGTCCTCGAGCGCGCGGCGCTTCTCGCGCGCGGTGAGCCGATCGCACCGCGGCATCTTGATCTCGACAGCCATCCAACTTCGTCTCGCGCAACCGCGATCGACGTTCTGGCCGTGCTGCATCGCAACGGCGACGACAAGGAGTGTACGGCGCGCGAATTGGGTATCTCCCGAGCTACCCTTTATCGCCGTTTGAAGGATCTGCAGCGCCCCTCCGCTGCCGCCGTCTCATCGTCGTCTCAGTGAGACGAGCCTTTCAGGCCGCAGTCTCACAGCACCCCGCCCGAGCGTGAGAATCGCGACATCCGCAAGAACGCCAGATCCTGGCTAAGCCTCGCCTTTTCAATAGGTTCATCGCTAAGGCATGGTTGGCCCTCCGGTTGCTGTAGTGGTCATCGGTCCGAAGCTCAGGAGGTTTCTTGAATCACCGAATTCTCATCGTCGATGACGAACGCGACACGCTCACCGCCTTCTCGCGCCTGCTGCGGCGGCTGGTGGACTGCACGGTCGATGTGACCGACACGCTGCCCGGAGCGACACAGGCAATCGACGACGGCGACTACGACGTGATCGTCACGGATCTGCGCCTGACCGTGGCCACCGGCGAAGAGGGGCTGGATCTGCTGCGGAGGGCAAAACAGAAGACCAGCGCGGCAGCAGTCATCATCGTGACCGGCTACGGTTGCCCGGCCGTCATGACGAAAGCGTACGAGCTTGGTGCGGCCTACTACTTCGAGAAGCCGGTGCAGCCGGCGCGGCTCATCCAGGCGGTGGAGGAATTGTGCCGGTAGCGCTCCCGCAGGGCACGCCGGACCGCGCCGTTGCCGATCTGCTGCGGCGCGGCTTTCACTCGGTCGTTTTTCAACCGATCCGGCGCCTCGACGATGACTCGATCTTCGGCTTCGAAGCGCTGATGCGCGGCCCGGCGGGCACCGCGATCGCAGAGCCCGGCCGGATCTTCTGCGGTTCGACGATCAATTGGAAGCTTCTCCATCAGCTCGACGTAGCCTGTTTCTTATCCGCGGTGCGGCTGGGACGACTGATCGGGTTGCCGCAGACGCTCTTCATCAACATGCATGGCGAGACGTTGCTGCGCTACGCGAACGGCGCCGACGAAGTGCGCCGGCTGCTCGACCTGCTTGGCATCGCGCCGTCGCGGGTCGTGATCGAGCTCTCCGAGATGACCGATCGTGCTCACGTGCGAGCCATCGGCCGCAGTCTTCGTCCGATGCGCGACATCGGCATGCAGCTGGCGCTGGACGATGTCGGCGCACGGTACGCGTGGCTGCACCACCTGCTCAGGCTCGAGCCCGACTTCCTCAAGCTCGACCGCAGCTTCGTGAGCGGCGCGGCCCGCTCGGAACGCCGCCGCGAGATGATCGTGGCCATGGTGGCATTTGCGCGGAGCAGCGGCGCCGAGATGATCGCTGAAGGAATCGAAACGGAGAACGAGTACGAGGTTTTGCGCGACGCTGGCATTGCTCTCGGCCAGGGTTATTTCCTCGGTCGCCCTCTCGCAGCCCAGGAGTGGTTCGCAGTGGACTCCGCGAAGCCCGATCAGGCGTGCGTCGCGGGATTGATGGAATGAGGATGGCCATGAAACTACAGAAGATTCTGATCGTTGAGGACTCCGAGCTGCTTCACCGGATGTACGAAGTCGTATTTCGCCAGCATCGGTTCAAGCAAGGCGTCCTGTTGCACGCGATGAACGGGAAGGAAGCGCTCGACCGTCTGGCGCAGCATTCTGACGTCGATCTCATCGTGCTCGATATCAACATGCCCGTCATGAGTGGACTGCAGTTCCTGCAGTTCTGCCAGAGCGAGCGGGTGTTCCGCGAGATTCCGGTGATCGTGGTCAGCACGGAATCGAAGAAGGATGACACGCTGCGCGCGCTCCAGGCCGGGGCCCGGGGTTACGTCACGAAGCCGTTCCGGCCGCACGACCTTCACGCGCTGATCGACCGCATCTTCGGATTCTCCGACCGGCCCACGGCGCGGCCCGCCGTGGCCGTTGCTCAGGAGTCATGACATGGCCGAGGTGTTTGACGGCTTCGTAACGGATTTCGTCATCGAGGCGCGGGAGCGCTGCGACCGGCTCGAAGAGTTGCTCCTTTCCGCGCTTGATGGCCACCCCTCGGGCCGCAATCAGTTGCTGGAAGACGCGCGGCGCGAACTGCACACGCTGAAGGGAAACGCCGGCATGGTCGGGCTTCGCGATCTGCAGACGGCCGCGCACGCGCTCGAAGACAAGGTCAACGATCTCGACGTCGAAGGGCCTGGGCTGCACTCTCTGCTCCACGAGCTCGACGACTATCGTACGTTGCTGGACGCCTGCATCACCTCCGCCGCCGAGGCCACGCCGGAACGGGCCGCGCACTCGCTCCGGTCGGTACGGGTGCCCTTCAGCGCGCTCGACGAACTCGTTGACCTTCTCGCCGAGATGGTGGTGTTTCGCAACCGGCTCGACGATGCCATCACGCGGGGCTCGCGGAACGGAGGCGACGAATCGTGGCGCGACGTCACGGATGCGCACGACGCGCTCGCAAAGACGCTCGCCCTTCTGCAGGACCACATCATGGCCATGCGCATGGTTCCTCTAGGCATGCTCTTCAGCCAGCTCCGGCGCATCGTGCACGACGAAGCGGCGGCAGCGGGGAAGGAAGCGCGCCTCGTCGTCTCCGGCGGCGACACGCCGATGGACAAGGCACTGCTGGAGTCGGCCAGCGAGTCGCTCGGTCATCTCGTTCGCAATGCCGTGACGCACGGCATCGAGAAGCCCGCGGTGCGCGGCGCGGCCGGCAAACGGCGCGAGGGAACGGTGCACATCTCGGCCACCACGCAGTCGGAAGAGGTGTGGATCGAGGTCGTCGACGACGGCGGAGGCATCGATTCGCAGCAGGTCATCCGCGCCGCGCAGGACAAGGGTCTGAGTCTGCAGGACCTTCACGAGCCTCTGCGCGTTCTCTTCAACTCCGGTTTCTCCACGAAAAGCGATTCCGACATCAGCGCCGGGCGAGGCATGGGACTCTCCGCGGCGCTGGAGGCCGTGCGGCGCGCCGGCGGCGACATCGACATCGAATCGGAGATCGGCCGCGGTACGCGCTTCCGCATCCGGATCCCTCTCACACTTTCCATCACGCGGGCCATGCTCGTTCGCGTCGACGCCGACGAATACGCGGTGCCGCTCAGCGCGATCATCGAGAGCATCCGCATCGGCGCAGGCGACGTGCACATCGTGAACGATGCGGCTGTACTGAATTGGCGCGGCCGCATCGTTCCCCTTCTGGATCTCGGGCTGGTGATGGCATCGGCCGGCGCGCTGCACCCGCGGCGCTACGTCGTGATCATCGATGCCGACGGCAGGACGCGGGGCCTGCTCGTCGATGAGCTGATCGGCATGCGCGAGATCGTGGTGAAAGGGTTGGGCGACATCGGTGCGCCGCCGCCTGGAATCTCCGGGGCCACGATCCTCGGCGACGGACGCGTGCTGCTCATCGCCGATCCGAAATCGCTGGTGGGGCTCAGCCCGCTGCTGCACACACAAACCATCGCAACCACAGGAGCCGACCGATGACGACGCAAACCGAACTGCCGCCCGCAGGACTGGCCGAAGATGTACTTCCTTACACTCCCGTCGACGGACGTCAAGCCCTGTACGCCTTTGCGGACTCCGTCTCCGCCGAGCCTCAGGTCGCCCAGAAGCCGACGCGTCTCGAAATGTGGGTCACGTTCGAGCTGGCGGGCGAGATCTATGCGCTTCCCGTCTCACATGTGATGGAGATCCTGCGTGTGGCCGGAATCACGCGCGTCCCTCAAGCGCCACGAGTGATTCGCGGCGTCACGAACATGCGCGGAAAGGTTCTCCCGATCGTCGATCTGCGCGTACGCCTCGGCGTGAACGCCGCCGAGATCACGTCGCACAGCCGCATCCTCGTCGTTTCCAGCCGAGGGCGGCTTCTCGGCCTACTGGTCGATTCCGTTCTGCAGGTCGAGCGCATCGATCTGCTGTCCGTGCAGCCGCCGCCGCCGGATGTCATGACCGCTCAATCCGATTACCTCATCGGCGTCTGCCAACTCGGCCCGCGCCTCGTCGTCCTTCTCGACGTCGGGCTCGTGCTCGTCCTCACCACCACATCCGAAGGAGAGTAGCCATGCAATGGTTCTTTGACAGGAAGATCAGCACGAAGCTCATTTCAACGTTTTTGCTCATGGCGGCGCTGGTGGCTACCATCGGCGTTCTCGGCATCCAGAACATGCAGACGCTCGATCAGGAGATGTCCGCGATCTTTCGCGACCATCTCGAGCCGCTCCAGGCAGTGGCCGGGAGCGCAGCCGCCTATCAGCACTCACGCATGGCGCGAATGGAGATGGGTCTGTCAGCCGGCGATCCGATCGCGTACGCGGAATTCGACCGCAAGGTCGCGGACGATTTCCGTGCCGTCGACGAAGGGATCGCCGCGTTCCGCAAAGGCGCCACCGATACCGCCGAAGAGGCGATGTTGCACGATCTGGAATCAGACCTCGCCAGCGCGAAGAGCAACTACGCTCAGGTGCAGCAGATCCTGGGAAATACCGCGCTCGACGCCGAGGCGCGGAAGCAGGGAGTCTTCCGCGTGGAGATGGAGCCGGCCGTGCGGCAAGCGGCGACGCGCCTCCGCGAGATGTTCAAGAAGCTGATGGAAAAGCAGCAAACCGATGCCGGTATCGCGAAGACCGAGGCCACGCGGCTTTACGAATCGCAGAAGCGGATCTTCGTCATCATCGTCTTCGCCGGCATCATCCTGGCCTTCGTCTGCGGTTTCGGTGTGGCGGGGATGATTACGCGGCCGCTGAAAGCATTCAGCGCGGCCCTCGATCAGGTGGCGCTGGGAGATTTGAAGAGTCCTCAGCTGGACGTGAAGCGCGGCGACGAGATCGGCGAGCTCTCCCGAACTCTCATCACGACGATTGAGGCGCAGCGCAAGGTGATCGGCGAGATCAGGGAATCGTCGTCGCAGGTTGCGAGCTCAGCGGATGAGATTTCCGCATCGGCCGTGCAGATCACGAAGGGCGCCGAGAACCAGTCGTCGTCGACGGACGAGACTTCCTCGACGATGGTGGAGATGGCCACGCAGATCGACAACGTCGCCCGCTCAGCGCAGAGCCTGGCCGCGAACGTCGACGAGACCTCGTCGTCCATTCAGGAGATGGGCGCATCGATCGAGCAGATGTCGAAGAACGCCGAGTCGCTGCTCGGATCGGTCGAGGAGACGAGCTCCACGATCGAGCAGATGACCGCCTCGATCCGCTCCGTCGCCAACAAAGTGAAGATCGTCGATGATGCCTCGCGCGATGCGGCCTCGGTGGCGGAGAAAGGCGGCGGCGAGCTGTCGAGCGTGATCAACGGCATCGGCACGAGCAGCCGGGACATCGGCAAGATTGTGAAGATCATCGAGGAGATCGCCGATCAGACGAACCTCCTCGCCCTCAACGCCGCGATCGAAGCGGCGCGCGCCGGCGACGCCGGGAAAGGCTTCGCGGTCGTGGCCGAGGAAGTGAAACGGCTGGCCGAGCGCTCCATGAATTCGACCCGTGAGATCTCCGCGGTCGTCGAGCGCGTGCAGAAGGACGTGGGGCAGGCTGTGGTGATCTCCAGCGGGGTGCTGAAGCAGATCGTCGAATCGGTGGCCAAGAGCTCCTCGCTCGTCGGCGAGGTCTACGTGGCCGCGCAGGAGCAGAGCAACGGCGCGTCTCAGATCCTGAAGACCGCCACGAACATGCAGAACATCACGCGGCAGCTCACGACGGCGGCCAAGGAGCAGGCCGACGGTGCGCGGCAGATCATGAAGTCGGTCGACGTCATGAACCGGATGACGCAGCAGGTCGCCAACGCCACCACGGAGCAGAAGAACGGGGGCGACATGGTCGTGAAGGCGGTCGATCAGATCGCGCGCGTATCGCAGCAGAACGTCGCCGCCACGGACCAGCTGTCGAAAGCGACGATCGGTCTGGCACGCGAGGCCGAGCGCATGCGCACTCTCGCGCAGGCCTTCGCCATCTGAGGCTTGCCATGTCAGTCACTACCACAGGGGCCGAAAGGCTCGAAAACTCGAAGCGGCGCGAGCTCCTCGTGACGATGATCCGCACGGGCAGCGGCGAGCTGCGCGAGCGCGCTCTGCGCATCGGAGCGGAGGCACTGCCCGAGAGCATGTTGATCGATCTTCTTCGCGAAGACGCGGACGACGTCGCGCGCAACGCCGGTCTGGAAATGCTGAAGCTGCGTGGCCGTCGCTCGTTCGCCGGGGCCGTCGACCTTCTCGATGACAGCGACGGCGACGTGGTACTGCAGGCGGTGCTGCTGCTCGACGCCATCGGCGATCCGCGGGCATGGCCGCTTCTGCGGCCGCTGCTGCGCGGGTCGGACGAGAACGTCGTTCAGGCCGTGATCACCGCGGCGGGACGCCTCGGCAGCCGCTCCGCGGCAGGCGACCTCCTTCCATTCCTCGGCGCCGATAGCTGGCTGCAGATGGCAGCGCTCACGGCGCTCGGGCAGTTGCGATCGCACGAAGCCGTGGGTCCGATCGCCGCGCTCCTCGACGATCCTTTCCTCGGTGACGTCGCCGCGGAGTCGTTGGCCCGCATCGGCGGAACGGAGGCCGCTTGCGCTCTCGCCGAGCGGTGGACCGCGGCCGAGAGCTCGCTCGATGCAGCGCAGTGGCTGCCGTTGCTCGCTCAGGCGCTGGTCGAAAGCGAGGAGCCGCTGCGTACGCCGCAGTTGCGCCGCATGCTCACCCATTACATGGAATCGGGCGATCACGCCATCACCCTTGCCGCGGCGCAAGCGGTACTGTCGCTCGGCCCCGGCGACGAAGATGGACGCGCACTCGACATCCTGATGAGGAGCGTGGACCGCAATGATCCCCTTCCGCCATGCCTGGTGCGCCGGAGCGACCTGGCTGAATGGCTTCTGGCCGGCGGCCGAACGGAGCGGGAGTGGGGCTATGAGCTCTACCGGCGAAACGCGAATGCCGTACCCGAGGCAGTGGCGCGGCAGATCATCGTCGAGAACCCTCCGTTCGATCCTGAACGGCTTGCCGCGATCGTGGCACGCATCGACGACACGGCGACGCTCGTGGCCCTCCACGCCGGCGTGGAACTCTCGCGCGAGATCGTCGCGCCGTTGCTGCGCAAGCGCAGCGCCGAAGCGCAGGCCTTGATCAATGCCATGCCCGATCTCGATCGAGCGCCGCGGTTTCTGCTGATGGACGCGGCAGGGTTTCCGCCGGACGAAGTCGCTTCGGGCATCGCCGGGCTCCCGCTCGAAGAGCGCGTCAGCGTCGTCGGCCAGTTGAGTGGCCGTTCCGTCATCGCCAGTCTGCCGTGGCTGCAATGGATCGAAGAGGACCGCTTGACGTTCTCGCAACTGCTTGGCGAAGTCGTGGCCCGGCGGCGCGTGCGCGCGCTCATGCCACTGGTACGCCGCGAGATCGCGCACGATCCGCTGCCGTCCCTCGTGGCCTGCGCCGGGACGATGCGCGATCGCGCCAGCCTGCCGCTGATCATCGAGGCGCTCTCGCGCTGTGCGCCGTCCGCCCGCGCCGATGCCTTCGAGAGCATTGGAGCGATCGGAGGGGAGAACGCGCGCAAGCTCCTGCATGCATTCGCCACATGCGGCGATGGCGCGGACGAGCGCCTGGCCGTGCGCGCCATCGCCAGGCACGCCAGGCCCGCCGATTGCGTGCTGATGCGTTCTCTCGCCAAGAGCTCCGATTGGGCGGTGCGCTATCACGCCGGCGAGGCGCTGGCAAAGTTTCCGCGGTTGGAGAATCTCGCTGCACTGATGACGCTCGCGGCGGATGTTACGCCTCTCGTTGCGCAGAGCGCGCGGGGCTGGCTCAACGCCCTGGGGAGCGCGGTGTGAGGCCAGCCACATCAACCA
>Ga0247694_1000301_pt1 | contig 12532 bp, 20 predicted proteins | sample CNK35_metaG_FD_182736 | JGI IMG/M metagenome (GOLD analysis project Ga0247694, IMG submission 182736) | Soil microbial communities from Purdue University Martell Research Forest, Indiana, United States - CNK35 | ecosystem: Environmental > Terrestrial > Soil > Temperate forest > Bulk soil...
AGGCTCAAGCCAGCCTCGATCGCGATGGCGATGTCAGCGATCGGCTATTGCCATGCGGCAGCCGGCCTGGCGCAGCCGAATAAGCATCCCTCCGTGGTCGAGTTATGGGCTGGCACACGCCGCTCGCTCGGCATGGCCCAGCGCCGAGTGTCGCCGCTGGTTGTCGACCAGCTCGCGACCATCAGCCGCGCGTTGCCGCGCACGCTCGCTGGCCTGCGTGATCGCGCGCTGCTCGTGCTCGGCCTCGCTGGCGCCATGCGCCGATCCGAGCTGGTCGCGCTCACAGTAGGCGATGTGCAGTTTGCCAGCGGCGGCGGCCTGCTGCTGTATGTGAGCCGCAGCAAGACAGACCAGGAGGCGAGAGGTGTGCGCATCGGCATCGCGCGCGGCAACGATCCGCTCACATGCCCAGAACGCACCCTGCGCGCCTGGCTCAAGGCCTCGAGGCTCGAGCGTGGACCGTTGTTTCGAAGCGTGCGAGGCAAGCGGCTCGGCGCGAGCCTCACTGGCGCCGCTGTCGCGCTGGTCATCAAGCGCGCGGCCGCGGCAGTGGGCCTCGATGCCTCGAGCTACTCTGGCCATTCGCTGCGCGCAGGCCTCGCGACCAGCGCCGCACGAGCAGGCAAGGCCGATCGAGCCATCATGCAGCAAGGCCGCTGGTCTGGCCGCTCGATGGTCGATCGGTATGTGCGCGAGGCGCGCCTGCTCGATGAGGCAAACGCCAGCGCCGACATCGGCCTATGACACGCAGGCAATGCTCGCACTGTCCTTGGAAAGTCGGCACCGATCCGCGCGATATTCCGAACGGCTACGATGTTGCCAAGCATCGCGCTCTGGCCGAAACGATGGCGGCGCCAGGCGCATTCAATCCAGCAGAGCTGCGGATCATGGCATGCCATGAAAGCGCGCCTGGTCGCGAGCTGCCTTGCGTCGGCTGGCTGCATAACCAGCTTGGCGATGGCAACAACCTGGCACTGCGGCTGGCAGTGATCCGCGGCCGAGTCGCTGCCGACATCGAGATTGATGGCCCACAGCATGAGACATTCGAAGCAACGTTGCCGAGACGATAGACCAGTAGACTGGTCGACTGCGCGCTCGAGCGGCTGCTCGAGCCGCCAGCCAGGCGCCTGATGCGCCAGTGCACTAGGCAAGCAGCGCGCTGGTGTGCTAGGCATTTAGTCATGAACGCTATATCGCTCGCACAAGATGAGTTCGGCGTGCTCGAGGAGCACGATACCGGCAGCAGCGCGCTGGTCGCAGGTCGCCACTGGCCGATCAAGCACACGCTCGAGCGCGCACGATCCGGCTGGCTCGTGAACGCCTATGTTTGCGTAGGCGATGACTCGCTGACAACCACACGCAGCTACGACACTGCGGCCGATGCCTGGCGCGCCTGGCGTGAGCTCGTGAGCCGATGACCACGATCTATGCGATGTGCGGCCAGAAAGGCGGCATCGGCCGCACCACAATCGCTGTGTCTCTCGCTGCGCACTGGCTCGAGAAAGGCCGCAAGGTCCTGCTAGTCGACAGCGATCCGCAGCGCACTGCCAGCACATGGGTCGAGATCGCTGTCGAGCACAATCGACCAGCGCCGACCTCGGTTTACATGGGCGCAACGCTATGGAAGCCAGACCAGCTGCCGAAGATCGCGCCGCAGTTTGACATCGTGATCATCGATACGCCGCCGAGGCTCGGCGATGTGCAGCGAGCGGCGCTCATGATCGCCGATGTCGCGCTGCTGCCATGTGGGCCATCCGCGCATGATTGCTGGGCCATGGCCGAATCGGTCGAGCTCATCAACCAGGCGCGCATTGTGCGGCCAGAGATCGGCGCTGCGATCGTGCTGACTCGCAAAGTCGCGCGCACTGTCGTAGGTCGCGAGGCGCGCGAGGTGCTCGCAGAGAGCGGCCTGCCTGTGCTCGGCATCGAGCTCGGCTATCGCATCGACTATCAGGAGGCGAGCGCCGCAGGCGCTGGCGTCACCACACATGCGCCTACTAGCTTCGCAGCCAGCGAGCTGCGCCAGCTGGCCGCCGAGCTCGAGCTGCTCGCTCGAGGCCGCAAGGTGCGCGCGACTCGTGCCGCTCGTGCTGCTGTTGCTGCTACGGAGAGACGATGACCAAACATGCCAAGGCCCAGATCCGAGCGCCTCGCGCGGCCGCTGCGTTCGTGAGCGGCGAGCAACCAGCCAACCAGGCGACCAGTAAGCCAGCCAAGCAGTCGACCAGCAAGCCAGTCGACCAGTCGACTAAGCGCCGAGGTGTGGTCGCGCGGCCTGGTCGCGACCTCGACAGAATCACGGCCTATCTGCCGCTCGAGCTCGGCCAGCGCCTACGTGTTCACTGCACTGGCGAGCGGATCGAGCTCAGCGCTGCCATCGCCGAGGCGCTCAACGCATGGCTGCCAGCTCGAGGTGCCAAATGAGCAAGCAGCGCAAGAAAGCACCTCGAGCTCGGCGGCCAGGGAAGGGTGAGGCCGAGCGGCTCACCATCTCGGTATCGGCCGAGACAGCGGCATGGCTGCGCGCCGAGGCCAGCGCGCTCGGCGGCTGCTCGCTCGGCGATGTCATCGAAGGCGCGCGGCTGGCGGTACAGGCCGCAGACGCTCACGCCCTGGCTGCCGCGCGCCGAGGCCTACGCTCGGCAGGCGAGCTGCCCTCCTCGATGCTCGTGCTCGATGCCGAGGCCGCCGAGGCACTTGAGCGCCTCGGTCTGATCGAGCGCGATCCGCAGAGCTAGAGCTGCTCGATGTCGTTGGCGATGTGCGCGCGCACAGCGGCATCTTTGGCCTCGAGCAGCTTTCTCAAGGCGACTGTGCGCTCTGGATTCTGCGGCAGCGTGCGAATGACATGCGCTGCGAGGTCACAGAATGGCGCCGAGACTTGCTGCAGCGCATGCGGAAGGTGTGCGTAGGCGAAAAACTGCTCGATGTGATCGGCCATACGACCAGCCTATCAGCAGACTGCCGCACTGGTCGACTGGTCGACTAGGACCCAGTATTCGCGCCGCCGCAGGCCGGTCTCGGCGCGCCTGCGGCGCTCGATCCTGGCGACGCTGCCTGCATCGTTGCGCCAGATGCAGGCCTGCGCATCGAACCTGTAGCCAGCATCGCGCAGCGCCTCGGCGGCCGCGCTGAAATAGGGATAAGCCTGCTGCTGCATGGACACAGTATCGGCTGGCCGAGGCGCTCGGCCAAGTGTCGATATAGTGTAAACGCGCTAATGCTGTGCGGCTTGTCGCTACACCTGCCTACATGTTTCGATCCGCATGATGCAGGCGCAGAGCCTGATTCTGGCTTGCGGCTATATCGCGCATGCGCGCGAATGGTCATCGAGGCGCGCAGCCGGCCTCGGCGAGCTCACGCTGCGTGCTCGTGACAGCGGCCTGCATCGCCTCGAGCTCGGCGGCATCCTGCGAGCAGGCCTTGAGCTCGGCGTGCGTGAGCCGCTTGAGCAGCTGCGCAAGCAGCCAGGCATCGTTGCGTGACAGCGTGATCGATACGGTTTCAGGCATGGCGCTCGGAATAGCTCGAGCAGGCCTGCCAGTCGAGTCGCCGCTCGACCAGTGGACTGGTCGACTGGTCGACTGTAGGGTGCGCCATGGCAATACCTCGGCCGCCAACTAACTCGGATTGGTGCAGCGCACCAGATGCCTCGCACCCTCGAGTCGAGCCGACTGCGCCGACAAAGGCTGCTGGCTGGGTCGCTGGCGGCCGAGTCAGCGCCGCCAATCTCAACTGGCTGCTCTACAATTTCGACCAGTGGACGGACTGGTTCGATGAGTTCATCGCAAACAATGGGAGCTTCTGAGCCATGCCAGTCGCGCGACCGAGCGACATGCTCGACTGGGGCGGCATCCCGATCGAGCCGACTACGCCACAGAAGGCCAGCGGATTCGCTGTCTCGCAGAACGTGCCAGCCGAGGCATTCAACTGGCTGCTGCAAAATATCGACAGCTGGATCAAGTATGCGGTCGACTACATCGATACGACCTATCCAGCAGCCAAGGCGCTCGCAGGCGCTGGCCAGGTCTTTGGTGTGCCGCATCCGATGCGCACGCTCGCAGCTGCTGCCACGATGACATTCGCCAGCGTTTCGGCAGCGGTAAACGCGACAGGCGCGCTGCAGCATGTCGTTGCTGTCGGCGTTGCAGGTAAGACGCTGCGCTTCGATGTCCTCACGCAGGCGATTGCCTCGAGCACATGGGGTCTGGCGACCGACTGCAACGACATCGCATATGGCAATAGTCGCTACCTCGCCTGCGGCGCGACTGGCAAGGTTCGCACCTCGACCGATGGCTCGACATGGTCCGCCTATTTCGATGTCGGCGGCACATCTGCGCTCTCATCGATCGCATTCAGTGCTGATCGCACGCTGTTTTGCGCTGTCGGTACCGATTCAGGCGGAACCAATGGCACAACAGTTACAGGGAACGGCGTTGTCGCGCCGACGCAGCGAGCTCTGCCAGTTGTCTCGGATGTGCCTCGGCGTGTGGTCTGGGTCGGCGGCGCTGTGCAGGCCTTCTATGTGTTCACGAACACCGCTGTCTATGCCTCGGCCGATCCAACAACAACGCCATTCGTGCAGGTCGGAACCTACAGTGCGTTTACAACTGTGCTCGATGCTTGCTGGCATCCGGACATCGGCATATTCGTGCTTGGCATCATCGGCGGCGCGCAGCTGCGCTACGTGTGGAGCCCCACTGGTGCGGCTGGCAGCTGGGTCTCGCAGCAGAGCGGCTACAACGCAACGCCGCTCGCTGCCAATCTGCTGGCGCTGCCTGGAAAGCTGTTCGTGTTCGTGAGCTACGGCAGCACATTCGCGAGCGTGGTATTCCCGATCGACACTATCTATAATCCAGATGCGCAGCCATGGGCCGATTCGCGCTATGTGCTGCCAGCTCGGCCTGCGCGCGCGAAGGTCCTGCATAACTCTGTGTATGTCGTTGGTATGCGCAGCGCGACCGATGGCAGCATCTTTGTGAGCGCGCCGCTCGAGTCGATCCGTACGTATTCGCGAGGTTAGAAATGCCGAGGCCTACGACCAGACCCAGTTGGATCGGCTCACGTCGTGAGCCGAGCGATGCGCAGAAGCTAGACGGATTCCGCGCCAACCAAACGCCGCCAGCCGAATGGCTCAACTGGGTCCTCGGCAAGCCTTCCGACTGGCTCGATTATATCGACGATTGGATCCAGACTGTTGCCACTCCGGAGGCTGATGCGCTCGAGCAGGCGCTCGAGATGCAGTCGGTATTCCCTGCGCGCGAGGTCGCTGCATCGACAGTCACTATGCAGATCAATGCGTGCGCGGCTGCCGTGAATGCCGCTGGTGCGCTGCTGCACGCTGTTGGCGTTGGCGCGAGCGGAATAATCATTCGATACGATGCCGTTCGTACCGAGACAACGCATCCGACAGCGGCGGCCGCGCTTACTCTCAACGATGTCATCTATGCAAATGGGCAATATGTTGCTGTTGGCGCGAATGGCTCTGTCCAGACATCGCCAGACGGCATCACATGGACGGCGCGAGGCGCCATCAATGTGGCCTATCAGCTGCAGTCGATCGCCTATGGCGGCGGCAGATATGTGGCAGTAGCCGTCGATGGCGGCAACTCAGGATGGTCATTTGATTCTGCAGACGCGATTACCTGGTCGGCTGCCGTATCATGGGGCGGCGGATTTTTGACGCGTATCGTCTGGGCTGGCGGCACGCACAATAAGTTTTTCGCTTTTGGCGCGACCTTTGTAAAGAGCAGCCCAGCCACGCCAGTCGCATGGACAACGGTCCACAACGCAAGCGGCAATTCCAGGTTATTCGATGCCGTTTGGCATCCCACGCTCGGATTCGTTTCGCTGAGCATGCCAACCTCGCCAGCTGGCCAGCTGCGGATCAGCGCAAGCGTAAACGGAACAACGTGGACCGTCGCAAACTCGACAACCAACTACGTCACAAGCACATCGGCATTCGCTCTGATGCCGTTCAATAAGTCGATCGCTGTGTGCTACAGCGTCTCGCCGACAAGCTACCTAACGGCTGTCATGTTCATGTTAGATTTTAGTCAGGCGCCGCAGCCGACTACGCTGCCGAGGGTGCTGCCAGCGATCTACGCTGGCGCAGTTGGTCGCGTAAAGCTGGCGCAGTCGACCTGGTTCGGTGCTTTCAACATCTCGGCGACACAGGCCAGGATCGTGTGCGGCCAGCCAGTTGAGACGCTGCGAGGTCTGCTGCCATGACCATCGGTCCAAACAAGCTTCTGCGCTACCTCGAGGCGCAGAGCATCTCGCAAGGCCGCCGAATCGATACCTGCGGCACAACCACGCTCAACGGCATGGCTGTGCGCATGTTTCCGAACGCGACCGCAGCCGAGACAATGGTTGCAGTCGGAAACTCGCAAACCGTTCGGCAGTTCGACTGCCGCACGCAGGTCGGCACGAATGCGACAATGGGCGTGGCTGGTTTCAACGTCAACGCTGTTGCGTTCAATCCAGTGATGGCCAAGTATTTCGCGGTCGGAAGTTCCGAGGCCGTTTATGAATCCGTGCTCGGCGCTACGTGGACGCAGGTCCCTGGTGCAGCCTCGACACTGCACAGCCTGTTCGGCATCGACTCTGGCGGCGCATATGCGCTCGCTGTCGGCGGCCTCAATCCTGCCGATGCAATATATCATCTAAAGACAACAACCAATCTGTTCATCCTGACAGCGCCTGCGCTCTTTACGCACGTTACCTACAGTCCGCAAGCCGACCGATTCATCTGTGCAGGCGCCTCCACGATCTATGCGTTCAATGCGAACACGAACGGATCCTCTCTGCTCGAGACGCATCCCGAAGGCAGCACGTGCACGGTCCTGGATACGTTCTACGATCCGATCGCAGACAGCGTGCAGGTCGTTCTGCGCCTGCCGAGCGGCGCGATTCGCGTCACATGCGTACGCGGCAGCGGCATGACTGTGACGCGATCGGTCGCGACAGCATCGACATTCACGAGCCAGACGCTGATGCGCGGCACGTGGACACGCTACAACGGTCCTTGCTACGTGTTCTCTGGTGAGGGCACTGTTGCGCCTCGGCAAACGGCTGCGATGCTGACTGCGCCTGCCGCCATCGGCGCGCCAGAGGCAAACGTTGCCTATGATCCGCTCAAGGCGACTACCTACCTGCCGAGCGTGGTTGCTGACAGCTCGATCAGGGACCTCGTGCGCATGAATGATCTGCTGTTCGTGCTCACGTCTGGGCCTGGAAACGAGCAGCGCATTTATCAGATGAGCGATCAGATGCCTAGCGAGGTAGCGTAGGCGAGGCAATCGGCGGCGCTGCGTGCGGCATGATGCGCAGCTGCACGAGCTCACTTCGCAGAACGTTCTGCGCTGTCCATTCGGCAACGAACTGGCACTTGTAAAGGCCTGGCGCCGAGACATCGGCGGCCGCTGGCTGGTAGCTCGCGACACCATTGCTGGCGCCTGTCGCTGCGCCTTGCAGCTCGAGCGCCTCGCCTGTGATGGCATTGGTCATAGCGAAGCTGAGCACAGCTGTGCTGAGATCGACTGGCACGCCATAGCGCACGAGCTGCAGCTCGAGCGGCTCATTGGTCGAGTTCACCTGGCGATCGGGAAAGCGCTTGCCGAGATCGATCATGCTGGGCCTCCTTGCGGCTGTGTGCCTGGTGCTGGTGCGCTGGTCGCGCCTGCTGGCGGCGGCAGGTCGCCGAGCTCGCGCCGAGGCCGCCGCTCGAGCGGCTCAGACGCGACCAGCCGCGCGCCTTCTCTGCGCGCGCGCGGCACCAGCGCGCCGCCGAAGCGCGCGAGGTGTGTGCTGCGAGGCCTGTGGCTGCTGCCGCTCTGCATGGCTACAGGATGCCTGTCAGCTTGCCGCCAGTGGTGAGCGCTGTGTCCGCCAGGCCTGTGCCTGCATCTGTGTGCGCGTAGTCGCTCGAGGCGCCGAGCGTGAAAACGCCAGAGAGCGCGATCGGCGCATAGTACATTTCGAGCGCGATGCCTTGCGCCTTGGCGTGCTGCATGAGCTCGGCAACCTGCGTTGCCAGCGTCGCTGTGATGGCGGTTCCTGTGAGACGGATCTGCAGCGTCGCAGGGTAAAACTCGAACAGGCTAATCCCGATCGCAGGCTCGCAGACCAGGCGCAGGATCGCGAGCAGCTCCTCTGGCTTGCCATTCGACCGCTGCACGCGCGCGCGCGCGAGGATCCAGACGCGATACACCTCATCGGTCCTGCCAGCGCGAGGCTGGCCTACCAGGTCGCCGAGCATGTTGAGGGCATCGCCAGTGGCATCGAATATCATCGTGCCGTAGTAGAGCGACCAGACGGCATCCTCGACATCCTGCACTTGCTCGAGGTAGCTCGCGAGCAGCGCCTGCAGCTTCGGCTGGCGCAGGTCGTATATCGGCAGCGCCTGGCCTTGCTTGATGTGGTCTGGATTGTGGTCGATGGTCATATGCCAGACCAGGTTGCGCCGCTGAATGTCGCGTATTCGCGAGGCCCAATGCTCAGCGTGTAGTTCGGCACGCTCGGCACAGCATCTGGCGGCACACTCGGCGCTTCGGCTATATCCATTGAGAAATTGACAACGCCTTGCACTGCTTGACCCACTGCGAGCAGGCGCACGAGATAGACCGTCGCAGCGATATCGAAGTAGGTATTGCTGGCAGGATCATTCGAGGCTGCGATGAGCGCTGCGCGCACTGACAGCGGCACGTAAGTCGAGGGTGTGCCGACTGTGACATCATATGTTGCGTTGATGACTACAGCTGTAGGCCGAGTGAAACTCACAATATGGTCGATGCCCTCGGAATCCTGGACTGTTACGTCAGTTGAGCCAGCCGTAAAGATACCGGCTGGCTTGTCTAGCCAGATCGTCTCTGCGATCTCCTCATCATCGCCGCCTCGGATCACGCATTCGAACGAATGGCCTGGCAGTGCGTTGCTGTCCATGCTGTCGGTAGTGTTCTCGAGGATGTGAACGCTGATCACGCCTGGCAGCTTGAGCAGGTCGGCGCGCACACCATCGATCGTTGAGCCGCCTTGCGCAGAGAGCTCGGCCTCGCGCCGCAGCCGATACTCCTCATCTGTCTCGACATCGTTGCCGAGGTCGGCGGCATCTGGATTCGTTACTGCTGTCCAGCCAGGCACAGGCGACTCGATTTTAGTCAGCGAGGCCGCTGGTGCCGACACTGGGCCTGTGGTCTGCGCCTGCGCCTGCACGAGGATCGGCGACACGCCTGCATAGGCCGCTGTTGCCAGCGTTGAGAAACGCACATCAGGCCGCGCTGGGTCGCTCACTACGCTGCCGGCTGGCACAGTGGCTGTCGTTGTGAGGCTCAGCGTAACCACGCTCGCCGCCGCAGGCTTGCGGATGCTGCCTGTGAGCGCGCCATTGTGGTCGAGCGCAACGCCTTCGGCCGAGTTCGGATCGTGTGCGTCGTAAATCTCTTGTGCGAGTTCCCAGACCTGCGCGAGCTGCATGGCGATGCTCATGTTGAGATTCGCCAGCACGCCTGTCGCGCTGTTGTTGAGCGAGCCATCGACGGTCGAGCGCTGCTGGTCCTGCAGTTCTGTGATGATCTGCTCGACCGTTTTGGCCTCGAATCCCAGCAGTGAAAGGCCGCTCATGTGTCCTCGCCTGGCTCAATAAATAGGATGTTTCGATACGTGAGCGTGATCTGCTCGCCTGTCTCAATGAAGGCAGCGACATCGACCGTCAGCTGCCTGGTGCGCCGATCGAACGTGAACTCGAGCCGCTCGATCGAGCGGATGCCTGCTGTCTCTCGAGTGACGCGATCGTAAATGTGCCGCAGCACAGACTCTGGCGGCTTCGGCCCAAAGATGATGTTTTGGTAGTCGATGCCGATGCGCCGATCGAGCGGCCATTCGCCTACGAACAGGCCTAGCCGCAGGTTCCAATCCTGCGCGATGGCCTCGGCGCCAGTCGCAATGCGCAGATCGCCAGCACTGATCACCAGGTCGCCAGTCAGAGGATCGAGCGCGAGGTCCGCCATCGGCCTCGGCCATATCGGCAGCCTGGCTCGAGCGCAAGCGCGAGCGACCAGTTGACTGGTCGACTGGCCGCTCGAGCGCCTGCTCGTGCAGTCGCCTGGTCAACTGCGCAGCCTCGAGGCCTGGCCAGGTCGGCTGCTCGAGCGAGCTCGCCGCCGCAGGCCTCGAGGCGTGCCTAAACAGCCTTGACCTTGGTTGCGGCTGTGGAAACGGGGCTGTGCGGGATGGTAGCTGTCGCACCATCAAAAGCTGTTTTGGTTGCGCCGCCTACTGTCGGTATGGTTCCGAGGCCTGTGCTGGTCGCCGCCTTTAGCGTCGTGATATCGGCCTTGAAATTTGTGCACTCTGTGTCGACCTTGCCTGCGAGCGCTACGAAGTCTGCGCCGCTGGCCGAGCCAGTCGTAACGCCGAGCTGAATGAGGCTGGCGGACATCGTGAGCACCAGGCCGCCGCTCTTACCGATCACTAGGTCTGTCGCGCTCACACCCTCGAGCAGCTCGCCGCTCGGCGCTGGGCCGAGCGGCAGCGCGATGGCGCCATCGAGCGTATGCATGCCGACATCGCCTGTTGAGACAGTGCCCTGGCTGCTTTTCTTGGCTGTCGCGATCCAGCGGTCGATGCTGCGCTCGGCAAAGACCAGCAGCACAAAGTCACCAGCCGCCATCGGCAGCGAGACGAAAAATCCGCCGCCTTGCGGATAGCCGATCGGCACACGAGGCAGCACAGGCAGGTCCTCCTCGGCCAGCGGCTGCGCCTGATCTTCCTCGGTCGCCAGAGCTCGCCGAAGGCATGGCCGCACATCAGCGAACTGCCGATTGCCATCGGCATACACGCTCACGATCTGGCCTGGCATGGCAGTATGCAGCTCGAATAGCGCCTGCGTTGCGGCATCCTGCAGCAGGTCTGCGAGCTCTGGCGTGCCGCTCACCCTGTGACCTCGCTCGTGATCTCGAGCGGCTCGATATCGGCCTCTGTGAGCTCGACCTCGGCGGCCGCTGGCGGCGCTGCGATGGCCTCGCAGGTCGTAGCCGGATCGGCCTCTGGCGTACCCTCGCCCTCACCCTCACCCTCGCCGCCATCTGGCGGCGCTGGCGGATTCATGGCCTCGGCCGCGGCCTCGGCGATGGAATCTGGCACATACGTATTCGTGGCAATCGGCTGGATCGGTTCGGTCATTTTGCAAATACCCTTAGCTCGAGTTCGATGCCCCACTCATCAGCGGAGGCATAGTCGCCTTTGTGCGTTGTAGTCTCAACGCGATACACGCCATTTACGTGCTTGCTCTGCAGCTCGACTCGGCGGCCTGGCAGCAGGTTCGGAATCATCAGCGTGCGGCAGCGCACCAGGCCGCCTTTGCCATGCTCTGGTGAGCCGACCAGGCCAGAGCTCTGCGAGAGGATGATGCCTTGCTCGGCGATCGGCTGGCCTCGAGGCAGCAGCTGCAGCTGGTTGTCCTGGATCGACCATTCGAGGCCGCAGCTGCGGCACACTCGATCGAGCTGTGACAGCGCATCGCCGCTCGCGACATAGCCTGTCTGCACAGTCGATGGCGACACATTCCAGAGCTGCGCCTTGCTCGCCGCATTCTCTGCATTGCCCATGCCGACAGCGAGCGCCTTGGCGCATTCAGTGATGATGGCGGCGACTTTCGTGCCTGCTGGGAATGACTTTTGGATCCGCTGTTTCTTGCGCGCCTTGGCGGCATCTGCGCTCGACACGCTGGTGATCCAGTCGTTGCCATCGCGCGTGCTGAATGCCTCGTGCAGCTGGCCGCGAAAGATCACGCTCGTGCCATCGGCATAGCCGGCCTCGACTGTCACGAATACATCTTTCATGCCCTGCAGCCGCTTGCGTGTGTCCTCGCTGAGATTGAATAGCTTTACCTCGGCGCTGTTGGCTGTCTTTGCCGACAGCGAGCGCTTGACCTCGAACTGCACTTGCAGCTGGCTCACGATGAGCGTGTCGACTTGCACCTTGTAGGCGCGATCGAACAGGTCGATCGAGTCGCTGTAGGCGCTCTGCTCGGCCATCAGAACTCACCATCAGTCACATAGTACAGACGGAATCGATCGCCCATGTCCTCGAGCGTTGGCTTCGCACCCTCATCGCGCAGATCCAGGAACCAGAGCTCGCCTGGCGGCATGCCTGCGATATATTGCCAGCGATACAACAGCGGAAACAGTGTCACCAGCCGGATCCCAAACACTAGCGGATTGCCCTCGCTGTCTGCGAGGTCGAGGTGCCAGCAGCTGCAGCGCTGCGACCAGACGATCCGCAGCGAATAGACCAGGTCGCCGAGCGGCACACGCTGCGTTGTATCTGGCTCTGGCGTTGTAACGATGCGCTGCGATGCCATCAGCCGCCTCCGCCGAACAGGCCCTTGACCTTGTCTGTGATGCCGAGGATCGCAGACCTCTGCCGAGGCGGCACCTCTGTCGGCTTTACCTCGGCTGTGTTCTGGTTGCCTTTGCTGATCGCTGGTGTCGCTCGCGTCTGCACAGGATCCGGCTTGCCTGCGATGCCCGTC
>Ga0247694_1000302_pt1 | contig 12515 bp, 9 predicted proteins | sample CNK35_metaG_FD_182736 | JGI IMG/M metagenome (GOLD analysis project Ga0247694, IMG submission 182736) | Soil microbial communities from Purdue University Martell Research Forest, Indiana, United States - CNK35 | ecosystem: Environmental > Terrestrial > Soil > Temperate forest > Bulk soil | place...
CAAGCCGCGCGACGAGGTGCCTCGCGGATGGTAGTTTTTGAAGAGTACCGCGCAGAGAGCCGGGCTCAAGGTCAGAGAGACAAAGCACGAGATGACGGTCGATGCTGCGATCGTGACGGCAAACTGCCGAAAGAAAAGTCCGGATATTCCCGAGAGAAAAGCGGAAGGAACGAACACGGCGCACAACGTGAGTGCGATCGAGATCAATGCTCCGCCGACTTCGTCCATTGTCTTGTGAGCAGCATCCGACGCCGAGATACCGTCGCGCAGGTTGCGCTCGACGTTTTCGACAACAACAATCGCGTCGTCGACGACGATGCCAACCGCGAGAACCAGGCCAAAAAGCGACAGGTTGTTCAGAGATATTCCGAGTGGATACAGAATTGCGAATGTCCCGACGAGGGAGACGGGAATTGCAACGACCGGGATAATCGAGGCTCTCCAATTTTGAAGAAACAGGAACACCACGCCGAGCACGAGAAGGATAGCAACAAAAATTGTGATGATCACCTCGCGGATCGATTTGGCGATGAACGTCGTCGGATCGTAAATGATTTTGTAATCGACGCCTTGCGGGAAGTCTTTCTCGAGGTCTTTCATCGCCGCGACGACCTCACGGTCGACTGCAAGCGAGTTTGCGCCGGGTTGCGCGTAGACCAGGAGCGACGTAGAGTCACTGCGATCCATGTACGCAGTGGATCCATAATCCGCGGCACCAACTTCGACTCGACCGATGTCGCGCACACGGGTCACCCTTCCTTGCTTATCGGATTTCACGACGATGTCACCGAATTGCTCGGGTGTAGAAAGCCTGCCGAGGGTTTCAACGTTGATCTGGTAGGCCTCGCGCCCTGGAACGGGCGGTTGATTCAGAATCCCAGCCGAGACCTGCAGGTTCTGGGCGCGCAGCGCCGCGAGCACGTCACTGCCGTTGAGATTGTTCGCTGCAATCTTGTCGGGGTCGAGCCAGATACGCATCGCGTACTCACGGCCGCCCAAGAACTGCACATCTCCGACACCCTGGAGGCGCGCGAGAATATCCTTTATGTGCAAGGTTGTGTAGTTTGAGAGATACAGGTTGTCGCGTGATTTATCCGGTGAGTACAGGTGGATGGCCAGAAGTATGTTGGGCGTCGCCTTCCTGACTTGTACACCAAGACGCTGCACGTCCTCCGGCAACCTCGGCAAGGCGTCCTCGACCCGGTTCTGCGTTAGCATCTGTGCCACATTCAAGTCGGTGCCGATGCGGAAGGTAACAGTGATCGTGAGCTTGCCATCGCCGGTCGACTGGCTACCCATGTAGAGCATATTCTCGACGCCATTTATTTGCTGTTCGAGTGGAGTGGCCACGGTCCGGGCTACGGTGTCCGCAGAGGCACCCGGATAGACCGTGGTGATCTCCACCGTGGGTGGAACTATTTCCGGATACTGCGCGACTGGCAGGATGGTGATCGCACCGATCCCAAACAGTGTCACGAAAGCACTCAGTACGGTCGCGAAACGAGGGTGTTCGATAAAGAAATGTGTCAGGCGCACTTTCGGCTCGCTTCAGTCCTTACCGTCGTCATACTGGATTGCGCCCTCCCGGGTGGCAACTTTGGTGCCGGGCGCGGTGTGCAATAGGCCACCCAAAATGACTCGGTCGCTCGGTGCAAGCCCGGAGCGAATCACTCGCAAACCGCCGCGAATCTCCCCTACTTCCACTTGTTTTGGCGCCACCATCCCATCCGTCGAGACCGTCATAACCATGTGTTGCGATTGGTCGGGCAGGACTGCGCTGTCCGGGACAAGCAGCGTTGGCGACGGAAGCGCGACGACCACTCGAACACGAGCGAACTGGCCTGGCGTCAAGACAAGATCTGCATTCGGAACAGTGGCTCTGGCGCGAATCGTGCCGCTCGACCGATCAAGCACATTATCCAAGAAATCTAATACGCCGCTCCGCGCGTACTGTTTGTCATCGCCGAGGGCCACCTCAACTTTTTGGACATGCGCCCCTTTGAGGTGTTTGCAGTACTTGGAGTAAGTCAAGAAATCGGACTCACTCATATCAAAATCGAGGTAAATCGGATCAAGCGACACAAGCGTCGCAAGCAACGTCGTTGGACTCGTCGCTGTGCGACTGCCAGCGATCAAATTGCCCACGGAAACGAGATGCGTGCCTATGCGCCCAGTGAACGGGGCCGTAATCCGGCAATGGTCGAGGTCGAACTGCGCATCCCGGATCCGGGCCTTCGCGTCTTCGACCGCAGCGCGCGCGGACCGCTGATCGGATGTGCGCTGGTCCACGTTTTCCACGCTTCCAGCGTTGCTCTGCTCTAGATCCTTGGCCCGGTCAAGTTGTCGGTCAGCCAGTTCTAAATGAGCCGACGCGACGTTGAGTTGGGCGGTCGCCTCCGCGAGTGTGATCTCATAGGGCCGGGGATCGATCGTGAAAAGCAGATCACCCTTCCGCACGATGTCGCCGTCCTTGAAAAATATCCCAGTGAGTGTGCCGCCTACCTGCGCGCGCAGCTCCACTTGCGAGACCGCCGAAAATTGACCAAGGAAGCCCAACTGTGTGTCAAGGTTCTGTACCAACGGTTTGCTCACCACTACTTCCGGGAGTGCCGCTGGACGGGTATGGGCAGAACTTCGACTTGCGCCACGGGAATAACTACGCCATCCACCCCCAAGCGCTATTAATGCTAGACCAGCGGCCACCCACAGCCTCGCTGATGCTCGCCCGCTGGTCTTCCGGCCCATACGCTCCGCCCGGCCGGACTCCAGTTCTGTGTCCGTTGCCATTTCCTTGGTTCTCCCGATTTATTGTTCCCGTACTTTCGCACCCGTTCTGCATGAAAGCTCAACACCACATCTGGATCGTGTGCGCCTACATGAAGCCTTAGCCCCATTTCGCCCCAGGCCGAGCCGTTCCGCTGTTGTCCTTTCGACCGCCGCATCGATCTATCGATTGTGCTTGCCCGGCACAAAGGATCAACGCGTAAGCCACAGCGCGTATTGAATCGCCTGAAACATCGTCAAGCGATAGTGAACTCGAAGAATCCGGTACCAGTCCAACATCGATGGTCGATTCATGATTGCACTCCTTTGGCAATGGATTGCCCTCTCTCGAACGATGGCTTCCATCAAAACAGGAATAGATTTCGGCAAAGCGACCATCACGCAGCAGGAAGCGATTCCATCTTTGCTGCCTTGTCCTCGGGCCTATGCCAGCGGGCGTTCTTGTCCGCAGCCCGAATCCACGGATTAGCCAAACGCCCTCCCGGAATGGCCGCTTTGAGGGCCCGGCGGGAGCGAAACAGCCGTGCTTTCATTGTTGATAATGGAACACCTAATCTTTGCGCTGCGTCCTTGGTCGGAAGCCCCTCAAGGTCGCAGAGCTCGATCGCCGTGCGAAAAGGGCTTGGCAACTTCAACAGTGCCTCTGAAAGAATCCTTCGCTGTTCAACCCGGGCGCATTGTTCTTCCGGATTAGGATCATCAGAAAGTGGGTCGATTCCTGGTGCAACCAGTTCCTCGCCTATAAACACTGGCTCGAGCGGAAACTCGCGTCGGTACTTTCGCTTGCGTAGTCGCATCAGGGACGAGTTGATGGCGATCCGGTGAAGCCAGGTTGAGAACTTTGCGCGTCCATGGAATTGATTCAAGTTCCGAAACGCGCACAGCAGGCTGTCTTGTACGGCATCTTCGGCATCATGAGGATTCGAAAGAATGCGAAAGGCTGCCTGATAGAGGTGTGAGCTGCTCGAAGCGAATAGATCATCCAGAGCTTCCCGGCTTCCATTGCACGGAAGCCGCAAGAGACAAGTCGAATTCTTCGGGCCCTCAGAAGTTTTGTCGAAGGACTTTCTGTCCCGGCTAGTGCTTTGGCTATCCATGGATACTTTTCCCTTTCGCGATGAGTGGTTAACTGCGGGACGTTTGTCGAGCCCTCAACCGTTCGCGACACACGTCTCGGGGAAAAGCATTCTCGCTGCCAATCCACGTACATTCGGAAGTGTCTGATTGATCGCAACTTAGTGCCATCAGCTGAACTGCTGGACTCGGGAGCACGTCGTTGATTGGACAGCCGTCGTTAGAGTGACAATTGTTGACACACGCTGAAGACAGGGCCTTCAAGGAGAGGATGGAATCGCTAGGAGGTCCGGGAACTAGCGAGCCGAAGCCCACTCGATGTTGCTTGGGAAATCCAACTTATGCGAAGGTAGGCCTGCCATCCAGGCTTGCCAGACAACCGGGCGCCACACGATCGTCACATCTAGGGAGCCGGGAGGGCGAAACAGGCCAGCGAGATTGCACATCAGAGCCTCATAGGGCCCGGCAAACACGGGAAGAGATATCTCAGGTAATCACCCTAGGGCATTTTAAGGTATTTCTGGGCTTGCGGCCACGCCATCGAATGCGCATTTTTAAGGCCCGATGCAAGTGTGTCTTCCAGTCATTATGACCTCGAAATCCCAGCGTCGCCTCAGCGGCAAAGCGCGGCAGCGATTTGAACAACGATGGCGAGCCACATTCGAAAACTCAGCAATAGCCATGATGATGACTGATTTTACGGGCCGCATCTTCGCCGCGAACGAAGCCTATCGAAAGATGTTGGGCTACACCGAGTCGGAGCTTTACCGGCTCACGTTTCTGGACATTACGCATCAGGAGGACCGGGCTGCCAACCTAAGATTGGTCAAAGAACTCCAGGACAGAAAGCGTCAACACTTCCAAATCGAGAAGCGGTACCGTCACAAGGACGGCAGTCTGATTTGGGTGCGCACCAATGTCACACTGGTTCCAAGAATAGGAGATATACCGCCATTTTGGTTTAAAGTCGTCGAAGATATCACCCCGCGCAAGCGTGTTGAGGCGGAACTTAGGCTGCAGCTCGCTCGATTGCGCGAAACCGAAGCGCGCCTACTAGCATTTGTTGAACACAGTCCGAACCTGATTTTCTTAAAAGACCGGCAGGGCCGATACCTCTATGTTAATCAGGAATGTAAAAGAGCCTTGCGCATTTCCGACGAACAGACCAAGGGGAAGAGGGACGATGAAATATTCGAAGCACAACAAGCAATTGCCTTTCAAGCCAATGATCGACGTGTGCTTGAGGAGGGTGTTCCAATGGAATTTGAGGAAACCTCTCTCCAGGAAGACGGGCAACACACGAGCATCGTCCACAAGTTTCCTCTGTTCGATGCCGAGGGAGAGATCTACGCGATTGGCGGTATCGTTACCGATATTACTGAGCGCAAGAGGGAAGAATTTGGGCGCAGATTGAGTGACGAGAAGTATCGTGTTTTGGTGGAGACCGCAAATGACGCCATAGTCAACATTGACGAAAGCGGTTCCATCCTCTTTGCCAATCCCGCTACTACAAAGATCTTTGGTTATGACTCAACCGAGCTGATTGGGAAGCCCGTGACCATGCTGATGCCGAAATTCATGCGGAAGATGCACGAGAGCAAATCAAGGCGCTCAGCAGCAAGTGGCGAGCGGCATAGGAGCTGGCGAGGTATCGAGGTGATCGGGCTGAACAAGAATGGACAAGAGTTCCCAGTGGAAATCTCTCTTGGAGAACTGAATCAAAGCGGGCAGCGGACATTTACTGGATTTATCCGAGATATCAGTGAGAGGAAGCACGCGGAAGAGATGCGAAGCGTTGCAGTTGAGTTTCTCACGAGGCCATTCAGCGACCAGGATGTGCTTGATGCTGTCCGCATCGCATTGGAGCGGCGTCGCAACCGGCGCGAACGAGGGCAAGAAGTATCCAAAATCCGACAGCACTATGAGTCACTCACTCCTCGGGAGCAGGAGGTAACCTCCATGGTCGTTTCTGGCATGCTCAATAAGCAGATTTCTGGCAAACTCGGGACGTCAGAAAACACTGTTAAAGTTCAGCGAAGTCGAGCGATGGAGAAGATGCACGCAAAATCTCTTCCAGACCTCGTGAGGATGATGGAGCTCCTCAAAGATCTCTCCGAAGAGCCCGGGTAAACGAAAGCATTACGCAGTATCCACCTTTTGCCCAATAGATTTCTTCTCCTCCCGGAAGTAACCTCCATCGTTCCTTTGGGCTCGGCACGTTCACGACGCCCCCGTTCTGATGCTTTTATCCGCGCGTGAACGCTGGACCTTTAGGCGGACGACCACTCTTCGGATATCCCAAGGATATATGCGCGCGAAGCTGATCTTAGGCATAAGCCCAGGGGAGTGGGCCAATCGGAATGATTTCGGTAAACAGCTTGTTTCATAACGGCGGATGACGACGTCTGTGTTACTGCCGGGCAATTGATGGAAAGGGCCGTAAGACCTGTGACGCCTCGGCACCTTGGAGGGTATAAATATGAGTTCAGCTCCCACATCACGAGCAAACATTCCATTGGAAGGTTCAATTCCTGTAGCGGGGGCTCCCCTAGAGTCGATCCTCTGCACGGAGGAGTTGCAGCGCCGTGCTTCGCGTCCGCCTGATTCTGAAAAGGAGAACCGTGCGCTTGTTAAACTGGTCAGCGCGTTAGCTGACTCGCCGAGTACGATCTTTCATACACTTGCTGAGACGATCCAGGATATTACGCAGTGTGACTCCGCTGGCCTGAGCCTGCTGACAAAAGATGGCAGAAATCCGCATGTTGACGGCCAAAGGTTCTATTGGCCAGCCATTTGCGGAATGTGGAATCCCCACGTAGGGGGCGGGACCCCACGCAATTTCGGCCCGTGCGGAGACGTACTCGATCAAAATCGAACCTTATTATTTACCCATTTCGAGCGGCGCTATCCCTACTTGATGCCCGTCAGCCCAGCTGCCGAAGAGTGCCTGCTGGTCCCGTTTTACGTCAACCGCAAGGCGGTAGGAACGATATGGGGAATCATGCACAGTGACCGCCGCAAATTCGACGCAGAAGATGACCGGGTTATGGCATCTCTTGGGAAATTTGCGTCTTCCGCGTATCAGGCATGGATGCACATAGAAGAGCTCAAAGTTGAGGTGGCCGAGCGCGAAAAGGCAGAAGCAGAAGTCCGTGAATTGGCAAAAGGGTTGGAAGCGAAGATCCGGCGTCTCGTCGAGGCCAACGTTGTGGGCATTGCGATGTGGAACCTGGAGGGTTCGATCATCGAGGCCAATGATGCGTTTCTCCAAATGGTGCAATACGACCGTGAAGATCTCACCTCCGGTCGCGTGCGCTGGACGGACCTGACGCCAGCAGAATGGCGTGGCAGTGACGAACGGGCGATATCTGATTTAAAGGTGCGTCGGAGCTTCCCTCCGTTCGAGAAGGAGTACTTCCGGAAAGACGGCAGCCGAGTGCCAGTACTGCTCGGCGGTGCCCTCCTTGAAGGTGACGGTAACGAAGGTGTCGCTTTCGTGCTTGATTTAACAGAGCAAAAGCGCTCGCAAGAAATGCTTCAAGAGGCCCAACAAACGCTGTACGCAACACAAGTGGAGCTTGCACGGGTCTCCAGAGTCACAACAATGGGCCAATTGGCAGCATCCATCGCCCACGAGATCAATCAACCTTTAACCGCTATCACGAATAATGGCAGTGCCTGCCTGAGACTGCTCGCCAATAGTAGCCTCGATCCTAAGGTTCTTCGGCGGGCTCTCGAAGAGATTATTTCGGACGGCAGTCGTGCAAGCGCTGTTCTAGCTCGTATACGCGCATTCATAAAGAAGGCGCCTGCGGCTAAGCAGGTAGTGGATATAAATGAGGTAATTCAGGAGGTGCTAGCTCTAGTTGGCCCCGAGCTTCGGAAGAATCGAAGCTCAGTCGAGAGCCAATTGACCAAGACCTTGCCGCTCGTGACAGCGGATCGCGTTGAATTGCAGCAGGTTTTGCTGAACTTAATCATGAACGGCATCGAAGCCATGGCTGGGGTTACAGACCGACCTTGCCTAATCGGGGTGCAATCCCGGTTCGACGAATCTGGGAACGTACTGGTTTCCGTTAGCGACTCGGGCACTGGCCTGCGTTCGGAAGGTGATCGCATTTTCACTCCGTTTTTTACAACGAAAGCGAACGGTATGGGCATGGGTTTGTCCATTAGCCGCTCCCTTATTGAGAATCAGGGCGGTCGGTTATGGGTAGAATCCAACTCTCCCCACGGAGCCGTGTTTTCCTTCACGCTGCCCACAGCCGCGGGGAGTCCGCCATGAGCCAAGCTCCCGTGGTTTTCGTTGTGGATGATGATCCCTCCGTACGTTCCTCCCTCAAGTTCCTTATGAGCAGTGTTGGTCTGCAGGTTGAAAGCTTCGACTCGGCTGACGCTCTCTTGCAACGAAAGCTGCCAGACGCGCCCAGTTGCCTGGTACTGGATGTCAGACTGCACGGGTTAAGTGGCCTCGATTTTCAGCGCGAGCTTGCTGCGAGAAACTGCTATATGCCTATCATCTTCATCACCGGCCACGGCGATATTCCCATGAGTGTTCGAGCGATGAAGGCTGGAGCCATTGAATTCCTCACCAAACCATTCCGCGACCAGGATCTCCTGGATGCTGTTCGCATCGCTTTGGCAAAAGCCCGCGAAAGATGTGAAAGGAAGAAAGAAGTTAGTGACCTCAAAGAGCGCTTCAACTCGCTGACGCCTCGCGAGCAAGAGGTGATCTCCATGGTCGTTTCAGGCATGCTCAACAAGCAGATTGCTGATCAACTCGGAACTGCGGAAAACACCGTGAAGGTTCATCGGAGCCGGGCAATGGAGAAGATGCGTGCGCAATCCGTGCCTGAACTCGTAAAGATGCTCGGCAAGCTTGAGTCTTCTGTGGCGCCGTGAAGGTTATAAACTGATATTTAAATCGAACCAGTAACGAGCGTTTCGAGAAGAACGAAACGCCCTCCCCAAACCCAGGTAAACGAAAGCATTACCCGCGTTGTCCTTTCTGGGACGCAAAATCCACCAACGCCCAATAGATTCCCTGTCCATTTGTAGGTAGCTTGGGTCCACTGGAGATCCAAAGTGGCAAGGAACTTAATCTCGGTCATTGACGACGATGAGTCAGTTCTCAGGACTACGACACGGCTCATCGAGTCGTTCGGTTTTCGAGCGGTAGCATTTGACTCTGCCGAGAATTTTCTTGGCTCTGGCCATCTGAACGACACTTCGTGTCTCATCGTTGACGTACAAATGCCCGGCACGAACGGACTGCAGCTGCAAAGCCAGCTGGCTGCGGCTGGTTGCAGCATTCCCATCGTCTTCATCACTGCCCACGACGACAAAGAATCCCGCCGGCGAGCCATGCGAGCCGGCGCTATCGCATTTCTTGGAAAGCCTTTCAGCGATGAGCAGTTACTGCAAGGCATCCGCTTAGCCTTAGATGAGTTTGGTGACGAGCCCGGAGCGGCACGGAACTTCATCTCGGTCATTGACGACGATGACTCGGTTCGCAGGACCACAACACGGCTCATCGACTCGTTCGGTTTTCGCACCGCTGCCTTTGAATCTGCTGAAGTGTTTCTGAGCTCTGGCCAACTGCACGATACCTCGTGTCTCATCGTTGACGTACGGATGCCCGGCATGAATGGATTACAGCTTCAAAGGCAGCTCGCTGCCGCGGACCGCCGTATTCCTATCATTTTTATCACCGCCTACGAGGACAAAGAATCTCATCGGCTAGCCATGCAAGCCGGCGCTGTCGCATTTCTGGCAAAACCTTTTACCGACGAGCAGCTACTCAAATGGATTCGTTCAGCCTTACGCCAAGAGAAAGGCAGTATGGAGAAGAGATGATCATGGACTGATAGAAGTGAATGCATCAATGATTCTGTCTGAATGATGCTCAGCCCGCGATTTTATGGAGCTTCTCAAGGAGCCCATCATGGAGAACGTCAACACAGCCTTGCCAGTTGGTCAGGATTGTGCGGAGGACAAATTTGAAGAAATCATAGGCAACAGCCCCGCACTCGAAATGGCACTCGCAGAGGTGGAACGGGTGGCACCCACCGATTCCACTGTGCTGATCCTTGGCGAGACAGGTACGGGCAAGGAGTTGATCGCCCGAACCATTCATAACGCCAGCCGACGCTGCGGACGTCCGTTCGTAAAGCTGAATTGCGCTGCCATCCCCTTCGACTTACTGGAAAGCGAACTTTTTGGACACGAGAAGGGTGCGTTTACTGGAGCAATCTCGCAGAAAATTGGCCGTTTCGAAATGGCCGACACCGGCACACTTTTTCTGGATGAAATCGGGGATATACCGCTCGCGTTACAGCCGAAGCTGCTGCGCGTTCTGCAGGAGCAGGAGTTTGAGCGTCTGGGAAGCGGGCGAACACATCGCATCAACGTCCGTTTGGTTGCGGCCACACACCGAGACCTACCACAGATGGTGACAAGGAACGAATTCCGCAGTGATCTCTATTATCGTCTCAACGTATTCCCTGTCGTGCTACCACCGCTCCGAGAACGCCACGGGGATGTCCCACAGCTAGTCACTTATTTTGTTGAGATTTACGCGCGTGGCATGGGCAAACGGATTAGCCACATTCCGAAGGAAACTTTGGAAGCGTTCACGTTGTATTCTTGGCCGGGGAATGTGCGCGAACTTCAAAACTTAGTCGAGCGAGCCGTAATCCGATCGGACGACGGCGTATTATCGAATCCTTTTTCAAATTCTCTGCCTGTATCAAACAAAAATCGCGCGACTTGTCCACACGGCAAGTTTGTAGCGTCTCAACGAGCCCTGATCTTGGAGACATTGCGGATTGCAAACTGGGTGATTGGCGGACCATCCGGCGCCGCCGCACATCTGGGATTGAAACGGACTACCTTGATTGCCAAAATGAAGAAATTCGGGATTTCGCGACCGGTGCCCTCAGACGACCGCGATGAGCTAACCGACAGTTTGCAAGGAGGGCCCGCAGCGAGCTGCGGTTAAGTGGCATTCGGCGAAGGTTGCCGTTTGCCGCGTCCCGGAATTACACGGTCTGGCGTGCCGAGGGCTCGATAGGCAAGACGAATTGAAATGTTGCACCAGGCCCTGTATTAGGAGTCGCCCACAAACGGCCGCCCTGTGACCCGATGATCGAGCGGCTGATCGGCAATCCCATACCTGCCCCTTGAGATTTTGAAGTGAAGAATGCGCTAAAGGTTTGCTCTACGTTTTTCGGCTGTAATCCGATCCCCATGTCCGCTACCGAAACTAAGAGCTGGTCGTCCCCGTTTTAGTGTGAATTGATCGTAAGCTTTCCGGGTGCACCTATATCCTTCATGGCCTCTATCCCGTTCAGCATCAGATTCATCAGAGATGTTAAGCTGACCTTTGTACAAGGAATGCCACACGCAGAGTTTCCCAGTTGTCTGCGATTCTCCTTCACCAGGAACAAGCTGGAGAAATCGCGAAAACCCAGCTCCTCTGCGTGCGCATGTCTCAGCCACGATTGGAACAGTTACCGTGGCAACTCGCGTCAAAGTTTGGCTGATGCAGCTTTGTGCGTTTTCTGAATTCGGTCGAGAAACTCATGCATCAACGACCCAATCCGATCCACTTCTTCTTCCAACGCGAAATGACCCGTGTCGAGAAGATGGAGCTCTGCACCGGGAATCTCTCTTTTAAAGAGTTCAGCACCTTCCACTGTGAAGATTCCATCGTTTTTGCCCCACGTGATCAGCGTAGGGGGCTGATGTTTACGGAAGTACTGCTGCCAATCGTCGAAAACATCCAGATCTCTCTTCGCATTGTAGAGGATTGAAAGCTGGATATCCTTGTTTCCCGGGCGGTCTTGGTAGGCCTGGTCGATCACCCAGTTGTCAGGGCTGATCTTCGCCGGATCGCTGACACCATGCAGATAATGCCACTTGGTTCCTTCAATCGTCAGAAGCCAGTCGAGTAGAACTTGAGCGGTTTTTTCGCTCCGTTCTTCCCAGTAGTCAGATAATCCCCCCGTCAAGAACTCCTTATTTATGGCTTCAACATGGGCGCCCCCGTTTTGGACGATCATAGCGGTCACTCGTTCGGGATGCATGACAGCTAACCGGAAGCCAACCGATGCACCTATGTCCGAAAGGTATAGCGCACATGAAGCAAGATTCAGCTTTTCAGTGAACTTTTCGGTCACAGTCGCTAACCGTTCGAAGGAATAGTCGAAATCGTTGACCGAGGGTGCTGAGCTTTCGCCATATCCAGGGAAGTCTGGGGCAACGACATGATATTTATCCGCAAGCATGGGAATCAGATTGCGGAACATATGAGAAGACGACGGAAAGCCGTGCAAGAGCAGAACGGTGGGAGCATCCCGGGGACCGGCTTCGCGATAGAAGATTTCCAGCCCCTCCACGTTAAGCGTGCGATAGAATACGGTCGGCGTAATCGTGTTCGACATCTAAACTCTCCTTCGGCACGTGAATTTCACCTTCGTAAGCGTTAGGCAATCCCGAGTCCTCAGGGACGAACGCGGATGATCGTCTTTCCCTTGATCCGTTCGGTCCGGTTGAACGCGGCAACGGCATCGTCGAGGGCAGCCACGTTACCGATGTTTGTCCGCAGCCGACCATTCCGGGCCCGCTGGACGACCTCACTCAATTGGGACCGATCG
>Ga0247694_1000305_pt1 | contig 12472 bp, 12 predicted proteins | sample CNK35_metaG_FD_182736 | JGI IMG/M metagenome (GOLD analysis project Ga0247694, IMG submission 182736) | Soil microbial communities from Purdue University Martell Research Forest, Indiana, United States - CNK35 | ecosystem: Environmental > Terrestrial > Soil > Temperate forest > Bulk soil...
TTCGCGGAGCTGTCTCTTGCCATCTGCACCACCGACACCCGGCCCAAAACCGCCGGCTCTTCCTTCAAAATGGCCGGCAAGAGAATCCATCTCGTTGGTTGCGCCAAAGGCGCGGGCATGATTCATCCCAACCTCGCAACGACCCTGGCGTTCGTAGTGACCGACGCAGCTATTTCCCCGGTACTTCTGCAAAAAACTCTACGCGACGTCACCTCGCGCACCTTCAACTCCATCAGCGTGGATGGCGACTCTTCGACGAATGACACTCTGCTGGTCTTCGCAAATGGCGCCGCGGGCGCGCCCGCGATTCGCGCAGGGACCGCGGCCCATCGTGCTTTCTCTGCGGCGCTCGAGGATGTCTGCAAATCGCTCGCTCTTCAAATCGTCGCCGATGGCGAGGGCGCGCAGCGCGTCATCGAAATCGAAGTCCGCGGCGCGAAAACGGAAGCGGCAGCCAAGCGCATCGCGGAAACGATTGCCACTTCGCCGCTCGTCAAGACTGCCTTTGCCGGCGGCGATCCCAACTGGGGCCGCGTGTTCGCGGCCGCTGGCCGCTCCGGTGTCCAATTCGATCCCTCGCGCGTCGACATCAAGATGGCAGGCATTCCCGTTTTGCGTCGCGGCAGCCCGCTGGATTTTAACGAACGTGTCGCCAGCAACAAACTTCTCGCGGCACACGTTCCGATTGTTCTGCACCTTCATGCCGGCGCCGCCAGTGCGCGCTACTGGACTTGCGACCTCACCGCGGAGTACGTTCGCATTAACGCTTCCTATCGCACCTGACATTTCCTGGCGCGTCGGCCGCGACGAATGAAACTGTTGTAGCTGCAGCGCTCTCTATGCGAGTATCCCTCACGTTTCACGCGGCGCTCTGTGCGTTTGCGTGCGAACGCGGCTTTCGCTCGGCGAAAGCTTCGATTGCCTCGTTTCGGAAAGGACGCAAGCCAATGTTCTTTGACAAAGCCGCTCTTTCAACGCGCTGGATTTTGGCTGTCGCTTTAACTTGCGCCTCCACCGCCGTTATTCCCCCTCCCGCGCGTTCGCAGACGCCGTCATCGGCGAGCGCCCCGACGGCTTCTCAAGATCCTTCCGCAATGGATGCACAGTGGCAGCGCGCCAGCGCCAAGTATGATGCGCACCGCGAAGACCTCCTCAAGGAAGTGAATCGTGGGGATCGCGAAGGCCCCTTCCGTCCCGATTGGGAATCGCTCGAACACTACGAAGCCCCCGAGTGGTATAAGGACGCAAAGTTCGGCATCTTCATCCACTGGGGCGTCTATTCCGTGCCCGCTTTCGGCAACGAGTGGTATCCGCGCAATATGTATCGCGAAGGTTCCGACCAATACAAACATCACATCGCCACCTACGGCCCCCAGGATAAATTCGGCTACAAGGATTTCATCCCCATGTTCAAGGCCGAACATTTTGACCCGGCCGCGTGGGCCCGGCTCTTCAAGGAAGCCGGCGCCAAGTACGTCGTCCCCGTCGCGGAACATCATGACGGCTTCGCCATGTACGACAGCGGCTTGAGTGACTGGACAGCCGCAAAGATGGGGCCGCATCGCGACGTCATCGGCGAACTCGCGAAAGCGGTGCGTGCCGAAGGCCTTCACTTCGGCGCATCCTCTCACCGCGTCGAGCACAATTTCTTTTTGGGCGTCGGCCGCGCGATCCCCTCCGATATTAACGATCCCCAATTCGCCGCCTTCTACGGGCCCGCGCACACCTGGCTCGAGGCCAAGTACGGCACCCCCTTATCAAACGATTTCACTTACGTCTCGCCGGCGTGGACCGCGGACTGGCTGGCGCGTGCCACGGAGATCGTCGAAAAATACCATCCCGACGTGATGTACTTCGACTGGTGGATTGGCCAGCCCTCGGTGCGCGCGGACCTTACGCGTTTCGCGGCGTTCTATTACAACAGCACCCTCAAATTCAGCGGGCACGCGGGTGTCATCAACTACAAAGACTTTGCAATGCAGGACCACAGCGGCGTCCTGGACATCGAACGCGGGCAACTCGGCGCCATCCGTCCGCTCTACTGGCAAACCGACACGTCAGTGAGCAACAAGTCCTGGGGCTACATTCAGAATGACACGTTCAAGTCGCCGCAATTCATCGTTCATCAGCTCATCGATATCGTCAGCAAGAATGGGAATCTGCTTTTGAACATCGGCCCGCGCTCGGATGGCACGATCCCCGAGGAAGTTCAGTCTGTATTGCGCAATGTCGGCGCATGGCTAAACGTTAATGGCGAAGCCATCTACGGCACGCGTCCCTGGAAAATCTACGGTGAAGGGCCAACCAAGGTAACCGCCGGCTCGTTCCACGATACGGACACCGCAGCCTATACTCCTGAAGATTTTCGCTTCACCACCAAAGGCGCTACGTTATACGCCATCGAACTCGATTGGCCCATCGCCGGCGAAGCCGTCATCCACTCGCTCGACACTTCCGCCGGCTCCTCCAAAGTCGCTTCCGTCGTCCTTCTCGGTTCCGATTCAAATCTCACCTTCCGACAGGAACCCGACGGCCTTCACATTCATCTTCCGCCACAACCTCCCGGCAAGTACGCCCACGCCTTCCGCGTGGCTTTCGCCGGGTCACAACCCTAATCTTGGAATTAGCCGCCAATCCCAACTCACCGGGTTCCTCCGCGCCCTCCCAGCCCTAATCGCCGTGAGAGGCGTTTGGCAACCCTTTCGCTTCCAAAGGACTAGTGAAACTTTCGAGTCCGGGTCCTCGTATAAGTTTCAGGTAGAAGCACGCTTTATTTCTCCCGGATAACCCTGTTGAAGGTTCGCCCTGCCATCGCTAAGGAGGTTGCCCTCCTCGCCGAGGCTCGGACACGCATTTGCGAGGAGAACATCAAATGAAACAGAACCTCATGCTGCCCGTCGCTTCTCTGCTCTTGATCCTGTTGATGACGCTGCACCTCACGAGCGATACGATCCATGCCAGGGCCGGCACCCCCGAGGCGGGAGGCTCAACCCTCGTTGCTGTGCCCATCCTGGCGCTCTGGCTGTACGGAACGCTGGTGCTCCCGGAACGCCGCTCGGGCCACATCATCATGCTCGTCGGGTCGCTCCTTGCGATCGGCATGCCGGTCATGCACGTGATGGCACCGGCAGGCATCTTTCGCGGCGCAATCGCCAGGTCCAGCCCAGCCTTCTTGTTCGTTTGGACGTTTCACGCCCTGGGCGTGCTTGGTCTGTTCGCATTTATCCTCGCAGTGCGCGGATTGTGGAGCCTGCGACGGGGCCAGCCCCGGTAGTCGGCCCCCATGGGCATCTGCGGTAGACGTGGGCCTATGCTCCGCCAGATTGCGCCGGTATTTTTCACGCTCGACATTCCCGCTACGCTCGCCTATTACACCGGCAAGCTGGGCTTCTCATGTCTGGGGACGTTGCTGGATCCCCCGGTCTACGCCATCGTCGCGCGCGACCAGCAGGTGATTCATTTCCGCTGCGCCGCGCCGCCCACTGCCAATCCGGGGAAATACGACGACGAATTGCTCGACGCCTACCTGTTCGTCGAGGATGCCGACGCACTTCACGCGGAGTACGCCGCGCGAGGCGTGGAATTCACGCGGGGACTAGGCAACATGCCCTGGCACAAGCGCGAGTTCGTGGTGAAGGATTGCGATGGCCGCCTGCTGGCCTTCGGCGCGAACTTGTCTTTGCCGTAGTGGCAGGTCTTTAGACACGTTCCTTGTCTTTGACTTTGTAGCGGCGCCTCTCTAGCGCGTCCCATCCGCAGCATGTATGGCTGGCCTCCTCGTCCGCCCTCCAGCCAAACCAAAAGCCTGCGGTGCCGCGCCTCCTGCCTCTGCGGACAGCAGCTAGGTTGCTCTCTAGTGTATACTTAACGGTAATTATTGAGCCGGCTGCCGGACCGAGATTGCGTGGCATGCAAAATCCGCAACACTCCATGCGCCTGCCCCGCAGAAAGGTGGTATATTACCAAGTGGCGGTCGAACGGCTGTCGCGTCCTGAAGCCGTCAAGCTCCTTCGGGAGTGCCTGCGCGTCGGTAAGATTATCCCGGGCAAACACTTTCGCGACGAGCTGGCCGCGGAAGGGCTCATTCTTCCTGATGCGCTCCGCGTGCTTAGGACAGGGAACATCTTTCAGGAGCCAGAATGTGACCCCAAAACCGGTGATTGGAAGTACCGCGTCGAGGGCAGAGAAGTGGACGGCAAATGGCTCGCGATCGTGTTTTGCTTCAGGGCCACGGACACTGCATTTCTGATTACCGTGTTTTCTGTCGAGCGGAAGCGAAAATGAAGAAAGCTCAGTGCAGCAACTGCGGAGCGGATGCCCGAATCGTGCGCGGCGATTACGAGTTTAAGGAAACCGGCCTGCGCGATTTCGTCCTCCTGGATATCGAGCTCATGAAGTGCGGGAAATGCGGCAACGTGGACCCCGTCTTGTTCCAGGTGGACGAGCTGATGCACATCGCGGCGGTTGCCATCCTTCAGAAACCTTACCGGCTTCGCGGCGAGGAGCTCCGTTTTCTGCGAAAGCATGTTGATCTGAACCAAGAGCAGTTTGCCAGGCTGCTTCGCGTGAACAAGACCACTCTCTCGAAGTGGGAAAACAACGAGGACCCTATCGGAGTGCAGAGTGACCTCTTAGCCAGAGCGATCGTGATTTCCCGCGACAAACGGTTGGAGAAGCGTGCCGCTGACCACATTCGAGCCTTCGAAAAAATTGCCGACCAGCGGAAACGCGTGCGGGTCGAAGTGGATACCGAAAAGCTCGAATACGAATACGCGTGAGCGAACTAGAATCGAGCATTGCAGCTTCAGGAAAGAAAGGAAACAGCGAGACCCAGGTTCAAAAAACCTGAACCTGGGGCACCGGGCAACGGCGGTAAACACTTATGGAGGAACCACCAGACAGTGGGTATCTTGAGTTTTCTTTTCCTTTTGCCGCTGTTTCCTTCCAAGCATCTTCTCCGTTGAAAGAAACTGTGAAGGCTCAATTTCGGGCACATTTGCCAGTAACCGATTTTCTTCTGAGCGGCGGGTGGAGCAGAGAATTCCGGCGGGGTGCTGCATCCCCGCGGTTTTCAGAGTGCGGATTTTGACTCTTCTTCTTTTCCTCGAGATCGAAGGAGACAGGAACGTGTGAAGAAATTGTCTTTGGGTGTTGGAGTGCCGCGCTTTGGTGTTGTGGCAAGTTAGCTCAGCGATTCGCGGGTGCGCCACCCCCTTTTCGGCAACAGGGCGAGGGCGGCATGGGTGCACCGCCTACCGGGAACAAAAACGGCCCGGCCTTCGTTATATACCATAAGACGGGTGTGCCGGTTCAAGCGTCAGACAACCGTTAGGGAGGCGGACGTCATGAAGAGGAGCAAGAGTTTGCTACGAGGCTGGTTACCGGGTGCGGTTTGTGCGGCGGTGATTTGCCTGGTGGCTGGTGTGTCCGCGCGGGCGCAGGGCGAAAAGCGCTCCGTTTTCGCGCCGAACGATTTTCATTGGCAGGGATCCTTGAAGGCCGGGCAGACCCTGGAAGTGGTCAATACCAATGGCGAAATTGGAGCCAACCGCGCTTCCGGGGATGCCGCCCGCGTAGAAGGCATCCTGGGCGGGGGCGATGACGACCACTATTTGTTTATCGAGGTCGTCGAGTACCCGGATGGCGTCACGGTTTGCGCCGTCTACGCGAAGGATAAGGCGCCGGGCCGCTGCCATCGCGGCGGAGTGTCGTCGGAGTCCGGCAACTGGTGGCATGGGCGCCGAGCGAAGATCAACTTTAACGTCCAAGTCCCGCGCGGCGTTCGGCTGAATGCGTTGACCACCAATGGCAGGGTCCATTGCCTGAATTTGGACAGCGTCGTGCACGCGGCAACGACCAACGGCGACGTGGAAGTCTCGACGAGCGAGTGGGCCTCCGCGAGGACCACGAACGGCGGAGTGCGCGTGTCCATGGGCAACGCCAAGTGGAGCGGCCAGCTGGAGCTGGAGACCACCAATGGCAGTGTGGAGGTAACGCTGCCGGCCTCCGCCGAATTTCAGGTGGATGCGGCCACCACCAACGGCGGCATTGGCTCGGACTTTCCGGTTACGGTACAGGGGAGGTTTGGCCCCAAGTCTCTCTCCGGCACGGTGGGCGGCGGAGGGCGCGAATTGAAGGTCGCCACAACAAACGGCCGTATAGCGCTGAGGAAGAGCTGACTGGGTCTTGGAAGAAACCGCGGACGGCGCAGAGGTAAGACGAGGCGCCGCAAAGGTGGCATCGATCTCGTAGGTGGCGCACCCTGCGGCTTTCAGGGTGCGGGTTTTAACCTTCTTTTAACTTCGAGTCTCCAACTTCTAACCTCTGCCCTACTCCCACTTCCAATCCGCAAACTGCTCCCGCAGCGCAATCTTCTTGAACTTACCCACTGAAGTCCGCGGCAACACATCCAAAAAAACAAACGCATCCGGAAGCTGCCACTTGGCGAAGGTTTGCGCGAGGTAAGCTCGCAGTTCTTCGCTGGTTGCCTGCGCCCCGTCTTTCAACACGACAGCCGCCACCGGCCGCTCCTGCCACTTCGGATGCGGCACTCCCACTACCGCCGCTTCCCGGACGGCCGGATGCCCCATCAACATATTCTCGATATCCACCGAGCTGATCCACTCCCCGCCAGACTTCACCAGGTCTTTCGCTCGGTCCACGATCTTGATGAATCCCTCGTCGTCCATCGTGGCGATGTCCCCGGTCTTGAACCACCCATCCTCCGTCCACCGGTGCGCCTGATCCGGCGATTTGTAATAGCTGGCGGCCACCCACGGTCCGCGCACCTCCAATTCACCCGGTGTTACGCCGTCTCGCGGAGCCTCGACCGTCTTGCCCTCAAGTCCTTCTGGCCGCGTGACTCGCAATTCAACAAACGGAGTTGGCCAGCCCTGTTTGGTCCGGACTTCGTACTGTTGGTCAAGGGTCCACTCGCTCATGTGCCTCTTGAGTTTTCCCACGGTAGCCAGCGGCGTGGTTTCCGTCATGCCCCAAAGATGAAGGATGTGCAGATTGTGCTTGTCGAGGGCACGCATTAGGCGCTCCGGCGGCGCCGAGCCGCCGATCACGATGCGCACGTGCCACGGAAATTCCCATCGCTCGGGATTTTTCTCAAGTGCCGCGAGCACGCCAAGCCACACCGTCGGAACGCCGCAAGCAATCGTCACCCGCTCCCCCGCGATCAGGTCCAGCACACTTTCGGGGTCGACATTGGGCCCCGGGAGAATCAACCGTGCCCCCGCCATCGCACAGGAATAGGGCAATCCCCACGCGTTCGCATGAAACATCGGTGCAACTGGAAGAACGGTATCGTGATGGCTGATCGCGAATGAATCTACACCGAGTTCGGCAAACGTGTGCAGCACCAACGCCCGGTGCGAGTAGACGACTCCTTTCGAATTCCCGGTTGTCCCAGACGTGAAACACATCGCCGCGCCGTCATTCTCATCCATCACCGGATACCGAAAATCGTCGCTCGCTCCCGCTAGCAGTTCTTCATAGTTCAAATATCCGGCCGGAATGCCGCCTCCGCCATAAGGCACGACGATGACACGTTCGAACGACACGCCGTCGCGAAATTTTTCATACGTCGGCAGCAGCACGTCGTCAATAATCAGGAACCGGTCCTCCGCATGGTTGACGATGGCCGCAAGCTCGTGCGGATGCAACCGCAAGTTCAGCGTGTGCAGGATTCCCCCCGCGCACGGCACGCCGAAGAACGCTTCGAGATGCCCGGAATGATTCCACATCATCGAGGCAACGCGGTCGCCCGGCCGCATTCCAAGTTTGCTCATCGCGTCCGCAAGGCGCCGCGCTCGGCGGTAAAAGTCGCCAAAGGTTGTTCGAACGATGGAGCGGTCGGGTCTGCGGGAAACGATCTCAACGCGCTGAAAAAGCTTGCCCGCCCTCTCCAAAATAGCGGGAAGCGTCAGCGGAAAATCCATCATCGTCCCGCGCATAACCTTGGTCCTTTCGGCGGCCAACTTGGCGGCATCCTACCATCATTCGCCAACCAGGAGTGACTCAAGCCCTTTTCGGAGCGCGACGTACGCGCCAGTGAATGCCTCGCCTGCAGGAACTATCGTCGAAGAGCCTTCCAGCGTAGCTAGACTCTTTCCCATTGCAAAAGGGGTTAATTTTCGAGACCATGCCTCTGACCGCTGAAGTGCCGGTCTCGCGCCCGCGGTGGTTCGGCTCCCCCTGACTGCCCGTGATCGATAGCTGTCCTTCAGCGCGCTCCGCGACTCTCACTTGGGTTCCGGGCAGAAGGAGTGGGCAGGTGAAGAAGCTCTACATCGGCAATCTTCCGTTTTCCGCGACGGAAGAGCAGCTGCAGGAATGGTTCGCACAAATTGGCGTTACTCCCTCGGGCGTCAATCTCATTCGTGACCGGTTCACGGGTCAATCTCGCGGTTTCGCTTTCGTCGAAGTTCAAAGTGACGAAGACGCCGACCGCGCGATCAACTCGCTGAATGGCCAAAATTTCGGCGGGCGGAACCTGGTTGTCAACGAAGCTCGGCCGCAAGCTGAGCGCGGCGGCGGGGGCGGTGGACGTGGCGGAGGCGGTGGTGGTTATGGCGGCGGGCGCGGCGGCCATGGCGGTGGTGGCGGTGGACGCGGCGGCGGGGGCGGGCGCGGCGGAGATCGCGGAGACCGCGGGAATCGTTGGTAAGCTTCCTCTAAATCCCATGGCGGCGTTCTAATCCCTCGGGACGCCGCTCGAAACCCTCCTGAAAAGTCTCCCGTGGGACGTCTGCGTCTTTCGCCTCCCAGTTACTCTGCAACATTCACGGCTGAAACTCGTCTAACTATTTGGCGGCTCGTCGAAGGCAGAGAGTGCTACAAGCCTCTCGGCCCGCCGATAAAGGCAGCGCTTGCTTACGCCCCGGAGGCGTGGCCGAGGCTCTATATACCTTACCATCGGCAGACATCGGCCATTGCGTATAGAATCCCGGCGCATAGAGGACGCCTCGAACCCGTTCGCGGCACAACCTCCGTCCTTGTCTCAACAAGCGCAGCGACCGAAACAAATTGCCCGGTAACGTGTTTGAAACAATAGGCAAGGAATATGTCGCAAAGCGCCGAATGTGAAGTATGTTGAGCGCCTGGCAGCCAGCCTCCTCCGGGAGGAATTGGCGGCCTAGAAGTCGCCGGGTGACACGAGCGATGCCTGACAAAGACGAGACGAACCTTCTGGCCGCTCCTTGCATCCAACCGGAGGAAGAGGACGTATCCAAGAGAACGATGACCACGTGGCACAAACGCGATTGGCAGCAATTTTATGAACTGGCGCGCCGGCCTTGGCAGCGTCACCGCCCGCCTCGCCCTGTGTACCCCACGGGCTTGAACCGCGTCCTGCCTGCCCAAGGTTTCAGTCTTTCCGAACTGGATGACGCCGGCGTCGATCTCGATCTCGCCGAGCGCCTCGGCCTTCCCGTGGACGCCGGCCGCATCGGTGCCTACGGTCCGAACGTCACTGTCCTGCGCGATTTCGTCCGTTCTTCCCGCCAGCCTCGTTAATCATTTTCTGTCCCGGCATTTTTTCTCGGCAGCCTCGGCGACTGGCGTTCTCGGCCCCGTTAAATACCTCATTGATGCATTTTTCAATTTCCGTAAACTGAATACCGCCCGATCACTCCAATTTTCGCGTGCCCCCAGCCCCAGGAATCCTAGAGTGACAAATCCTAGAGTGATAACCGAACGCCGGTCTGCGCCCCGGCTCATCAAAAGCGTCCCTCTGCAAATCACGCTCGCCAGGGAGAGTTCCGCGGCGGCGCATCCTGCGGAGACCATGAACTTCTCCAAGCGCGGCGCGTATTTTGCCATCAGCCTCAAACTTCGCGAAGGCGTCAAACTTGAGCTTCGCCTGAAAATTCCCGAGGAAATTAAATCCCTCCCGCCGCTCGAATGTAAATTCATCGGCCGTGTCGCGCACGTTGAGCAGCTCGGCAAAAATGGCATGTCCGGCGTCGGCGTCCATTTCCTCTATTATTCTCTGGACTGATTCTCTGCTTGTCTCTCCGGTGCGCGCTTCACCTTTTTTTGGAACGTCGGCTCTTTGCTCTCTCCTTCTTTTTCCACAATCGTCCACATATTTGCACAGACATTTTCCCCGATTTTCGTTGACGCCCAAAACAACTAAGTTTATCTTCCCCACCAGATTGAACCGGAAGCGGAACAGACTTTACGGTTCGGTTCAGACCTCGCGATATCTTAACCGTTGTCGCGATTCTGATCGGAACCGGGAAGTTCGTAGACTTCCTTCCTCAGACTGAAGCTCGCAAACGCTTAACCTCGCTTGCGGCGTCAGGGTGGAGAGGGATGCTTGGAAGTGTAGTGTTCGGTTCTCAGGCTGCGATGGCTTAACCGCCGTTGCAGCAGTGGATCGCACCCGAAATTTCTGAGGCTTTGCGGTTTGGCTTGGTTGTCGCGGCAGCTTCACGGCTCTTGCGGCCCTGAGCTAAATCGAAAAGTTCGTGGGCATTGCGGTTTGGTTTAGAGACTGCAGCGGCTTAACGGCTGTTGTAGCCTTTCGCCAAATCCAACAGCCCGTAGGTGGTACGCATCAGTTTGGAAGGCGCAACAAGCCGCAAGGCTCCTGCGTCGCTGGATTGAACGGAAGCCTGAAACTTTACGGCTCGATTTAGAGGGCGCAACTCGCTTAACCGCTTGTTGCGCCCTCAACTTTTCTCCCCGCTCTCCAACCCCGCTCGCCCTTTTTTTTCTTACTACTCAGCCAGACGGTTCGCCTCTTACCACTAGCCACTCACCCCCATTTTGGTGTAGTCTCTAACCATGCAAATAGGTCAAAGACTCAAAACGCTTCGCGAAGACAAGAATTTCAGCCAGGGCGACATCGAGAAAGCCACCGGCCTTCTCCGCTGCTACGTTTCTCGTGTCGAAAACGGCCACACCGTCCCCACCGTCGAAACCTTGGAGAAGTGGGCGCGCGCTTTGGACATGCCTCTCTATAAAGTCATGTACGAAGGCAACGAACCGCCCAAGCCCCGCAAGCTCGTCAGCGACGACGACAAGGGTCTCTGGGGCTACTCCAAAAAAGAAGCCTCCGAACTCAGCAAATTGCAGCGCTACCTCGCCAAGATGGATCCCAAAAAGCGCATCCTCTTGTTAGGTTTCGCCGCCCGCCTCGCCCGCCAAGCCGCAAAGTAATCTCTTTCGCTGCCATTTGTTTTGGGTCGGCGCACGACTTCCGTCGTGCCGTGCTTACTCCGGCCTTCGTTTTGGGGCTCGGAGCTCCAGCTCCGGCTTTACGCCTCGGTAGAATATGTTTCGCACCTTAGTTCTCTTAATCAGCGGAGTTTGCATCCTGGTCCGGACCGGGACGCGCTACGCCTTTTGTGGCGCGCGTGCGAAGATTCTTCTTCCTCTTGGTCCCCGCCAGTCGGCCCCTCCCCGCCCGTCATTTCGATCGGAGCAGCCGGACGCTCTTTCCCTCCGCCTTGCTCCTGCGAGGCGGTCCGGCTGCGAAGAGAGAACCGCTGCCCCATCGCACGCATCTGGTGCGATGAATCCCTCTTTGGCAGCCCAGGGACGGCGCCAAGGGGCTGCGTGGAGAAGCTGTGCAAAACCTGTGGGCAGACTGTCATGCCCACTAGACTGGCGCGTCCGTTTCCGCAATGATGTCGACGCAGTGAGCTTGCCCTGAGCAACTTCGCAAAACTAACAGACGACATCGTGCAGGCCGTCCACGTCCTGCGGCAACAAGGGATAGCTGTCGGTTTCCCGATGCAAACCGCCGACGGCCAGATAATTTTTTCCGTGGGCAAAGATACTTTGACCGCAAACCAGATCCTCGACCTTCTCGAACGCGGCGAACTCCACGCCGAAGGTCTGCGCAAATCCGTCGAAGCGCAAGCCTCGGCCAAGCCCCTGCGCAAGAAAGCCGCATCTCCCTAACGCAACCGCAGGTGCCGTGGCGGCCGCGCCGGCACGCCGCCCGACAATTTCTCCTTGTAGGGGCACAACATGTTGTGCCCGCTCACCCGGCCTCACCCCACGCCGTCATTTCGAACGCAGCAAGCCGACGCTTTTTCCTTCGCGTTTGCTCCTGCAAACGCGTCGGCTTGCGGAGAGAGAAATCTCTCTGCCTCTTATTCCCTCTATGCTCCACTAGGCTCTTAGAGAGGTTGCTTTCACCCCAAATCCGAGCGGTTATACATGCAACTCTTCGACATGCTGACGCCGAACTTTGATATTGCCTTCGTTCTTGCGCGCCGCGGCAAGGTCATAGGCAAGTTGCATGCGCAACCAAGTTTCCGCTGTGCTTCCGAAAGCCTTCGATAGCCGTATCGCCATCTCCGGACTAATCCCAGACTTGCCGTTCACAACATTATTAAGCGCCTGCCGCGTCACGCCGAGCACCTTCGCGCCGGCCGTCACCGAGAGTCTCAAAGGCTCAAGGCAATCGTGGCGAACGACGCGGCCGGGATGTACGGGGTTTTTCATGGGC
>Ga0247694_1000307_pt1 | contig 12440 bp, 13 predicted proteins | sample CNK35_metaG_FD_182736 | JGI IMG/M metagenome (GOLD analysis project Ga0247694, IMG submission 182736) | Soil microbial communities from Purdue University Martell Research Forest, Indiana, United States - CNK35 | ecosystem: Environmental > Terrestrial > Soil > Temperate forest > Bulk soil...
GGTTGCAGGTGATGAACGTCGCCGCCGGCGGGACGCTCATCCAGGACATCAATTCCGCGATGGAGACGGAGATCGATCACTCCAGCGAGCCGAGCGACCGAGGGCGCCACGACGTCCACATCGAGCCGGCCACGAAGCTCGGGCGCATCCTCGGCGTGCACGCGCTGAACGTCAACTCATCGCACCATCAGTCCGTCGGCCGCGTCGCCGACGGGTTGCGCGTCACCGCGCAGGCGCCGGACGGCGTCGTGGAAGGGATCGAAGATCCGTCTCATCCCTTCTATATGGGAGTGCAATGGCATCCGGAGGACATGCCGGGGGAGGCCTCGGCGACGGCGATCTTCGGCGCGTTCGTCGATGCGGCGCGCAGCCGCGTTCACAAAAAGGAGACCAGCTCGACGGAAATGTCACCGGTCGGTGCCGCGCAATCGGAATAGCGACTTTCCGCGTGCCGTTTGCGACCGGCGACGGGAGGATTCAAGTGAAAAGGACTGCCTTGCTGGCCGTGGCCGTTCTGCTGTTCGTACAGCAGGCCGTCGCCTCGCCGTGGCTCAAAGACATCGCCTCAGCGCAGAAGAAAGCGAAGGAGAAGAATCAGCTCATCTTCGTCGACCTCTTTGCCGACTGGTGCGGCTGGTGCCATCGCTTCGAACAGGAAGTGATCCCGTCGCAGGCCTTTCAGACCTCGACCGACAAAATGGTCCTCCTCCGCCTCAACACCGAGGATGGGAAAGACGGTACGAGATTCGCCCAGCAATTCAGCATCAACTCGCTGCCGACGTTCCTCGTGCTCAACAGCGACCTGATGGTGGCCGGGATGATCAAGGGCTATATCCCTTCCACGGAAATCGCGAAAACGATCGGGGAGGTCCAGACGAAGTACGGCGATTTCATCAAACGCGTCGCCGACGAGCCCAACTTCTCCAAAGACTACGCAAAGAGGCTGGCCCTGGCCAAGGAGTTCGAGGCCCGTGCCGCGTACGCGCAGAGCGAGACGCGGCTGCAGAAGCTCGTGGGCGAGTCGGCCCTCCCGGCCGGTGTTCGCGACGATGCCTACTTTGAGCTGGCCCTCACCCAGATCCTCCAGAAGAAGTTCGACGACGCGAAGAAGACGATTGCCAAGTTCGGCACGGTGCAGAACAAGGGCGATGCTTTCGAGCGCAGCCGCCTCCTCGTCGGCGACATCTACATGCAGCAGGGGAACGTCCCGGCCGCCCTCAAGGAGTACCGCGGCTTCAAGGCCAAGTATCCGAACTCACAGTACAACCGCAATCTCGACATGATGATCCCGCAACTGGAACGCCAGTTGGGCGGACCTCAGAAGTGAGGGGCGGTGTGAGCCTGCTGCGCCGCCTCGTCGTTCTCTGTTCTCTCCTCGCAACCCCCGCCTTCGCCCAGCTCTCCTTCGGCGGCGGCGCGAGCTCGATCCCGGGGCAGGATCTCGTCAAGCTCACCGGATCGGTCAGTCAACGCGATGGAGCTCTCGTTCATGGCGTGGTCACGGCCACGATCCTGAGCGGGTGGCACATCAACTCCAACAAGCCGCTCGACGACTTCGTCATCCCTTCGGCTCTTTCGTTCGATGCGGCAACTGCCGATCTCGTTTCTGCCGAATACCCCCCGCACACCGTCCGCTCCTTCACATTCAGCGGGACGCAGAAGCTGGCCGTCTACGAAGGGACGATCCGCATCCCATTCACGGCCACGCTGAAAAGCGGCAATACGATCAACGGCAAACTCCACTACCAGGCCTGCAACGACACCGTCTGTCTCCCGCCCCGAGACGCCGAAATAACGATCGACGCAACAGCAGTGACGGGTGGGGCGGCGGCTCCACCGGCGACGACGACTCCAGCACCCTCCGCCGGCTTCACGCCGCTATCGGCCGCGCCGACCGGCCCTGCCGCTGCCGCCGGTAATGACCAGCTCTCGGCGACGTACGCCGCGCACGGCCTCCCGTTGACGCTGCTCATCCTCTTCCTCGGCGGGCTGGCTCTGAACCTTACCCCGTGCGTCTTTCCGATGATCCCGATCACCGTCGGCTTCTTCGCCATGCAGAGCGACGGGCGCCGTTCCCGGCGATTCGCGCTGTCGCTCTCGTACGTCGTCGGCATCGTCATCACCTATTCGGTTCTGGGCGTCTTCGCCGCGCTGAGCGGGCGGATGTTCGGGTCGTGGCTCCAGTCTCCGGCGGTGCTGATCGGCTTCGCCGTCCTGATGCTCATCCTGGCCTCGTCGATGTTCGGGGTGTGGGAGTTCCGCGTGCCGCAGTTCATCGCCAACCGTTCGGCCGGGCGCGCGGGGGTGGCCGGTGCGTTGACGATGGGGCTCTTCGTCGGCATCGTGGCGGCGCCGTGCGTGGGGCCGGTCGTCGTCGCGCTCTTTACACTCGTGGCCGCGATCGCCAAACCGGTCGTCGGCATCGCCATGTTCGCCACGCTCGCCTTCGGCCTCGGCTTTCCCTATCTCATCGCCCTCAACGCCATGCCCAAGCCCGGCGAGTGGATGGTGCAGGTCAAGAAGGCTATGGGCTTCGTCCTCATCGGCATGGCCTTCTACTTCCTCCGCGCCGTCATCGGCGAGACAGGTTTCCGCATCGGCGTCGCCGCCAGCCTCTTGATCGGTGCGATCTTCCTCTTCGCCAGCCGCGGCCCGCGTGGGCGCATCATGCGGCTGGCCTGCGCCACGATCCTCCTCGTGGCCGGCGTCGCCTTCGCCATCCCGCCGCGCAAAGGCGTGGCCGTGCAGTGGAAGAAATACGACGCCGCGGCGGTGACGGCATCGGCCGGCAAGCCGGTCGTGATCGACTTTTTCGCCACCTGGTGCATCCCCTGTAAAGAGCTCGACGAGAAGACGTTCAGCGATGCCGGCGTGGCCAAAGACCTCAACCGCTTCACGCGCATCAAGGCCGATCTGACGAACAATCAGGATCCGCTGGTGCAGGAGCTCACGAAGCGCTATTCGATCGTCGGCGTTCCCACCGTCGTCTTCATCGATTCGTCGGGACACGAGCAGCAGACCCTTCGCCTTACCGGCTTCGAGAAACCGGAGCAATTCCTGGTCCGGATTCAACAGGTGAAGTGATCACGCTGACGCTCGACGCTGTGCTGCGGGTGCGCGAGCGCATCGCCCGCGCGCACGAGCTCGCGAACGAACGGTTCCGCGAGGCGTTTGCGTCCGGTACTGGGCCGTTGTCTCCCAAGGCGCACATGGCCATGCAGGCCGCCGCGCTCGTCGAGTGCGCCGCCGGCCTTCACGTGAGCGGCGAGATCCGCTATGACGTCATCGGCGACGAGAGCACGCCGTACGTCGATCGGGGTAAGCCGATCTACGCTGCGTTTGATGTCGACCGCAACCCCGAGGCCATCTTCGAGTACTGGCTCGTCATCAGCGACATCGTCGGCGCCACCTCATGGCGGATGACGCGCCTCGTCGCCACAGCGGACGAATACGACGCGGCCCTGGCCCGGATGCAGTCGCCGCAGATCGTCCGCGCACTCATCGTCACGCATCTCCCTTCCGTCGACGCCCGCGACGATGGAACCGCCCTGCTCGAGGCGACCGTCTACACGCGCGCCGAGGAAGAGCGCATCGAACGGCGCCAGCTCCTGCTCGATGTGTACAACGAGTTTCACTACCACGGACGCGCGCTCCTGGCCGAGGGGAGGGGAGGGGTGCAGGTTGAGTAGCGCGTGAGTCGCAGCGATTGAACACCATCAAAGTGGAATCGCAGACAGAGTGTTCATCGAGCGTCCTTCTCCCCAATCCACTGTGTTCGAGAGCCTTAGAAGCACAATCGCGCCCGCGGTAAGCCTCGACTGCAGAATAACTTGGCGCGAAGCGTGCCCCGGTGGGATCGGGGGAAGGGTGGGTCCGTTTTTCGGTGGATGTGGCGACGGGGGAAGTGCGGTTCGGGGATACGTAGGTCGGACTCTCTTGTCCGACCGGTGCTTGCGCGGTCGTAGATTTATGCCCCTACGTCTTGCCGGAAAAGTCGGGTACAGAATCAGATGTCTGAGTTTGACGTAAGTGACTAGTCAAAGTAGTCTATCGCCATGCAAAAGCATCAAGTCTGGCAACTTCACGAGGCGAAAGCGCGCTTTAGCGAGTTGTTCCGTCTCGTGCGTACGGAGGGCCCGCAACGGGTGGTCAAACAACACGGCGAGGCAGTCGTGATCGTATCGGCCGAGGATTTCGATGGCGCGGCCGAAAAGGCACGGCAGCCGGATTCGCTGCTCGAGTTTTTCCAGTCCGCGCCGACCGGTGGGCTGGTGCTCGATCTGAAGCGGAAACGCGACAAGACGAGAAAGATCCGATGGTAGCGAAGCCTTCCGGTTACCTGCTCGATACGAATGTCATCTCCGAGCTCATGAAGCCGCGGCCGGCCCGCAGCGTCGCGGAATGGATTGAGACCACACCGGAAGAGCTGCTGTATTTGAGCGTCATCACGATCGGCGAGATCCGAAAAGGCATTGACCTGCTCGATGAGAGAGAGCCGAAGCGCGCCGCACTGCAGAGCTGGCTCGATCGGGATGTGCGCGTTCGGTTTGCAGGGCGATTGCTCGCGTTCGACGGAGGAGCCGCGGAACGCTGGGGACAGGTCGAGGCCTTCGCTCAACGCCAGCGGCTGACGCTTCCGACCGTGGACGAGCAACTTGCCGCAACGGCCCTTCACCACGGCCTGACCTTTGTTACACGAAACACCGAGGATGTTCGCGTGACCGGCGTCCCGCTATTCAACCCCTGGACGAGCCGACTGTGATTGGAGTTGTGGAAGTTGTGGGTCGTACGTGGAAAATCAACTTAACGTTCATCCGCTAAGTTGATTTTCCAGATACGACCCCAACTCGCATTCGCGAAGTTCCCTATTACCTAAAGCGAGTATAATTCCACCGGCAGAACAGCCGCTATGAACCAAGATGATCGCTTCGAGATGCTGTACCGGCGATACTATACGCACGTTGTCCGCTATCTCGTCGATGATCAGGGCGTGACTCGCGGGGCCGCGCACGATGTCGCGCAAGACGTTTTCCTGCGTGTGTATGCGCTTGCTGATGAATATAGCCACGATCAAGAATGGGAATTCATCAAAACCATTGCGAGCCGTGTCGCCATGAATCGAGTGCGTGACGAGCGAGTTCGCGGTAATCTATCGATCGAGCGTGAGCCTGTACCATCCGACAGGGTAACGAATACTCCCGACGAACCCGCGCAGCAGGAGACGGCGTTTGCGTCAGGCGAGGTTCTGACTCGGCTCTACGCTGCAATAAATAAGCTTTCTAACGCGCATAGGTCAACGTTGCTGTTGTGGTTGAGCGAATTTACATTTGCCGAGATTGCTCGTACATTGCAGATCTCGGAGGTGACAGTAAAGTCGCGACTTCACGCGGGCCGCCAGCAGTTGCGCAAACTCCTGACAGAACAGACCTTCTCACCCCAGCTACTTGCGTCGGCGGACCAGCCCGAACTCGTGCCGGCATATGCTCAGCAGAAGCTAACACAATCCAGCACCTTGGACAGTACGCTTCCTCTGCATGAGGCAGCCTCTCAGTTGGTTGAAAGGGTCGAGGCCTTGGCGGCACAACAGCAGCACCTATCTCGGCAGATAGACGAGTACGAAGAGATGCTCCGGCGCCATCTTGCAATAGTCAGCGTGGCTGCGGCGGCGCAGATCAAAGGGAATAGGAGCGCTCTGTGAGCGTAGGGGAGACGCTTAACACATTGGCGGCACGACTGTCTGATCTGTACCGCGAGATCGTGACGACCAGTGTGCGTTTTGATGAGCTACAGCGAAACACTGACAAGGTTCTCAGTCGTCTCGAATCGACTGTCGAGCAGCTTGCTACGAAGGTTGGGGCTATTCACGACGACCACGTTCGCGAGAAGGCATCCTTGGAAGCTCAAATTGCAACACTACAGGCGCGTTTGACGGTCCTCAGCGAGCAAGCACTTCATACGGTTGTGCGTGAAGTGGCACGCGAGGTTGTAACCAACATCGTTCGTGAGCAGCGCGCAGTCTTAGGCGACGGCGTCGATAACGAGAGTAAATCGGATAAGCACTAAGCGGTGCATCGAAGTCGACGCCCGGAGGCGACGCGGGTCCGCTCCCCGGCCTGGTGGTTGGGCTGAATTATCGCGTCCAAGCCGCATTCCATAAGTGATCGCATGTGATCCTCGAGAGGGCAATACGGTAGTGTCTAAAGCCTAAAGTTTCTACGCTCGTCCTGACTTCGTCACAGTCTTGGATACCTCAGACGTTACGTGACTAGAAGCGAGAAGACCGTTCAGAGAAGCTCCCGAAGTCCCTGCTGAATAGATCCCGCACGGATGAGCTACGCAACCTGAATCTTGGACAGGGTCACTAAGTATCCGTAGGTGTTAAGTTGGATGTGAGCGTTCCTGAGCGTGACGCGGCTGAAGAAGGGCAGCGTAAGGGAGCTCAAAGAACGGCTCGCCACCATGAAGGCCACCTCGAAATCACTGGCCGCTGGCTTCTTCGAAGGGTTCTTTATCTTGAGTTTTGGTGGCAGAAGTCTGTTGACGTCCTTGCGGAACCGCGCGTCGCTGACGAAGGCAGTCCCGGCCACGGTCCCCTGCGCAAAAAGGTGGCTGAGGGCGCTGGAACCTGCGTACTTTTTCACGTGAATCATCTGTTTCGCTGGCGTGTAGACGTCGCAGAACTCGACAGAGCTCTTTCCTCCACCATACTGGATCAACTTGGCATCGACACAACATGCGCCCGTGATGGAGGCCGCGAAGCGTTCGTTAAAGCCGCCTTCGTGTTCGCCGGCGTTGCATTGAGGTGGGACGACTGCGCTTGTGGGGATCTTCTGAACCGCTTCATCGATGACCTCAACGAAGTCCTTATTGACCTGATACCAGCTCCCGTCGCTTAGGATGTACGTCGCCCCGCTGATCACGAATTCTGCGCAGAGGCATCGGTACACGGGCCACTTCTCGTATATCTGATCGCCGTCTGCTTGCCAAGCGCACACACGTTTGCGACGTAGGTATTCCTCCGAAAGGTGTCCTTCGTCGGTAGTTGCGAGAAAATCTTTCAAGTGAACGTCGTCGTATCGGGGCGCGGAGGCCGCGGGGGAGTAGCTGACTTTCGAAACGTCCGACCATTCGATCAATTCGGGGATCGCCAACCACATTTTGGAATCGCCGCCCTCGCGGAGCACCTGGAGCAGCGTCTCATCGAGGTTCTTCGTGATTGATGGATCCCGGACCTCGAGAATGTTGTCAACCCAAGAGAAGTGCTTTTGGTACACGGTGTCGAGGCTCTTCACCAAATACGCCTGAAGAAACTCTGGAAGCGTGTCGATCGTGGCTCGACAATTCGCCGTGAGGGAGTCCTTTCCGCTCAGCCGGGAGCCTAGCGTCGGATCGAACGGCGTCCCGACAACCGCACGTAGCAAGTCTCGCTCGACGTTCAATCCAAAGTCTCCAATCGAGGTGTCTTTGCTCGCTTGCTCGCGAGTCTGCGTGGAAGCGGCCTCAAACGTCCTCATGTCGATCGAACGGATCTTTTCGGCATCCACCGAGTTCAGCGTCGCCCGCAAGCCGAAGGCCGGCTCGATCGCCGTGGGATTGAGCATGTGGCGTCCATATCCGAAGGCAACCGCAAAGGTTCGATTCGCCATTGGTACGACGAGGAGAGCCGAAGCGCTGGCCGTCTTGAGGTCATCAAGTGAGGAGCCTATCGCGCTACCGAAAAAGGAGATCCAGGAAGGTGGGTGCGGATCAGTCTTCTCGGTAAACAATCTGCCAGCAACGGCCCCAACCTGAATCGGAAAGGACTGAGGCGAGTGGGAGGGCTCGATCAGGTCTTCGAGAGGCTTATCCCGCTTAACTAGAAAGATGGAAAGGGTTTGCGTGGGTGCTACATCGCCATCACTGCTCATGGATTCTCCCACTGGTGGGAGTGACACAGACACCGAAATTCCCAACCGGGCCGTCCTCGTCGACGAGAAACGAAGCGTCAGCGCGGGTCGTTGGCTTCAGAACCGGCAACACGGGGTCACCTCTCCGTGCGAAGAGGGTCTCACGCGAAAGTACCGGCCAGCGCAACCAGTCGTCGCAGAGATCTGGCCAATCCACGTCATCGAAGAGGCGCTCGGGGACGATGCGGAGGGCATCCTGCCACAGGCCCATCCGGTGCGCGGAGCTGCGCGTCCGGCTGCCTCGGCATCACATCGACATGTTGCACTATCGGGCGGACCAGCAGGACACCACCGTCAGCGGGGTGCTGGAGCGGGAGCTGGACGGCATCGCCAGCGCGAATATCGAGGAGCTGTCGGTGGCGCTGCCGGGGTTCGCGGAGGCGATGGTGTGGCCGGGTGATTGACGAAAAGCTTTATCCGCAGATGAAACGCAGATGGAGGACGGTTTTATCTGCGTACATCTGCGTCATCTGCGGATAAGCCTACCGGGCAAGCGCGTGACAATCGCGGTAACCCGGCGGCGAGACGCACGCCGGGCCAGCCGGCGAGACGCCAGCGCTCCGGCCATGCTGGAGCGGGAGCTGGACGGCATCGCCAGCGCGCACGTCGAGGATCTGTCGGCGGCGCTGCCGGGGTTCGCGGAGGCGATGGCGTGGCCCCCCGAGTGACGAAAAAACCTCATCCGCAGATGACGCAGATGAAACGCAGATGGAGGACGGTTTTATCCGCGTACATCTGCGTCATCTGCGGATAAGCCTACCGGGCGAGCGCGTGACATTCGCGGTAACCCAGGCGGCGAGACCCTTCGGCTTCGCTCAGGGCAGGCTCCCGCCGGGCCAGCCGGCGAGACGCCAGCGTCCGGACCGCGGGCTCTTCATGTGATGAGCCCGGCCAGCATCTCGAACGACTTCAATTCGTGCCCGAGGAAGTTGCGTCGGAAGAAGGCGGCCAGCGAACGGACCTCGATCAGGACGTCCGCGGAGACCTCACGCGCCGCGAATTCGCCGACCGGCAGGCGCATGATCGTGTCGAGCACCTCGGACGCATCGTTGGCGATGACCTGGGCGTTTTCCGCGCCGCATTTCGGGCAGACGAAGCCGTGCGCGTGCGAGTCAAACCGCAGCGGCCGCCCGAGCGGCTCGTCACAGGAATTACAGTTGCGCAGCGACGGCAGCACTCCCGCCAGCCGCAGCGTCCACACCTCGGCGTACGCGACGACGCGCAGCGGCACGGCCCCTTCCAGCAGCGCCTCGGTGGTGCGGTCGAGCAACCGGTAGATCAGCTCCGCCGGGTCTCCCGACTGCGCGAACGTGTCCACCGTCTCCGCCAGATACGACGCCGCAACGCTCGCGGCCAGGTTCTGCTGCGCCGGAAACAGCGAACGGATCAGATCTACCGATTCGATGCGCACGATCTCGTCAGACTCCCGCTCGATGTACCCGATCCGGACTTTTGCCAATGGCTCGAGCGAAGCCCCGAACCGCGTCCGCATCGACCGCGCCCCATACGCGTATCCCTTCACCTTGCCGTGGTCCGGCGTGAGAAACACGACCAGCTTGTCCCGCTCCCGGGCGGGAAAGGTGTGCAGGATGATCGCCTCGGTGCGTTGGGAGCGCATGGAGGGGAGAGTACATTGGTTGGACGCAGCATTGGCGAGGCTGTATCTCGGGATCTACTCCACCCGCGCCTGCCGGATGTAGTCGAGCCGTGGGAACTCGCGCGTCAGCCAGGCGTTGCCGCCGGTGAAGAGCGCGTCCTGACGGCCGGCGCGCATGCCTCCGCCGGCGCTCTCGCCGTACGCGGAGTAGAGGCGGTCGACCACGTCCATGCCCGACGTGACGACGCCGAACGGCGCGAAGCCCTGGGGATCGAACTGGCGGTTGTCGGCGAGGTTGATGAACAGCTGCGTGGCGCGCGTGTTCGCGGTGGTGAAAGCGTAGGCGATCGTTCCGCGCACATTCGACTGCCGCGGCGGATCGTCAGGAATGGTGGCCGATCGCCACGCTTGCGCAATCCGAGGATCGCCGGGAATGCCGAACTGCGCGAAGACGCCCTGGCGCACGCGGAAGAAGCGCTGGCCGTCGAAGAAGCCGTGCGCGGCGAGATTGTAGAAACGGTCCGCACCGATCGGCGCCCAGCTCCGATGCACCTCGACGACGAAGTCGCCCTGGCTCGTGGCGAACCGGACGCGGAACAGGTCAGGGGCGTGGGCGTTCAGTCGCGGTTCGTGCGGATCGAGGAGAAGCGGTGCGCAGGCGACGAGCAGGAGGATGACGAGCGTGAGGCTGTGGCGCATGCGTCCCATTTTCTCCTAACCCGCATTTCTGAGCGCCAGGATAAGCCTGGCTGATCCAGAGGAGATCAAATGAGAAGCCCTCCGCCCAAAGCTTAGCCGAGCAGGGTTGTAGCGAGTCTTGCGCTGCGTCGGGTGACCGGCGTGGTGAAGCGTAGACAGCGAGGTAGCGGGCCGCAACGCAAGTGAACGGATTGAGTCTCGAAATGGGTTTGTCGCGGGAGCCGAGGCGGTAGAAATCGTCGAAGGCAGCAAGGGTGCAGCCGAAATGGCAAGGATGCATCGTTCCCGCCGGGATCGGAGACGGCAGCACGCTACCAAGGATCAGCCGAGGAACCTGGGAGATCTCGACATCTCCAGAACTACTGGTAGGGGCCGACAAGGGGAGACCGGAGAAAGCTCCAAGGGATGTCGAGAAGTCTGATGGGCTCGTAGTAGCGAAGAAGGAGGGTAACGCCTCTGGAGCCAAGGAGCCCACGGGGAGAAGAGCCGATCGGGGGAACGAGAACGATGCTTGGAAATCGAGAACATCTCTGCCCAAAACTCGATCGGGTAGCACGGCTAGCCAAGGAGCGGCCGAGGATGCGGTTCACATCACTGGCGCATCTGATGGATGAGGAGTTTCTAAAAGTAGCATGGCAACGAGTTCGGAAGGATGGCGCTGTTGGAGTTGATCAACAGAGCGCAAAGGACTATGCGTTGAATCTCGACGCAAACCTGCGCGAGCTGGGCGAGAGACTTCGGAGCGGCCGGTACAAAGCGCCCCCCGTACGACGGGTCTGGATCCCGAAGGATGGTGGAAAGCAAAGACCCCTCGGCATACCGACGATCGAGGACAAACTCGTTCAGCGAGCGGTAGCGATGATCCTCGAAGCCGTGCATGAGCAGGATTTTCTGGACTGCTCACATGGCTTCCGTCCGAAGCGAAGTGCGCATGTTGCACTCCAGCAACTCCAAGACACTATCGTGATGCATCGGGTTGGATGGGTACTCGATGCCGACATCGAAGACTTCTTCGGAACACTGGATCACGAGTGGCTGCGGAAGATGGTGCGGCACCGGGTGAACGACGGCAGTATCGATCGCCTGATCGGTAAATGGCTTCACGCCGGGGTTCTCGAAGAGGGAGCGATCAGCCACCCCTCGAGCGGGACACCACAAGGAGGAGTCATCTCGCCGGTGCTGGCGAACATCTACTTGCACTATGTGCTCGATCTCTGGTTCGAGAAGAGAATCAAGCCGAGTCTGCGTGGTGGAGCACGTCTGTTTCGCTACGCCGATGATGTGGTTTTCTGTTTCGAGTACGAGGAAGATGCACGGCGAGTAGGCGATCTGTTGCGCGAGAGATTGCTGAAGTTCGGACTGCGGCTCAACGATACGAAGACGAAGCTCATTCGTTTCGGGCGAGGAGCCAAGGGGCCGGGCGGCGGCAAACCGGAAAGCTTCAACTTTCTCGGATTCACGCACGTGTGTGGGAAGACGCGGAAGGGGAAGTTCACGGTCAAACGCAGGACCATGAAGAGCCGGCTTCATCGAGCGATGCGCCGAGTGACCGAGTGGTGCCGGGAAAACCGGCATCTTCCGGTCGCCAAGCAGCAAGCGCGGCTGAATCGAGGGCTTTGCGGGCACTACAACTACTACGGCATCACCGGAAACTCTCATTGTCTCCAGCAGTTCCACGATCACGTGGTGTCCACGTGGCGTAAATGGCTGGACCGGCGCGGGCGGAGGGGATCGATGCCGTGGTATCGCTATCGCGAGCTTCTCAGACGTCTTCCTCTGGTTCGTCCGTTCATCGCGCACTCGGTCTATACCGGGGTGATGCTTTGTGAGTCTTCTCTCTGACGAGCCGGATGCGGGAAATCTGCGAGTCCGGTTCTGTGAGGGGCAGGGTGGAGTAATCTGCCCTGCCTACTCGAACACACTCTCACTGCACTCGTCGGTACTCTGTACCTTGTCGAGAGCCCTTCTCCCTGTGGGATATCCACAGCCGGTAGAGGCGCGCGGAGACTCTGCTGATTCGCAAGTTCATTCTCGGCAATTCCTGGATCTTCGTAAGTCACGTAGACCCCGTTCCAAGATTCAGTACTCTTCAATCGAGCGCCCTTCTCCCCCAGCGTTTTTCAGCTGGGGGAGAAGGTGCCGACAGGCGGATGAGGGGGCGTTTCACGCGAGCGTAATTTGCAAAACGAGCAAATTGT
>Ga0247694_1000309_pt1 | contig 12408 bp, 6 predicted proteins | sample CNK35_metaG_FD_182736 | JGI IMG/M metagenome (GOLD analysis project Ga0247694, IMG submission 182736) | Soil microbial communities from Purdue University Martell Research Forest, Indiana, United States - CNK35 | ecosystem: Environmental > Terrestrial > Soil > Temperate forest > Bulk soil | place...
ATTGCCGATGATTTTGACGTACCGTTCGCGCTTCTTGTCGTTGAATTCCCATACGTCATGGCGAATCGCCAATTGCAACGATTCCCTAAGGTCATTCAAATCCTGTTTGCTGGCCGTTTCGTTCCGAATATCTTTTAGCTCACTCACGAGCAATTCGAGCATATCTTTGGCGCGCTGGTCTTGTGATTTCCTGTCGATTCGGCCGAGAACTCCATCGAATGCTCTTACGACAAATTCTGGCAGGATCAACCTGGTTGCAAACAGCGCCAAGTCTTTTGGCGGATTCTCTTCATCCGGGTACGCCTTTTTGAATGCATCGATTCGATTATCGATTGCCATACCGCGCTATTGTACCTCTGGATCGAGCTAATTCGTGGGCAGTGAGCATGAGCATTGGAAAACGAACGGTGCCAATGCAGGTGAGCGCGACGAGGCTGATGGTGTCGAGAAGCACGACCGATGAATCCAAGGAAGGCAATACGCCGGGGTATAGGACCGTGGAGGCCACGGAAAACAAAGAATTCCGAAACGAGACAATTCGAGCGTACGTCACGCGCGACTGCTCAGCGCTAACACTACCTATCGTTTACTGGCCAAGGGAGGTCTCTCAAGAAACTCGGTGTTCCCTCGCTCATGAATCGCACGGTGTGAGGCCCCTGTTTCCACAACGTACCGGGCAGCGGCTTTTTCTCGAACGAATAGATACCGAGATCGTCTTTTCCCACGGCGACGAGCTCGAAGAAAGGTACCGCACTAACGTCCATCAACTGAGCCGTTACAGGTAGCCTCAAGCTCGCCTTTTCGATTTCTGTGACCGTAAATGCTTCAAGTTGTCCAATCAGGTCGGACACTGTATTCCCCCCTAAACCACTATCACTTAGATGCAGAATAACGCCAATGTTGGCGCATCAGTCGCGCACTACCTCTTTTCCTCGGTGTCAGTTTTGGTGCCAGTTGGAATTTGAGGTGAGTGCGTGTCGATGCAAATCTATGCCGCTCCAAATGCTTACCTAAGTTCCGTGCAAAGAGCCACATAGCGCGTGAGTGCGAATGCGTGCAGAACCGAGCATGAGGCCCTCGTGCGCATTATGAGTCCGCTGCTCTAACCGCTGAGCTACGGGCCCTGCCTCAGTTCAACATCGTACCTTGAAAAGGTCTAGCGCGCAGCACCCTCTTGAGAGGGAATCCCGGCAAGCACTCGCAGCGCCGAGAGTGACTCGATGGGTGTGTGAGGAAACACCTACTAGACTTGCCCGCCTGGTTTTCCTGGCGATTGACTGCGAGCTCCAAATGACAGATCGCTCCGCTTAGAAAAAAGCACAATACGAACCAAGAAAGGTGGGTGTGACGAATGGGACTTTTCGCAAAAATTTAGCCCTGCATGAGGCGACCGGAAAGTCGCGTCTTGTGCTCTTCACGTTCGAAATTGCACGACCCGGACGCTCACAACCTATTCCATACACAAGACTTAGCTAGCACTTAACTTATCCTTAGCAATGACCGTGGAATCGCGTTGGCCTCACCAGAACGGTTGCTCCCGCAAAGACAACCGACTATGCTTCTAGTGCCGCATAGGGCGACGCCGAGGGCGCTCTGCGGGGTGGTTACCTTATGCAAAAACTACGGAAGTTTTGTGTCTGTCTGCTCTGCGCTCATCTGTTGAACGCTGTTCCCTCTTTTGCTGGGGCAGGATCGAAATCCGAAGAGAGCGCGCTGGACCAAATCCGCGCTTACATTTCGACTGGGTGGGATTCGCTCACTCGTTCGCAAAGCGATTGCGCCACCGTGGTGGACACAAAACTCGCGGCCGTTTCCGTTCTTTATCTTCCCGCCGATTTTGCGGAGCCTGCCTCGGTTCAGCAGCTTCAGAAACAATGCAACCTGCAAGTCCAGCATCTGCCTGCGGTCATTCATCACATCGGAGAAATGGATCCCGGCAAAATCGATCCAGCCGGGCTTCTCTACCTCGAGAATCGCTACGTCGTGCCGGGCGGAAGATTCAACGAAATGTACGGCTGGGACAGCTATTTCATCATTCGTGGATTGGTGCGCGACGGCCGGATCGATCTCGCAAGAGGCATGGTGGAGAATTTCTTTTTTGAAATCGAACATTACGGCGGAGTGTTGAACGCCAACCGCACGTATTATCTGACACGTTCCCAGCCTCCGTTCCTTACCTCCATGATTCTCGCGGTCTACGATGCACAAAAAGCCAACGGGCACACGAACGACCAGTGGCTCGCGAAAGCCTACAACTACGCCGTGCAGGATCACGAATTGTGGACCAGTGAGCCGCATCGTGCGGGATCGACAGGACTCTCACGCTACTTTGACTTCGGCAATGGCCCGGCGGCGGAAAGCGTGAAGGACGAAACGGGTCACTATCGTCAGGTGGCGGCCTACTTCCTGGGCCAAGCGGACCTCGGCCGGACGCACGTTGTGGAATCGAACGCAGCGAAGCCATCGCCGCTTGCGGCAGGCCCGCTGTTTGCGCTTCAGATTTGCGATTTCGCGAAGACCATGGCGCAGCCTGGATGCAATCCCGCGGGAACAGTTGCGTTAACTGCGGACTACTATAAAGGTGATCGAGCGATGCGCGAGTCCGGTTTCGACATTTCGTTTCGTTTCGGTCCTTACGGCGTAGCGACACACCATTTCGCTCCGGTATGCCTTAACAGCCTACTGTACAAAACCGAGAAGGACCTCGAACAAATGAGCACAACGCTGGGCCGGAAGGAGGAATCGGAGAAGTGGCACCGGCGCGCGGAGGAACGAAAATCTAATATTGAGAAATATCTCTGGGATAGCGATCGTGGGCTATTCTTCGACTACGATTTCGAAAAGCAAGTGCGCTCAACGTACGACTACGTGACCACATTTTATCCGTTGTGGGCCGGCGTTGCGACTCCCGAGCAGGCGCAATCGGTTGTGAAGCACATTGGCACCTTCGAGCGGCCCGGCGGTCTGGTGATGAGCCCCCATGAAACCGGCGGACAGTGGGACTATCCGTATGCGTGGGCCCCGAACCAATTGATGGCTGACGAAGGCATGCGCCGCTACAAATTTAATGAGGTTGCAGACAGGGTTTCCTACGAGTTCCTTACCATGGTCCTGGAAAATTTCCGGCGCGACGGCAACATTCGAGAGAAATACGACGCGGTGAAGCGCTCTTCGGAAACGCAAGTAACAGCCGGCTATCACATGAACATCGTGGGTTTTGGCTGGACCAACGGCGTTTTTTTGGCGCTCTTGCAGGAACTGCCCCAGAGCGAGGTCGCGCGGCTAGCGAAGGAACAGGTTTACGCTCCTGCCGCAGCGCACTAGAACCCCATTCTTGGACTGGTTAAAGCTCGGCTGCTCGGATTCGTTCTAGGCGTGATTCATCTCGAACGGGAGTAGCCCCGGTCTGGCCGGCGACCCACGATCCCATTCCGTTTGCAGCCTCATTCATGGTTGCAAGAGACCCGCGCCGCAGAAAGTGATAGACGAGCGCAGCTGTGAACGCGTCGCCGGCGCCCACTGTGTCCGCAACTTGCACTGGAATGCCGGGATGTTCGTGTTTGGCATACTCGCTTACTAGCAGACTTCCCCCCGCGCCGCGCGTAATGCAGACAAGCTTCGTGTGAAATGTATGGCGCAACCACTGCGCAGCGGACTCCTCGTCGTGAAAGGGGAAACCAAGCAGCCGCACCACTGTGGGTAGTTCATCGTGATTTAATTTGATGATGTCTGCCTGTTTCGCGGAATCAGCCAAGATCTGCGCGGAATAGTAAGACTGGCGAAGATTGACGTCGAAAACGCGCGTGATTTTCGGCCGAATTGCTTTCAAAAAAGAGTGGATGGTCTGGCGGGATTGCGGGGACCGCTGCGCGAGAGAGCCGAAGCACACCGCGTCCGCCTTTTGCGCCAGCGCCTGCCATGCGGCCGTCCATGCGAAAAAATCCCATGCCGCAGGCTCCGCGATTTGGAACGTCGGCTGGCCCTTTGCGTCGACTTTCACCTGCACGATTCCTGTGCGGTAAGTTGGATCGAGCTGGATGCAGGATGTGCTGAGACCGAGGCGTCCCAGTTGGTGGTTGGCATCCGCGCCCAGTTCATCGTTGCCGACGCGGCTGGCGACGATACCCTCATCGCCGAGCAGATTCGTCATGTAGGCGAAATTCGCGGGCGCGCCGCCAAGTTGGCGACCGTCCGGGAAAATATCCCAGAGAAGTTCTCCGAGCCCCACTGTCGTGAACTTTTTCATGAACAACCCGCGTTCCCCCGGCAAGAACGTGCGTTCGCGAGGAACTCTAATGTGCCCCTTCGCACCCTGCTAGCATCGCGTGATCCCAAGCGTTACTGCCATACCGATCCAAGTTTCCATATCGAGAGCGAAAGCACTTTGCCATGCCCACCCTCCGAATACATCTCAATTCCATCGCTTCCGGGTGAAGGGTAGATCCGATCTGTCAAGACCACTTCGCCGTCGTTGACAAACACTTCCACGCTCGAGCGGTCCAAGAAAATATGGAGCTTCACTCGTGAACTCTGCCGCAAGGCTGCTTTGTAGCACCCAGGAAATTCGGGCGCAAAGGAAACCGTTCCGGATCTGGTCCGATCGATGAACACTTCCCTCTTCTCCGGGACAAAGCCCAAGAGAGTCTCTTCCACGCCGCCTTTCCGAAGGCGAAACCCCATCTTCTGTGCATCCTCGGGAGCAAACTCTGATTCAATCTCCAAGGAGTCTCCACCTACCTTCGCTGTGCGCATCGCTTGGATTGCTTGGGGGACAGAGACTTTTGAGACTTGCAGCAGCTTTCGTTCACGTAACTCTTTTGCTTCGGCGATAGGTTCTTGTACCAACCGAGTTCCGTCCGGAAACTGTGCCAGACTCAGAGTGCGAGGTAGCGACTGTGCTCCGCGCCACGCCACTGTTGGCTCGCGGTTCGCATACTGCCAATTACTAATCCATCCGATCCAAATTCTGCGTCCATCCTTTGGAGGGATATCCGAGAACGAATTTGTCGCGTAAAAATCCTTGCCGTAGTCGGCCCAAAGCTCTTGCGTGATGGGAGTCTCATTCACAAAGTGCGCCCCGTCAAAGCGACCCACAAAATATTCCACCCCGGTGCCGCCCGCCGGGGCCCCAGGGTTGCGATTCACGACCAGCACCCACTTCTTATTCTTGGGATTGCCATCCACATTCAGTTCGAAGAGATCTGGACACTCCCACTGCCCTTTCTCATGGCCGGCGGCTTCAAAAGAACTGCGGAAAACCCAAGTTTTCAAATCACGAGAGTCAAGGAACACAGCTTTCTTTTCGTCTGCCAGCACCGCCACCATCACCCATTTCTTCTGGGGCTCATACCAGAATACTTTGGGGTCCCGAAAGTCAGGTTGCCGCAAGTCAGCCACAGGATTCCCTGAATAATTTGTCCAGGTGCGGCCTTGGTCGTTGCTAAAAGCGAGATTCTGTTTCTGTGTGTTGGTTCCGGCCGCGGTATAGATCGCAATCAGGCAAGAAGGATCCCGAAACTCGGCGCTGGTGCAGAGACCGCTCGAATCATGCCAATCAACAACTGTGCTGCCCGAATAGATCATGAACTTCCCCGGCTCTTCGGGAATCGCCACCGGTAAATTCTTCCAATGCAACATATCCCCACTGACCGCGTGCCCCCAGCTCATGTGGCCCCATTCCGTTCCTTGCGGGTTGTACTGGTAGAACAGATGGTATTCACCGTTGTAGTAGACCAGGCCATTCGGATCATTCATGAAATTCTTAGGCGGAGTGAAATGAAATTGCGGCCGCCACGGTTCGTTGTAAGTCGCTTGCGGAAGCAGCGCAAAAGCGGAGGTAAGTAAGATGAACGCCGCGAGCAGTCCAAGAACCCACGCATTGGACACCTTCATCGGATAGGCATCCTCTCTATGGTTTCGAATTCTGACCTTGTTCCAATTGGCCAGCCAGCTTTAGTTCACGATCCGCGTCTTCGTTCCTTCCCAAATCGCGGTAAGCCTGGCCCAGTAGGTGGTGCGGAACTGGATTATTAGGATCCATTGACAACGCGCGCTGTAGCGCCCGAACGGCAAGCTGCGTCTCGCCTTTTTTTTCCAGAACTTTGCCGAGCAGGATGTAAGGCCCCGTCGAAGTGGAGTCCAACCAAATCGAACGTTGCAGAAGCCGTTCCGCCTCATCGAACTTCTGCACGCGCGAATAGCCGTCCGCCAGTTTGTAATACGCCGGAGCGTACCCGGGATTGAGCGCCAGCTCTTTCTGAAACTCCGCGATGGCTTCTTCAATTTGCGAATGATAAAGGTACAGTTCCCCAAGCAACTCATGCGCCAGGGGAAGCTTCGGATCAAGTGCCGCCGCTTTATGCGCATACTCTTCAGCTACGGGCCCGAAATCCTGCCGCAGCAGCATTCGCGCCGTGAACAAATAGCTGGCCGCGGACTCGGCCGGCACATCGAACATCCTGGCGAAGGCCTTCCGCGCATTGGCATAGTCTTTCGACTGGATATAGCAAATCCCTAGAATATACGACGCATCCACATTGGCGCTGGGATACCACGTCTGCACCTTTTCGAGAGCCGGAATTGCCTCCGCGGGCCGCCCAGCTAGGTAATACGAAAGGCCCAGCAGTTGCTCCGCCTCTCTGTCTCCCGGATTTTCTTCCAGCGCTTTCTTCAAGGATGCGATCGCGTTCATATAATCGCTCTTCTTGTAATACGCGGTTCCCAGCTCGTGGGAAAGCCCCTTTATGCCTGGATGCGTTGACTCCAGCTGATGCAGCGCGCTAATCGCATCGTCGTATTTGCCCAGCTGCAGGAGCTGCCTTGCCTCATCAAATTGGCTCCCAGCCGGCTGAACCCGAGCGGGGCTGGAAGATTGCGTAGCCGAAGAAATTTGTGACACGTGTCCGTGCCAAGCGCCGAAAGTTGGCCCGCTGGCAACCAAAGCGCCGATGAGAACGTAGCAAAACCGATAATCTCTAAACATGTGGTCCGGTCCAAAACAACAAAAACAAATTAGAACATAAAAAACGGGGAGCCCGTGAGGGCTCCCCGTCGGTGTGGGTGTTGGTCTTCTCTAGTCTTCTAGAATGTAAATCTAAAGCCAAACTGCAGCTGACGCATGCCCGACGGTGACCCGGGCGAATTGTTGTTTTCGATGTCCGTGATGCGGCCAGAGTCGCCGCCGCAATCTATGCACGTGTTGCCCTGAGTGCTGCTGAAGGCCAGGACAGGGTGATTGAAAACGTTGTAAGCGTCAAAGCGAAACTGCGCTTTGTAGCGCTCCGTGATATTAAAGGTCTTCGAAAGCGCCATGTCGGAGTAGAATCCACGCGGACCGCGGTATGTATTGCGTCCGACATTGCCGATCTGGCCGCAAGCAGGCAGCGAAAACCCTCCAGACGTCGGTCGTGCAACCAAGCATTGGTCATTTTGACCGCTGATGTCCGTGGGGGAATTCTTGATTTCTGGAAGTGACTGGCTCAAAGCTCCGCTCGCCAGCGGCGTGAACCAAAGCAAGTTGCCGGCGGAGTCACGGGATGTTCCGGTCTTAAGCGTGGTAGTCGCGTTGGGACGGCACGGCCCGGCATCGGAAATCTGGCCGCACTCCCCAAGGCTGGGTGTCCAGGGCAGACCGCCGCTGTAATTCAAAGTGTTGGTTAGCTCCCAGCCTCCGATTAGCAGATCTGTGACCCGACCCGCGTCACTCATGAACTTCTTCCCCCTGCCGATAGGCAGTTCATACACCGTGTTGACCACGAATACATGATTAAGGTTGAAATCGTCCGGCCCCCACGCAAATTTCTTGTCCACCGAGAAATAGCCGGCGTCATAGAAATAAGCCTTGGAGTAGGTGTAGTGTGCCAGGAATTGCAGTCCGCTGCTGACCCGCTTCTCTACCTTAACCTGCAAGGCGTTGTATTTGTTGTCTGCGTCGTTGCCGAAGTAGTCGCCCGGACTATCCGAACAGCAGGTCACTCCCGGAAAATTCGGATACGTAAAAGCGGGTACTCCGTTCAGGAAAAGCCGGCGCCGGAATGCTTGTGGACTAAAGGGCTTGAAGCTTTGTTTGCAATCAAATGTCGTTGCGGGCGCTGGATTGGGAGTGCAGCCGTATGCAAAAGACCCACCACCAATTGCCGCTTCGTTGGTGTTGTAGGACGGTCCGTTGCCCGCAAACACGTGCGTGCCCTTATTGCCCACGTAACCGACGGAAATGTTCAGCGTTGGCGTGAGTTGCCGTTGCAGTGTGGCATTCCACTGATCAATGGTCGGAAGCCGCTGAACGGTCGGCCGGATTCTCGGGCTCACGTTCCCCAGTGGCCCCCTGAGTGGCAATGTGCCGTCTGAGCCAATCTGACTCAGGAGCGTGGAAAAACTGAAAGCCGGCGGGCCTTGCGCAAGCGTAAATACCGCACTTCGATCATTCGTCGCGCTCGAGCCACAAGTTGGCTGTTGCGAACAGTTGGTGTCCGTAAGACTCTGGTTCGCGAGAACCGGCAAGTTCTGTGTGACCACATGGCCAAAGTTGGAACCGAACACACCGATATCAAAGCCTCGGCCGTAACCAATGCGAAGCACAGTTTTCGGATCGAACTGGTAGGCAAAGCTGAGACGCGGCGCAAAAGCCTTCCATGTATTGTTGATATTGCCGTCCAAACCGATGGGGCCGTTGCCAGCAACGCGTATCACGCCCTGATCCAGATTTGCAAATCCACCGTTATTTTTGCCATTTACGGACTCCGGGAAGTAAATCTCCCAGCGTAGGCCGTAGGTCATCGTGAATTTCGGTGAGATGCGCCACGAATCCTGTCCGTAGAAGAACCATCGCTTCTGGCGCTCGGCGGCGGTCAAACTGCTGCTCACGAACCTCTCAAAGGAAGTGACATCCCCCAGCAGGAACGTAGCAAAGCTGAGGCCGCCTACGCCACTATTTGCGGTGTCTCCTGAATTAATGTGCAACAATCCTGTCCGGCTGGCATCGCTCGGCACGCGCAGATTTAAGGCATAGCGGATGTCTGCGCCAAACTTCAACGTGTGGTTGCCTTGGGTCTTCGTCCAGTTGTTGACAAACTGAACTTGCTGTTCGCTTTCGGTTAGCGGGCAGTTGCAACGGCCAATATTCAAGCCGTCGCCGAAGGCGGAAAACCCGCCGGTACCGCCAAAATCAATGCCGGCCAAGCCCCCCGTTGTCGGTGGGCCAACAATTCCCTGAGCGCAACTTGTGCCTGCAGCAGTGCTGTTGCTATTTAGACAGGGAACTCCAAACCCGTCCATCGGCGAAGCGCTGGCGTCGGAGTAAGCCGTCTGCGGGTTGTACTTGAACCAGCCGAACCGGAAGTCCGTCAACCATTTCGTTCCGATGGGCTTCGTGAAACCTGTGGCGAGGCTGTAGTTGTGAACATTGGAACTGCCGTTCAAGCCGCCAGGTCCGAAACCCAGCCCGCCGAGCTTACCCAATCCACCTGTGCCGGAGAGGGAGAAGTAGTCAAGGCTGAACCGCCCAAAGACTTGATAATTGCGTGGAGCGCTGTAATCAATGCGCGTGTCAAAAGAGTTCTGCTTGAAGGGGCCCGCACCTGTCGTGACTAGGTTATTCGTCACGCCCCCCGAAGTAGGTGCTGGGAACAACGCAAGCATCGCTGTGGCCTGCTGCGAAATCCTTGTGTTCGGGATCTGATTATTCGCGAACGGCGTCCGGCCGGTTCCCGCGGAACGGTTGCCCGTGAGTGGGTCGTAAATTTGACCGTTTATAGGACCTAATGCAGTCAAATACTCGCTGAGATCGCAGTTGCCCGGCTTTCCGAACCCGCAGGTGCTCAGGACTTTAGCGGTAGGAATCGTGTACTGGTTCGTGATGCCCTGTTGCTGCTTGGTTCCTTGATAGTCGCCGAAAAAGAAGAGCTTGTTCTTGATGATGGGCCCGCCGACCGATCCACCGAACTGCTTCCACGTAGCTGCGGCGAGAGAAACTCCGGGCTTGTTCGTGAACGGATCACGCGCCTGCTGGTCGCTGTTGCGGTAGTAGTAAAAGCCGCTGCCATGCAGATCATTTGAACCGGATTTGGTCTGCACCTTGACGATTCCCGCAGTGGCCTTGCCCGATTCCGCGTCATAGTCCTGCAGCGAAACCTTCGCTTCGCCTACGGCGTCAAGATTGGGATTGACGACAATAATCCCAAGGATCGGATCTTGGTTATCGGTCCCATCAAGCTCGAAATTCGTCCCGGAAAAGTGCTGTCCGTTGACGAAAATCTGGCCTCCGCCCTGCGGATTCTCGGTAGCCGCATGGCTCCAACCCACGAGCTTTTGCGTTCCAGGTGACAATAGTTCGAAGTTCGTGAAGTTGCGGTTGAGCACAGGCAGCTCTTGGACGTAGGTTTGGCTGAACTCAACGTCCACGTCCGCTCGGTCGGTCTGAAGTTGAGGAATGTCGCCCGTGACTTCGACGGTTTGCGTAACCGCACCAACCTGCAGTTGGGCATCTACCTTTGCGGCTGTGTCTGCGGAAACCACGACGCTCGCAATCGTATTGATCTTAAAACCCGTGGCCTCGACCTTTATTGAGTATGTGTCTGGAATGAGGTGCGTAACGCCGTAGTTTCCGCTCTCGTTCGTCGTGGCCTCAAACGTGAAGCTCTTGGTCACCGACGTTACTGTAACTTTGGCGCCCACAACCGCATTGCCCTGCTGGTCCGTTACAGTTCCGATGATGCTTCCAAAGACCGCCTGCCCCAGTGACGTGCTCGCACTAACCCCAAGTACGAGACAGAAAACCAGAAACCCTGCAACCATCGCTTGCTTCTTCATCCCACCCCTCCTTACCCACCCGTTTCCTTAATCTCTTAGATCCTGAACTCAATCCTCAAAATGCAATCTCTCGACCGGGCTAACCACAGCCCTGCCAAGCTTTCCTGCGCTTACGTTTTAGCAGAAAGTTTCTAAGGAAGGCTGCGCCCAAACTCGTCAAGATCGAGCCAGGCTCAACCAGTAAAGGCACCCCCACAGAGTATTCAAGCGCCCTCGACCTGCGCCTCGCACTAAAGCACCCAGCCTAAAAAGGCCACCGCAATCCCGCCCCAAACGTGATCCACACGTCGGCACCAGAATAGAGACGGCTTATGCGGCAATATTGATGCGTACTATTCGTTTTTTGGCTTCCAGATAGAAGTTTCAATGCGTCTGATACGGTTACATCAATTAACTCTCCGTCTTGCAGAGAGATGCGTGGCTTGTTACACTCCTGTTACTTCGACGTATCAAGGAATGCTGTGAGCGAACAGGAAATGCTTCTCCAGCAGATTGACCGGCTCGTCGCCAGCCATGCTCTGCATGGTTCTGAATCCCTTTGCAAATTGCTCCGGTATTTGGCTAAGCACGCCGTGGAGCATCCCGGCACCCCCATTAAAGAGTTCCAGATTGCGACCGAAGTATTTGGCCGGTCCTCCGATTTCGATCCTCAGCTCGATTCCATGGTCCGTGTCCAGGCTGGACGCCTGCGCTCCAAGCTTGCCGATTATTACAATTCCGATGGGCTCGGCGACCCCGTTGTGGTGGAGCTCCCGAAGGGAACCTATCTGCTTTCCTTCCATCACCGCAACTCCTCCGCATCAAAATCTCTAGGGAACACCCAAAACGGCATCGTCCGAACGGACTCCCTTGAAAAGAGCACCGAGCGTAGATGGGGCACCGAAGTCATTTCACTCTCTATATTCCTGGCCGCCGCCATCCTTGTTATTGTGTGGCTGCTGGCCACCCGCAACTCTCCTCCGGTGAGTCTGGCCAGCCAAAGTGAGCCGGTGCCGGCTGCATTCCGAGTCTTCTGGAAGGGTTTTACCTCGGGCCCCGACGAGCCGTGGGTCGTGTTTAGCAATGCCGCTTTTGTTGGCCGCCCCGAGACGGGAATGCGTTACCGGGACGCAAAACGAGACGCCGGCGCGCCCATCCTGGATCACTACACTGGAGTCGGCGAGGTCCTGGCGGTACACCAACTCGACGGCGTCTTTGCCCTTTTGCACCACCGCATCCGCGTGAAACGCGGCAGCCTCTTCTCTCTGGACGATGGCAAGAACAACAATCTCATATTCATCGGTTCGCCTTCTGAGAATCTCTCTCTTCTCGAAATGCCCGGGACTCAGGAATTCGTTTTCCAGAGACTCACCTCCGGCCCACGCAAAGGCGATCAAGCCATAATCAATGTGCATCCGCTCCCTGACGAAGCCAAGGAATTCCTGGCCACTCCTTCGGGTTTGCCCCTCACAGAGGACTATGCAGTTCTCGGGCTCGTACGGGGTATGACCCAAGGCCAATATGTGCTCATTCTGGCGGGAACCACGACGATCGGCACGCAAGCTGCTGTCGAGTACGTCTGCCGGCAAAGCTCTGTCGAGGAGTTGCTCTTGCGTCTTTCCG
>Ga0247694_1000310_pt1 | contig 12366 bp, 11 predicted proteins | sample CNK35_metaG_FD_182736 | JGI IMG/M metagenome (GOLD analysis project Ga0247694, IMG submission 182736) | Soil microbial communities from Purdue University Martell Research Forest, Indiana, United States - CNK35 | ecosystem: Environmental > Terrestrial > Soil > Temperate forest > Bulk soil...
GAGCAGGTTGAGTCCACTCACGCGCGTGACCAATAAACATCTGCTGCCAATCTACGACAAGCCAATGATCTATTACCCGCTACAAACCCTGGTTGAAGCCGGCATCCAGGACATCCTGATCGTGACTGGGGGCAACAACGCGGGAGACTTTCTGCGGCTGTTGCGCAACGGGAAAGACTTCGGTCTGAAGCAACTCAGCTTTGCCTATCAGGAGGGTGAGGGTGGCATTGCGGATGCGTTGCGGATGGCGGAACACTTTGCGGCGGGCGAGAAAATCTGCGTAATCCTGGGCGACAACATCCTAGAGAGCAGCGTGTGCGAGGCAAGAGAAAAATTTGAACGGCAACAGGACGGTGCATTGATCCTGTTAAAGGTAGTGCCAGACCCGGAGAGGTTCGGTGTGCCGGTGTTCGAGGGCAAGCGAATTGTGCGGATCGAGGAAAAGCCAAGAATGCCCGGCTCGCCGTACGCAGTGATCGGCGTGTACTTTTACGACGAAACGGTGTTCGAGCGAGTGCGGATGCTGAAGCCTTCGGGGCGAGGCGAGTTTGAAATTACGGACGTGAATAATTCGTATCTTCACGAAGGAAAGCTCAGCCACGAAGTCATCGAGGGCGGCTGGACGGACGCTGGAACGTTTGAGTCGCTCTGGCGGGCAGCGAAGATGGTGCGCGAGAAGGTGTTGATCGCCGAGGAGGTGAAACTGTCTGCGGCGTCGGTGAGGTAGACGAAGAAGAGTGTTAGACCTACGCTCCAGCCGGGAGTGAATTCCTAATTCATTTGCGGGAGCTAAGCAACGACTTTTTATACAGTTACTGATCAACGATCCGCGGATGGAAGTCGTGTCTGAGTATCTGAACAAAATACACGCGAGACATCTGGCGGACAAACATGTGCTGGTGGCCAAGACAACGGCGAACATGATGACAGACACAAAGGAAACGGTCGTGGGTACTACTAAGGAGCCAGCATGATGAAGATTCTTGTCACCGGTGGTGCGGGATTCATTGGTTCGAACTTTATCCGCTACATTCTTGGAGTGGAGAAGCGCTACAGCGTGGTTAATTATGACAAGCTGACGTATGCAGGAAACCTGGCAAATCTCGAAGAGGTTGCGAACGACCCCAACTACACGTTCGTGAAAGGCGACATCTGCGATACGCCCCTTCTCGAGTCCGCCATGCGCGGGTGTGATGCGGTTGTTCATTTTGCAGCCGAGTCCCATGTCGACCGAAGCATCTATGAGCCGTCGCCTGTAATTCATACAAATATCACCGGTACTTTTATGCTTTTGGAGGTGGCGCGTAAGCTTTCCATACCTCGCTTCGTGCATATCTCTACGGACGAAGTCTACGGCGACATTCCTCCCGATATGTTCGCCGATGAAAATTCTCATTTGCAGCCTAGCAGCCCGTATTCAGCGTCCAAAGCGGGCGCCGATCTCTTAGTTCGCTCCTACGTGCGCACTTACAAGTTTCCCGCAGTGATCACTCGGTCTTCGAACAACTACGGCCCGTACCAGTTTCCCGAGAAGTTTGTGCCGCTTATGATCACAAACGCCCTCGGCGACAAGGCCCTTCCTGTGTATGGCGATGGCAAGCAGCAACGCGATTGGCTGCACGTTGAGGATAACTGCCGAGGAATACTTGGTGTTCTCGAGAGAGGCAAAATTGGAGAGGTCTACAATATTGGGGGACTGGATCTTGAGGAAAATCTAACGATGGTTAGGCGCATCCTAAAACTCATCGGGAAATCCGAGAGTCTGTTGAGTTATGTTCAGGATCGCCCGGGCCATGACCGTCGTTACGCGCTGAACTGTGAGAAAATAAAAGATGAGTTAGGCTGGAAACCGGTCATCTCTCTGGAAGATGGCCTGCGTCGGACAATAGACTGGTACAAGAATGCTGATGAGTGGCTCGCCGGTGTTCGCTGTGGCGATTATCTCTCCTACTTTGAAAAATATTATGTTAATCGGGAGCGGTCTCTCCATGCCATTGCCAGCGCCGGGCCTATAGCTTCTGATTGAACATTGCAATGGCTTAGGTTCACCCTTACATGAGGACGTGTGAGCGAGCATCGGAGTTAATGCACAGAATCGAGACATCCCTTCCAGGCGTGGTTGAGCTGCGGCCGGTTGTTCATCGCGACCCCCGCGGCTTCTTCATCGAAACCTACCACAAGGGGAAGTTGGCCGACCTCGGCATCACGGATACCTTCCTCCAAGACAACCACTCCCGCTCTATCAAAGATACGCTACGCGGACTTCACTATCAGCTGCACCAGCCGCAGGCGAAGCTCTGCCGCGTGGTAGAGGGAGAAGCACTGGATGTCGCTGTGGACATACGCCTCGGGTCACCGCACTTCGGAAGGTGGACAAGCGTACTACTGTCTGCGGAACTACAAAATCAGATTTATGTTCCGATTGGCTTCGCACATGGTTTCCTAGCGCTCACTGACACGGTTCAATTCCTATACAAGTGCAGCGAATTCTACAATCCAAGAGATGAGCAAGGGCTTGCCTGGAATGATCCCGATCTAAATATAAGATGGGGCGCAAGCGCGCCAATCGTATCTGCGAAAGATGCACACTACCCTCCGCTTTCTCAAGTTCCTCGCGAATCCCTGCCGAAGTATGGGGCGCAATGAAGCCCGTCATCTTGTTGACTGGGAAGAACGGCCAAGTTGGCGGGGAACTTTTGCGGATCTTGCCCCAATTGGGTGAGGTGGCCGCGTTCGGCCGTGACCAGATGGATCTTTCGAAACCTGCCGATATCCGCCGAACAATCCGAGAGGTTCGACCTCAACTTATCGTCAATGCGGCCGCGTATACGGGGGTAGACCAAGCAGAAACAGACGAAACGATGGCACACGCCATCAACGCGGAAGCCCCCGAATTGATCGCCGTGGAGGCCAAGAAAATCGGTGCAACCCTGTTGCATTGTTCAACCGACTACGTATTCGACGGAAACAAGAGAGCACCTTACGATGAAGCCGATTCCGTAAATCCGCTCAACGTTTATGGGAAGACAAAATTGGCCGGTGAGCAGGCGATTGGTGGTTCGGGTGTGCCTCACCTGATTTTTCGCACGGCGTGGGTCTATGCCACTCGGGGCCGCAATTTCCTACTGACGGTCTTGCGGCTTGCAACGGAACGAGAAGAGTTAAGAATTGTCAGTGATCAAGTTGGAGCGCCAACTTGCGCCGCGGACTTTGCGACCGCGACGTGCAAGATTCTGGCAGGGATAAATGAGCGTAATCGCGAGCAGTTTGATTTTTCTGAGGTTAGCGGAACGTACCACGTGAGCGCGGCAGGTCAAACGACGTGGTATGACTTCGCAATGGCTATCCTGGAGGAAGCAAAGGCCTCCTCGGACGATCCAAAATGGCTTTCCGACGCCACTAAGGGACGGCAAGTGATGGCGCGGCGTGTGATCCCTATCTCCACTGAGGAGTTTCAATCTCCCACGCACCGTCCGTCCTATTCAGTTCTCTCGAACTCCAAGTTAGCTCAGACGTTTGGTGTGGCACTGCCCGAGTGGCGTTCTCAGCTGCGACGCTGCTTCGTTTCCGCAAATCCCGCAGTTAACAGCGCTTCCAGCTGCGGCGCAGCATAGAGCGGACTGTGGCTTCCTTCTTCTCGAAGTCCATACCTTCCTTGCCGAACCTCCAGTAGTTCAAGCAGGCTCCGGTGGATGTCCATTACTCCCCCAGCGATCCTGTGTGCTCGCCTGATCATACCCATCTGCTTTCTTGGTCTCCTCCGAGTTGTGAATTCCCCCGCCGTGCATCCGAAAGGGATGGAAAGGTTTCACATTTCCTTTCAACGGTGGTTCAGGGAAGGCCAGCGGCCAGCTTTTCGTAGACGGCTCTCGCTTCGGCTAAACGTTTCAGCACATATTCTCGTTCGACGGGCGAATTCCAATCGGGATAATTCGACGTTATATCGATTGTTCGCTGAATCCAGGCCGCAAAATACTTAGCGTCCCCCGGCGAGCGCGGCGCTTTCCCGCCGATCTTGACGTAAATCGGGCTCGTTGTCGCGTAGACATATTTGTCCAACACAGGATACTCAGCTTCGTCGCTCGAAGTCCGTAGCACGCACCATCCGCTTTCCTTAAGCGGCAGCGTTCCTTTCACATCGCCAGAACCGCGCGCTCCCTCAAGTTTTAGTGTCTGCACAACTCGTCCGTTGCAAACCACTTCGAAATGATCCACGGGCACAATCGACCGCAATTTCGCCGTAAACGGCACAGCCGCCTGCGCACCTTCAAACATTAATTCGTCCCCAACTTGAAGTCCGCCTAGCGAAAACTCAATCAGCGGCCCATTCGTTGCAAACGTTCGCCCTTTCTTCAATGCTTCTTTCCAAGAGTCCACGGTCGGCGGCAAATCAGGCACCCGAGCGTAAACGCGGTCCATGCCAACATGCCCGCGTATGGGAGCCGCATAATCCGCGGTCGCGTCCGTTCCCGCGCCTGCGGGAATCCGGTATCCCAGGTTAAGCAACCGGTACCAGACTGCCGCCGTCGAGGGGTGATCGCTGAACCCCACAATTTCCATGTAATCCAATTTGCCCAACGCCACATCCACGGGGAGCTCGTCCGTAATCTTCTGAGGCTGATTCGCGAAGGGGTCAGGCACTTCATCAAAAGGATGCACGGCTCCCACCAGCGCGCCTCGCGCGTACGCCATGTCATACACATCGGCATTCATCGGATACAAACTCGCCGCAGCCGTGTTCGGGTATCCAGCGTAACCGGGCAAGAGAAGGGAGCCTCGCATATCAATAAGTCCGCGGTGTCCCCAGTAGCTCGTGTGGAACTCCTGCCCGCTGATGATCACGACGTTCCCGGGAGAGAAGGTCACCTGATTCTCTCCAACACTCGCGATGTCCGGAAATCGCTGCTCCTTGTTGACGATCAGATTGTTGACGACCTGCAAGCCTTCCGCTTTTGCCTGCTCGGCCAAACGCTCCGAGACGTCCTGATAAGTACCACCGTAGTTCATGTGCACGTGCAAATCCGCGCTGATCCAGTGCTTCGCATCGCGCAAACCATTCTCGAGAGGCTCCAGCTTGATTTCGACTCGCTTCAAATCGCCCGGTTTCACTTCGACCGTCTGTACAACCGGTTTGTACTCAAAGCCTTTTGTTGCATCGATCCTGATCTTGCCGCTTGGAACCGCCAGTTTGGCCAGCCCCTTCATATGGAAGTAATGCGCCTCGAACGGACGTTCTCTTTGGTCAAATCCATCATCGGCATGAATCCAGGCTGAATCGGAAGCCCAGAATCTGCCGCTTTCGTCGGTCACGGAAACACGCGCCGGCAAGTCGTTGCCTTTGCCATCCACGACGCGCAGCGCAATGGTTGCGCGCGGATTCAAATAATTCCGCTTTTCGATTTTCAAGTCACCCAGAGGCCCGCCAGGAACACTTTGGAGCTCGATTCTGGTGGTCGCCGCGCCGCCGTAGTTGGTGATGAACGCAAGCTTCTTGCCATCCGGCGACCATCGAACATTTGTGCTATCCCAGTTGTTATAGGTGAGCGGAAAGCCGTCGCCGCCATTTGCTGGCATCACCCACAAGTTGTGCCACTGTCCGCCGAGATACGAGCTGTAGACCATGCGCGATCCATCCGGAGAGAAATCCGGCCGCGCTTTCCAATTCGTTTCTTCGTAGTGAATCTCCCGCGCTTCCGATCCTGGCTCCGCTTTCATTCTCCAGAATCCGCCGCTTCCATGGATGTGTCCGCGGTTCGAAACAAAAAGAAGTTCCTTGCCGTCGCGCGTCCACACCGGATTGATCTCCGTATCGAATGCGCTGTAGTAGTACCGAGGCAGATCGTTCTTTGTCTCACCCGTCAGCCGCACCACATTTTCCAGCTTCCCGCTGTTCACCTCCGCACGAAAAATATGGAATCGCTTGTTGTACGAAGTCGAAACAAAAACGATCCGCTTTCCATCTGGCGACCAGCGCGGCTCCACGTTCACCGCGCCGGCGTTCGTCAACTGCCATGATTTTCCCACCGCCAAATCCAGCAGCCACAATTCCATGGCATCGTTTTGATGGGAAACGTAAACGACGTACTTTCCATCCGGCGACCAATCCGGCTGGTAGTCATATCCCGGCCCATCGGTGAGTTGCTGCGCCGTTTTCGAATCGATCTGCTGGCGCCACAGCGATCCCGCCATCGAGTACACAAATTCTCGTGAATCCGGCGACCACGCCGCGCTGCTCGGGCCGCTTGTTAACTGCGGCAAATACATTTCGCGAAAGTAATAGGGATGTGGCAGATCAATTTTCGGAAGCACGGCTTTGCGTTGCGCGAAGAGGGGCGATACTGCCGTTCCCAGCGCAGCAAGAAAAAGCAAACTTCTGTTTAGCACGTTAGGCCAGGCCCGCTTTGGAAAGGGGCAGTTCGCGGATGCGTTTGCCCGTTGCGGCGAAAATCGCGTTGCACAGCGCGGGCGCAAACGCGGGCAACCCCGGCTCTCCCACGCCACCCGGGGGAGCGTCGCTCGGCACAATATGCACGCGCACTTCGCGCGGTGCATTATTCATGCGCGCCATCGGATAATCATTAAAGTTGGATTGGTCGATTGCACCGTTCGTCGCCGTAATCGCTCCGTAAAACGCGATGCTGCTCCCCATCACAGCCGCGCCTTCGAATTGATTCCTGACCATCTCGGGATTCACAACCGTCCCGGCATCGAGCGCCGTGTCCACCTGGTCGACATGCACGCGCCCAGCATTATCCAGATGGATTTGCACGACGGATGCGACGTACGTCAGGAAGCTGCGATGCATCGCAATACCCATCCCTGCACCGTTGCCAAGTTTCTTCTTTCCCCAACCCGCTTTTTCTGCGGCCAGCTCGACGACGCGCTTGAATCTTGCCGTGTCGATCGGATATTGCGCGTAATCCTGGCCGTAATTCGTGTAGTCCTTCGGCAACTCGCTCTTCGGGATAATGCGATCCGGCCCCAAAAGTTGTAGCGTGTATTCAACCGGATCTTTTCCGGCCGCTTGCGCCAATTCGTCGGCGAAGCACTGCAAACCGAACGCATGATAAATGTTCGCGACGGAGCGAAACCAGCCGATGCGCACGTGCGCGGTGGCTGGCCCGTTTTCGGAGCGATGATTGGGAATCGCGTACGGCAAATCGCTGAATCCCAGCCCAAGTTCACCCGCGTCGGAATAGACCGCCTGGCATCGAACGTCGAACCGATTGGCGGAAATACGGTCCGCTGCAACCACGCGGTTGGTTTCCCATCCCCGGCCAGCGCCGCTTTCATATACATCGCGGACACCGAGTGGTATGAATCAAATTGGATGTCGTCCTCGCGGCTCCACACTACTTTGACTGGCTTCCCCGTTTTTTTCGAGAGCACCGCCGCTTCCACGGCAAAATCCGGAAACGATTTTCGGCCAAACGCGCCGCCCAGAAGTGTCACGTGCACCGTCACGTCTTCTTTCTTTGAACCGACGGCTGCCGCGATTGCGTCTCGCGCTCCCACCGGGCTCTGCGTCGGCGCCCAAGCTTCCACTTTGCCGTCTCGATAAACGGCGAGAGCTGCGGGAGGTTCCATTGCAGCGTGCGCCAGAAGCGGAGCGTAGTACTCCGCCTCGACAATCTTTCCGCCTTTCCCAAATGCGGCGTCAACGTCGCCAACTTCACGCACTACTTTTCCCGGTTTGCGTGCCGTCTCCTGCAATTCCTTTTTATAGGGATCCGAATTAAAAACGCTGTGAGAACTGGTCTCCCATTCGACCTTCAATTTCTTTTTGCCTTGAAAAGCTGCCCAGGTGTTGTCGGCCAGCACCGCCACGCCGCCAAGTGCCTGGAAAAGTACAGGCGGTTTGAAGGTGTCGATGGTTGTCGTTTGCTTCACGCCAGTTACTTTAAGCGCCGCTGAATCGTCCAGCGATTTCACGGTGCTACCCAATACCGGCGGATGGGCGACGCTTGCATAGAGCATTCCGTCCATCCGCGCGTCTAGTCCGTATTTGGCTTTTCCAGTGCACAAATCTCTTAAGTCATAACTTGCTGCGGGCTTCCCGATGTAGCGCCATTCGCTGCGCGGCTTCAGTTTCAGCTCTTCTTTCTTTGGCACATCCAACTTCGAGGCGGCCGTTGCAAGTTCCCCGTACGCTAGCTTCTTTCCCGACGCGGTGTGAACGACATTGTGCAGTTCCGTCGAGCATTCTGTCGCCGGCACACCCCATTGCTGCGCCGCCGCGCGTACCAGCATCAGCCGCGCCGTTGCCCCCGCCTCACGCAGCGGGACAAAAAAACTGACTACGGAATGTGAGCCATCCGTGTCCTGGTCCCCATACTTTTCAGCGCCGATGGCCTGCACAACCTTCACTCTCGTCCAATCCGCATCCAATTCATCCGCAACAATTCGCGGCAAGGACGTTCGCACTCCATTCCCCATCTCCGAGCGGTGCGCGATGATGTATGCCGTTCCGTCCGTATCGATCGCCAAATAGACGCTGGGACGCAGCGGCGCTTCTCCCATTGGCGGGAACGCATCACCCGCCGGGCCGCTGCCCGCTGCCGCAAGAAGCCGCTCCGGCACCACGGACACGCTGAGCACAAACGCGCCTGCTCTCAGCATTCCTTTCAAAAAATCGCGCCGGTTACTGCCCGTTTCGCTTTCGCTCTTGGAGATGTTTTTGATTCGAATCATGACATCCACGCTCCGCATTCGAACTCACCGCCAACAACTCTAGAGCAACATCCTACCGCCATTCCTGTTACTTGCAAGCACGCGCCGGCGTTCCATCGATGCGCCAGTCGCTAACCCTCCGGCCAGGCGCCGAGAGCGCGGCGTAGGTCCACGAGCTGACCCAGGTGATAGGCGTTGTGGTCCGCGAGAAGGAGCGCTTCCCGTAGAATAGTTTGCCCCTGGCCGTGGGGGATTTTGGCGAAAAGATCCGTGTGCGAATCTTGCACCAGATGTACCATCTCCTGCAGGTCGCGCTGGAAACCCGCGACGCTTTCGTTCCACGCTTTAACATTGGCAGGCGCCGGGGTTTTTGGCCAGTATCCTCCCGGAAAATCCGGCGAAACATGTTCTGGATTTTTGCTGAAATCCACGATGTCCCACTGGGCGAGACGCGCATGCTCGAGCAGTTGCCAGCCGGTATGAGGCAGGCCATTCGCGTACGTTCCGTGTTTCCCGGCCGGGAATCCTTCTAGGGCATCCATGAAATGAACGTGCGCGCCCCCGCCTTTTAGAAGGTAGACGAGCTGCTCGCGCAAATCTCTATCTGCATTGCGAGGCGGCTTTGAGCTAGTTTTTCTTGTAACTTTCTTGGATGTTTTTTTCTTTTTCATTCTGGTTTTCCGGAGAGCAAGACCTGCTGGGGCATTCCCAGCACTGGGTGCAAGGTAGTTTTCGCAAATCCCGCATTTGCAAACATTTTTTCATATTCCGAAAGTGTATAGGCGTCCCCGGCATCAGTCCCCACGAGCATGTTGAGGCTGAAGGCCGCAGCGGCCGGCGGAGTCACACGGTCTTCATTAGGAACAAACTCGAGAGTGACGGCTTTTCCACCAGGTTTGAGCGCCGCATGGACGCGCCGCATCAATTTCTCGCAGGTTGGCTGATCGAAATGATGAAAGATATTCGTGAGCAGTACAAAATCGTAGCCCGTGCCCAGATCCGTCTCGAAGGCGCTCCCAGGACGTGCGATGTAACGATCGGACACACCGGCGGTTTTTGCATTCTCGACCGCCACGGCTAGCACGGAAGGCCAATCCACGGCGACAATTTGCGCGTTTGGATTTTTCTTGGCGATGGTGATGCCGTAGTTTCCGTGCCCTGCGGCAATATCCAGAACCCTGCAAGGTTTTCCTTCCGCAGCACCGATGAGGCCGGCGATGAAATTGGCGGCCGGTATCGTCAAAGGCGCCATCGACCTCGCGAACGCCACCCAGACGTCATCCTGCGGCTTGGTGTTGTCTCCCTGCACTCCAGCCGTCCCGCCTTTGCGCACCGCTCCGGTCAGAGCTTCGACATTTTTCTTGTGCCAGGGGCTGGCGAGAAAGCCAGTTACACTCGCAAGACAAGCTGGTGAGCGCCGGTCGAGAAAAAGTGCGGACTCTTCGGTCAACGAGTAGCGTCCTTCTTGTTTCGCCAGCAATCCCATGATCGTCAAGAAATCGCATAGGATGCGGACTCCGCGCTCGGAAGAGCTGATCTTCGCGGCAAGAAGAGCCGAGGTATTAGCCCCCGCACCGATAGCCGTGAAGACGTCCAGTTCAATTCCTGTTTTCAAAGCTTCGGTCTGCTGGAAAGCATTCATGAAAGTAAAAATGCGTTCCGGGGTCGGCCGATTTGTAGTGGATGGTGTCGCCATGAAGTTTTCCTCCGCAAGACAAGTTTTGTTGGTTTAAATATACACCGGCCTAAGCCTCTGTTTCTCAGCTCAATTCCATTGCCCCCATCCCGGGTGGGCTGGCATACTTTCTCTCCCCGCGCGGCGTGCGGGGGACAAACTATGAAACGCGAATACCATCGTTGGCACTCCCCGCGGCTGGGGCTCGACCTCGGTGTCCTCGTCTACGGTCATTGGGGCCAGCCGATTCTCGGATTTCCGACCAGCGCCGGCGACGAATCTGAACTCGAAGGCATGAACATGATTGGCGCGCTTGCCGATTTCATCGACGGCGGCAAAATAAAAGTCTTCAGCATCAATTCCATCAACGGGCTCAGTTTCTACAATAAAGGCGCGCATCCCTTTCACCGCAGTTACGTGCAATCCGTTTTTGATTCCTACCTTCGAGAAGAGGTGGTGCCTTTCATCTGGGACAATTGCCAAAGCCCTGGGATCGCCATTTCCACGATGGGCGCATCGTTCGGCGCCTATCACGCCGCCAACTCGCTCTTCAAGCATCCCGACGTAATCAAGCGGTGCTTCGCGATGTCCGGAGTCTACGACGTCCGTAATTTCATGGATGGAATGTACGACGACAATTTTTATTTCAACAATCCGGTCGATTACCTATCGAACATGAATGATCCCTGGTTTTACGAGCAGATCCCGACATGTGACATTCACCTGTCGACCGGCACCGGCCAGTGGGAGAACAGCGGCCCCACATATCGCTTGTCCGAGATTCTTTCGAGCAAGGGCATCCGTCATTCGCTGGACAATTGGGGTCCGGAAGGCGGGCACGACTGGCCGTATTGGAAGCACCAAATGCGTGAATATGTAGCCCGCCTGTTCTAAATCAATCTCGAATGTCGCAGTGGCGTAAAATGCCGGTTACGACCACAGGTGCAGCCGAAGAGGCCTGTCGAGTTGAAAGCGAATCACCGATTCCGCGGGCACATGGACTTCTTTGCCACGCGTGATGATTTGCGCCGCCGCGCCGGCCCCGGCGCCGGAGGCCGCGCCAATGGCTGCGCCCCTGCCGCCGCCTGCAATGGCCCCAATGACCGCTCCGAGGACCGCTCCGCCGCCTACATATTCACCCGTCCGTCTGTTGCCTCCCACCCCATCGCGACGATTCTGCAGTTCTTGATCCGCAGTGCTCACGCGATAGCGGCGTCCGGCCACCGAGATGGATTCTACGTCCAGCGTAATATCTCCATTTGCCTCGAGTCGCCGCGTAATCAGCCTTACATCCGAGCCCCTGGGGATTACGACCGAGCCATTTTGGTCGCGAATCTCTTCACTTAACTGCGCCGAAAACGTCTGTCCTTCAACCACGTCTCGCGAATCGATGCGCTCGTTGACCCTCACGTCCACTTCGGTGCCTGCGGGGATTACCACCCTTTCCAACGCCGCCTGATCGTAGCCGCGGTTATCCTGCCTGCCATTCTGTTGGTCGTTGCCGTTGCCCGGATTATCCTGATGTCCGTAACCTTGGTCGTTTCGATGCTCTTGGCCATCGTAGGGGTCGGGGGTGTCGCCGAAGCGCACAGCCACAACGTCAGTTACGAAATAACGACGTTGACCGCCCCTTCGGTCTCTAAACGTTATTGTTCTGGAGTTTGCCCCGATCAGCGTCCCCGAATAGCGTGTCCCGTCGCGCAGTATCAGCGTATCGCCCAATGCAGGTACGGCCACCGCAGCCGCCATAAGCGACGCGATTAGTGCTGCTCTCGTTCCCAGTTTCAATGACATTTTCGTAGACCTCTCCGTTTTGAGTGTTGGCCCTATCGTCAGCCTGACCAAAGTAGAAAAATTCAGTGGTCCCGATTTTCAAGATCCGATGCGCGTGCGCATTTTCAGTGAGTTCGACCACCTCGCTGCTCGGGCCTGCGGCACTGCATTCAAGCAAGCATGTCCTTTTTCGAAGCGTCGCGCTGTCCCATTACGCACACATCAACCGGCGAAGTCTTCGACCTTCC
>Ga0247694_1000325_pt1 | contig 11687 bp, 7 predicted proteins | sample CNK35_metaG_FD_182736 | JGI IMG/M metagenome (GOLD analysis project Ga0247694, IMG submission 182736) | Soil microbial communities from Purdue University Martell Research Forest, Indiana, United States - CNK35 | ecosystem: Environmental > Terrestrial > Soil > Temperate forest > Bulk soil | place...
AATCCCACGTGCGGACCCCAATAACCAGCGTGCCAGATATATCCGCCGCCGCCCCAGCCCCAATATCCCGGCGTCCAGAGAAATCCAACTTCGGGCGCCATCACCCATGTTCCCGGCACCCAGTAATAACCATCCGGCCCATAGGCCCAGTATCCTGGCGTCCAAAGATAGCCCGGACCAGGGCAGATCGGCTGCTCATATACCGGCAACGCCGGCGGACCGATGTGCACCGCAACGCCAACGCTAACCTGCGCGGATGATCCGGCTGGCAGAGCCAACATCAGCGCTGCGAACAAAAACAGGGTAATAAAGTGAATCTTTCGCATTTGCCACGCTCCTCGGTGGAATACCCTGATTATAAAACCCCGGCAATTCCGGGAAGTTGCTCTGTGGCTCACGCAACACTGTCCTAATGGACAGTCCGCTTGCCGGCCCTTGTGGATTGCGACCGCCGTTGTTTTGACCTTGTCGGGGAGTGCCAGCCGGACAATCCGCAAGGCAAAAAGAAGTGGCGCCTCAAAACTGCTTGGAAGAGGCGCCACCGTCTTCAACTGCTGAGTCCCGCATAATGTTGCGAAGTAGCGATTCGGAGTGCGGCAGCCCTGCTGCCGGTTTTCTCATCGACCCGCACAACTTTATATTTGGCGTGTCTCAATCATTCTTAAGTGCCGAATACAGATGGGCTGATCCGTCCTGCTACGCCGACTTAATCGTGCCGGACGCCGCGTCCCACGTAACCGCACTCAGACGGAAATAGGATTGGTTGGCCATATGGCAAGCCAGCGCGGCGTTATTTCCAAACACCGCGTCCTCCGTCACCGGCTGACGGCTCTTCACGGCCTGGAAGTATCTCCACAGGTGCGGTTTCTCGTCATCCCAGGAGTCGCCGCGATACGTGAAACCTTCCAGCGTAGGTTCTTTGCCGGGAACTGGATCGTGCTCCTTATGCCATTCCGCAACATACTCCTCCCGCATCTTTTGCGGATAGCCAGAGGTATAGTAGCTCGGCCCGGTATCTTCGCCCGTCTGCGGATAGTAGTTGATCGCAAATTCCGTGACTTCCAGAATTCCCTTCGATCCCTGGAAGCGATAAATCTCCGGAGTCTCGCAGCCAAGATTCAGCCGCAGATATACCGGCGCGCTTCCATAATCAAATAGCGTCGCATGCACGTCCGGCATGTTTCGTCCATCCGGAAAGCGCAGGATAGCCCCCAGCGCCATCGCTTTTTTCGGCGGAGCATTCCACCCCAGCATGAAATTCATGCCGCTGACGAGATGCACTAGCAAATCGCCCGCAAGTCCCGTTCCGTATTCCTTCCAGCAGCGCCACCGGGCAAAAATCTTCGGATTGAAAGGCACCTTAGGCACAGTCCCCTGCCACGTGTCCCAATCCAAATTTGCAGGAGAAAGATCCGGTGGCGGCGGGTACTCCCACGCTCCAGTAGGATCGTTGCGTCCCAAAGAACCCTCCACCAGCGTCAGTGTCCCGATGATCCCCTGTGCAATCATTTCTTTGGCTTTCGCGCAAATCACGGAACTCACTCGCTGCGATCCGATCTGCACGATGCGTCCCGTCTTCTGCGCGGCCGCCACCATCGCCAGTCCGTCCTCCGCGGAATGCGACATCGGCTTCTCGCAGTAAATGTCTTTCCCGGCACTGACCGCGTCCACGACCACTTGTTTGTGCCAGTGATCGGGCACCGCGGCGATGAGGCAATCAATCTCCTTGTTCTCCAGCAACTCGTGATAGCGCCGCGTCACCGGTATGTTCTTGCCCACAATCTCCCGCGCGAGCAGATGCCGTCCGTCGTACAGATCGCACGCCGCAACACATTCAACCCCAGGCAGTTGAATGGCGTTCGTCAGCAATCCCGAACCCTGCATCCCAATGCCAATGATCCCGAATCGCACACGATCGCTCGGCGCCACCGCTTCCAGCGCGGAAGGAATGTACTCAGGCTTCAGAAAGATGCTGGGAGCCGCCGCCAGTGCCCCCGTCGCCCCGGCGGTGCTCCGCAAAAACTTGCGGCGTGAAAAAAGGTTCATGCTCATCTCATCCTCCTGATTCGATTTTGCCCAGCGGCTTCCCGCAACCCTTACTTCAAGGGCTGTAAGCTAACTTCTTTGAAGAACACGATGTCGTTGTCGCTATGATTTTGCAGACCGATATAGCCGTCATCCGGCCGCCTGCCCCGCTGCGGCTCGAAATCAAACTTCCGCTCGGGAACAGGCTGGCCTTCGGTGTAATCGGTGACTTTTACGTCGTTCAGAACTACAACGGTGTGCGGGCCATCGAGCGTAATCTCCATCGTGTTCCACTCCGGCCCCGGTTTGCCTGGCATCGCGAGCGGCTTGGTCAGCGAATAGAGCGTTCCTGTGACGTGATACTCGTCTTCCTTCGAGGTCTCCGGATGATTGTCGATCTGCACTTCATACCCGTAGTTCACGGGCATCCATGCTTCCCGGGGCTCGATTGGAATACGAATGAACACGCCCGAATTGTCATTGAAATCGCGCATCTTATAGACCACGCGAATCCGGCAATTGCCCATCTTGCCGCCCGTCCAATAGAGTAGTCCCATGCCGCCGTGCGTTCGGATTAGGCCTTCTTCAACCGTCATGTCGCCCGGCCCGACGTGCTTCCAGCCCGTCAAGTCCTTGCCATTAAAAAGCTGTTTCCATGCGGGCGTCTGCCTCCGCGCGGCGAGCAACAGAAAACCGCTAACCAATACGCAAGCCAGCGCTGTGCCTGCTTTGCGCATGATGTCCCCCCAGTTCCGATTCGTCCAAACTAGAAGCGCAGTGCCGCAAGATAGTCGTAACTCGTCTTGATGTCCTCGAACGGCTCTTTCGCGTCGTCATTCTCCACGAAATAATGCTTGATGCCCGCCTTTTCCGAATGCTCGAAGATCCGCTTCCAGTCGATGGTTCCCTTTCCAACGTCGGCCAGGCGGCCCTTGAAGACTACAGAGCCTGTCGCTCCGGCGTAGCTGCTCGTCGCGTTGGGGTCGTTCACATAATCCTTTACATGAACAAGCGGAAAGCGCCCCGGATGCTTATCGAAATAGCTTACGGGGTCTTTCCCAGCGACGCTGATCCAGCACAAATCCATTTCCATTTTCACGAATTTGGGATTCGTTTCCGCCAGCAGATAGTCGTAGGCAAGTTTCCCGCCGAGGCCTTCGACGGGTGAGAACTCGAAAGAGTGATTGTGATAGCAGAACTGGATTCCCGCCTTCTCGCTGGCTTCTCCTGCCTTATTGAAAAGTTCCGCGGCGCGCTTCCAGCCATCCGCGGTTCGCTGCTTCTCGTCAATCCACGGGCAGACAATATATTTGTGTCCGACGACGTGTGCCGCTTCGAGCGTCTCCGGCCACTCCTTCTCCACGACATCGTAGGCGATGTGCGCTGAGGGCGCCGTGAGACCGTTCTTGTCGACCACGGCCCGGACATCTTTTGGCGAGTGCTTGAAGTACCCCGCGAATTCCACCTCTTTGTAGCCTGTCTCAGCGACCTTGGCGATCGTTCCTTCAAAATCCTTCGGCATCTCCGAGCGGACGGTGTACAGCTGTAAACCCACCCTCTTGATCTCGTGAGTGCGTTCAGCGGCCCACGACGGGCGTGCCGCATACAGCGCCGCTGCTGCAACGGATGTTTCAATAAAGGTTCGTCGTTTCATGGCGTTCTTCACTCCTCCTTAATAGCCGGAGCGAGTATACAAAAAAGTGATGGCCGTAATCAGAAAAAAAGGCGGCGCTCAGGAAAAAAGCGCCGCCTTCGTTTTTACAGGCCTTGTTAAAAATAGAACCTTAGACCGAGCTGCATCCGCCGCCCGTCATGCGTGTTGGTCAGATGCAGAAAGTCACTCGGACCAAAGTCTGCGTTAACGCTGTTGAACTGCGTGTGATTGAAGAGGTTAAAGTTCTCCCACCGGAAGTCGAATCCGGCCCTCTCGCTAATCGGAAACCTCTTGAAGAGGCCGAAGTCGAAGTTGAGTCGGCCGGGCAAATTAAGTGTGTTGCGGCCGACGTCGCCGAAGGTAAGGCCCCTTGGAACGGCGTAAGCCGCTGGGTTGTAAGCGAGTGGCCCCCGCTGGGAGGAGTCCTGATTTGCAGTGAAGCCGGACTTGGGGTTGCCCACCAAATCAGGCCGAGAACCGGTGCCCGTTCCATTTCCGACGCCAGCATTGTCGCCGAAAGAATTTAGGCCGTTGGTGGTAACGCTGAATGGCGTGCCAGTCTGCGCAACGGTGATGCCCGAAATCTGCCAGCCACCCAGGAGCGTATGGGAGAACCCACTGCCCTTAAAGATAGGTAAAGCGTAGACATAGCTGATAGCAAAGTTATGGCGCAGATCGAAGTTCGAGCTGGCCCGATTGGCGGCAAAGTTGTAGGCGTTCACGAACGCCGTGTCGCTCCGATCCGAAGAATCATCTATAGAGTGGCTGTACGTGTAGGCCAAGCTCATCGTGAGATCGCCCACCGTGCGCTGTACTCCTACTTGCAATGAATGATAGATCGAATTCGCTTCGTCCCTGAGTGTGTTGATATTGTTGAATCCAGGGAATGCGGTCCGCACTGCAGAAACACTCGAAACCGTCCCGCATGCGACAGCAAGGTTGCGGGCGACCTGGCCGGAAACCGGCGCGCCATTTACAGTTCCCCCCAGCAAGCTGGAATCAGGACATACGGTGTTAACCGGCAGCCCTGTGCCGTTCGGGTCGCCTGCGGTAACGATCGGTTCCCCCGCCGAGTAAGGATTCGCGGAAGCAACCACCGGCAGAAGTTGGTTGGCATTGCTTAGCAAGGTCAGATGAGTGCCTTTGCTTCCGACGTACGCGGCGGAAAGTACGAAGTGGTAGGGCATTTCCTTCTGGACACCCAAGTTCCATTGTTGGATATAGGGCCAAATCGCCTTGTTTGGTATGGAAACCACCGTCAGCGGAAAAAATGGGATCGTGCCACCGCCTGCTCCGATATTCTGGTAACCGATGACGTTAGACTGCGTGGCCGAGAGAACTAGTGGCGCGGAGCCTTCCAGCGATTCGGTGTTGCCTTCGTTACCGTTGGTGTGCTCGTAAAAAATGCCGTAGCCGCCGCGAATGGCCATCTTGCCATCGCCCTTGGGATCAAACGCGAAACCGATACGCGGGGCGGGGTTGAAAAGATGTCCACTTAGGCAGCCAGCGTTCGAGGAAGATCCGATGCTGACTGTCGGGAAAGCTGATCCGGGGACAAGCGGCAACGTCCCGCCCGCACCTCCACACTGGACGAATCCGTTCAGCGGACTGCCAGTCCCAGAGCCCGTGTTTAACGAACCATCCGCGTTAAAGCCGGGCTCGTTGGCCGTGTTGAAAGCGCTGGGATTGAAGTTGAAGGCTTGCCTGTAGCGCTCGCGATAGGTCCCAAACAGACTTACCCGTAAGCCTAGATTCAGTGTGAGGCGCTTGGTGATACGCCAGTCGTCCTGGAAGTACGGCTCGACGATCCTGTAACGGTCATAATATTGCCGTTCTGCGCTCCACTGCTGGTAACTCGCGACGTTTCCCAATAGCAGATCCGCAAAGGCGTTGCCCGTCGTGACTGCCGCGTCGCCAGAGTCAAAGGTCAGAATGCCCTGGACGTTGGGCGAGTTCGCTTCGTTCTTCTGCGCGAACACGATGTAAGCACCAAATTGCAGGGTATGCTGACCGATAATCTTGGTCATGTTGTCGCGATAGGTGTAAGTCGGGTTGGCGTTATGCCACGGAAAATAACCGCTGTCTTGCCCGAAGCCACCGCCGTATGCGTTGTTGCTACCTATATCGATAGCTGGAATCTTTCCTCCGAAACCATTGTTGAAAATCGAACCCATGGCGAAGCCGGAAGGTAGCCCCACAGGCCCCCCGGTGGTCAGGAAAATATGATCCCCCGTATAACTTGCTACGAATTCATTGAGGAGTGTCGGCGAAATATTGGCGTTTAAGCGAGCCACAAAACTTGAGCCTGGACCCACAAATGTTGTCGTGACGTTCTGAAAATTCGTAGTTCCATTACCCCACAACGGACTCGGCACGACCGTTTGCCAGGAGTCGTGGATATAACGGAAGGTCAAACGATAGTTGTCGGTGAGATTGTGGTCCACTCGGATTAGTTCTTCGCGCCACGTGGTGGGCGTCGAGATCGTCTGTTGGAATGCGGGGAAGCCACCTATCGTAAAGCCGGGAATGGCTTTGGGAATCAGTGCCAGCAGGTCAGTCCCAACGGCAGTCGGCGTTATTTTGTTGCCGGGAAAACGGGCGGTGCTATTGACCAAGTGCGGACAATCGTTGAAACTGCCGAGGGGATCCGGACACAGATCACTGAAATCTCCGCCTCGCTCCGCATCCGAAGGAACATTCGGAGTCGTCGATACGTCTGACGAAGGGGCCGAGGAGGTATTGCTTTCCTTCCTCCACTCTTCGGAGAAAAAGAAGAAAGTCTTCTTTTTGTCCGAATTATAATGGTGCGGGATAAAAATCGGTCCGCCGATGGTGTAGCCGTAATCGTGCTTCTTATACGATGCCTTTTTTGCAGTTGGATCGGCTCCTTCCGCCCAGGACTTCGCATTGAAGAAATCATTTCGCAGATACTCGAAGGCGCTGCCGTGGAAGGAACTGCCGCCGCTCTTGGTCTCTACCTCTACAGTGCCCGATCCGTTGCGGCCATATTGCGCTCCGTAGTTGGAAGTCAATACCTTGAACTCGGCGATGGCCTCTGGATTGGGGTAGACATTGAGGGTGGCATTGCTGCCGTTGTCCATGTTATCGCCACCGTCTAGTTCCCAGTTATTATACTCCGTTCGCCCGCCATTCATGCTGTACTGCACGTTTCCGTAGACGCCAACCTTGCCTTCGTCCGAGCCGGTCTGGCTGATAACGCCCGGAGTTAGAGTTACCAGCTGGGTGAAGTTGCGGCCGTTCAGCATCAACTGATCGATTTGTTTTCCGGTGATCGTCGAGGAAAGTTCCGAGGATTGCGTCTCGACCTGTGCCACGCTCTCCCCCGTCACCGTCACTTCTTCCGTGACGGCGCCGACGGTCAGCTGAATGTCCAGGCGAATCTTCTGCGCCACGTCCAAGACGACATTCTTCGCCGAATACCTCGAGAATCCTTTTGCTGTCACCACGATGTTGTATGACCCGCCCGACAATCCGGCTACGACGTACGCGCCGTCCGCGTTTGTCGCTGTTGTGTGCGTCGCGCTGCCGGCCGCGCTGGAAATTACCACTTCTGCCCCGGCGACCACCGCGCCGGTCTTGTCCGTTACAGTTCCGCTGATGTAACCCGTGTCCTGCGCCTTCGCAACGTACGCAGTGCAGAGCGTCGCGAGCATCGCGCAGACCAAAAGGCGCGCTGCTCTCGGCATGTTTTTCAGAATATGGGAAGGATTAAAACTAAGACTGTGTCCCTTCACTTTGCTACCTCCGGAATTTTTAAAATGAATAACCGGCCTGGTGTGGGCACAATTACGCCTGCTACAGCGGGCACCCCTGTTTCTGCCGCACGCAGAAGGCAACTCATAAGAGACAGCCCCCACCACTCGACATTCGAAAACGCACCAATCTCTCTTATTAAATCGGATTAATAAAGCATTCCTGCGCTTGTGTCAAGCTGAAAATCGGCGTGCCCGTTCAAACCACACGGCCCATCCTGACCCTTCTTTCCTCGTTTACGTTCACGCTCCGCGCTTGAATTCCTCCTTCCCCTGCTGGACACTACGCAAGGATGCGCTCGACCAACCACATCGGCCCTGCCTTCTCTCGATCGATCCTCTTACTTGTTGCTGTAACAACTTTGTTTACGGGCGGCGCCCTAGACGCATCGTGTCGTCCCGTCCCTCAACAGCCCGGCGGCGCAAGCTCTGCCTCAGTTGATCCCGCTGTTTGGTTTGCCCAAGGCCAAGCCGCCCTTAAGAGTGGCGATCTGCCTGCCGCGGAATCAGCTTTCGGCCGCGTTCTCTCCGTCGATCCGCAATCCGGCGCGGCGTACGCCAATCTTGGCGTGATCGCCATGCGCCGAAAACAGTGGGACCACGCCCTTAAACTTCTGCAGAAAGCCGAAAAGCTGGAGCCCAAAATGTCGGGCATTCGCCTTAACATCGGCTTGGTCAACTACCACCGCGGCGACTACGCCGGCGCCGTGGCTCCCTTGGCCTCGGTTGTCCGCGATCAACCCGACTCTCAACAGGCCCGCTACCTTCTCGGCTTGTGCCACGTCTTCACGGAGCACTACGGCGACGCCGTCGCCGCGCTCGAGCCTCTCTGGCCGCAAATGTCCAACGATTTCACTTATCTTTATGTACTGGGAATTGCCGCGCACAACGCCGGCAAGAATGATTTGGACGAAAAGGCGCTTAGCCGCCTCGTTGAAATTGGCAGCCGGACTCCCGAGTTTCATCTCATCCTCGGCAAGGCTTATCTCAATCGCGAAGAACTCGACAAAGCCATCTCCGAACTGGAACTCGCCGCCGCCGCGAACTCCGGCTTGCCTTTCGTCCATTTCAGTCTTGGCGTTGCTTACATGAAGAAACAAGACAACGAGCGCGCGGAAGTGGAATTTCGCAAGGATATCGCTGTCGAGCCGGATCTCCCGGACAATTACGAGCAGCTCGGTTTGCTCGATCTACAAATGCAGAAAGACGAAGAAGCCGAACATTTTTTCCGAAAAGCATTGCACTACAATCCGCGCATGCCGGTCTCTCTTCTGGAGTTGGGCCACCTTTATCAGCGCCAGGGAAAAAATCGCGAAGCGCTCGCGTTCCTCAACTCCGCGGAACAGCTCGCCCCGGACAATCAAAATATTCACTACATCCGCGGCCAGGTCCTTCTCCGCCTGGGACGCCGCGAAGAAGCACAAGCCGAACTCGCTACTTCCAGAAAACTCGTCAACGCCAGCCTCAACAAACAGCGCGCAAAATACGGCGGCGCGCCCGTTCCCAATCCCGAACTAAAACAACCGCCGCAACCCTGAACCGAAGCAAGGTCTGTGTAGGCGCGGGGGTTCAGCTCCGCAGTGCCGCCCGGCAATCCTAAATGTTCGGCGGCTTCCACGAATCTCTGGCTTTCTCAATCGCTTCGGCAACCGCCAGCACCAATTCGTCTTCATAAGGCCGGCCAATCACCTGCACGCCAATTGGCAATCCCTCGCCCGACATTCCTACTGGCACAACCGTGCCCGGAAATCCCGCCAAATTCAGCCACTGAGAATATCTCATCGTGGACCGATAATTTTCTTTCTCGCCGCTCCGCCAGTTCCCTTCTCCATGTCTAAACGCCGGGCCCGCTGAAACTGGGGATAGCAGAATCGTCAACTCTTCCATCTGCCGCAAAATTTCCGCGCGCAGACTGTCGCGCTCTCCGCAGGCTTTCAGGACGCCGTCGTAAGTCAACGTCCTCTCCGCCGTAGCCAGCGCGACAAATTCGCGTAGCATCGGACTCATCTCGCTTTCACGACCAGCCGCGCCTTTTTGAATCAAGTCCGCGATCACGGGTCCAAAAAAATACCACCACAATTCAATCGCTCGGTCGAGCCCGTGCAATCGTTTCGTCTCCAAGATGAATCCTTGCTCGCTCAACGATTTTGCGGCTCGCTCAAGTGCCATGGTGGTTTCCGCGGTTGCTTTGCCAAGCGCATCGCTTTCCAAAATTCCAATTTTCAATTTGCGCAATTCGCGTTCTTCAACTTGGCGCACCGACACAGGCGCGGACAGCGCGTCGCCCGCATCCGGCCCGGCCATCACTTCAAACAGCGCGCGCACGTCTGAAATGGTCCTGGCCATTGGCCCGACCACTCCGATCCAGCCGAATGCGCCTCCTCCGCCCGGAAAATGTCCCGTCGCAGGGATACGCCCCGGCGTCGGCTTCAATCCGCAGATCCCGCAAAAATGGGCCGGCACGCGGATCGATCCTCCGCCGTCGCTTCCCACTCCGCCTGCCGAGCAACCGGAAGCAATCGCCGAGGCCTCGCCGCCGCTCGACCCGCCTGCTGAACGCTCCAAATTCCAAGGATTGCTCGTCTTGCCGCTCAAAGAATTGTCGGTCTCGTAGGCCATCAAATATTCCGGCGTATTTGTATTTCCGAGAAGGATCGCGCCTGCCGCACGCAGCCTCGCGACGAGCGGCGCATCCTCCTGCGCCACATAGTCCTTCCGCAGCAACGATCCCGCCGCCGCCGGCCATCCCGCAACGTCGATACAACTCTTGATCGTCAGCGGCACGCCGTGCAGTGGCCCGACTGCGTCCTTGCGCATCACCGCAGCTTCCGCCGCCCGCGCTTGCTTGCGTGCGCCGTCCGCATCGAGGTGCACAAACGCATTCAGCTTCGGTTGCAGAGCCGCAACTCGTTTGAGGTGCGCCTCCACAACCTCGACCGGCGACAGTTTCTTTGCGCGGATTCCTGCCTCGATCTCCGCAATCGTCCCAAAAATTATTTTGTGCATGGTCAGGCGTTCGAGCGTATGTGTGCGGGCTCCTCGGGTCAAGCTGGATGGAAATGACGACGGTTGAAAGTCGAAGGTTGAGGAGCGAATAGGGGAAAAGGATAATGCGGAGACGCCCCGACCGGATCGGGGCAGGCGCGGTTCGCGAAGGCGCGGAGCGGAGATGAATCGTGAAACTTTATCGGCACGTGGGGACTCGTGTCGTGAGAGCGTTGAGACTGGAAGAGGACAGCCAGGATTGGCTATCCCACTCTGGTTAACCAGCCATGACCGCCCCCCACTCCCGGTTTTTTCGTAAGTGCGGATTCTAAAGGAAATCGTGGCGAGTGGTGAGTGGTGAGTAGTTAGAAAGAATGATCGGAAATTGGTCGCTCCGGCCCCAGCGGTGCGCACGCTTGGCACAGGTTTATCCGAGTATAGACTGAGGGGAGAGAAATGGTGACAACAAACAGGTGACGGGGAGGGTGATGGGGTGGTTGGCGAGCGAAACATAGGGAATGCTAGCAGGATATTGGCGAATTGTCAACTAGTTTTAGGGTGTACTGAGTAGGTCATTCGAATGGAAGGCGCGGATTCGAATGAGCATGGCGGAAATTGAGAGGTTTGAAGGAGTTAGGCGGGGATTAATTGATTTGATAAGGCTGTGAAAACGTGTGGAAAACTCAAAAGTCCGAGGTGCAAAACCGGCACCCGGGGCACCCGACGGTCGACGATGAGGATGGGGCGTCGAGCGCTGGCGGCCTAGCGCCCTCGATCATAAGCCACAGCATGAACGCTATCTCCCCGAAGGCGGCGTGCTGAGAGTGGGTAAACACCTAGTCGCAATATTGCGGGGACAATGCGCCCGTAGGGTCAGGAGCACCCAGGCGAAGCCGGCGAGTGCGAGCCAAACGCCGAGAAACCGCGGCAGGAATCGCGACCGGTACACCGGCAGCGCGAAGTGGAGCAGGCCAACGAAAGAGGAAGAGAGATTTCTCTCTGCGCGAGCCGACCGCTTCGCAGGAGCGAAGCGGGAAGAAAAAGTCGTCTCGCTCCGTTCGAAATGACAGGTGGCTGTGGGCGGCTGTCGAAATGTTTCGCCACACGAGCAAAAGGCGCCCGCGCTGGTGCGCCCGGCCGCGAAGGCGCGTTGCCTCCTGGGATTTGCGCACGAAGCTGGGGCGGGGATGCTTCTTTCTTGACAGGGAGGCACGCCGGGAGCATGCCACTTCTGCAAGCCACCAGAGAGT
>Ga0247694_1000328_pt1 | contig 11579 bp, 9 predicted proteins | sample CNK35_metaG_FD_182736 | JGI IMG/M metagenome (GOLD analysis project Ga0247694, IMG submission 182736) | Soil microbial communities from Purdue University Martell Research Forest, Indiana, United States - CNK35 | ecosystem: Environmental > Terrestrial > Soil > Temperate forest > Bulk soil | place...
ATTTACAGCAAGGGGCGCGCCTCCTGGGTTTCACCACCGAGATGAAGTCGCTCGATCACCATGCCACCCTTTTCGATCGCTTCTACTTCAGCAATTTCGGTTACGGCGGCGACCCCAACCAGGTGTCGCGCCTCCGCGTGGCCAAAAACACTTGGTATAAGTTGGACGCCCTCTTCCGCAAGGACGAGAACTTTTGGGATTATTCGCTTCTGGCTAATCCATTGAACCCCACGACTCCGTTTGCAAATGGACCGGCCGGTTATGGCGGCACGGTTTGCACAGCGTGCGTGCTTGACTTCTCACCGCACAACATGAACACACGGCGCAAAATGGGAGATTACAATCTGATCATTCGCCCGGAATCTCCCATACGCTTTCGCATGGGATATTCGAGAAATATCGTGGAGGGCCCCGCTTTCACCACGATTCATCAAGGCACCGAGCAGTTTCTCCTGCAAGACGTGAAAACCACGGTAAACGTGTATCGCTTGGGATTGGATCTCAAGCTCCTCCCTAGAACCAACATCAGCTACGACCAGGTGTGGACCTACTACAAAGGTGACACGGGAATTGGCGATTTTTCTCAGCCCTTCCCAGTAAATCCCACTCAGAACGTGGACATCGGTGTTTCGCTGAACGCTGGAGCGAGTCAGCCCTGCGCAGGCACGTTTCTTGCTTCGGGGTTTATAAATCCCACTTGCAGCGCCTATTTCAACGGCTATTTGGACCATGGGCGCACTCGCACGAATACACCGACGGAACAACTCAGCATTCAGTCCAATTACTGGCAGAACTGGGACCTCACGGCGCGGATCAGTTACTCGAGCGGGGACACCAACGTCTTCGGCTACAACCAGACACTCTTCGGCCGCGAATCACGAACCAATCTTCGTAACCAGTTCAACACCGGGCCAGTAGTTGGACGTCGCGTAGCAGCCGTTGGAGATTTCGGCGCGACCTGGCACATCACTGAAAAGTTGAGCTTCAATGAAACGTTCCACTACTCGAACTGGCACAATCCAGCCGAGTTCGGCCTCTCCAGCTGCTCTTTTTTTAGCGCCAACCTGAACACCACGGCAAATTTCTTCACGCCGACTGCGGCGGTTCCGCTAACCTGCGTCCCGCCTCTCGGTTCCGTGGCTGGAACGGTAGCTCACAGCACGAGCTCATCGGCAGACATCTCTCTAGTCACTGACAGCAACTTCCTGAAACAAGAACAGAAAACGAATCTAGCGGAGATCGACTACCGCTTTTCCCGCAAGTTTGGCGTGCGAGTCGGGTTCCGTTACCGGAATCGCTACATTTCCGACAATTTCTACGAAGCTCTCAACCAGGTCTTCTATCCCGGGCCCACCGCCGTCTCCGCCGCCCGTGGCGCTTGCGCTCGGGTGGATCCCACACAGCTAGTTTCGCAAGCCAACCTTCCCGCCGACTGCACGTTGAACGCAGATACCTCCATCTCTTTTGTCTCAAACACGGGATTCGCCCCGGCGGAAGCGGCTGTTCCGCCAATCAATGAATACTCCGGCTTGTTCGGCATCTGGGCCCGGCCCAACCAGAAGTGGAGGATCAGCTTTGATACCGAGCTCATGAGCGCAGACGGGACGTTTACTCGCATCAGCCCGAAGCAGTCGCAAGAATATCGCGTGCGCACAAAATATGAACTGACCAACTGGCTGAATCTTGACGGTAACATTTTGATTTGGGAAGGGCGTAACAACCAGTTCCAACAAGGAGACCTGCAGCACAATCGCAGCTACGGCGTGTCGGCAATTCTCCAGCCGAATGAAAAGTTCGGAATGGAAATTGGATACGACTACGAAGATGTTTTCTCGCAGGTCCTAATTTGTTATATCAGTGTCGCGGCCGGCCAGAACGGCCCGGGTATTCAAGCTTGCCCGAACGTTGCGGGCCTGGTCCAACAACTTTCAACATATACCAACAAATCGAGCTACGGCTTTTTTGACGTTTCCTATACTCCGGTTCATAAGTTCACCGCGCACTTGGGCGCCAATCTGACTGGCACCAGCGGTTCCCAACTGCGTCTTGACCCCCAAGAGCTGATCCCCAATCAGGTGACGGGCCCGCTCAATTCCAAATGGCTCCACCCGTACGGCGGGTTTGAGTACAAGTTCACGAAGGCTTGGACCGGAAAGATTTTCTGGGATTATTACGGTTACCACGAAGACCCGACCGTTGGAGCTGGCCCGATCGCCTCACAAGACATTTTCGCGCCGCGAAATTTCAGGGGAAACTTGGTCACACTTTCTGTACGATACGCATTTTAAAATATGGTAGCGTCATACGGAAAATCACGCGCCAGGAAGCGGGAAGCGAGCGCGCTGGAGGGCAGAGTGATCGTAAATAGAATCCATCGGCTGATCTTGGGCTCCGCGACAATCGGATTGGTTTTGTTTTTCTGTTTGCCGGCCGGCGCGCAAGAAACGGGCGAAGGTCTTTTCAAGGCCAAATGCGCAATGTGTCATGGAGCCGATGGCGCCGGCCAAACGGCCATGGGCAAGGCGCTTAAGATTCCAGACCTGCATTCCGAGGACGTTCAAAAGCGGAGCGACGCCGAGCTGACCGAGATCATCACCAAGGGCAAGAACAAAATGCCCCCGTACGACACTAAGTTGAACAAAGAAGAGATTACCAAGCTGGTCGGTTATATCCGGACTCTGGCAAAGAAGCACTAATTTTCCGCGGATTTCGCGGTTTCTTTTCGAAGACCGATTTTGTTTTTCTATGTCGAACGAAGACTCCCAACAGGTTCGGCCGGCAAGGCGCCGTCTCGTCGAAATCCTCCTTGGCGGAGGAGTCTTTGCTTCCGTTGTCTCTTTTCTCTACCCCGTTCTGAAATATCTAGTGCCGCCCGCCGTCCCTGACCTGGGGCAAGACGATGTTGTCGCCGCCGCGGTGGGAGATCTCAAACCGAATGGCTCAAAGGTCTTCCGCTTCGGCAGTCGTCCCGCGTTACTGCTCCTCACCGCTGAAGGCGAATACCACGCAGTCTCCGCGGTCTGCACTCATCTTGGGTGCACAGTTCAATACCGGAGCGATCTGCACGAAATCTGGTGCGCTTGCCACAACGGCACGTATGACCTGGATGGCCGAAACGTCTCCGGTCCTCCGCCGCGACCGCTTGAAAACTTTCAAGTAAATATTCGCGGCAAAGAAATCGTCGTGAGCCGTAAACGGGGAGTGTGAGGTGAAGATCGTCAAGCAGGTGCGCGAATGGATTGATGAGCGCTTCGGCTGGGCGAAATTAACCGAGCCCCTGCGGCATAAAACTGTCCCCATTCACAAGCTCTCTTACTGGTATTTCCTCGGTGGCATCACTCTTTTTCTTTTCGGGATCCAAGTCTGCACCGGGATCCTGCTGCTCATGTATTACCGGCCCAGTGCTAACGAAGCTTTCGAGAGTGTGCAGTACATCATGACACGCGTGCAGTTCGGATGGTTAATACGATCCATCCACTCCTGGGCGGCGAATCTGATGATTTTCACCGCTTTTCTGCATATGTTCAGCGTGCTTTTCCTGCGAGCCTATCGCAAGCCCCGGGAGCTAACCTGGGTGAGCGGCATGATCCTGCTCTTTCTGGTTCTGGGGTTCGGGTTCAGTGGCTACCTGCTACCGTGGAATACGCTGGCCTTTTTTGCAACCAAAGTCGGAACGGAAATCACGGGGCAGGTGCCGTTGATCGGCCATACGATGATGGTGCTCCTCCGAGGCGGTGAGGAAGTGACGGGCGCTACACTTTCGCGCTTTTTTGGTATCCACGTTGCGGTCCTGCCTGGATTGACTGCATTTCTGATTTTGATTCACCTGGCTCTGGTGCAGCGGTTTGGTATGAGCCTCCCTCCCAGTGTGCAAGCCGCTAGTAAAGTCAATCCCTCGGTAGTCCGAGAGATGAAGTTTTTGCCGAACTTCTTGCTTCGGGAATTCATGGCGTGGTACATCGCGCTTGGCGTACTTGGTGCGCTCGCAGCGTTGTTGCCCTGGGAGCTGGGAACCAAAGCAGATCCCTTTGGCGCGGCACCTGCCGGGATTCGCCCGGAGTGGTATTTCATGTTCATGTTTCAGACCTTGAAGCTCATTCCGTCGAAGATCCTGCACATCGACGGAGAACTTCTAGGAATTGGAGCATTTGGCTTGGCCGGGGCCATTTGGGTGCTGTTGCCATTCCTCGGAGGACAGCGAGAGAAACGGGGGGGGAGGCTGATCAGAGGAGCCGGCGTGTTTGCACTGTGCTACATCGTGGCGATGACTATTTATGGCTACCTTGCAAAGTAGAGGTGCTTGGCGGGTTCTGGTGATGACTCTGGCAGTGTGCGCACTCGCATACGGAAGCCGCGCTCAAACAGCCAATACCTGTCTGGACTGCCACGGCGTGCTCGATCCGCCACTCCGGGTGACCGAGGCGCAATTCTCCCAGGACATTCACTTCCAAAAGGGACTGACTTGCGCGAGCTGCCACGGCGGCGATCCGACGAAAGCTGACATGGACGCCATGAGCAAAGCAGCGGGTTTCCGTGGAAAGATTGAGCGCAACCAAGTTCCGGCGCTATGCGGCCGGTGCCATTCGGATGGAAACTTCATGCGCCAGTACAATCCAGGCCTGCGCACAGATCAATTCAGCCAGTACCAAACCAGCGTACACGGCAAATTGTTTGCGAAAGGCGATACGAAAGTGGCCGTTTGCATCGATTGCCATGGAGTGCACGATTTGCGCCCAGCGAGAGACTCGCGTTCCAACGTCCATCCCCTCAACATCGCGCAGACGTGCGCGCGCTGCCACTCGGACGCCGCGTACATGAAGCCCTACGGCATTCCCACGGACCAGTTTGCAAATTACAGCAAGAGCGTGCACCACGAGGCCATGACGGCACGCGGAGATCTGAGCGCTCCGACTTGCACGACTTGTCACGGAAATCATGGGGCGGCTCCTCCGGGCGTGGACTCGGTGAAGAATGTTTGCGCGAATTGCCATGTATTTCAGGCGCAGATGTATGAGAAAAGCTCGCACAAGACAGTTTTTCAATCCGCCGGGCTACCGGGATGCGTCGTGTGCCACAGCAATCATGGAATCACCCATCCTACGGACGCAAAGCTTGGCACGGGCCCGGAGGGCGTTTGCATGCAATGCCATTCCCCGGGTGACGATTGTGATCGAGCCCGAGTCGGTCTGCTCGCGAGCTTGACTAAATTGGACCAGTCCATAAAATCCGCTGACAGCGTGCTTGGCGTCGCTGAATCTTCCGGGATGGAGGTCAGCGAAGCACGCCTGCAGCAGGATCAAGCACGCGATTCTCTGACTAAGGCGCGCGTGACCATTCACAGCTTCCAGCCCAAACTCATTGATCAAGACATTCAAGCCGGACTGAAAATCGCAGCGAAGGATTTGCAAGCGGGAAAGGCTGCGCTTTCCGAGCGGGATTTTCGTAGAAAGGGATTGGGAATTGCAGTAATCTTTATCCTCATTACATTGGTCGGATTGTTTCTATATATCCGGCAGCTTGAAGGCAAGCCGGCGAATGGCTGAGGCCAAGGCAGGGAGTCGGAGGCGAATCGAATGCCTGACAGTAAAGCTATTCTGGGATGGGGATAGAGTTTGGGGATTAGCGATATTGGCTCTGATTCTTAATCCACACCAAGTGCTCGTTAGGAGGAGTAAATGAAGAAGACTACGAACTGGGTCGCGGCCATCACAATCGGCATGGCAATGGCTGGATATGTGATATCGAGCGTGCCGGCCCGCGCGGATAATGCGGGAGCCGCGACGTACAAAGCGAAGTGTGCGGTGTGCCACGGAGCAGATGGCAAGGGCGAAACCGCTGTTGGTAAAACGAATAAAATTCGGGACCTTGGTTCCGCGGATGTGCAGAAGCAGAGCGATGAGGACCTTGCGGAACTCATTGGAAAGGGCAAAGGGAAAATGCCGCCTTACGGCAAGAGCCTGAAACCTGAGCAGATCAAGGATCTCGTTGCTTATATTCGTACATTAAAGAAGTAGGACGCTTTCTGATTATCTCGGCTCGATGCCTACAATCGCCACCGTAGTTCTCGTTCTGTTCAGCGCGATTCTCGCGTGCCTGATTGTCGTACGCCCCGAGATCACCGTAACCCGGGCCGGGAAAATCCTTGCGTTCGGAGTTCTCTTCTTTCTGCCGGTCTTCTCTCTTGCAGTGGGCGTGCAAAATGAAATGACTCGCTCCGAGAGCACCACGTTCTGTCTTTCGTGCCACATCATGGAGTCCTATGGAAGGAGCCTGCACATCGACGACCCTTCGTATCTTGCCGCTGCGCATTTTCAAAATCATCGAGTTCCCGCGGATGAAGCTTGCTACACCTGCCATTCGGACTATGCGATGTTCGGGACGATCAAAGCGAAGCTCGGCGGCTTGCGGCATCTGTACGTTTATTATCTGGGAACGCCGCCGTTGCCGCAGGATATCAAGCTCTACAAGCCGTTCAACAATCAGGTGTGTCTGCATTGCCATCTGGGCGCGCGATCCTTTGAAGAGGGAGTCGTTCACAATGCGGATCCGGCGACGCTTCCTGCGATCAAGGCGAACAAACTATCGTGTATTTCTAGCGGTTGCCACGAGATGGTTCACAATGTGGGCCATTGGGGCGACGTGAAGTTCTGGTACCAGAAAAACCAATCCGTCCGGAGGAGTCCATGAATCGGCGGCTCCGTATTTCGGGAGTTCTTGTGACTATCGGGTTGCTCGTTGAGGGACTCTGCCTCATGTGGTCGCGTCCCATCGCGTTTGTCGTGCTGGTGGTATTCGGGGGCATGCTGATCGGCATTGGAGTTTTGTTTTTTCTCCTCTCGCTTGCATCCGCGGCTCCCGATTCGGCACACGCATCAGGCCTTGCTCCCGATAAACGGCAGTAGCAAACAGAATTTGGCGTCAGGGAAAGCCAACGGCTGACAGGATAAGTCTCACCTTTACAGAGTGACGGTTTTCGCGTGGCGTACAAAGGAAGCCAGAGTGCGCCAGAACGCCGTCTGCAAATTTACGTCAGCGTACTCTGGAGCACTTCGCGCAATAATTCTTGCTTTGGCTGGGCGAGCTTTTTTCCATGTTCCGTCAGATAGAAGACGTCGATGGCCTTTTGGCCTTCGGTGTCGATCAGCGCGACGTCGATGTTGCAACCAAGCCGGGCTAGCGCGGAGCCGATGTCGTACAACAATCCCGGGCGGTCCTGCGCCATGATTTCCAACAGAGTGCACTGCGCCGAAGACGCGTCGTCGTAGTTAACGCGCATCTCCACGGTCACTTTGGGTGGTCTTGCCTTGCTCGCGCGTTCTCGACCTCTTAGCAAAGGCTCAAGAGGCGTTTTCCCGTTCACGACGTCGGCGAGACATTTTTGCAACCGCTCGATCTCGCTGGGGTTCAGCTCAAGCGTGTGGTGCAAGTCTACAAATTGAAAGGTATCCAACACAACGCCAGCAGCATTCGCAAAGGCATCGGCTTTCACGATGTTCATGCCCCAGCCCGCGAGCACGCCGGAAATAGTTGCAAACAGCGCGGGCCTGTCGGCGGTCAACAAAGTCAGCGAGAAAGAGTGGTGTCGCGCTGTCAATTCAGATTGTACTGGCTCGGTATCCAGCTTTTGATAGAGCAAGAAGTGAGCAGCAATCTCAGCGGCAGTGTGCACTGAGCGGTAGCGCCGTGGAAAGCCCTCGAGGAACCGTTCGACCTCAGCCTTATTCGCACCGCCGGCCTGGCGGCCCACCTGCTCTAAGAGAGGAACTTCATCGGAGGCATGCAGGCGGTCGCGGTCCAGAGTGCGGCTGAAGTGATTTGAGGCCGCCACGAAAAGCTGCCACAACATTTCCGCTTTCCAAGGTGTCAAGGCTTCAGGATTCACCGCGTGAATGTCCGCGTAGGTCATCAAGCACAGTCGCTGCAGCCGCTCTTGTGTGGCCACGATATCTGCGAACACGGAAACCGTTTCCGGATCGAAAATGTCGCGACGCTGCACTGTCGCGGACATGTCCAGGTGATGTTCGATCAAAAAATGCACTTCGGCGATTTCGTACTCGGATAGCGCAAGCCGCGTCGCGGCGCTCTCCAACGCTTCCAGACTTCCCGTGACGTGGTTGTCAACGGCCATGCCCTTGCCGACGTCATGGAGAAGCAAGGCCAGAATCAGCAAATCGCGGCGTTCCACCGTCTTCCACAACTGCCGGAAATGCGCAGCACGCTCGTCGGGCGGTTCGGCGAGTTCTTGCAAATGCTCGATGGTGCGCAGCGAGTGTTCGTCAACGGTGTAGCGGTGGTAGAAGTCCCGCACCACCAACGAGTCGATGGCTTTGAACTCCGGCAGCACTTCGAGGAGAAGGGAAAGACGTTGCATGGGTCGGAGCGCCATGCTGGGATAATCCGAGCTCAGAATTTCCCGCAGAGTGGCCCAATTCACTTGTATGTTTTTCTGGGGAAGCTCGGGGTGTTTCAAGATGTAAAAGATCGCGCGTTCCGCTTCCCGGCTTAACGGCACGCCAGTGCGGGCGGCCTCGGTAAAGAGAGCAAAAGTCACTTGGCGGTCGGAAAGCGCGGGCTCGTCCACCACTTCAAGTAAACCGTCCCGTACCGCAAAAGGTCTTCCTTTGCCAATCTCATTGCGCTGGCCACGCGCGGCGCTTAGTAATCGCTCCCTTAAGGAAGGCTGCGGCGCGGGTCTTTGTTCAATGTAGCGAAGCAGCAGGCGGTTGAGAACGCGAGCCTGGCGAAAATACAGCCGCATCCACTCTTCGGGGTTGCGTTTCGCACCAGGCGGCGAGCCATCGGTCACTCCCAGCGATCGCTCGGCGGCCGCGCTTTGTAGCTCATAGGTCAGCGTGTTGTCATTCCGCGCGTTGCTGTAGTGCAAAAAACACCGGATGGCACTCAGAAAATCGACAGCGCTGGCGGCCATTTCCTCTTCGCCCGCGGTGTTCTTTAACCCTTCTTTTTGTCCATTGACGATCTGCCGAAGCCACGTCGCCGCCTGGTAATCGCGCAGTCCACCCGGCGCATCTTTGACGTTCGGTTCCAGGTGATAGATCGTGTTTCCGTAGCGGGCATGGCGCTCTCGCGTGAGTTTAGTGAGTTCCGCGAGCATAAACGGCCGTGACTGCTTTTCGGGCCCCGGAAGGATTTTTTTGGTAAGGCGGTCGAAAAGTTCTTCATCTCCCGCCAGAAACCTGCGGTCCAAAAGCGCTAGATGAAATTCCGCATTGTCTTCTTCGATCCTTTTGCATTCCTCAATCGTCCTGCCGGCGGAACTCACGCGAAAACCCAGGTCCCACAGCGTTCGGGAAAAATCACCAATCAAGGGACGAAAGTCGGTCTCGGATTTTTCATTCCCAAAGAGAAAAAGAATGTCCAGATCCGAAAAGGGGAAAAGCAGGCGGCGGCCGTAACCGCCAAGGGCCACAAGGCTAAGTCCCTGGGCTTCCGCGTTGTGCACTCGCAGAACTTCGCCGAAAATCTGCTTGGCGATCCGGTCAGCCAGTTCGCAAAGCGAGCGCAGCGTGTCTTGCGCACTTCCGCCCGCTTCAAATTTTTGCCGGATGCGTTGTCGTTCGTCCTCGGCTTGTGGTCCGAGCACGGACAAGGGAGTCAAAGAGCCTTGCATGATTTTTTCGGGTCGGTTGGCCGGATTAAGACCTGGGCGAGCTGCGGTCGTCACTAGAGTTAGAGCGCGTTTTCGCCGCGCTCCTCGTTTCGGATCCGGATAGCTTCCTCAACCCGTGATAGGAATATCTTACCGTCGCCAATCTTTCCTGTCTTGGCGGTCTTGAGAATTGTGTCCACGGCGCGTTGCACCAGCGGATCCGGAAGCACCATTTCCAGTTTAAGCTTGGGGAGGAGGTCCACCGTGTATTCCCGGCCGCGGTAAACCTCGGTATGTCCCTTTTGGCGGCCGTGGCCGCGCACTTCGGTCACCGTCATTCCCTCGATGCCAATTTCGCGCAAAGCATCTTTCACGGATTCGAACCGCGAGGGCTGAATGATTGCCTCAATTTTCATCATGAATGTTTCCGCTCCGCCCCTGCTTTACGCTCCTGCGCCTTCAACCCTCAGGACTCGAGGTTGTACGCCTCTTCACCGTGTTGCGTGATGTCCAGACCTTCGATTTCGTCGGTCTCCGTCACGCGAATGCCAGTAATCATATCCGTAATTTTGAGAAGAACGATGGTGCCAACCAGTGCAAAGCCCCAGGCAATGAGAACGCCCACCAACTGATTGCCAAGCTGTCCCCAATGGCCATCCATTCCGCCTACAGGCTTGCCCGCGCCGAAAATCGGATTGATCACCTGTTGCGCGAACACGCCGGTCAGAAGAGCGCCGATGGTGCCACCAGCGCCATGCACGCCGAACGCGTCCAGAGCATCATCATAGCCGAAAATCGACTTTACTTTTGTCACCATCCAGTAGCAGACCAGGCCGGCGATAAAGCCAATCGCGAGAGCCGGCATGGGCCCTACGAAGCCCGCAGCCGGCGTAATCGCCACCAAGCCTGCGACGGCCCCGGAGATAGCGCCCAGAGCGCTCGCTCGGCCGTTCTTTATCCATTCCGCCACACTCCAGCTAATCGCTGCCGCAGCTGTGGCAAAGTGGGTGGCCACAAATGCGCTTGTCGCGAGCGAACTCGCGGCCAGCGCGCTGCCGGCGTTAAAGCCAAACCATCCTACCCAAAGCAGGCATGCGCCGATGAAACTTAACACCAGAGAGTGCGGTGGCATTGGCTGCCTCGGATAGCCGGTGCGCTTCCCGAGGTACAGCGCGCACACCAGTGCCGAGACTCCGGAGCTGATATGCACGACGGTCCCGCCCGCAAAATCCAACGTTGGAAATTTTCCGCCGAGGGTCGCGTTCAGCAACCCGCCTTTGCCCCACACCATGTGCGCTAGCGGGGCATAAACCACCAGAAACCAGAGTGTTAAAAAAAGGACTGTGCCGCTGAACTTCATCCGTTCTGCCGTCGCACCCGTAATCAGCGCCGGCGTAATGATTGCGAACATCAACTGATAGATCATGAAAGTCGATTGGGGAATTGTTCCGGCGTAATCGGGATTTGGATCGGCACCTACCCCGCGCAGGAACGCGTGTTCGAATCCGCCGATGACAGGGCCGTTTCCGCCAAAACACAGGCTGTAGCCAACGAGGGCCCACATCACACTGATCAGGGCCATCAAGAGGAAGCTCTGCATCATGATGGCCAGGGTGTTCTTTCGCCGGACCAGTCCGCCATAAAACAGCGCAAGGCCAGGTCCGGTCATCATGAGCACCAGCGCGGCGCTCACCAGCATCCAGGCATTGTCCCCGGAGGATTGCGCGGCGGTCACCCGTTGGTCGAGTTGCGCCAGTTTATCGTTCACCGCCTTTTGAGTTTCCGGAATAGTGCCCGCCGTCGCGCTGGAAGTTGCGGAAGGGGAACCGGTTGCAGAGGAAGTTGGGGTCTGTTGAGCGAAGGAGGGAGCTGCCGCGAGCACCATGGTCATGAGCAAACAACACTTCCATCCCAGGTGCTTCATAGATATGTCCACTCCGCTGCGTTTGGGTTGCTCCCGGCTAGGCCG
>Ga0247694_1000336_pt1 | contig 11321 bp, 8 predicted proteins | sample CNK35_metaG_FD_182736 | JGI IMG/M metagenome (GOLD analysis project Ga0247694, IMG submission 182736) | Soil microbial communities from Purdue University Martell Research Forest, Indiana, United States - CNK35 | ecosystem: Environmental > Terrestrial > Soil > Temperate forest > Bulk soil | place...
ATCAGCTTTTTGTTATCGACAAGGTCGTCGGCCATCCGAAGACGGACGGATGCGGGCGTATGCGAATTGCCCCACAAGGATGGGTCGAAGTGACGACCCGGACGAAATACAAACCAGCTTCCACCAGTGAAGAGAGCAACAGCGGTCAGTGCAAACGCGACTCTCAATTTCTTTCCCATGCGGGTAGTGTAACGGCTCGGCATCCTTCTGCGGAACTTGGGTTGATTCAGGCTACTGCGTGATTAACGCGCTACACATACAAGTGGAAATCGTGGCAACTGAGATTCCGAAGTCACGTGGTAAACATTCTCTCGCCACTCTCCCCCGCCAGGCTCCCCGCCCCGGCCCTCGGTCCGCAAATAGGGTCCCCTATCGCTACATCAAATTAGAACTACAAAAAATGGAGTGGCGAGCCGCGTGCACTCAGTATTTCAAACAGAAATAAAGCGGGACGTGCCGCTGCGTTAACAGCGACACGCCCCTTGCCGAATCAACCTAATAGGAGGCTGAATGACTGAAAAAATTCTAATTCATCCCAGACGGCAATCTTCCAGAAAAGCCCTCACACCAGAAGAAATTCTCAAAGTTCTGCGAGTGGCCAACGAATCGAAGCGCAATCTCGCGATGATTCTTCTCGCGTATCGTCACGGAATGCGCGCCAGCGAAGTGTGCGAGCTGCGTATGTCTGATTTAGATTTGAAGAACGGACAAATCACGATTCGCCGGTTGAAGGGCAGCCTTACCACGACGCAACCGCTCGGCGATATTCCCGGGCGGCCGCTTTTGTCCGAGAAGAAAGTTCTTCGAGCATGGCTGGCGGAACGAAGAGATGCGACAGATTTCGTGTTTACGAGTCAAAAGGGCGGGCGAATTCACCGCTCACAATTCTTTCGCATATTCCAATCGGTTGCCGAACGCGCGGGCTTACCAAACAATCGGCGGCATCCGCATTGCCTCAAACATGCGCTCGGGTTCGCGCTCGTGGCGAGCAACGTTAACCTGGCCATCGTGAAGCAAGCCCTTGGCCACAAAAACATCGCGTCTACGGCAATCTATGCTGTTCCAACGGACGAGCAAACCGGCCGGGCTGTGTCGGCCGCCCTGGCGGGCCTTTTCTAGGAACAGCGGCTCATATTTCGTTTCTTTCGTTTATTTCGTACAGCGGAGTGGGCCAGACGAACGCAACGAGGTATCAATTGTGTTGCGTTTTTAGGTAAATCATTTCGCTAAGCCATTGGAAAACGGGCAGCCACAAAAGGGCATGTTTCACCGTAGTGTTGCATTTTCGGTATTGCTCGCACGCTGGGATTCCGAACCTCTGGGCGGAAGTGAAAACTTTCAAGGGGCTCTATTCGAGGCGCTCACACCCGGTAACACCAGCCTGCGCTTTCGTGTTGGTTCGCGCCAACAACTCCCTGAGTTTTCTGGTGTTTTCGATACAAGCGGGCGAAGGCAAAGAAGCCTCACTGATTGCAGTGTTCGCTCCCGAATCAGCCTGAGCGCGCTCCTTAGAACGAACTTCGATGTAGCCCTCAAGCATGGCCAACAGCCTACACGCTTCCAATCTCTGCGCGACCGTGGCTTTCGGGTCTTTTACGATGCGACGGAGCCCGATTACGAGGGCACGTGGTTGCCGTTTTCCGAGAGGGCTAATCATTGGGCGAGGCATAGACGATGTTCTGCTGTTTGTAGTCCTTTGGTCAAGCATCTCGTGGGAGTTCTCGGGAGTGTGGGTTCCGAACAGCGAACTTCGCGAGGGAGTCTCCTCCATCACTGCCGCTTATTAGGCAATGTCGGTGCTACGCGACACTTTCTACGATGTTAATTTTCGCTTTCGAAGCAAGTGGCGATGATACAAAGCCGCACCTCACTGTGGCGGGATTCGTCTCCAGTGGGCACTGGTAAAGTTTGAAAAATTGGGAATCAAAGCATCTCCATGACATATAAACGCTCTCCGGTCGGGAAAAGGATAGTCAAGCATCCGGCGAATTTCTCGGATGCGGAAGCTCGTATATCTGGGTCTTTTACTTCGCGCGGGTCACCGTACTCGAAGCTACAGCCGCGCAAAACGAGCAAGCAATGGTCTTTGTTAGTAGCCACAAAGGATAATTGCCCTTCCGATTCTGGTTCGGGCAGTAAACTTGCAGTCAAGCGCAAATTGACCGACATATCGCGCAAAATGAAAGTAATTCGTAAGCGCGTCTGTTCAGAGCGGTATTTGTCTATGAGTAGCTGTGCGTGTGCCGATGAAATCATGGCAACCAACCTCTTGCGGGAATGCAGTTTTGAAAAAGCAGAATCCAAAACCAGTGCCGTCGAATAAGTGGTTCTTCGACCGCGTGTTTCCGCCAGACTGGGGTTCGAATGTTCGCCATACTCGCTGAGAGTGGGCCGATAATACTCCGGTACCGTACACAGAACAACATCGCGGGCTAATCATCCGGCATGTTAGACTCGTTGCTTAAGAGTTTCGACTGGCCAGTGGATTGAGGCTAACCGGGCTAGTGGGTCAGGGTGCAATTCCTTGGGCGAAGGTTGGCTTCGGTGCCTTCTGTTTGGCAGTTCTTTCCCGATTGTTTTGCGTGGCTCGGTTGGGTCGGAGCGGTAAAAGGGAGGTGCCTATGGCCAAGAAAACACAAAAGAGCGTGTTCGCAGTCTCGCTGTTGGAAGTAATTTCTGGCACCGGGGCCAGCATCGCTGCTAGTGCTCTGCTAGCCTGAATCCACTGGAGCATCGGCTATGCGTTTTGATGAACACCTGCAACAGTATGCCGACAAGCTCCTTTTAAAGCGCTCTCGGGAAATTAATGCGGAACTCAAGAAGAACTTAGAAATTGTCGTTAAGCAAAGCGCGACGGCTGGCGGGGTCCTTCCGGGAAGGTTAATAAACGGCTTGGCCCGAGTGTACGTTGACCGGATAAGACAACTTGGCCACGCGAGAATGAATAGCCTGGTCACCGCTTTCGAAGATGCCGGAGTTGCTCCCGACAAAGATAGCTTGCAAGAAATCAAATCCCAGTCAATTGCGTTATGCCATTCAGAACAACATGAAATTTTCAACTCGATTCCAAGTGTGTTGGCGTCAAGTCTTCGTGGGCAAGTATCACCTATCGTGGATGAGGTCACCACACAGAGAATTGTTGATGATGTAGGTTCAATCATGGCTGACCTGTCGCTCGAATTGGACATCAAGAGCGACAAACTCGCGCTCGTCGAAGCAAGCAAGAAACGAATCTACGGAGCCGCCACAGGTAAACGATGGGACGCTTTTGTCTCTCATGCCAGTGAAGACAAAGATTTCGTCAGACCATTAGCCGATGCACTTCAAAAATCCGGTCTTGAAATTTGGTTCGATGAGACCGTGTTGACAGTGGGTGACAGGTTGCGGGAATCAATAGACCACGGTTTGTCTAAGTCCCGATTTGGCGTTGTCGTGCTAAGTAAACATTTCTTTTCAAAACATTGGCCCAAAGAGGAGCTAGAAGGTCTTCCGAATAAAGAAATCAGCGGCGTGAAAGTCATCCTACCTGTCTGGCACAACATCACAGGAACCGAGATTGCCGAACAGTCGCCAACTCTGGCGGGACGCTTGGCAGCGCAGTCTAGAGACGGTATTGAAAAGGTAGTGCAGCAAATTCGGCAAGCAATGGGTAAAGACTGAGGGAATTATGTCAATCCCTACGATTCGCAATTCTTCAACGACAGATGGGCAAACGCGAAAAATCGCTCTTCCATGCGAGGTAATATGCGGAAACTTGTCGCGGTGGTTATTCTTCTCAGCTTAAGCGCCGTCTCTCAGGGCAACCCCAGAGCACAACGAGATGGTGATTTTTTGGTTTATGTCGTTGGTGAAGGTCCCGCTGAACCAATCATAAAGGCACTCAAGAAAAAGTTGGCGGTTTCCAAGCCATTTGCAGTGGCTACCAAGGATGATGTTAGCAAGGTAATTGTCCTGGTGTCCTGTATGGAGCACGAGAAGCAAGAGATGCCCTATGCGTGCATGTATGTCCTCAGCTTAAATGGCGCGGCCTTTAAGACCTTCATGGGCGGCGGCATGTATTTGGCGATGACGCCCGAAATAATGGCTGACAATTTCCTCAAATCAATTGCCCAGGACATCGTTGAAAGATTCGACCAGACCGACAAAGAAAACTTACGGGATTCGCTCAAGAGTTGTTTGCTACTGACGGACACCAAATGCAACGTCCCTTAGCCGTTGCAGGCAGAGTACGGTGATAAGCAAATAACCCCCTTGGTCAATACCTGATGAAAGGTCAAAACTAGAAATAGCTTCATTTCATCAGGTCCGCAACATTTATTTCTGTTTCTCTTCGTGCGGACTCTTTCCATGCCTTTTCAACATCGAAGAAAACTGCGTGTCAACCTCGTGCGATGGCCCGATGAGCTACGACCAGTTTAGTTCTACGAATTTCTTCATCGCGTCTAGTACAAAGAACCGATTCAAGCGAGAATGAACAGCTTGATTATCAAACGACCGCAAGCAGCTGTAACAACTGTCACCACATCCATCGGGGCAGTCGAGAACATTGACCGCTGACGTGAAGAGTCCCTTCATATCCTCAAATAACTGGTCGCAGTAGCCAGCACCGCCTGCTGCTGTATCAAAAAGAATAGCTTCACGCCGGAGCAGCGCGTCTGCTGGAGCACAACGGAACGTGAACGCAATCTCGCGGGTGTCAATTTGAAGCAAGCGAGCGCCTCCAATGGCAAGTGATTGGGTGAAAGTCCACAACCAAACCGCCTCCGCTTTACGCCGCGCAGCCTCATCCTGTGAGTTCATGGCTGCAGCGAAGGGTGGTGAAGAGTGGAGTAGTTTTCCGAAAGGAACGTTCGCGACCTGAATTCGAAGGATGTCTGTAGTGAATTCGTGCATCAAGAAGTATTTGTCACTCGCACCAATGCCCTCAGCGGGCAGCACGAGGCAGTCAGCTTGCTGATTGCCTGGCAGGGCCACATCACGCAACTGCGCTTTTCTGAGTTCTAGTGACTGCTCGCTGTCTGGGCGCGGGACGAAAGTTCGCATTCGAGCGCCCGATTTGTCGACGTTGAATGAACTTTGTTTGGCGGCTCTAATGGCTTGCCCCCTAAGTGTAAGCGGAGGCGGAGGATTGCCAGCTGGGTCAAATAGAAATTGACTTCGTGCCACAGAGAACAATTCTGGGTCTTGCCGAGCAAGTCCGTGCTCGACCTTTCCAACAAATCCACCCAACGGCCTAGCAGCAAGTAGTGAAACAAGAGCGCCACACCCGTTGGGACACTCGGTGGGCAGATGGCGAGACTCCCTCGCGTCGATGTAGGCGCACTCCTTGCAGTATTTGAAGGGTTGGGTTTTATATCCCTTCCACAGCCCCGTCGAGCGAATCGCGACTTTGTTTGCAACCACAATCTTGCCTGGAAAATATTCGTTGAGGCTAATGCTTCTGTCTCGTTGAAGCTTCAGGTCTCTACGTGGTCGCTCAGTCCGAGGGCACTCGTAAAGCCGTAATTCATCAACATAGATTGGGTAGTTGTAGCTAGGCAAGATTCCGTAGTCGCTCAGAGTTGGAATTATCCCGTCTCCACTTACCGTCGCGGAATACATTTCCTGAAAATGCTTCAACCGCTTATAAAAATGAGTGACGCAGTCATCGGGCGTAAGAGCCAGAGTTGGATTTGCCGCGAGGATTGCTTTCAGGCTCTTCGACAATTCGGTCGTAAGATTCTTGGCTTGTTCGTGCAATCGTTCTTCCTTCTGGCTATTCATTGCAAATGCCATGAAATCGCTAACGCGAGGCCCTTCGAGTCCGGTCGAAGTGGGGTAGTCCTGCATGAACACGCTGTACAAGACGGCATTCGAATGCCTGAATAAAACTTCATGGCTCGGCAATGAGAATCGCGGAACTTGCAGGGGACCGGCGATGAAATGTTCTGGTTTGCTCCAAAAATAAGAGTCGTGCGGCCTCTGACGTACGTATGTGAAGACGATTGGCATCATTCCTGCACGACGACCTGCTCGTCCTGCACGCTGGCGGTAATTCGAGACTTCGGGAGGCATATTGGCCAGCAAGACTCCGTTGACTGCGCCGAGGTCGATGCCAAGCTCGAATGTCGTTGACCCTGAGATGATATCAACCGAACCTCTTACTTCGCTGCGAAAGGAATTCTCGATATCTCGGCGGGTAAGCGGGGAGATTTGTGCCGTGTGTTCTTCAACGACTAGCGGTTTGGGGCGTCGCTCCCTGAGAAGAGCTAAGTAGTGTCTGGCAGGCGAGAAGCGCTCTTCCGTCATTCGTTGAAGCGTAGTTTCCTTCATTGCTCCGCTACAGTCTCGAATTGGACAAATTGCTCTCACGCTCCCTCGCGCGACAAAACCGCAACAATCGCAGCGAAACAGTGTTTTTGTGTCTTCTTCGAGCTTCCATTTCAGCGCTAGCCAATTCAACTTCACTTGGAGGTTCTCAGCGTTGTTTCCGGCTATTGCCACGAATGGAATATCGTCCGTTGGCAGTGCAACGCCAGTCCGTTCGCGTGCATACAAATCTGAAGTTCGGAAAATATACTCCCAGAGGTGTTCCATGAAGTTCTTAAAGCTAGCCAAATCTCCAAAATAAAGAGCTTTATTTTCGCGTTTGCACAAACGCTTGTAGAAATCGAAGACTCGATTCTTGGAGTTTTCTTGCTTAAGGGAGAAGCCGCTTGTTCGCGAATACTGGTCACCAGAGACCGAGCTTATGCTGCGGTCTTGACGACCGTAACGGTCTAGCTCCGTAAAAATCGGTTGTAGGGGACCTGGGCTCACGGCCCACCTGTGAAAGCGAAATGTCCAATCAAAAATGAAATGCGTGTAGGCAGCCCATGCATCCTCGCCAAGGTCCCGTGTGAAGGCGTAGCTTTTTAGGAACTCGCGAGACCTTGTCATCAATTTCTCTGGCAGCACCACTGTGACTAAACCGAGCGACTCTAAGGTGCGGTATTCAGTACAGGTGTCCCTGAAGAGCAGGGTCGCAATTCGCTTTCGAATTCGAGATTCATCTCCAATTTCGTCCCGTTCGCAAAAAAGTTGGGCAAGGGAATAGTCAGCAACTAGTTGGTCGGCGATGATAGAAACCAAACGCCTTGTCGAGAGTGGTTCTGAGCATTCACGCAGAGAAGCGTAAATCAACTGCCTAAAAGTAAAATCTTCGTTGGTCCTTTGCAATCGGCTGGCGATGAATGCAGCTTGTTGCCGACTATCCGAAAAGCACAACACTTTGTTTATCGTGTCTGTGCCTTCTAAAGGTTCATCAACGGCGCGTTTTAGTTCTTCTAGGAGAATCGTCGCCGCCGCGTACAGTGACAACGTTGGCGGCGTGACTACTTCTTGCTCCGAAAACCATTCTTGGTCGCAATAGGGACATTCGCGCAGACTGACATCGGACTCCGCCGACCATTCAACCGCAGCAACAACTCTTCCAGGATGGCAGGACCTGGCGTGGTCTCGAATCGCCGTTTGTGCATAATCCTCGTTTTCGTGCGAGAACCTTAGGCCGCATTGAGTGCAGATTGATATGAGGTTTACACTGCCTTCAGTTAGCAGTCGGTCGCGAAGTCGTTCCGTCAATGCACTAATCGGTCGAAACAAGATGCGCCTGAACTGCCCTTTGCCAAGCAAGTCGTCCCGTTCAGAACTTATCAGACCCGTTTTGCTCCGATACCAACCTTCAAGCAGAACGAATCCACATTTTCTGCAAAGGCGAAGTGGATATACGACAGAACTACAGACGCTGCAGTTTGTCCGGTGATTGACAAACAAGTCCGCCCACCATCCATCTGTAGTAGATTCGGGTGGGCAATGAGATGGGTCGATACAGAGAAAAGCATCTCGATGTTCTCTGACAAACTCATGGACGCGTACAGATAGAAGTCCATCGCCAGCAACACGAGCACCCTGGATAAGCTGAAGGAGGCTTGCCAAGCCGAGTTTGCAATCAGCGGGACGAGCGGATGTGAGGTTCTCGCCCCAAAACCCGACCACCACGCTATTGAAGTCGCTAACTCCGGACTGGGAAGAACCGAATACTTCATTTAATCGATGGAATGCGTTGCTTGAGTTTACGATTCTACCGAGGATTTCTGTTCGCTCAAAACCAGAGGCGGCGTGCGAGGCAGCCTTCTCACGTGGGCAACCCAGAATCTCCGCTAAGTGTTCCCATTCCTTATTCGGAATGTCGCCATCAAGTTGTTCCCCTCGCACTTCCCCAATTGAGAATGCAGAACTCAAAATCGGCGCAAGCCCAGGAAGGCCCACAAGGCTATTCAGGAGCGACTCGCTATCGAGTGTTCGAGAATTAGACACCAAATGTGCTGGCTTGACCTTCCCACTGATTACCTGCTCTGCTGTGAATGGAGACGCAAAAAGTCTCGTGGCGAAGTCCGCCATTTTCTGCTTGGCGTCCTGCTCAGTGCCTAACGTTGCGCTGGTGCCAACGCATCTGAAGCGAACAGGTCCCGATGAGCACGTTTTATCGAGGTAGTTTCGGAACCTGCGAAGAAGAGTTGAGACCTCCATTCCGGTCGTCCCGCGATAGGAATGGACTTCATCCAATATGAGAAACTTGAATAGCTGCGGTTCCTTGAATAGCCGCCGGTCATCATTTCTAAGGAGCATGTACTCCAGCATCGTGAAGTTTGTTACTAGAATGTCTGGAGGGGCGTGCTGCATTTCCTTTCGATAGCGAAGCTCGCCAAGTTCATGGATTTCTTCATCAGATACGGTTCTTTCCAGTCCTCGGTCGGCTTCATCAACCTTCGTCTCTCCGGTATAACGTCCAAAAGTGATTTGCCGAGATATCCTTTCACCTACCCTGGTTGACTCGACGGCTCTCAGGTTTATCCAGAACAGCAAGCGTCTCAAACGAGACATCTGGTCTTCCACGAGCGCGTTCATCGGATATAGAAGAATTGCCCGAATGCCTGGCCGACTTCGCTCTGCTGGCTCTTCGGTGAGAAGGGCGTAAAGCAACGGAATCAAGAAACACTCGGTCTTTCCGCTGCCTGTGCCTGTGGCTACAATCGCATTGCTTTTTCGAAGTGCAATTTGCAGGAATGCCTCATGTTGATGACGATAGAGCTTCCTATGCCAAAGGCGGTGAAGCGTGGTGGCTTCCGTCTCGTCGGCGGCGTCCGAGGTGTTGTCTTTCCAAAGTTGATGCCTGGCCCTTCTGAACTTCTTGAGACTCGCTGAGTCGATGCTTCGCCAATCGAAAATGGGTCTCATCCGGCCAAAGAACTGCTTGTCCCGTGAATCTGTGGCGAGCTTTTCCATTGCTTCCAAGCTTATAGTTCGCTCATATTGAGGAAGTGACTCTATGTAGGGCCCTTTGAACGTTTGCGTTTGCCAGAGGCTAAAAAAGCGCTCGCCGAGCTTATTCTGATTGCTGTGATTACCTACAGGTAGGGACGATGCGAGGTAGCTAATAAGCGACGATTCTGCTTGCGAAATTAGCTTCGAGAGGTTGTATTGCTTCATAGGCTGGAGCCGTTTTCCTCAATTGGCACCGAATATAACATTTAATTTCAGAAGATAACGGATAAGACTATGCCGAGTTTCCGCTGAAGATATGCCCATTCCTTACGAAGCAACTAGGGACAGTTGAGGAATGATTTGATGCGGTTCCCGTTCGTAAAGAACGCCAAAGAAACAAACAGGGATTGGGCGCGGGCCAGAACTGAGATAAGTTGCCGAAAGACCTTGATGATTTGCTGATTTGGTTTGCTTTCTTGCCCGTCGTCTGTCGCAATTCACGCAATTCAGTTAAGGAAACGACGACCGTTATTTAGTGAGGCCACTATGCACTCGGACGACTCCGATAAAAGTGCTTGCAGGCAGGGCATTCCATGCCATCCCCAATCGGCAAGGGCTTTCGCGCACGGTGCAAATGAACGGCTAACTTCTTTGATTCCCAGCAGCCAGGACAATGGGGCGTTGCGTCACCTTCGAGATAGTAAAACGGTGCTTTGAAAACCATTTCCTTCGACTGTTTGAGCGTGACACGGAATCTCTCAACTTCCTCTTCCAGTCGCCTCTTGTCGCGGGAAAGGTCGAGTACTTCGTTTTCTAGCGCAAGAATCCTTCGGTTCAATTCAATGTCATTAAATTTCTTCACAAGCTCCGCTACGTCTTTCATGTTCTCGACGACGCCCATGTTCCAATCCTTCCTCTCAGCCTTTTTTGTATCTGCTTACCGGACGGGGGATTACGGTTTCTCAATCTCAGCCTTGATTCGGTCCCACTCCGTTTTGAAAATCTTCTGCCCAAGTGACATGGCCCTGCGTAGTTCATCGTTAAATTCGCCACTCGGGTCATCCCCTCGCTCTAGCAAGAACCGAATCCGACTCAGCGAGGCTAGGAGTTGCTCGTGCTCGTTTTCGTTCGGATTTATCAAGAGTTCGATTTCGTGTTCGATTCGGACGAGCCTTAGCGCTTCCTCCTCCTTGAGTTCGAGTGTGCCGACCATGACTTGTCTCATGTTCCAGTAATGAAAGGCATTGGCCGTGAACTCGGCCAGCTTCTCACGGAAGCTGTTTATCCAGACCTGTCGCATGGGTGCGATGATTTGTCTGTTTGCAATTCGGCGTGAAAGCTCGACCTGTTTGCGCCCTATCCTCAGGGTCACGAATGGGCCGACGAAAACCGCAAGGGCAGCGATGACCAGAGACATTATCGGAATCAATTGGCTCGATGGTTGAGGCGGGGGTTGCACGTAGAGCACTGTAGCATATAAGCATCAGCGTTTTCTTCGGTGACAAATGAACGTCTTGCGATTTCTCCGGTTTGCAGATAGGGAGGTCTGCTCCAGATGTGTGCGGAGGTATAGTGGGTCCTTTGGCGAAAGAACATAGGAGCGAGCAACGAGATTCCGGACTGAGTTGGAGACCTTGAAATTGCTGTTAAGCCGACAAACTTCTTGTCTCACTTAACTCATTTTGTTGATTGCACTTAAACTACCAGAATCGGTCACGAAGTGCGTTTTTCGGGTTAGAGGCGATTGATTCTACGGCACTTATTTTTTCTAAGCGTTCTCATAACCCGAAGGTCGTCAGTTCAAATCTGACCCCCGCAACCATTTTCTAGATTAGATACAACGGCTTAGAGGATGCTCCCTCTGAGCCGTTTTCTTTTTGGCCTCAGAATTCCGTTCAATTGCTAGCAAGTCTCAGCTTCGTGCGCTTTGTTAACTTATTAAATGAGGTGCGGCAAGACCAACAAACTCGCGTGGCGTTATGACCTTGGTCTTCTTCCAGAATTTCGGGAAATGCTTTTGGTTACCCGTCACCAGATAG
>Ga0247694_1000345_pt1 | contig 11176 bp, 7 predicted proteins | sample CNK35_metaG_FD_182736 | JGI IMG/M metagenome (GOLD analysis project Ga0247694, IMG submission 182736) | Soil microbial communities from Purdue University Martell Research Forest, Indiana, United States - CNK35 | ecosystem: Environmental > Terrestrial > Soil > Temperate forest > Bulk soil | place...
GTTCCAGATGAAGCGGCGCGTGTTCGCTACGCGTGCGCAGTGGTCCGATTCCGAGAAAGTATGGGTTCTCGAGGGTGGCTGGTTGCGTGATTTCTCACGCGGTGCGATCACTCGGTATGAGCGATTTCCGGTAACCTCGCTACCCGAACTATCGGAACCCCCGAGTTATTTCAATCGCGAAGTCCGGCAAGCCTCGCAGATGAACTGGGGGGCACTGCGGCGTTACATCGACGAGCTCCACAAGGCCGGGTTTGACGTCGCAAACCTGAAAGTACAATGGCACGTCAAACTCGCTTTCCCGCTTATTGCGCCCATCAGCATACTGCTGGCGATCCCGTTTGCGCTCCTGGTCGGGACACGTGGCGCGCTCGGAGGAGTCGCGCTTGGTGTCGGAATAGGAATCGTCTATTGGACGGCTGCGCGCCTGTTGGAGGCCATGGGTGGCGTTGGGCAACTCCCTCCGTTTCTCGCGGCGTGGTCGACGGACATCACTTTCTTCTTTCTAGGCCTCTACTTCTTCTTCAAGATGCCCACTTGAGCAGCAAGAAACCGCCGACGATGTAGGAGTAACGCGATCTGGCAGCCCATTGATGATCTCAAGTATTACTTTAGATTTATGTAGAGCAACTTATTGTGCTACTTCGCCTTCTTTTTCTGGGATTGCTCTTGTTCAACTACTGCTTGAGCTGCCGCAAGGCGCGCAACTGGCACCCGGAACGGCGAGCAACTCACATAGGACAAGCCAGCACGGTGGCAGAACTTGACGCTATCCGGGTCGCCGCCGTGTTCGCCGCAGATGCCCAATTTTATGCCGGGACGGGTCTTGTTCCCCTTCGCTACGGCCATCTCGATCAGTTGGCCGACACCCGCCTGGTCGATAGTAGCGAATGGATTTTTTTTGACGATTTCCAATTCCTGGTAAGGCCCGAGGAAGGAACCGGAATCATCGCGGCTCATGCCGAGGCAGGTCTGGGTTAAGTCATTGGTGCCAAAGCTGAAGAACTCGGCCGTTTGCGCGATCTCGTCGGCTGTGAGCGCGCCCCGAGGAACTTCAATCATCGTGCCAACAAGGTAATTCAGCTTTACACCCGTTTCCTTCATGACTTCGTTTGCGATGCGATGGACGACCTCGACTTGAAGATCCAGCTCCTTCTTAAATCCAACCAGCGGAATCATGACCTCGGGGTGCACCTTTATGCCCGCCTTCTGGACCTCTGCCGCGGCTTCGAACACGGCGCGGGACTGCATCTCGGAAATCTCGGAATAGACAATGCCCAGGCGGCAGCCTCGGAAGCCGAGCATCGGGTTGAATTCATGTAGCTCCTCAACTCTCTGTTTGATTTTTTCTACCGGCACTCCCATTTTTTTGGCCAGGTCGCTCTGCGCGGACTGCTCATGAGGCAAGAACTCGTGTAAGGGGGGATCAAGGAACCGGATCGTTGCGGGATGTCCCTTCAATTCTTTAAACATGCCGACAAAATCCTCCCTCTGATAGGGCAGGATCTTAGCTAGCGCCTCTTTCCTGTGCTCCTTGGTGTCAGCCAATATCATCTCGCGCATGGCGTCGATTCGATTGCCTTCAAAGAACATGTGCTCGGTGCGGCAGAGGCCGATACCGACTGCGCCGAAAGCGATGGCGTGCGCGGTTTGTTCGGGCGTGTCGGCGTTGGTGCGGACCGCAAGACGGGTGACCTTGGCACACCAGTCCATCAGTTTCTTGAAATTTTGATACGTCTGGCTCTTGCCGGCGTCGAGCGATTTCTCAATAAGCACTTGAACTATTTCGGACGCGGCGGTGGGTATTTGGCCTGGATAGACTTCGCCAGCGGTACCGTTGATGGAGAGAAAATCCCCTTCCTTGTACGATTGGCCATCGACAGTCATGGTTTTGGCAGCGTAATCAATCTGGAGCGCCGCCGCGCCACACACACAGACCTTACCCATCTGGCGAGCAACGAGAGCTGCGTGCGAACTGACGCCGCCCTTTGCCGTGAGAATTCCTTCCGCGGCAATCATGCCGCGTAAATCCTCGGGCGAAGTTTCATTACGGACGAGAAGGACCTTCTCTCCCCGTTCGGCAGCCGCAGCGGCACGATCCGCATTCAAATACATCCTGCCGGCAGCTGCACCCGGCCCGGCAGGCAATCCCTTCGCAATAACCTTAGCGGCCTGCACGGCCTTGCGATTAAACACGGGTGCCAGCACCTGGTCGAGCTGGTCAGCGGGAACTCGAAGGATGGCGGTCTTCCAGTCAATGAGCTTCTCTTTCTCCATTTCAACGGCAAAGCGGACGGCGGCCAGTCCTGTGCGTTTGCCGTTGCGCGTCTGAAGCATGAAAACCTTGCCGTCTTGAATGGTGAACTCGAAGTCCTGCACGTCCTTGAAGTGTTTCTCTAAGGTTTGTCGAATCTTTTCCAACTCTTGAAAGGCTTTCGGTAAGTAGTTCTTAAGATGCGCGACTGGCTCCGGCGTGCGTACGCCGGCCACCACATCTTCACCCTGCGCATTGATGAGGAACTCGCCATAGAAAACTTTTTCTCCGGTCGCAGGGTCGCGCGTGAAGGCCACGCCCGATCCCGATTTGTCGCCGGTGTTGCCATAGACCATCGCCTGTACGTTGACAGCGGTTCCCCATTCGGACGGGATGTTGTACTTGCGGCGATAAACGACGGCGCGATCATTCATCCAGGAACCAAACACGGCGCCGACCGCGCCCCAGAGTTGCTTCCAGGGGTCCTGCGGAAACTCCGTTCCGGTGCGTTCCTTGATGAGCTTCTTGAAGCGAACGACAAGTTCCTGAAGATCGTTCACCGTAAGTTTGGGGTCGTCGACATCGGCATGGTGTCGTTCCTGCTTGAGATTGTGTATGACAACCTCAAACGGTTCGTGGTCCTCGTGCGGGCGTTTTTGCACGTTCATAACAACGTCGCCATACATCTGAATGAATCGGCGATAACAGTCCCACGCGAATCGTTCATTCTTGGTAGCCTTGGCAAGCGTGAGTACAGTTTCATCGTTCAGGCCGAGGTTCAAGATCGTGTCCATCATGCCCGGCATCGAATCGCGGGCACCCGAGCGGACCGAGACCAGCATCGGCATGGCTTTGTTGTCGCCAAACTTCGTGCCCATTATTTTTTCCACGCGTGCGACGGCTTTCCTGACTTCCGCGTCAAGGGCCTTCGGGTAGGCCTTTTTGTATTCGTAGTAGTAGGTGCAAACTTCCGTCGTGATGGTTAGGCCAGGAGGCACGGGCAAGCCGATCCGGCTCATCTCCGCAAGGCCGGCGCCCTTGCCACCCAAGAGAGCGCGCTGACTGCCGTCACCTTCCGCTTTGCCTGCTCCGAAAAAATACACCCATTTAGCCACTGTGTTCCTCGCTTGTCGTTATCTTTTGAATTTTCAAGACTGCCCCTCTGCTCGGCGGCCGGAAAGGTATGTCGGCACGCCGACTCAGCTCGTGTTTCACAACTTAAAGCAAAACTTTACATCTCTAGCGTCGCTCCTCCCCTCCGAGTTCCGCGAAATCCGCAATGGTTGTGAACTCTCGAAGAATTTCAGATAGTAAGGCCAGCCGGTTCTTCCGCACAGCTTCGTTCTCCGCCATCACCATGACGTGCGCAAAAAAATTGTCGACCGCCTTGCGGAGCCCGGCAATGACTTCAAGTGCTTCTTGATATTTACCTGCCCGCTTCTCTGCTTGCACTTTAGACGCTGCCGATCTCACTGCGGAAAACAATTCGCGCTCCGCAGCGCTCTCGAACAAATCGGTTTTAATGCCTTGCGCCTCTCCATTCTTGAAGTTTGACTTTTCCAAGATATTCCGGATGCGCTTGAAGGATACCGCAAGCGGCTCAAAGTTTTTTGACTTGCGGATAGCCTTGAGGGCGAATAGGCGCTTTTGCGCGTCAACCAAATCTTCGACGCCGGCGCTGAATACGGCGTTCACTTCGTCATAACTGAACTTTTCGCGCTCGCGGAGTACAAACTTCGCTCGGTCCAGCAGGAACTCGATTGCTTGCGCCTCTTGCTCCGGCGTAACTCCTCGCTTGGGAGGATTGGTGATCAGGACTTTCGCAGCCGCGCCAACGGCAAGCGAAATCGAAACCGGGAGTTTCCGTTCCAGAATGATTTTTATAACCCCCAAGGCGGCACGACGTAGAGCGTAAGGATCGCTGGAGCCCGTGGGGATTAAGCCCACCGCAAAACAGCCGACAATCGAGTCAAGCTTGTCCGCCAGGGCCACAGCGCAGCCGGTCAGATTTCGCGGGATTGGGTCATCGAGCCCCACGGGACGGTAGTGATCGTAAATCGCATTGGCGACGTCGTCCGACTCACCCTGCGCTCGGGCATAGAGACCTCCCACGATTCCTTGTAATTCGGTGAATTCGCGGACCATCTCCGTGGCAAGGTCACACTTCGAGAGCTCGGCTGCGCGGTCAGCTTCGGCGACATGCGCTTGCATGAGCCCGCTGTTGAACCATTGCTCCGTGAGCCATCGCGCAATGCCCCGAACGCGTTCGACCTTGTCGCGATAACTTCCAAGGCGGGATTCGTAGGTGACGCGTTCGAGCTTCGGCAAATAGTCGGCGAGCCGACATTTCTGATCCGACTCCCAAAAAAATTGAGCGTCCGCCAGTCGCGCACGCAAGACTCGTTCGTGCCCGGCTCGTACCAATCCCTTAGGATCTTTCGGAAGATTGATGACCGCGAGAAAATGTGGCGCGACTTCCCCACTGCGCTTCTCTACGGCAAAATATTTTTGGTGGCCGCGCATGACGGTGATGAGGATTTCATCCGGAAGCGCAAGAAACGCCGGATCGAACTCTCCTTCGAGAACGCTCGGGCACTCATTTAAGTAGGTGACCAGCTTTAGCAGTTCGGCGTCCTCGTGGATGCGATACCCTGCCCTTTTTGCGTGCCCCGCCAGCTCTTTCGAAATCTTCTCCAGCCGCTCCACAGGTCGAACGATCACGCCATTCGCTCTCAGTTTCTTTTCGTAGTCCGCGAAGTCCTTCACCTTGAGGGGGCCTTTGCCGAGAAACCGATGTCCGAGTGTAGTATCACCTGCAGTCACTCCGGCAAACGAAAACTTCAGCGGCTTGCCATTCAACACGGCAACAATCCAGCGGATTGGGCGAATGAATCTTGCGCCCTCGAGGCCGGTCCATGTCATGGACCGCGGCCAGGCCATGTCATGGATCACGCGCGGCAGGATTTCGTTTAGAATCTGCTCGGCCGTCCGGCCGCGTCTCGTTTGCTTTGCGGCCAGATACTCACCCTTCGGTGTTTTGACGACATAGAGATCCTTGAGCGCAAGGCCGTGTTTTTCGGCAAAACTGTGGGCCGCGCGCGTCGGCTCGCCGACAGAGTCATAGGCTACCGACTTCGGGGGCCCGGTCACCTCATTCACAACATCTGATTGTTTTTCGAGCAAACCGCTTACATGTGCGACGAGCCGGCGTGGCGCGCCGAATGTCTCGACCGCCACGCCATCCGACAGGTTCTCGGCTGTCAGAAGCTTTTCAAGATTTGCGCGGAGATCCTCTTCGGCTTTCGGTAGCATCCCCGCTGGAATCTCTTCAGTACCAACTTCAAGCAATACTTCAATTCTCTTCTCGGTCGATTTCTCGTTCGGACGGTTCATGCGCGCACCTCGCGGCGCACAACTGGTCCGCCAATTTGTTCGAGGTAGGCAGCGGCTCCGCGGCATGCCAGCGTGCGCACACGCGCCATCAGTGCGGCGCGTTCGGTCGTGGAGATGACGCCGCGAGCATCCATGAGGTTGAATAGGTTCGAGCATTTGAGGCAGTGATCGTAGGCCGGGAGAATGGGATACCTTACGCGCTCCTTCCCCGCCGTGGCGAGGAATCCGTCGAGAAGTTCCTTGGCTTGCTTCTCGTGCAAATCGAATTCGGCGCGAATGGCCTTGGCATCGCTGCGATGGAAGCTGTACTCGGAGAACTGTTGCTCCTCGGCAAGGCGAACGTCGCCGTACGTCTTGTCAGCGGACCAACGGAGATCATAGACGCTGGCCACATTCTGCAGAAAGGCGCAGATGCGCTCAAGACCGTAAGTCAGCTCAACGGAGATCGGATCAAGATCGATTCCGCCGCTCTGCTGAAAGTAGGTGAACTGGGTGATCTCCAGACCATCCAGCAGCACTTGCCAACCGATGCCCCAGGCGCCAAGCGTTGGCGATTCCCAATTGTCTTCTTCGAATCGAATATCGTGCTCCTTCAGAGCGATGCCGATCGCGGCAAGGCTCTGGAGGTAAAGATCCTGAACGTCGTCAGGAGACGGTTTAAGTATGACTTGAAATTGCGTGTGTTTGTAAAGGCGGTTGGGATTCTCGCCATATCTTCCGTCGGCGGGCCGACGGCTTGGTTGGACATAGGCGACGCGGTACGGAGACGGTCCGAGCACGCGCAGAAATGTTTCCGGATGCATCGTGCCGGCACCAACCTCAACGTCGTAGGGTTGCTGTAAGACACATCCCTGCTTCACCCAGAAATGGGAGAGTTTCAAAACGAGATCTTGAAATGTGAGGCCGGTCGATTTTTTCTCAAGTTTTACTTTAGCTGTCAAGTGGACTCCAAAAGTTTTCTCGTAGCCAACCGTTTCTCGGTGTGATGCTCAATCCAGTTCAGCGACGCCTCTCGCAACTCCGCTGCAGGCTGTTGCAGTGATTGCAGAAATTCAATTTTGTCGAGCTTCTCTCCGGCGAACCGTTCCGCGAGTTGCCGCCCCTCTCTGTGGAGTGGCTGCATTCCGCCGCGGCGGCATTTTTCGCAGAAGAGCGCCGCTTCCCAAGGAGCATGGAACGCGGCCGCCGCACCGAAGGCGGCGCCGCACGAGCCACATCGATCAAACTGCGGCAAGTATCCGCCGAGGCGCACCGTCCAGAACGCGAAATAGCTTAGGGGCAGCTGCCAAGCGCCCGTGCGTTCGATTTCGCGAACGGTGAGCAAGAGAAGCCGGAACATGGACTCGGCCGTTTCGTGCTCCGGGAGGACTTGTTCCGAGACTTCACTGACGACCGCCAGTCCTGTGCTCAGTGCGTAATCGCTTTGGGACTTGTGAAACGATTCGAGCAGCTCACATTGCTGGATGCGAACCAGGTCCCGCGTCTCCTTCTCGATGTACCAGACCTGTACGTGCGACAAGATCTCCAACGTCGAGCCATAGCGATTCTTTATTCTGCGCGCCCCGGCAGCGACACCCCGCATGCGTCCCGAACTCCGGCCGAAAAAACTCACCAGGCGATCGGCCTCCCCCAGCGAAAAGGTCTTCAAAATGATTGCTTCCGTTTCCCTGGCAGGCATGAGGTGTCGGCGCGCCGACGCTTCGCCGGACCCATTCAAAAGCCACGTCCGATTCGCGCACACGCAGGACTTATTTAATTACCACACACGCTCCCGGCACGCAATGTTTACGTAATCCCGCGAAGAAAAAATCTTTGCGGAAAACCGCGGGCCGGTCATGACAATCCGCCATTGGAAGTGAGGCTTGCTTTGGGGACATTCGCTCAATAGGCGCGTCGAAAACCACCTATCCGGATTCTGTTAACCAGGCCTCCTCGACGGCCAACATTATCGGACGCGCCTGTCCCGCTCATCTCCCTTTGCATTTCACCCTGCTTCGGCTACTCTGCACCACTAACTTATGCGCAAACCACGTTTCGACATCCTGGGGATCGGCGAGAATGCCACGGACACGGTGATGCAACTCTCCCAGTTCCCCGCTCTGGGTTCCAAGACGGAAATGCTTAGCGCGCAAATTATGCCAGGGGGCCAAGTGGCGACCGCGTTGATTGCCTGCCAGCTTTGGGGGTTGCGCACGCACTATGTCGGCACTGTCGGGGACGACTCCGCCGCTGAACTCCACCGGCACGAGCTTCGGCGCGCCGGCGTGCACTGCGACCTTGTCAGCGTCCCGCGCACCATGAGCCAGATGTCGTTCATCCTTCTCGATACCGAGTCCGGAGAACGCACGATTGTGTGGAAGCGCGATCCGCGACTTGGCGTTCCGCCAACCTTTCTGCAAAGGGGCTGGGTGACGTCCTCCCGGCTCTTGCACATCGACGGGCATGATCCAGCCACAACCAGCATCGCAGCCTCGTGGGCACGTGCGTCTGGAATCCCGGTCGTGGCCGACCTGGATCACATGGCCCCGGGGCTGACGCGCCTGCTTCCCTTTGTAGATTATCCAGTCACTTCGAAAGAATTCCCCGTCGATGCCACAGGGGAGAAGAATCTTCTCAGGGCACTCCCCGTGCTTCAACAAAAGTATGGTTTTCGCACCATTTGCGCCACCCTGGGAGTGAATGGCGCGCTGGCTTGGGATGGACGGCGTTTCTGGTATGCCCCCTCCTTCAAAGTCCCGGTCGCGGACACCACCGGAGCCGGTGATCTGTTTCACGCCGCGTTTTCCTACGGGGTTCTCCATGGATGGGATATCCAGAAGATTCTGGATTTCGCTTGCGCGGCTGCCGGGCTGAATTGCGAGTGCTTAGGAGCGCGGGGCGGGATTTGCAGACTCTCTAAAGTTAGAGAACTGCTGCGCAGTGGGAGCCGCAATCGGACGCTTTTCTCCAAAGCGCAACTTCATAGGGCCGCCGCTCATGCCCTGGGGAAAATCTCCACCTAGTGCTTGTGATGCGAGGTGCCGACTGTCAATACGGAGCTTGGAAGCAACCAAACTAGCGAATGTTTATTCCTCTCAAAGACCTGAACCCCCGCCGGACGTATCCTGTCGTCAATACACTTCTGATTTTGACGAATCTCATCGTATTTCTGTTCCAGTTGACGCTCACGCCCTCTCAATACAAAGCTTTTGTGATGTCCAATGCCACGGTTCCCTCGCACATTAGTGGCTTTCTCAATGGCCATGTCAGCTTTGAAGTGGCGTTCGTTCCTTTGCTCACCAGCATGTTCCTCCACAGCGGCCTATTGCACATTGCGGGAAACATGCTTTTCCTTTGGATATTCGGAGACAATGTGGAGGACTATTTCGGGCACTTCCCCTACTTGCTCTTTTACCTCTTCTGTGGCGTGAGTTCGGATCTCGCGCACATAATCTTCAATTTCCACTCTTCAGTGCCCGCTCTGGGAGCCAGCGGCGCTATCTCCGGCGTGATGGGGGCGTACATCATTCTTTACCCGCGGGCCCGGGTGCTGACGCTCGTCGTAATCTTTTTCCTGCCGATACCCGCTTTCATCATTTTGGGCTACTGGTTCCTGCTGCAATTCGTAGCAGGTGTAAGTTCCGTTGGAGGAGCAGCCACGGGCGGAGTGGCTTGGTGGGCGCACATCGGAGGATTTTTGATTGGGATGCTTGTAACAATTCTTAGTCTCGGAGACCGGAGGCAACGATAGAGGAGACTCCCACCGGGCAAGCGCGCGTGCAGCGATGCTGAAGTTATTCTTTAAGTTCTCTCAAAAGCCATCTTAGCAAAATTTGCGAGCCAGTCACCGACTTCAACCGTTTGTTTAACACCTCCGAGATCGGGGGTGACAATATCTTCTCGAAGGGCCGCTTTTACAGCTTCGCGTAATACTTGAGCTTCCGGCTTCCAGCCCAGAAAGTCGAGCATCATTGCGGATGCCAGCACGGAACCGAACGGGTTCGCGATGCCCTTCCCGGCGATGTTCGGAGCTGAGCCGTGTACTGGCTCGAAGAGGGAAGTTCTGCCGGGATGGATATTGCCCGAGGGTGCCAAACCGAGACCGCCAGCAAGCTGGGCGCCGAGATCGCTTACGATGTCCCCGAAGAGATTGCAGGTCACGATCACATCGAACTGCGACGGCTCGCGCACCATCTCCATCGCCAGGGTGTCGATATAGAGGTGCCGAGATTCGATCTTGGGATACTCTTGCCGGACTTCCTTGAATACCCGCTGCCAGAGGTCGTGGGCAAACGTCATGGCGTTGGATTTGTCGCTCATGCAGACCCGCTTAAGTCCGTTCTCTCGGGCATAGTCGTACGCGTAGCGGATGATGCGCTCGACGCCTTTTCGAGAGTTGACGTCTTCCTGGATCGCGATTTCGTCGGCAGTCTCCTTTTTGAAGAAGCCTCCCATCCCGACGTAGAGCCCTTCCGTGTTTTCGCGGAAGACCATCATGCGGATGTCTCTTTCGCCGCGATCTCGGAGAGGGGTCAAACGGTTATGGAGAAGCTCGACGGGCCGGGCATTCACGTAGAGGTCCAGCTTGAAGCGAAGCCCTAGCAAGATGTCGGCGGCGTGCTTGTTGGAAGGAACCCGCGGATCGCCTAGAGCGCCAAATAGAATGGCGTCAAATTCGTCGCGTAGTATCTCAACCGCACCCGCGGGTAACGTCACGCCTTCCTTAAGGTATTTGTCGGCGCCCCAGTCAAATTCGACGAATTCCAGTGGACGCCTTGCAGGCGCCGTAACAGCGCGGAGAACCTTGACCGCTTCCGGGGTTACTTCCTTGCCGATGCCATCGCCTGGAATCACGGCAATGCGCGCGGATTCCCCGCCCCATCGGAGGGGCATTTTGCCAGCCGGATTCATAGATTTCGCTGTCATGTGGGGACCACGGCCTTTAAGCGCCGACAGGATGCAGTGGCCAGCACATCGTCTGTTAGCGAGACTCGGCAAACTAACATGCCCCATTGAGCAGGTCAACGCGGAGGGCCAGCGCTTGCCTCCTGGCCCAATCGTTCAGCGGCTACGCCCGGGGACAATCCTATAGGGTTGCTTGGAGTTCCTGCCCGACTCAGTCCAATACACGCCTCCGAGAGCAAGTGCGCCGCCTAAGATTTGGGTCCAGGAGCCTTTCTCTCCAAGCATCAGGATGCCGAGAATCGATGCAAGGACAGGCAAAAGATAAGTGAAAGCGCTCAACTGTGAGGCTTCGAGGTAGCGCAGCAGCCAGTAATAAAAGACGTACGCGACTGCCGACCCGAACAGTCCCATGTAAAAAACGGCAGCCCAGGCTTGCCAGGGAACGGCTTGCCACTCCCTTGTTGCAACGAGCAACCATGCCTGGCGGACTGCCAGCGGAAGCACAACAAGCGCTCCTGCGAAGTGGTTGTAAGCCGTCATAGTCAGCGCATCGTAATCATGCGCCACGCGCTTACCAAGCACCGCGTACATGGCGAAGCCGAGCGAACCGGTCATCGTGATGGCGTCGCCGAGCAGCGATGGTGAGTG
>Ga0247694_1000346_pt1 | contig 11173 bp, 10 predicted proteins | sample CNK35_metaG_FD_182736 | JGI IMG/M metagenome (GOLD analysis project Ga0247694, IMG submission 182736) | Soil microbial communities from Purdue University Martell Research Forest, Indiana, United States - CNK35 | ecosystem: Environmental > Terrestrial > Soil > Temperate forest > Bulk soil...
ACGGTCCGCGAAATCCCGTAATTGGATTCCCCGTTTTTGCGTGCAATATTCGAGATCGGAACTTCCGCGATGGACGCGCCCGCCCAGCTTGCCAGCGCCGGAATAAACCGGTGCAGTTCGCCGTACAAATGAATCTCCGACAGCACTTCCCGGCGGTAGGCCTTGAATGTCGTTCCAAAATCGTGCAAATCCACGCCGGAAAGTTTCGCCATCATCTTGTTGGCGATCCGGCTCGGCAGTTGTCTGGTCAACCAGTGATCCGTGCGTGTCACCCGCCACCCGCTCACCAGGTCGTAGCCCTCTTCGATCTTTTCGAGGAACCGCGGAATCTCATCCGGGTCGTGCTGCAAATCTCCGTCCATGGAAATGATGATTTCGCCGCGCGCAAAGTCGAATCCCGCTTTCAGCGCCGGCGCCTGTCCGAAATTCCGCCGCAACTGCACGATATTCACCCGCGGATCGTGTTCATAGATGTCAGAGAGGACTTTGAACGTCTTGTCTTTGCTTCCGTCATCCACAAACACCAGCTCATACCGCTCGCCGAGCGCATCCATCACTTCCGTCAGCTTGACGTAAAGTGGAGAGACATTTTCCTGTTCGTTGTAAAACGGAACGACGATCGAGTATCGGATGGGCGGATCGTTTTTCATGCGTCCGGTTCTGGGCTTCCTCAGGCTTCTTGGGCTACGAAAGCATAGTCTATCAGCCGAATCCCCTGGGACGCGACAAGATTTCGTACCTCTGTGTCCGTCAGGATTTCCACTTCCTTCTGCCGGGAAGCTTGCAGGCGAGTCCCGGATTTTGCCAGCTCCGCGTCCACGTATCCGGGGTGGCACATCAGCTCGGTCGTGCCCTCCGGCAAAATCTCCAACAAACGCAGTACCCCTTCGCGCGTTATTTCTCCGGTCTGCGCAATTCCACAGAAATAGTCCGCCTTTGCGAGGCCCGCGCGTTCTGTTTTTTCGCGCGCGTCCGGCGTCAGCAGTTTCAAGCCCCGCGCCTGCACGCCTTGTTTCATCACCACCGACCCATGTTGCTTTGCTCCCGCTGAAAGCGCCGCGCGGAGGCCCGACTCTTCGTGCGAAATCCGTATCGCCGCGATCCCGTGCATCTTCGCCAGCCGCAGCACAATTTCAAATAGCCCCGGCAGCATTTGCACGTGCTTGTGTCCGTCCAGGTGCGTTGGCTGGATTCCGGAGTCGCGCACTTTTTGAATCTGCGCGTCCCATTCGCGCTCCACTTCTTCGAGCGACACGCTCCGCCTCGCCAGGCGCAACAGCAAGTTCTCCGGTTTTCCTTCCAGCTCGCCGCGCTCATTCAACAGGCTGGTCACCAACTCGCGCTCCGCCACCGGCTCGCCATCGCTCAAATTCAAATGCACGCCGACTCCCAGCGCAGGCGTTGTTCGCGTCAGCTCCACGCCGGACTGAAACGCCGCGCCATTGGCGAGCAGGGAAGCGCTCGTGACGATTCCGTTGCGATGCGCCTCGGCGATACCGCGATTGACGCCCTCCGTCCACCCCAGGTCATCCGCGTTTACGATTAGGTTTCTCAATTCCCGGCCTGTCCCCTAGTGCGGGCCTGTCCTTTCGTACAGCTATCCTTTCGTTCGCCACCACTCGACCGTACCATTGACCGTTTTTCCCCTCAACTCTAGCATGCCTTCTAGAGGCAAAAATGCAGGTTAAGACGCGCGAAGCCAAGCCCATAGGCGGGCGCTACGATGACAAGCGCCGTGGCCGCCGCATGAACTCCCGGGTCCCGGTCCGCTTGGAATGGGATGGCGACTCTGGAAAGCGCATCTCTGTGGAAGCGCACACGCGCGTCGTTAATCCCTACGGCTGCATGGTTGTTTTGCAGCAGGAGCTTCAGCTAGAACACCGCCTCGCGCTTACCAATCTTGCCACGGACACCAGTAATGCCGCCGTAATAGTCTGGCGCGGCATTCCGCGCCCCGATGGCTGGGAGTATGGCGTCGAACTTGTCGCGCCGGAGATGGACTTTTGGGGGCTTGAGCTGTGAAACCTCAACCGAATGCCAAACCGGGCGCCACCCACAGAGTCGTTGCTTCGCGGCCGCCAACGGCGGAGGAGCGCCGCCGCGCCCAGCGCGTCCTGCTCAGGATGCCGGTCCTGGTTCATGTCATCGGCAAGCCGGAGCCGCTTGCGGGCCATACTCATACAGTTAGCGCCAGCGGCGCCATGCTGGTTATTTCGGAGCCTCTCGCCGAAGGAACTAAAGTTATCGTTGAAAATCCCAAGACGCAGCTCAAGGTCGAATCACGGGTAGTGCGTCCGCCACAAGTCGCTCACGAAGGCGCGCTCGTTCCCGTCGAATTCACCTCCCCCTCTCCTAACTTCTGGGGGATTTTCTTTCCTCCCGCCGTCAACTGACGCTCTGCCAAGCACCCCCTGCAAGGGTTCGAATTCGCGGGCTCAGAGCTTTGGGATCGGTCGAATTCAACAGCTGCAAGAATCTGATTCTGATCGTTGCTGCTCCTTATTCTCCAAGCCCCGGACTCATCTCGTCCCGCTCGTTTCCAAAAAAGAGCGGCCCCAAAATTCGGGGCCAGTTCATCTTCTACAGAATCCTTGGCAGTTAGTTGATTGTGACGCTGAGCGCCGGCGCAACGGGTGACGCGACCGGATTTGTGGTAATGGCCACGCTCGTGGTGCCCGTCACCGTCATGTTGATCGTCCCGCTCGCTGATGGCATCGTGTAGGTGTCTCCGAGGTAATGCGCGCTGATCGCATGTGTGCCCACCGCCAGAGCTGGCGCCGTGGGAGTCGCGGCTCCGCCTGACACGGGGGCGGCTGTCCCGATCATCGTGCCGTTATCGAATAGCGCGACCTGACCGGCGGGCGTTCCGCCAGTCACTGCCACGCTGAACGTGAACGCTGTCCCGGAGGCAACTTTGGCGCTCGGCACGGTCAATTTCGTAATTGTCGGCGTCAGGCCGCCACCGCCGCCTCCCCCGTAGCCGCCGCCGCATCCCATCGTAAAGCTGAGCACGCACACGAAGCCGAGGCCAAGCGCCGCGCGATACCGTTTGCGTCCGCCCGGGACGAAGACCAGGAATAGCGCAGCAAAGCCTGTACCGGCGCTCAACGCCCACCATCCATTGCCACCCTGTAGAGAAGGAGCCGCCTTCGCATCCAGCATCTGAACCTGCGGAGCATTTGAGGCCGTCAGAGTGGTCGCTGTCGGCAGCACGGAGCAGCTCAACTGGCTTGTGGCAGGCGAAGCACTGGCGACGCTGATGTTGAGCGGAGACGGTGTGCACGTCACGCCAGGCGTGGTCGTTGCTGGAGTCACGGCCACCGTGCCCGTGAATCCGCCGCTCGGCGTCACGGTAACTGTAGAATTCACGGCTGCGCCCGCGGCCGAGCTGAGCGTCACCGCACTCTCCGACACCGTGAAGCTCCCAACTTGCGCCTGTGTCACCGTCAGAGCAATAGATGATGACAGGGCAGACCCCGCGTAATTTGTGTCGCCGTTGTACTGAGCGGTGATCGTCTTTGTTCCCGTACTCGTGAAAGTGGTCGTCAGAGTGGCCGTTCCGCCCGCTCCGATGTTTCCAGCCGCGACGGGCGTCACAGTTACTGGGGAAGCAATTTGCACGCCGCCATTAAAGAAAGTGACCGTCCCGGTGGTGCCAGTTGCACTGTTGCTGTTGGAAGCGATCGTCGCCGTCAACGCCACGGGGATTGCTGTCGTTACTCCCGTCGAAGGATTAGCTGCGAGAGCAGAAATCTGAGTCGCAGCCTTCGAGACAGTTACCGTGTCAGTCACAGGAGTTACGACAGCGTTATAGCTGATGTCCCCGGAGTATGTCGCCGACAGCGAGTGGGTGCCGCCTGTAAGTTGAATGGGCTGGTCCTCTGAATGCCCGAGGCTATTTATGACAAAGGTGCCAGTGTCGAGCGGGGCAGGCGCGGCTCCGTTGATGGAGTCCGTTATAGTGACCGTGCCTGTTGCATCAACCGCGCAGCCGGAAACGGGAGGATTCGTAACATTAGCCAGGGGTTGACAATTCGTGTTGTTGCCCGCACTGTTCAGGATGTCTATCCGTAAAATGTAGGGGGAACCATATGTAAACGCGGTTGCGTTTGTGCTCGTGATATTTCCCGTTATTGGATCGAATGACACAATTCCATACTGGAGTTTACTGGTTTCCTTGTTCACTACTACCGGAACTCCCGTGGGATCGTCACTCGCAGCGAAATTTCCGTCTCCCGCATAGTGTGCCTTCACGGTGTAACTGCCGCCCGGCAGCATAGTCGTACTGAGGCTTGCGGCTCCGCTACCGTTTAATGTTGCATCGCCCACGCCTCCATTTACTGCGGTCAGAACGGGAAACGAAACGTCACCCGTTGGAGTACCGGAGCCGGACGTAACCGTCACAGTCGCCGACAGAGTGACGGACGCGCCGTGAGAAATCGTCACCGGAATTATCCCGTTGTTGACGTTCGTCGCCGTAGCGGTGGCCTTGAACGTACCAACAGCAGCGCCCCAGGCGAGCTGCAGATTCGTAACGTTAACAGTGCCGAGACCAGTTGCTAAGTCGTATCCGGCGGTTGTGGTGAAGGCAGGTGTTTTTGTCGTTGCGATGGTGGTGAAGAGCACGCCATTCGTTCCGGCCGTGGTACTGCTGCAATTCAGCGAGCCTCCGGCGCAAGGTACGGAGTTGTTGCCTTTTGTGATGTCGTTGAAGACGCATCCTGCGGGAGCCGGTTGCGTTGGGTCGGTGCGTGCGCTTGAATTGCACGACTTGCCTACTGCTGTCTGTGCGATCTTGTAAAGCACGAAGTTGGCGTTGCCCTGTCGCCTGCTCCTGCCTGCATTACTTTCACCCTGCTCAATCAGCGCTAAGATCCCCGCAAAACTCGGCGCTGAGGCCGACGTTCCCCCGACTCCAAGAAAGCTAAAGGAGCCTGTAGGGCTGCAGGAATTGCTCGGCACTGCGTCGGCTTCGCAGACCACATAAAAGCTCTGCGATTGCGGGCCATCGCTCGCAAACAAAGAAACGTCCGGGGTGTTGCGGACATTGGCCGTGGGGACTCCGGTACCAAACTGCCAAGAAGGCTTGGTATACAAGATGCTAGGCCCGCCACCACCAGCTACGATGCTCGTAGCCGTCGCACAAACGGTATTCAGGTTTGCGGTGGTGGCGGTGGCCGCGCAAGAGTCGTTCCAGGTAGTTTCGGGAATGTACCCTTTGACGGATAGCTTCGTGACCGGGTCGTTCGCGCCCGGACTTTGATTCCAGTATGTCGCTTGTGTGCCCACGTCATCAAAATCTGTGCCGCCGACGGCGATGTTGAATGGAGTTGAAGCGAGACCATTGACAGCTAGCCCGTGCGTCGCTGGTGTCGGGCTGTTGAAGTCGTCGCATCCTGCGGAACCGGGATCGCCCGCGGAGACTGTCACCGTGATGCCTTGCGCTGCGGCCTGCTCCCATAAACTATTGAAAAACGAATTCTCCGACGTAAGGTTCGCTTCGCAGAGGCCAAAACTGAGGCTCATGATGTCATCACTGTTGTTGTCGACGACGTAAAGCGCTGATAACTCGAGGCCCCCTGCTGTCTGGGTGTCTTCCGAGACCACAAAATCGACCTGGGCCCTCGGTGCGACCGCCCCTGACCACTGCACATCCAGGTCTGCCTCGCCCTCTTCGCTGATAATTCCTGGAGCCGGTCCGTTGTGAACGATCACTGGATCATTGGAAGGCAGTCCGAATAAGGTGCGAAAATCCCGCACATCTTGAATATTGATGTCGGAAAACCCGACGATCGCGATCTTCGATCCCGTGCCGTCAAGCGTTGAGGGAATATTGTAGATCTTGGCAAAGTCCGCAGGTCCCAACGCAAAGAACTGGTTGGTGCTCCCCGTTAGCTGCGAAATAATGCGGCCGTCAGCGGTGCGCGTGAACGCACCTACTGTATGCCTCATGGATTTTTTCGGGAAATTGTTAAGGGAAACGAAGCTTGCCACGACGGGAGCCAGAGCCGCGGGAATCTGTGGATCGCTGGCGTTTGCCTGGCGCATTTCACCATTCACCAAATACTGATGAATCTCCGTGTGGAAACTTTTGCGCACCTGCCCCACGTCTCCGGAGAACTCGATCGTCAGATGTCCGTTGTCCGCCCTGATGTCATGGAATCCTTGCGAGGTGAGCCAGTCGGTGATGGCCTGAATGTCAGAGTCCGCGGGCCCGAACTGCTGGCCAAACTGTTGCGGTGTGAGCCATTTATGAAAATTGGGCGAGTCCTTGCTCTGTTGTTCGTCCATCAACTGCCGCAACGCCGTTTCCTGCTCCGGGCTGCGCTGCAAGAGAAGCATCATCCGCTTCATCGGAGTTTCGTCCGAGACAAGACCTTGATCAAATTGCGGACGCGCGAGCGGATGCACGTTGCCCTTGAGGCGTACTAACTGCGTTTCATCGATCGCCTTGGTAATGCGCGCGGGCACAAACGGCGCTTGCGAAACTGCCGCCGTGCTTTGCGGAATCGTTTGGGCCGGTGCGGGAGGAACAGAAAACGCGAATGCCGCCGCAAAAAATAAGAGTGCTTTGCCGCTAATTGCGAAGCTATTTTTCATGATCCGCCCACAGAGCATAGATGGTGTGCACCTCATTTCAAGGAATCGCCATCGGTCCAGAAGGTGCAACCGCACAGTTAATGATTACTTCTTCAACGAAATGGTTGCTCTGGCTGGGGGCCAGGAACGAGGGCGCACTCTCCCTGGGAACTACGGGAGAGGTTAACACATACTCCATGCAGCCTTTCCGACGACTTCCTGCCGAGATTGTCGAAATTGCAAGCCCCGGAACTTACTAACCCACACCCACATTCATTATCAAACTTGCCTTGAGTACGAGTTCAAAGAGCTTGACTGTAACTGCTTGGCCTTTATTCCCATATTCCGCGAAGCTTCTCGGGAAGTTCCCGCAGGTTCCGTGCATCTGCTTGTCCGCGGGGCCGTAACGGAGTAACAACCCAGAGGCTCCCCATTTGTTTCGCAGAGCAAATAAAAAAGATTCGTCGGCCGAACATCACGCCCCAGTGGGCAACCAACCGCCGCAGCCGGAAACAATCAATATCCGATACCGATTCGAATCAATACCGGCGTAAGCCGCGCCGGCCGTAGTACCCGCGGCCATAGTAACCGGGGCCCCACCATCCAAATCCCGAATAAACCCCAACAAAGCGGGGACCGTAGTAGCAGGGATAGTAGTATCCGCACGGAGCGTATGGGCCATAGCCACCATAGTAGCCAGCTCCAGTGCGCAATCGCGGGCGGTTACCACGACCGCTGCCAAAATCTTCCTGGGATACAGGCAAGAAGGCTTGCTGGCTATGGGTGGTGTTCACCTTGACTGGGTCCACGAGGCGAAAGCTGAGCTGAAATTCCGGCTCGAGAATTGTAGGACGCCCGCGCGTTAGGAGAACGGCTCCAATGCCGGCCGCGGCACCCGCACCTGCCCCGATGGCTGCGCCCCGGCCCCAGTCGGCTGCTGAGCCAATGATCGCACCCAGGGCCGTGCCGCCGCCAATCGTGGCAGCGTCCTCGCCGTGAGAAGTGCCGCCGGAGCCCTTCCACAATTCGGTCAAGATGGGCGCCTGCTCTCCATTGACGAGGGTTAGGTCCGTTAGTTCAACGCCCAACTGCGAGACGCCTTTGATGCGGCCTGCCTTCTGAACCGATTTCACCTGGCCCAGTACGACCTGGCCTCGCCTCGCCACGACCCAGCCGTTTACAACGATGGGCTGTTCCAGAACGCCACTGAACTGGTCGCCAACCTGGTTGTGGTCACTCGAAAGTGGTTCATTGAGGCGCATCATAAGAACGGTTCCTGCCGCAATGGTAAGCAGCTCGGGAGGTGGTGCGAACTGGTCGTTGGGGCCATTGGGGGGAGGAGCATTTTGGGGCGGGTATTGGCCTGGATTCTCTCGCCCATATTGCCGCCCGGACTGCGGAGCGTTCGGCAGACCGTTCGGCGGAGAGTTCCGTGGCACCCGGTCCACGGAGGTTGGCGGGCGATTACCGTCTTGCTGTGGTGGCACTTGTTGATCTTGAGGCTGCGCTTGCTGGCTTTGCGCCGGCCGATCGGCCTGGTCAGGCGGCGGCTCTTGTTGGGCTAGCACTAACCCACTGAGAGATAACGCCAGCGCCGCTGCGCCCGCCCCGCGAGACACCCACTTACAATTCTTCAAGTTTGCTGGGGAAAATTTCATCGTCTTCTCCTAGACCCGGGGCCTTGCTGAAATCATGCTATCGGCCTTTTCAGTTAAACACTTAGATGGCGAAAAATACTCGCTGGATGCTCCACGAGTCGTCACCCATAACGAAACAGATTGATAAGGACGCGAAAACGGCCGGACTCAGTCCTGCAAATGTCGATCGCGGTTTCAAATCTGGAAAAGTCGGCCGTTCTAGGAACGGGGTCAAGAAAGCGGCACGGGTCTACCCCGCAGCCTGACAAGTGACGATCATACGTCCGTATCAGAGCGTGATGGCTCGCAAGAGATTAGAGCTCTTCAAGATCCAAGAGTTCGATGAGGTCCGAAAGGATTTCTTCGAGAAGTTCGAAGTGTACGCGGTTTCTGAGATCGGATGCCATCTCCATCGGCAACACGTCTATGGCGTTCGGATGAATGACCTTCCTCGATTTCCGCAGGTGCTGGAGATCATGGAGGAGCTGGTTGAGGCGGACATCGTGGCCGCGGTGGTCACGGTTTCACCATAATAAAAAGCTCACAGTACTCTGACCTGCCGAGGTAATTGCTACACTGCATTTGGGAAGGCCAGCGTCATGGACAAACCATCACTTGTTTCCCTCACGCTTGACGACGGGCTGCGATGCCAATTTGAAAGAGGCGTCCCCATCCTTGACCGATACGGTTTTCCCGGTACATTCTTCGTAATCGCCAACCGGCAACCGAAACATGAAGACAAGTGGCCAAAAATTGAATGGCACGAGCAGGACATTTCAATGCTAAGAGAAATGGCCCGCCGAGGGCATGAAATAGCCAGCCACACCGTTAACCACCGCCCTCCCACGATGGAGAACTCAGAAGCTCACGACTCCAAACGATGGATAGAGGAGCGGATGGGGGGCTGGAGATTCCGGCCTTTGCTTACCCGTTTTATGCCACCGACGAACCCATCAGGAATGCCGTAATCGGTGCTGGATATAGGCAAGCACGGTCAGGGGCCCAAGGTACCTATTATGGGTCGCTGGATTCGGTTGACTGGTTCGCAGTGGACTGCCATGAGATTCTCCGAACTGGAGAGATCGTCGGAAAAAGGGCATGGCTAGGTTGTTGGCATCTTCTTACATTCCGCGGAATCGGAGACGACCAAGACGGATGGGAACCTGTCAGCGAGACCGAATTTGCAGCGCAGATGACTGAACTGGCGAAGCTGCGGGATTCCGGTGCTTCAGGAGTCGTCACCTTCAAAGATGGCGCGGATCGGTTGCGGAGGCATGGCGGCACGTAGCGCGCTTGATTCCTATTGTGCGTTTTGTGCGCGCGGGTTAGAGAGTCTTCGAGAAGAGGGGTTTGGCGTTGAGGTGCTGTTTTTCCAGGTAGGGGTCGAAAATCATGGCGAGATTGCGGATGAAGATGCGGCCTAGCCAGGTGGTGCGGATTTCGGAGGGGTCGAGGAAGACTAGGCCGTCTTCGCGGAAAGGCTCGAGGTGGGTGAGTTCATCGGCGAAGTAGCGGTCGAAGTCGATGGCGAATTCGCGCGAGATTTCGTCCTTCAGGACAATCGTGTGGCAGAGGAGGCGGCTGATTACCGCGCGGCGAAGGCGGTCGTCGTCGGAGAGATGATAGCCGCGCATGGTGGCGATGCCGCGTTCGTTGACGGCTTTTTCCCAGCTGGGGATGTCGCGGTGATTTTGGGCGTAGGCGTTCTGGATGCCGCTGATGGCGGTGATGCCCATGCCATAGAGGTCAGCGCCGGCTTTGGTGGTGTAGCCCTGGAAATTGCGGTGGAGCGTGCGATTCTGTTGCGAGACGGCGAGTTCGTCGCCGGGCTTGGCGAAGTGGTCCATGCCGATGTAAAGATAGCCGGCTTCGAGAAATTTCAGGAGGCCTGTGCGGAAGATTTCAAACTTTTGCATGCCTTCGGGAAGGTGGCCCGCGAAAGAACCTTGCTGCTTTTTGAGCCAGGGGACATGGGCGTAGCTGAAGAGGGCAACGCGGTCGGGAGCGAGTTCGAGGATTTGATCAACGGTGTGGGCAAAGGTTTCGGCGGTCTGATAGGGCAGACCGTAAATGAGATCGACGTTGATGCTTTCGAAGCCTAGTTCGCGCGCGGACTGAATCAAGCCGCCGGTTAGTTCGAACGGTTGGACGCGATTGATGGTTTTTTGGACGAGGGGATGGAAGTCCTGGATGCCCATGCTGAGGCGGTTGAAACCCACTTTGCGAAGTGTTTCAAGGTGTTCGCGGGAGGTGACGCGGGGATCGACTTCTATGCCGATCTCAGCGTCGGGAGCGAAAGTGAAGTGTTCGCGGGTGAAGCCGAAGAGGTCTTCGATTTGCGCGGGAGTCAAATAAGTGGGAGTGCCGCCGCCCCAGTGGAATTGGGTAACGGCGCGCTCTTTTGAGACACTGCGGCTGACGCGCTGCATTTCGTGCTTCAAGATTTCGAGGTAAGGAGGGGCGACGCGCTTATCTTTTTGGATGATGACGTTGCAAGCGCAAAAGAGGCACAGGCTTTCGCAAAAGGGGATGTGCATGTAGAGCGAAACGGGGGATTTGGCGGCTTCGGCTTGCTCGTGGACTTTTTCGAGGTCGGCGGGGCCGAAGGAATCGTTCCAGACGGGGGCGGTCGGATAGCTGGTGTAACGCGGACCGGGGCGATTGTAACGCGCGAGAAATTCTTCGCTGACGTGAAGCTCTTCGCGCATGGTTTGCAGGCTTGGGTTCGCGATGGTCACGACAAAAGTCCCCTAACGCAGACTTGCCGCAGGTCTGGCTTCCTGCAGCAAGGATTGCTGGCCAGTTTCGATAAAGAGCTTGGCGTTTTCGACAGGAGTGTGCTGCAAAATTCCGTGGCCGAGATTCAAGATGTGGCCGTTACCGCCGAGCGCGGCCATAGCTTCCTGGGTGGCCCGGCGAATTTCGTCGGGCGGGCCGTAGAGCACGGCGGGGTCGAC
>Ga0247694_1000356_pt1 | contig 10848 bp, 9 predicted proteins | sample CNK35_metaG_FD_182736 | JGI IMG/M metagenome (GOLD analysis project Ga0247694, IMG submission 182736) | Soil microbial communities from Purdue University Martell Research Forest, Indiana, United States - CNK35 | ecosystem: Environmental > Terrestrial > Soil > Temperate forest > Bulk soil | place...
TTCCAGAACGCTCAACCCATTCACTTGCCCTACGCGCTCACCAGTCACATCGACGAGAAGCGTTCCTTCCTCGATCATCTCGCGAATGCGCGTTTCGATCAGGTTGTGCCGCTGCATCTTCGAAGCCAGCGCGTCTCGCACATGAGCCGCCCGCACAACGTTTTCTCCCGCAGCCGCCGCCGCGTAGTGCGCCTCGCGCGCTAGGTCCGCAATATCCACAAAACGCGCCGTCACCTTGTTTCGCCGGCCCGCTTTGCGAACTCCGTACTCTAGCATCGCCGCGAACGCCCCTCGGTCGAATGGGTAAAGCGCTTCTTTCTCGGAGAGCGTGCGCAACCGCCCCGCATATTCGGCGATCACGCCGTCGCTCATGGGCATCTCTTCGTCAAATTCCACGCGCACTTTGAAAATCTTCTGAAAATCTTCTTCATACTCGTACAGCATCTCGTAGAGCTGCCGGTCCCCAATCAGAATCACTTTTACGTTGATCTCTACTGCTTCCGGCTTCAGGGCGCTTCCGCCGAACGGATAGAACATCTCGAGCGGCTGTATTTCCAGCCGGTTGTGATTCAGCGTCCTCTTCAGCGCCCGCCACACTCCAACCTCGGAGAGTGCTTCAACCGAATACATGATCAAAAATCCGCCGTCCGCCCGCAACAGTGAACCGCCGCGCAGATCCATGAAGTCGCTCGTCCACCCGCCTCGCGTGTCATACGCCCGCTGGATCGTCCCGAACAAATTTGCGTACGTGGGTGTCGTCTCGAAAATTACTGGCGATTCCTCTTCGTCGCTGTGCGCCAAAATCACATTTACGCCATATAAACGGAACGGATCACGCTCCGGCCCGTTCGCACCAGGCATTTTCGGCAGTCCATCCGGGGCCTCGCCCTCGTGTTCGCCTTCGCCTTCGCGCTCCTTAAATGGATCGAGATTATCCAGCAAGTGGTGCCGAACCTCTTCAAGATACTCGGCTACATTGGTCCCAGGATATTTCTCCTTCAGCTCTTCGATCACTCCATCCACAAGCACCGAGGCGGCTTCCTGTTCCAAATAACTCAGCTCGCTGGCCAATTCCCGCGAAAGCGTCAGCGTCTTCCGGTAAACAACCGTAAACTCCTGCCGGAACTGTTCGTACTTCCTCTCGATATCTTCCGCCACGGGCGATTCGAGCTTTCCTTCGTGCACCATCTTCGAAATATCCTCGATCGGCACCATCTGCCCCTCAAGAACGGGAAAAATTTCCGGCAGGGCCACCGCGCCCACTTGCATATGCCCCAGCGCAAACTGCTCCCTCGCGATGCGCCGCGTGAAATCGTCCATCAATTCTTTTTCGCGCACGGTAAAGCGCTCAACAATTCGCCCTTTTTGTCTTTGGAACGGCTCGCCTTCAAATACCTGCGGAATTCGGCGTCGTAGAAAATCAATTCCGGCTTGCATGTCTTTCTTGAAGCCGTTCGCTTGACCTCGCGGCAAGGAAAGCAGCCGCGGCCGGTCGGCGATCTTGAAATTGTTGACGTAGCAACGGTCCAGCGACGGTTTCGTTGGCGGGTGCAAGTCCTCGATCATCTTGGCGATGGTCCCGCCGCGGCTCGTTCCCGCCAGTCCACAAACAAACACGTTGTAACCAGGCGCCGATAATTCCACGCCCATCTTCAGCGCCCGCAGCGCCCGTTCTTGTCCGATAAACCCTTCGCGAAGTTCCGCCTGCGCCGTCGTTTCAAACGGTATGCGCGGCAGTTCGCACCGCCACCGCAGCTTCGTCGGCGGCAACTCTATATGGGCCGGAGCGGTTCTTAGGTTATGGGAACTCATCCGAGCCGGGTACTCTAGCACACCCATGTCGCGTCGGCCGCAGTTTCCACTTCACCGTTTCCCAGCCTGAAATCCTTGTTCCCGCCAGGGCTGGGTGCCATCTACTAACGCGCAATTTTCTCTTAGCCTCCAGATTCCCGTTCCGGCTCTCACGCATTCTTTATGGCCAGTTCGTCGCGATGTTCCATATACACGCGGAACACTCCCATTGCCGCAGCTACGATCGTCGGCCCTGCCACCAGCCCCAGCAGGCCGAACGCCTCCAAACCACCAAGCACTCCAATAAACAGCAGCAACTCATTCAACCGCGTACGGTTCCGCAAAAGCAACGGCCGCACTATATTGTCCGCAACCGTAGACACGCCTCCGCAAATCGCAAGCACCAACAACGCCTTCCACCAATGTCCCGTGAACCCAAGCCAAAGCGCTACAGGTCCCCATATCAGCGCTGAACCCACCACCGGCACAAGAGAAAAAAACGCAATCAGCACTCCCCAGAAAACCGGCGTTGAAATTCCCACGAGCGCAAATGACACGCCTCCCAGTACACCCTGTATCGCCGCCACCAGCAAGCCTATCGCCACGCTCGCGAAGATAAGTTCCTTCGATTCTTCCACCATATCCGTTTGGATCGTTTCATCAAACGGCAAAAGATGCCGCACTGCATGCACGATCGCTTCGCCGTCCCGAAACATGAAGAACAACGCAAAGATCATAATGAACAAATCCACGAAGAAGCTCACCAGATTTTTCAGCAACCCCGTAAATTTTGATCCCAGAAAGGCCGCAATTTTTTCAGCGGTTTGCTGCAAGGGCGCCGACACATCCAATGTCCGCCACGATTCGGGCAGCCTCGTGCGAACCCATTCCTCGACCCTTAGCGTCAGCCCTTCGCTCGGGCCCTGGCCATGCACCGCCAGCGCGCTTTGCAGCCGGGCCGTGGCGTCAAGCGCTTCCCGCGCCGTGAAGACCAGCACCACCAGTGCCGGCACGATCAGCAGCAAGGTTACCGCGAGCGTGCTCGTCAGCGCCGCCGGGGTCGCGTTCAATTTCCGTGACATCTTCTCGTGCAGCGGATAAAAGAATATTGCCAGCACCGCCGACCACGCCAACGGCACAAGAAACGGCTCCGCGATCAAAAAGACGAAGTATCCTAAGAGCAGAATCGCTCCGTAGGAAAGTACGGTAGTCAACTGGCCACTCGTTGTAGTGTTCGTTGGCGTGACGGCTTTCATACGCGGTATATAATCTTTCAGACTCTTTCGAACCAGGTCCTTCTTGGCAACTTGAGCACACCAACTATGGCGTCGAATCCCACTCCGCTATCTTCCTACCAATTTCGACTCCTTGCTGTACTTGCTTTGATTAACTTTGTCAATTTTGCCGATCGCCAGGTTGTCGTCCCGCTTCTTCCTTTGCTCCGCCAGCAAATGAGTTTAACCGACGCACAACTCGGGTCCCTGCAAACCTGGCTTCTCGTTGTTCTTGCTGTCGCCAGTATACCCGGCGGCTTTCTGGCCGACCGCTTCAGCCGTACCCAAATTATCACAGCGGGTGTCGGCTTCTGGAGCCTGGCCACCATTGCCTGCGGCTTCGCCTCTTCTTTTCTGCTTTTGCTCGTCGCCCGCGCAACGATCGGAGTCGGAGAAGCCGCCTACGCTCCGGCCGCCCAGTCCATGATTTCCGATTCCTTCCCCTACCAACGCCGCGCCATGTCTCAGTCCATTTTCGCTTCCGGAATGCTCCTCGGTGGCGCCGCAGGCCTCGCCGTCGGCGGGATTATGGGTGAGGCGTATGGATGGAAATTCACCTTCATCATAGTCGGGTTGGTTTGCCTAGTCCCTGGGCTTTTCGTCCTCACTCTGCCCGACCCGCCACGCAGGCACCGCTCGGAAGTCGTGCCTTTGTCCAGTTTGCTCCGGGTCCCTGCATTTCTTGCCATGATTGTCGCCGGCACTCTGATCACCTTCGCGAGCGTCTCGCTGCTCACCTGGGGCACCGATTTTGCCGTCAACTACAAAGAATTCAGTCTTCGTGAGGCCGCTCTCTCTCTTGCCCTCGTCGCTCTTCTCTCTCTCGTGCTCGGTGTCCTTGCTGGAGGCCTTCTCGCCGACCGTCTCCAGCGAAAGTATCCTTATGGCCGCATCCTCGTCATCGCGGCCGCCTTTCTGTTTGCCGCTCCGTTTCTCCTACTAGCCATTCAATCAGACGAAAAATGGATCTTCCTCGCCGCCCTCTTCATCGGCGGTTTCTTTATGTCTTGGTATCACGGCCCCGTCACCGCGGTCTTGTGCGATTTGACCCCTCAGCGCGCGCATGCCACGGCCATCGGCGTCTACATGTTCGTCACGCAACTTCTGGGCGCTTTAGGACCGCAACTCGTGGGGAAAATCTCCGATGCCAGCGATCTTCAACTTGGCTTGCAGGTTGCCGTCGCGGTAATGGTATGTGGCTCGCTCCTGATGTTTCTCGTGATTTACTTTGTTCGCCGCGATGGCCTCCACCATCCTCGCCTCGCCGCGTTTCACGTCGAACCTGGCGATTAGCTGGCTCGTCGGCCTTCCGCCACGTGTAACGAACAACTACTTAATTCCCACCATCTCGATCAGCCTTAGGACATCCGCTTCGGGCACGTCGTAGAGTAATCGCTCGTCCTCTTCTTCCAGCCTCTCTCGCAAATACTCCGCTGCAACGAAGCTAGCCTCCCGGTCGGTCAGGTCGCGCCCTCGGCGCTCGCGAAATTTCACGAATGCCGTGTGCGCTAGGCCCACCACGTTCGCCGCTCCATCCACAAAAAATTTTGTGTCGATCGTGTCGCTATGCCGCGTCGCCACTCCATTCCACATGTGCGAAAACCGGCATTGATACACCTGACCGCCCAGTTTCGAGGTCACTTCAAATGCCCCGACAAACTGGCTCATCGCCCCAGCATTCGCTAGTACCGGCCGCGTCGTGGTCACAGTTCCTCTCTTTTCTCTTTACCTCGTTACTTCTTTTCTTAGACGCTTCTTATCTGCTGACCGCCGCCGCCCTCTCCGCATGCGAGTAACTCTGTATCGCCGCCGCCACTCCAGCCCCCGCCGGCACGCGGCAGCCTTGATCCTGCAGCACCTTTTCCATCGCCGAGAGAAACAGCAACACGAACGGTTTCTGGCTGCAATAGCCCATCAACCCCACTCGCCAGATTTTCCCCTTCACCGGCCCGAACCCGCCGGCGATCTCAATATTGAATTCTTCCAGCAGCTGATTCCGCACCTTTACGTCGTCAATCCCATTCGGAATCATCACGGCCGTTACCGTCGGCAGACGGTCCGCAGGATTCTTCACCAGCAGCCCCATCCCCATCGCCTCGACTCCCGCGATCAGCGCCAACTGATTCACGCGATGCCTCTCCCATCGCGCTTCCAGCCCATCCTCCAACACAATTCTCATCGCCTCCCGTAGAGCATAGATCAGGGATATCGGCGGCGTGTGATGGTACAGCCGTTCCTTCCCCCAATAATTCATTGCCGTCGTCAAATCGAAATACCAGCTCTGCACCTTCGTCTTCCGTTTCCGGAAAACTTCCTCCGCCGCTGGACTCACCGTAATCGGCGACATCCCCGGCGGCGCGCTAATCGCTTTCTGCGACCCGCTGAAGCAAATGTCTATTCGCTCGCGATCCACATGCAGCGGCACCGCCGCCAGCGACGCCACGGTGTCCACTACCAGCAGCGCCCCCAACTCGTCCGCCACTTTTCGGTAAGCATCCAGCTTCGTCACCACTCCCGACGAAGTCTCTCCATGCGCCAACCCAATCATCTTGATCTTCTTGCCCTTGCCCGCCCGGCGTACATCCTCCGCGTCCACCGGCAACCCGTATGGCGCATCCACCTTAATCACTTTCGCCGTAGCGCGCGACGCAATCTCAAACATGCGATCCGAAAAAACTCCATTCACGGCCACAATGGCCTCATCGCCCTCTTCAAGTGCATTGAGCACCGACGCTTCAATCCCGCCCGATCCCGACGCCGAGAGCGGCATCGTCAGGCGGTTCGCCGTCTGAAATATTTGCCGCAATAAGATCTGCGTCTCGTCCATGCATGTCTTGAACCACGGATCCAGGTGCCCCACCAGCGGCGCCGCCAGCGCCCGGTACACACGCGGGTCCACCGACGACGGCCCAGGCGTCAGCATCAACCGCGATGGGGGATTCAATTCGCCAACTTGTTGCGTCATTTTCTTTACCCTTCTATTTTTCTCACTGAAACTCCGGCCCCGCCCTCAAAACCGCGCAAGCATCCACTCTTCGAGGAATCTTCAGCATAGCGGCGAGAACCACAATTTTCGCCCCAACGCACGCGCCACCGCAACCGACAATTTGGCCGCTACCATTGCCTCGCAACTAACTTCAACCCGCCGCCTTCGCTTGCATCCACCCGCCCGCCAAGAACAGTATCGCCACGGCCAGTGTCACGTACACGCCAATAAAAGGGCCTAAGAAGCGAAAGAGGAGTGCGCCATCCAAAATCATAGCCGCCGCGCAAATCAAGACAATCCGTCCGCCGCGCTCCATCCCGCTCGCCACCACCGCTATCACCGCTAGAGCCACCATCTCACCTGAAAAAACCAGCCAGCAACCTCGCACGATCCCGTCCAGCGGCGCCTTGATATTGCTCGCCTGAATCATTCCTTGCAATTGCGAAAATTTCGCTCCATGCCCAAGTCCCGTCAAAAATAAAACCACGCTCCCAATCCACGTCAACCAGCGCCCCGTTCGCATCCGTCATCCTTTCCCCATAAATCCGTATCCTGAACCCCGCAGCACGCCGGATTGTATATCGACATCGGCTGTATTCCTAATGAGCAGCAGACAACTCTTCCTTGGTTCTTTCTTGCCTCTTCACTCCATTCTTTCCGTCCTCGTAACTTCGCGCGGTTGATCCAGCAAAGCATCCACCCGCTCGAGAAACCGCACTGTATGCGCCAACTCCGCATGCCTCTGAAACGCCGACGCATCCGCCCATCGCGAATGAATGTAGAACAGCCTGCCGTCCCGCACCGACCGGTACGTCTGAAAACTCAAGCACCCCGCCTCCTCCCGCGAAGGCCCAGCCACCTCGCGCAGCGCCTCCTCCACGCCCCGTTCTTCCCCCTCCCGCGCATACAATCTCACAAACACATTTTGCTCCACACTTCCCTCCCTCCGAGCTCACGACTCCACCGTCTACTCTGAGACGCCTGCCGTCAACGAATCGTGGATTGCGATTTTTGGTTGCCCCGGGCAGCGTAATGGAGTAGAGTCCCACCAATTGTGGAGCCCCCCTATGAAAACTTATTGCTTGCCCTGGCGAAAACTAATTCTTGCGGTAGTGGTTTGTCTGACCTACCAGCTCTTCGCTGTTGCTGCGGACGAGCCCACCCTGACCAAGGAGCAGATTAAGCAGTTCCTTCTCAACGCGAAAGTGGTGGACAGTCGGCCGGCCAAGAAAGGCATCACCGGCACTTTGCGGCTCACGCTCTCTGACGGCACTGTCACCCACGACGCTTCCTTCCAACCCATCGATGAACACAAAGCCGTGATGCAGCTTTCCATGGGCCCCGAACTGAACTTTGTGGACTCCTACAAGAACAATATCGCTGCTTACGAGCTCGCGGAGCTCCTCGGCCTGGACGACATGGTGCCGGTGTATGTCGAGCGCAAATGGAAGGGTAATCCGGGCTCGCTCAGTTGGTGGTTGCCGGTGAAGATGGATGAGGGGGAACGTCTCAAGCAGAAAATACCGGCGCCGGATCCGGACGCCTGGAACAACCAGATGTACAAGATTCGGGTACTCGATCAATTGGTCTCCGATTCCGACCCCAACCTGACCAACGTGCTCATCGGTGAGAACTGGCAAGTTTGGCGGATTGATTTCACCCGTGCCTTTCGCCCCAATAAGGATCTGAAAAGCCCTAAAGACTTGGTACGCTGCGACCGGCAATTGTTGGAGAAACTCAAGGCTTTGGACGCGAACGCGGTAACAGATAAAACCAGCCACTATCTCAACAAGGATCAGATTAAGGCCGTAATGGCCCGGCGGGACAAGATTGTTGCGCAGTTCCAGAAGTTGATCGCTGAAAAAGGTGAAAACGAAGTGCTGTACTGAATTATCGGACGGACGAAGGAAACTGCAACGCCCGTCCGGGCGAGTAAGTCCTACGGGAATCACGGGCCAGCAGGTCGACCACTGCGAAGGATGCAGAGCGGGCGCCGGATCGGTAGCCGAAGTTTTAAGTCTTGCTCTTTTTGGTCCCTTGGGTCTAGTGTTCGTTCCACTAATCACGTCTTCCCGGTGATCCCGGGATAAGGAGAAAAACATGCTGAAAAAGCAACTCACTCTGCTGTTCGCGTTGGTGCTTTCCTTCTCGCTTGCGGCGGCGGTATTTGCTCAAAAGGCTCCCGCCAAGCCGAAGGCAGGGCGCTGGGAAGGTAGGATTGTAAACAGCAATAAAGCGGACTCTAGCCTGACTATCCGTAAGGCCGGCTCGAGTTTGGAGAAGACCGTTAAGTATGACAGTTCGACGAAATGGGTCAGCCAGTATCACGCCGACAAGAAGGTCAACGACATTACCGCAGAGGACGTTAAGGATGAGGACTACGTGATTTGCACAGGCACCTGGGAGAATGCCGGCGTACTCCATGCAACTCTAATCTCCAAACGACTCTCCCACTCCAACTAGACGAGTTCGCTCTCGTAAGCCAAGCGGAAAGGCCACGATCTCTTGCGAGTATCGTAGTCCTCTTAGGAACCAATTCGCGGAGCCTCAGGTCGAAGGCTCCGCGTTTGTTTCTCTTCCCTTGGATAGCAAGGACTACTGCGTCCAGTGCCGGCCGAAAATCTGGACTTGAAGCGACCGTGGACACTTCGTGGCCTCGATTGTCGTTTCCTCTAGGCGTGCCCTAAGCCTGTTGACTTGCCTGACGCTGCCAGCCTAAGATGCACCGCAATAGAGGCGCCCTGCAGAACTCAATGATTTCGCTAAAATCCTACTGCATGCCATTGGGAGACACGAAAATGATCTGCCGCCGGCCCTGTGTTGCCCCTCATCGCTTTTACATTTCCATCCTGCTGGTCCTGGTGTCGGCAGTGCTTGGGTGGGCGGGACCGGTGAATGCTCCAGCGGAGCCGCCTCAAACCGTCATCGCAATCGGCGATGTCCACGGTGATTTTGACGACTTCGTCGCCATTCTCCGGCGCGTCGGTCTTGTGGACATGCAGAACCACTGGACTGGCGGCAAGTCAACTTTCGTCCAGGACGGTGACCTCCTTGACCGCGGTCCCAAACCGCGCGAGGTCATGGACCTGATGATGTCGCTCGAGAAAGAATCTGCACAGGCTGGCGGCCGGGTCGTAAGCTTGCTCGGCAACCACGAGATGATGAATATCATGGGCGACCTGCGCTACGTCACTCTCGTGAACTTTGCCAGTTTTGCAGATGGCAATTCCGAGAAACGGCAGAAAGCCGCGTACGCCGAGTATCTGGGATGGAGAGGTAGTCACGCGTCGTTACTGGCTGAGCTTCCCCAGCCCATGGAGTTGACCGAAGCGGAGTGGATGGCGCGCCATCCGGCAGGTTTCCTCGAGCAACGCGAGGCGTTTGCTCCTAAAGGCGAATATGGCGCGTGGCTGCGAGGACACGCCGCCCTTGCCGAAATCGGTGGAGTTATCTTCTTGCACGGCGGCATCCATCCTGATCTGGCCAAGACAAAACTGGATGCGATGAATAACCGCATCCACGATGAAATCAAGTCATTTGATGCCTTGAAACTTTACCTGCTAAATGAAAAGTTGATTCTGCCATTCTTTAACTTGCAGGAAATCCTAAATGTGCTTCAGGCGGAAGTCATCGCTGAGCAAAAGTCCCATGTTCCCGCCAACAGCGAACGCCAGGCCCAGATCCAGGAGTTCTTGAGGTTTCAAAATTGGCTGAGCGTGAAGGTCGATGGGCCGCTATGGTTTCGCGGTTACGACCAATGGAGTGACGAAGTTGGTGCTCCTCAAGTAAGCAAGCTCTTGGAAGCTTACAAAGCGACACACATTGTGGTTGGGCACACCGTGCAAAAGGGTGGCCGCATCCGTCCCCGCTTTAGCAATCAGGTGTTTCTGATCGACACAGGAATGCTCAGCAGTTACTACCCGGGCGGCAGGCCTTCCGCTTTGGCAATCTGCGGCAATACCAAAATCGTCGCGGTCTATTTGGACCAGCAAGTCGCGCTTGTGGATGCTGCCGGGGCTTCCTCTCAAAACGCTGGGCGCGGGGTGCAATCGGCTGCGGGGATTGGCACAACGGATTCGGCGAAGGTACCCGCATTCTCCCCCGATCAGGTATGTTCCGCCACTGTGGCCCCAACGCCATGACCCCTAAAGGAAAAGAAGGAAGGCCACGCGAATGAAGCGGTGGATCGAGCGTGCACTGAACGTCGGCCCAGGCGATTTAGGGCGTGGCACCCTCCTGTGCTCTTGTCTCTTCCTGGTGATCAGCAGCTATAAGATCGGCGGCGTGGCAGGCGCTGCGCTATTCCTGTCACGCTTCCAGGCCAGTCAGCTTGCCTACGCTCAGATTGCCAGTTCCGTGCTCGTCGCTGTCATCATCGCGGGTTACGTCGTCATCGCCCGGCGTTTTCTCTTCCGCGATCTGCTCGTCGGCAGCATGCTGCTCTTCTCCTCCATTTGCGCCGTTTTTTGGGTGCTTGTCCATTACTATGCCAGCTTGATCTGGCTTTTTCCTTCCTTCTACGTTTGGGTAAAAATCTTCGGCGTCTTGGCAGCCACGCAGATCTGGACGCTGGCAAATTACGTCCTGACCACCCGCGAGGCCAAACGAGTTTTCGGAATGGTCGGCGGCGGAGGCATTGCGGGAGGTATTTTTGCGGGTTTTCTTGCCAAGACCATGGCCAAGCGGTTTGGGACAGAGAGTCTGTTACTCGTCATGACGCTCTTCGTCTTTATCTGCGCCGGGCTGATCGTCCTGGTCTGGCGCAGCGGGCGAGCGCTGGTGGGCGACGCACCTCGG
>Ga0247694_1000360_pt1 | contig 10736 bp, 8 predicted proteins | sample CNK35_metaG_FD_182736 | JGI IMG/M metagenome (GOLD analysis project Ga0247694, IMG submission 182736) | Soil microbial communities from Purdue University Martell Research Forest, Indiana, United States - CNK35 | ecosystem: Environmental > Terrestrial > Soil > Temperate forest > Bulk soil | place...
AACCGGGCCCCCTATTCACGCTGAAAAAATCAACAGCGACCCGTGGCCCCTATCCCGCGCAATAAAAACAAGCTCCCATGACCCTCTCCTGAGCATCAATCCACATCTGGTGAGAAATCCGCGCTAGAAGGAAACGCGCAGACCGAGCTGTATCCAGCGGCTCCCCTGTGTGCGATCGGCGGGAATCAATTCCTGGCTGATCACACCGAAGGTTGCCGGATTTTGAAGGTTCAGCGATGGCTGGAAGAAATTGACATGGTTAAACAGGTTAAAGAAATCGGCAGAGAACTCCACCTTGAACCGCTCGTGGAAGGAAGTAGATTTTCCAAGGCGCGAGTCAAAGTTCCACAAGCCGAGTCCGCGAAGCGGGTTGCCTGTTCCGTCCCGCCCGTCGGTGGCGATATTGACGGCCCGGAAAGCGGCTGCCGCGGCGTCCGGGTTCCCAAACAGGTTGAGGCCGGTGCCTTGGGGAGCGCCCGAGCAGGAGGGTCCGTCTCCATTGGAGCCGAAGCCGTTGGTACCGCTGCAAACACTGCCATGGAGGCCAGCGCCGAGCTGACTGGTGCCGGTTAGCGGAATGGCGTTTGTGACATTCCCAAAGAAACCTCCCCCCAGGTCGCCGTCCGAAACGGTAAGTGGAGGACCGCTAGCGGCGCGGAACACGCCGGAAACGTACCACCCGCCGATGATCTTGTTGATGAAGCTGTTTTGGAAGCCGAATTTATGACCCTCTCCAGCCGGCAAGTCATAGTTGAAAATAGCGTTGAAGATATGGGTGTGGTCGAAGAGCGACGGCCCATACTGGAAGTTCGGGTTGAAGCTGCTAGCGTAGGTCCCCGCGTTGTTCTGCACCGTCCCGACTTGGTCCAGCGACTTGGAGAACGTGTAGTTCATATCAAATTGCAATCCATGGGACGGCCGCTTGCGGAGTGAAATAGTAGCCGCGTGGTAGTTGGACAGATCATTGTGCGTGCGCATGAACAGCGCAAAGTTGATCTGATGATTGTTGAATGTAGGCATGCCAAGAGCCGCCCGGTCGGCATCGATTTGACCAAACACGTTTCCGACGGACTGGCCGATAAATGCAGAGGCGGCTTCGTTGGCCAAGCAGGTCGTTGGGCTGGTACAACCGGGACCGGTAAGGCCTGCCAACTGATTGTTGAACCAGGGCTGATCGGTGACCGCCTTGCCGGTCGCGAGTTCGTGCGCGACGTTGTCGAAGGCCTGAGCAAACGTTTGCCCTGACGCTTTGTCCAAGAAGTTGTAGGGAGACGAGTCGAAGTCAACGCTATTCGGCAAGTCCCGCGCTATTCGTCCTATATAGCCGATTTCCATCAGCATGTTGCCGGGCAATTCTCTCTGAAGGTTGAAGTCGATGCTGTAACTGCGGCCGACTTTGAAATTGGGGTCCACGGCGAAGGACAGATTCTCTCCGCCGAGAGCCGGAACGATCGGGGACGAGACTGCCGGTACCGGCGGAACGGGAAGGTCGCCATCCACGCCGACACGGAATCCAGACGCACCGATATTGGACGCACCCAGAGCCGCGTTACACCCCGGACCGGTTGCCCCAGTATTCAGGTTGCAAGGTGGCGTGGGCAGTACCAAGGTTTGCGCAAAACCAACCCCGAGTTGCGGGATTTCCACACTCTGGACGTTGTTGATGCGGTCGTAGTAAATGCCGAACCCGGCACGAATCACCGTCTTCCCGGCACCAAACAGTTTTCCACGCTTTCCATCGGTATAGGAAGGGCTCCAGGCCACGGAAAGGCGGGGCGCGATGTCACCGTAGTCAGTGTTCCAGATGCCGCTTCGGCCAGAGTCCTTGATCGGAAGATAGCCAATGGTTGGGTTAAAGATTTGCCCAGCAGCGGCAGCTTGTTCTTTCTGCTGGATGTAGCCGGCCGCTGTGAGGATTTGACCATTACCGTTGTTGATTTCAAAGGTTTGCTGGCGGTGTGCTTCCGTCGGAGGTGTTTGCCAGCCGTAACCCAGACCATACGTGATAGTCAAGCCAGGCCGGATGCGCCAAGTATCCTGCGCATAAAAGTCGTACGCTTGCTGGTTGGTGTTGGCAATGAGTGGCGTGCCAAACGGCTGAGGCGCGAGGCTTCCGTCGCGCACCGCCAGGACGTTGACGTTGTCGACGATGCCGAGCGTTGCAGCATACAAACGGTCCCAGCGAAGAACATCAGTCGGTTGCAGGCAAAAGGTTGTGAGAGTGGTGCTGCAGGACGGCGGCCGGTTAATTGCTGGAATGGTCTGGCTCGTGCCGAACACGTCGGCATCTTCTGTTGCGACTAGAGAGGCCAGCGAGCCGACCACTTTATCGTTGCGCTGCGCTATGAGCGGCAACCACCGAACGTCACCCCCGGCGGTTATGGTGTGGCTTCCTTTGATGTGGGTGAAATTATCCACCAGTTGCTTGTTCCGCTGGAAATTGCCCTGCGTGCGGGCACGCTGAGTATCAACGTCAATGGGTACGTCAATGAGTCCCGTAGCGGCCAAGCCCGGAGCGAGGGCGACGAACCCAGCTGAGGTATTCGTTCCCGCAAGCGCCAGGGTGGCCGCGGAAGCGCTGGGGGACACGCCAGGGAGGAAAACGCGGCTGCGTATCCATCCGAAGCGAATGTTGTTGCTGGTGAATGAATTGAAGGCATAGTCGAGCGCGCCAATAGCGCCGTCGCCGCGTACGTCGTTTCCGCTGGTGACTGCGGTTTTCCCTCCGAGCGTGTCAATCTGCGGATTGTTATTGCTGAGCGCCAGGGCTCGCGAGTAGATGTAGCGGCCGAAGAAATGCATCTTATCCGTAAAATTATGATCCAGCCGGAAGGTCACGTAATCGTCTTTGATTGGTGCCGCGGCATTGGCAACAAAACCCGTCGTGTTATTTCCGTCGACCCCGGGAAGACTGGAGTTGTTACCGGCGGGGTTCAGCTTATATAACGTCTGGATCGTCGGGCTGATGCCGACGCCCCGTGGATCGCAGAGGAGATTTCCGTTCGGACCACAAGCGGTCGAAGTAGCTAGGTTGTATTGCCTCACCACTCCACTGGCATCCTTGAACGACAGGATTCCATTCCGCAAGTTGTCCGTGGGAACGATGTGGCTTACCTGTTCCTGGGAGGGAAATCTCCTGACTTCATAATTGCTGAAGAAAAATGTCTTGTCCTTGATGATCGGTCCGCCGACGCTCACGCCTTCGCGGTTGTCCTTGAACGCGCTTTTTCTCGTGAAAGCATTCCCATTTCCGTCAGGAGTATGGTTCAAATCCCAGGAATTCGCATTGTAGCCATCGCTCTGATGGAACAGTAGCCGTCTCCATGTATCGTATTCCCGCCGCTTTTGCTCACTAGCGTAATGTTGCCGCCGGAGGATCGGCTGAAATCGATGTTGGAATTCGAAACGCCCACTCGGAACTCTTCCAGGCTTTCTACTCCCGTAGGTATAAAGTTCTGGGCCGTTGCGCCCCCACCCACGGTGTTGTCCGTTATGTCGATTCCATCCAACGTGATCGAGTTTTGGTCGCTGCGTGCGCCTGCCACCGTGCCGCCGTTATTTCCAAAGCCACCGTTGGCCGGCGTGTCATACGGGGTGGTTCCCGGCTGGAGTGTTAGCAGTTCAGAGGCGTCACGCGTCAGCGTTGGCAACCGCGAAAGAGTGGTTCCGCCAATCACATCGCCGACCTGCGCATCCGTGGTCTGCAGCTCTACCCTGGCCTCCGTCAAAACCGTGACGGACTCGGTCACCTGCCCGAGATCGAGCCTAACGTCCACGGTGTAGCTTTTCGTTACGTCTACGTTCAAGGAAGTGACGGTAGACGATCGGAAACCCTCCTTCTTAACCGTGACTTCGTACTCTCCGGGAGCGACGTTGACGAACGTATATTGTCCGGCTCCGTTCGTGGTCTGAGTTGCCTGGTTATTTGTAGCTCGATTTCGCAGAACCACTGCAGCGTCGGCAACTGCGGCACCGCTCGGATCTGAAACCGTTCCGATAACGGTTCCTGTGGTCGCTGTTTGCGCCCAACTAACGGCCGGAAGAGTGCATACGACCGCAAACAAGAACATGCAAATGGCGAAGCAAAGACTAACCTTTCTCACGAAGACACCTCTTTCCCCAATCAAATAGGGCATCGGGTAAGGAAGGAAGCAGAATGGGCCACAAGTGTACTTACTGCAGTCTCATTACCAGGACGCGCTGCATTATTACTGATTGTGAGAAACCCGCATTTGCCCACGCCAACCCCGTACCACCCCAACCACCCCGGAACCCACACCCCGCTAAGAAGGGGTGTCGTTCATAAACTCGTCAGACGCCGGCTTTCAAGAAATGGTTTCTCTGAAATCCGCGAAGTTTTCTGAAATAAATCTAAAGATTTTCTTACTTTCCGAAAAAAGTATTTGCAGGAGATCGCCGCTGAGAAATTGTAGAAAAAAGGGTGACGCCTACATTTTTTTGGATAAATAAATTTCGACAAGTTCACGATGTTACGTCATCAAGGCGTGGACTCGGGCGATGCGGAAAATTTGAAGGCCCCCGTCGTGCGCGGCGCGGCGTAAACGACGGGCAGCTTGTACTTGAGAGTTCTTCTTGATCTTCAGGATTGTAATCCTGCGAGCGTAATTTCTTCCTTTGTTTCCGGGGGGCCGTAGAGATTCTACTGTTAACTATATTTCGTTCCACTCGATGCGGATGATGGTTTCCGGAACGCCGAAATCAAGCTAGAATTGTAAGTGATGCTCACGCAAATAAATGGAACTGATGCGGCTGCTACCGGCCGTCCTCGACGCAAGACATACGCCGTGCGCGTTGGACACGTGCTGGTCGGTGGCGGCGCGCCAATTGTCGTGCAATCCATGACGAACACGGATACTGCCGACGTGGCGACCACGTTCAAGCAAACCGTGGAGCTTGCGGAAGCCGGTTCCGAGCTTGTGCGCTGGACTGTGAATGTGCCGGAAGCTGCGGCCGCCGTGCCGGAGATCAAGAAGCGGTTGCTGGACGCTGGCTGCAGCGCGCCGATCATCGGCGACTTTCATTACAACGGACATGTTCTGCTCACGAAATTTCCGGACTGTGCGAAGGCGCTGGACAAGTACCGCATCAATCCCGGCAATGTCGGCGCGGGCCAGCGGCGCGACGAGCAGTTTTCCACGATTTGCAGAATTGCCCGAGATAACGGAAAGCCGGTGAGGATCGGCGTAAACGGCGGCTCATTGAATCAAGAGCTCGTCATGCACAAGATGCAGGAGAACACGGACAAGAATCTGGGGAAAGAATCCGAGGAGATCATAAATGATTGCATGGTGCTTTCGGCGCTGCAGTCCACGGAGTTGGCCCTGGAGTGCGGGCTGCGGCACGACCAAATCATTATTTCGTGCAAGACTTCGCGGCCGCGCGATCTGATTACCGTCTACCGCGATTTGTCCAGTAAGACGGAGCAGCCTCTTCATCTAGGCTTGACCGAAGCGGGAATGGGGATGAAGGGCCAGATCTGGTCGGCGGCGTCCCTGGGCGTTTTGCTCTATGAAGGAATTGGCGACACCATTCGAATTTCTCTCACGCCGAAGCCCGGCGGCGATCGTCGCGAAGAAGTGTATGCGGCCTGCGAACTGCTGCAAGCGCTCGGGCTACGCTCCTTTTCGCCGAGCGTGACAGCCTGCCCGGGATGCGGGCGAACAACCAGCACGACTTTTCAGGAATTGGCGGAACGCATCCAGAACTACATTCGAGACAGCATGCCCATCTGGAAGACGCAGTACGAGGGCGTGGAAACGATGACCCTGGCGGTGATGGGCTGCATCGTGAACGGGCCGGGCGAATCTAAGGCTGCAAATATTGGCATCAGCTTGCCTGGAACCGGCGAAGCGCCGCGCTGCCCGATTTATATTGATGGAAAGAAAGATGTGACCCTCGAAGGAACGTATGACGAGCTGGCGGCCGCCTTCCAGGCGCTCGTCGACAATTACATCGCGAAAAAATATCCCCGCAAGACAGCGGAAGCCGTGGCTCCCGCGGGGCGCTGAAAGGCTCCATGAAAATCAGCCGGGAAGATGTGCAACGCGTTGCGGAACTTGCCTATCTGGACTTGAGCGAGACCGAACTGCAGATGTACCGCTCGCAGCTCGACGAAATACTGGAATACATCGGTAAGTTGAACCAACTGGATACCTCAGGCGTCGAGCCAATGGCGCAGGTTTTGGCCGACGACCAGACCGCGGACGCGACTCTCCGAGAGGACCTCGTGGTTCCGTGTATCGTAGCCGGAGATATTCTGAGGCAAGCCCCGGATCCGGAGCCACCGTACTTCCGGGTTCCGAAAGTGATTGAGCGATGAGTGCTGGGACAGACCTCCCTGTCTGTATGTATTGGCTTCAGGCTGAGGAAACACAAAGTAGTGGACTGGCAAGAATCCTTATCCCCTGGGACTTGATGTGACAGCGAAATGGACGATTGACGGAGTCAAGGAAGCCCTGGCGGCCAAGAAGGTTTCGGCGCGAGAGTTGGCTGCCGATTTCTATGCCCGGATTCGCGAGCGCAACGCAGAGCTGAATGCCTACCTGACGCTCTCCGAGGATCGCGCCTATGCGCAGGCGCGGCGCATCGACGCTCTTGTCGCCTCCGGGAAACCGCTTCCTGCTCTGGCCGGCGTACCTGTGGCTATCAAGGACGTGATCAGCACCCGTGGGGTGCGGACTACGTGCGGTTCGAAGATCCTTGAACATTACGTCCCTCCCTACGACGCAACCGCTGTGGAGCGGTTGGAAGCTGCTGGCGCAGTCATCCTCGGCAAGACCAATTGCGACGAGTTTGCCATGGGCAGCTCTAACGAAAATTCAGCGTATGGACCGGTGCGAAACCCGGAAGCGCTCGACCGCGTTCCGGGAGGTTCCAGCGGAGGCTCGGCAGCCGCAGTCGCCGCGGGGCTGGCTGTCGCAGCGCTTGGAACGGATACGGGCGGTTCAATCAGGCAGCCAGGCTCGTTCTGCGGAGTTCCCGCGATGATGGGGAGCTACGGACGTGTGTCGCGCTACGGGCTAATCGCATTTGCATCTTCCCTGGACCGTATCGGCCCTTTTGCAACCAATATCCGGGATGTAGCTGCCATCTTGAAAGTCATTGCAGGGCGTGACGCGAACGATTCTACCTCGACGACCGCACCCGTTCCGGATTATCGGGCGGTGATGGAAAATCCCGTCAAAGGGATGCGTATCGGCGTCCCAAAGGAATACTTCGGCCAGGGGATGGACGACGAGGTTCGAAAAAAGATTGTGGCCGGAATTGAGGTATTCAAAAAGCTCGGGTGCCAGCTCCACGAGATTCACATGGCTCATACGGACTATGCGATAGCGACCTATTACATTATCGCAACGGCCGAAGCCAGCTCCAACCTGGCTCGATATGACGGAGTCAGATATGGCCTGCGGGTGGAAGACGATTCGCTGCTCGCGATGTACCGTAAGACCCGTGGCGCGGGATTTGGCGCCGAGGTTAAGCGGCGCATCGTGCTAGGAACTTATGTTTTGTCGGCCGGCTATTATGATGCGTACTACCTCAAGGGACAGAAAGTACGCGCCCTGATTGCACAGGATTTTCGAGATGCATTTACGAAGGTGGATGCGATTGTTACGCCCACCTCCCCGGTCCCCGCTTTCAAATTGGGAGAGCGTACGAACGACCCACTCCAGATGTATCTGGCTGATATATATACGGTTACAGGATCGCTCGCAGGCGTACCCGGCATCTCTGTTCCCTGCGGAAAAATCTGCGGAAAGTTGCCGGTGGGGTTGCAGATTTTCGGCCCTGCCTTCGGCGAGGCCAGCGTTCTGCAGTTGGCTCACGCTTTCGAACAAGCTGGCGGCGCCGTAGTTTAATAGGCCTGCATGTGTATATTTAACTTCCCGGGTAAATATGCTCGTCCGTCCTGCCCCTAGCTGGCGGACATGGAGGTCGCAGTGCCCCCGAAACTCGATTCCCTCATTGCCAGCATGGCCAAAACACAGGCAGGGCTCTTGAGAGCCGCTGATGTTGTCCCGATTCAAGAGTGGAGGACGAGGCCCGGCGAGGGGAGATGGTCCGCGGCGGAATTGGTCGCTCATTTGATGATGGTGGAACGCGCAGTCATCGGGAAAGCGGACCGAGTGGCACAGAACCCACCTAGGCACGTTTCCTTATTAAAACGGATTCACATGCCGATGGCACTCGTGGAATCTCGCTTGATTCGCCGCAAATCGCCGGTACCTATAGACACCAACTTGCTTGGAGATAAGGAAGTAATGCTCGCAGAGCTGCGGGAGGTGAGGGGCCGCTCCCTGGCTTTCTTGGAAGAAACGAAAGGCCGCGACCTCAGTGAATACCGCTGGGCGCATCCTGCGCTCGGGACTTTGAATACCTATCAATGGATCCAGTTCCTGACAGCTCACGAAGTTCGCCACACAAAACAGATGCGAGAAATTGGAGCGAGTCTACCGAAAGCCATAGAGAGTTTGCAAAAGTAAGACATTTTTGCCCTCATATTTCCCCTTTATTTCCCTTCGTACCACGGCCTTCTGATTTCGAGGAAAAAGAGTAACGTCTTTTTACACAGGAGCTTGGAACAAAAGTACTAGCCTTTTCGTTATAGCTTGTGAGAACGGAACTACTATTGCTCTACAAAAGGTGCATCGAGTACGCTGCAAATAGCATCAAAGAAATTGAAAGCGGTTGTTGGCAGGACAGTGTGCAAAAGAGTACAAGGAACAAGGCCATGGTTACCGTCAAATCGAGCCAAAAGATTTTTACCGACACGGAAATTGCTAGCTTGACCGGCATTTGCGTCGATCACATCCGCAATTTCGCGAAAAGCCGCCATCTGGGCTTCATCGCGCGGGCCGCGGAAGCGGCGGGCAAGCAGGCGGACCAATGGCTGTTCACGCTATCCGATTTGATGGTGCTGGTGACGCTGTTTCCGCGCTGTACGCACTAAGCACGCAAACTCGCTTACAGTCAAAAATGGCTCTTTCCGGTACACCGGAAGGAGCCTTTCGCTTTCTTGGGACAGTTGCGAGGCAGTAGGTACCGGGGTATCCTCGCCAGAGGGCAAACCGCCCCAGCAGGTCGGCATCTGATAGCCTAGAAACGGCCATGAATCTGACTTCTACCACCATATTGATCCTTCAGGCGTGCTTGTTGTGCCGGGGAGGAGATACCTGGCAGAGTGCTCCCGCAGACCAATCCCCGACGCGGCAAGAAGCGCAGAATGCCCCGAAACCCGCAGCCAAACAGCCGGATATCGGGGAAGAACTTACAGGGCTGCCTCGCGGCAAGAGACTGGTCCTCAAGGACGGAAGCTTCCAGCTTGTCCGCAACTACGAGAAGAGCGGCGAGCGAGTGCGCTACTTCAGCGTGGAAAGAGACGCGTGGGAAGAGATTCCTTCGTCGATGGTGGATTGGGACGCCACGAGAAAAGCGGAGGCAGCCGACGAGAAAACGACCTCGGCGCTGCTGGAAAAAGCGCGGATTCAAGAGGCCGCGTCGAAGGCGGAAGCGCCCGTGGACGTGGATGCTAGCTTGATGGTCGGCCCTGGTGTGTTCTTGCCTGACGGAGAGGGGATGTTTGCGATTGAGGGCAAGTCCGTGAAACGGCTTGAGCAGGCCGGCTCGCAAGCGAAAACTGACAAGAGAACAGTCCTCAAACAGATCCTTTCGCCTATTCCCATCGTCCCGAGCAAACGCAATATTGAAATTCCGGGAGCACGGGCCGCCGTGCGGCTCACGAATGCGGTGCCGGAGTTCTATCTGCGCGAGCCGGCACCGGACCCGGACCAAGATTCGGCAGTGCTCAGAAGCAGCCGCCAGGGCGTGGATGGACCGGATGTCGCCCTTGTGCGAGCAAAGGTCAAGGGAAACAAGAGGATGCTGGAGTCCATCCGGAGCCTCTTTGGGCAGGAGCTGTCGCAGGACCGAGTGGAAATTGCGATCCAGCGCTGGGAAGTGGCGCCGGACATATACCGATTTACGCTGAGCGCTCCGCTGCCTCCCGGTGAGTATGCGCTCGCAGAAATCTTGCAGGATGGATTGAACTTGTACGTATGGGACTTTGGCGTGGATGCTGCTCCCACATCCAAGGCCGCTCCGCACTGAATCGGAATCATAGAGTTGCTGGTTAACAATAAGACCCCCTCCCCCTCCCCCCCTTTTTCATAAGTGTTCATTCTAAAGGGTTTTAAGTGCTGTGTTTTGGAAGTGCGGATTCTAAAGAGGTTACGGGCGGGTTTTGCGTAAGTGCGGATTCTAAAAGAGTTAGTGATTGGTGACGCGTGAGTGGTGACTGGCGGAAGAAGGGAAGCTAAGCCACGAGTGGAGCTGTGCTGGGCGGAACGGGGCAGGTGGCGCGCGCAGGTAGCAGGCGCAGGCAGGTATTGGGCAGAGGCGGATGGAAGTTGGGGGTGCGGGCAGGACTGGCGTAGGCGGAACATAGGGAATGGTAGCATCGGAGTTCAGAAAAGGTAAAGTGTTTTGCAGGGAATGGTCGAAATTCGGGGTTGAACGGCAATTTTGGGAGGTTGAACGGCGAGGCTGTTGGGAGGAATTATCGCCGACTATTGGAAAACGTCCCGTATGTCCCCGGTTTCCCCCCCGGTTTCTCCTACGATTTTAACGTGTACAGCGCCAAGAAGATTCGAGAGAAACTGGAGTACATGCACGCCAATCCGGTGAAACGGGGACTGGTGAAAAATCCGAGTGACTGGCTT
>Ga0247694_1000363_pt1 | contig 10672 bp, 9 predicted proteins | sample CNK35_metaG_FD_182736 | JGI IMG/M metagenome (GOLD analysis project Ga0247694, IMG submission 182736) | Soil microbial communities from Purdue University Martell Research Forest, Indiana, United States - CNK35 | ecosystem: Environmental > Terrestrial > Soil > Temperate forest > Bulk soil | place...
CGGCGGTGGACATGACGCACTTTATGATTATGCATTTGCAGAATGGCAAGTACGGCGATGTGCAAATCCTGAAGCCCGAGACTGCGATCGAGATGCACGCGCGGCAGCAGGGTTGGCCGGCGGCTATGAATGCGATGTGTCTCGGTTTTTACGAAGAGTCACAAAGCGGCCACCGGATTATCGGGCATGGCGGAGACACGCTTTACTTCCACAGTGACTTGCACTTGATTCTGGACTCCAACGTCGGCTTCTTCGTGTCCTACAACAGCGGCGGGCGCGGGGAAATAAACGCCCGAGGCGTGCTGTTCGATAAATTCATGCAGCGCTATTTTCCCGCGGCTCCGTTGAACGAACCGGTGCTCGCGACGGCCGCCCAGGATGCCCGCAGCGTCGCCGGCGTGTACGAACTTAGCCGGCGGTTTGAAACGAATGTGCTGGCGGTGACAACGTTCATCAACGAGACGAAGGTTACCGTGAATCCCAAGGACAACACCATTTCCATGGCCCTTTTTAAGGGACTAAACGACCAGCCGCTGCACTTTCGCGAAATTGCGCCAATGGTTTTTCGCGACGTGGATGGGCATTCGAAATTCGCGTTCGTAAAAGATCCCACTGGGCGGCGCGTGGCGTATATCGACTACCCATTCATGGTCTTGCAGCAAGTGGACAAGACATTCGATAAGCAGACGCTGAATTACGTGATCATCGGCTTCAGCCTGAGCGTGATTGTGCTGACGCTTTTGTTCTGGCCGGTCGGCGCGATGATTCGAAAACATTATGGAAAGCCGGTCACGTTGGATCACGGGACCAAACGGTTGCGCATGCTGGTGCGGCTGGTTTGCTTTGGTGTCGTTATCTATGCTGTTGGCCTGCTGATCTTCGTAAGCAGGCTCAACAATCCCTCAGGACTTTCCGAGCGAAGCGACCCGTGGCTGCACCTTTTGCAGGTTATTGGCCTGTTGGCCGGATTGGGCTCGCTCGTGGCCATCTACAACAGCCTTAAGGCCTGGGGCGATGGCCAGCAATGGTTCTGGAACAAAATCTGGAACACGTTTCTTGCTATCGGCTGCGTAGGATTCTTCTGGTTTATCTATCACTGGCACTTGCTGAATTTTCATTTGAACTACTAAGTGCGCATGGAACACGCAAAGTATTCAGGGAGAATTGAGCAGTTCGGGAGCTTGTGCTGAGTATTTGTTGGTTCATTGGCCAAACGCTGGAAGAGTGACGAGAAGAGCTTTGGCGCCGTTCCAAAGAATCTGCACACCGATGCAGACAAGTAGAAACGACGAGAGGCGCATGATAACGGTCATCGCCGTCGGTCCCAGCGCGCGCGCCAGCCGATCGGAAAACCCGTAGCAGAGGAAGATGCTCGCAGCTATGATCGCGGAACCGATCAGTACAGCGAGAATTCCGAGAACGTTCCATCCGTGGTGGCGCGGCAGGTTTGCGCCAAGAGTGATGGCGACGGAGATGGAACCGGGGCCGACAGTTAGAGGCAAGGTCAGCGGATAGAAGGCGCTCTTGAACTCGTCCTGCGGCGAAACATCTCTTCGAACCTCGTCTTTGCGGCTGCTTCGCTCCTCTTCCGTGCGATGCAACATGGCCCAGCCCGTGGAAATCACGATGAGGCCTCCACCAACCTGAACGACCGGGAGCGAAATGCCAAAAAAAGTAAGAATGTGAGTTCCCACCAGGAAAGAACAGACGAGAAGGAAAAAACAATTTATGGCGACACGCCGCGAGAGTGCACGGCGAGCTGAGCCTGAGTAGTCCGCGGTCAAAGTGAGAAAGATGGGGCTGCCGCCCAAAGGGTTGACGATGGGAAAAAGTGCGCTGAGTATCAGAAGTGTGCTTTTTGCGCCTTCTAGCAAACGAATCCTCCGGGACTTGGAGTATAACTGAGCCGGGTTTTGGCGTCACAGAGGGCCGTCCAGGATTGAGGCAGACGTGCCTAAAGCGTCGCCCAGAGCCTTGCGCGAACACGGTTCACGGGCCTCGACGACAACTTGGCGAGGGAATATTGTTCACGGGCCTTGCTCACCAAGGAGGACGTGAGCTAGAGTCGCGGTTCCGGTTTGGGGCAAACATTGTCGGCGAGGAAAAGCAAAACACGGCACACAGAGTGGACTCCGGGCGAAAAGGTGCGGATTCTGATTCCCCGGAGCCGCATTCAACGGCGGATTCTCGAGATGGCGAAACAAATTCGGCGGGACTTTCCGGATGAGCCGCTGCATCTGGTTGGCGTGCTGAAGGGCGCCGTGTTTTTCCTGTCTGACCTGGCACGGGGAATTCCGGGCGAGGTTTCGTTTGATTTCATTGCCGTTTCGAGCTATGGGAATAATTCCCGGTCCTCCGGGCAGGTGAGGCTGACGAAAGACCTCGATGCGAGCATCGAAGGAAAGACGGTTATTGTAGTCGAAGATATTCTGGACACTGGAATGACGCTGCAATACTTGTTGCGCGTGTTTGAACAGCGGAAGCCGAAGCGGCTGCGCGTGGCCGTCTTGCTGGACAAACCGGAACGGCGGATCGCCGCGGTGCACGCGGATTACGTGGGGTTCACCATCCCCAACGAATTCGTGGTGGGCTTTGGGCTGGACTATGCGGAGCGATACCGTAACCTGCCGGGAGTCGGAGTGCTCACGCTAAAGTCGCAAGACAAACCGGAAAACCTTGTCAAATAATTGCGCACCCAGCGGGACCCCGCAATTCCTTGAAGCGGTCTCCATGAAACGAAAAGTACGGATTAAATGCCTGCCCAGTAAGACGACGGACAGCCGCTCCACGACTGCCTGCTATAATGAAAAGAGTTCATGAATCCCGGCAACCAGCAGACAGAAGTTTCGGCTACCGACGCAGCGGCGACAACGGCGATTCCCGCTGAGGTTTTGAAAACGCTTGCCGAGATCGGCGAGGAGGTCAATTCTTCGCTCGATTTGGACGAGGTGCTGGCGCGCACCGCGGCCCTCATTAAGCGTCACATCGACTACGAAATCTTTGGCGTGCTGATGGTCGAAGGAGACGGTGCGTACCTCAAGCACAGATTCTCCATCGGATATCCCCGCGAGCTTGTGGATAGTTTGCGCATTCCGATTGGGCAGGGAATTACCGGAACGGCGGCGGCCACCGGGCACTCGGTGCGCGTGAGCGATACTTCGAAGCACGAGCGATACATCAACGCCATTGAAAGTGTGCGCTCCGAACTTGCTGTTCCGCTGATGCTGCAGGGGAAATGCGTAGGCGTGCTCGATATTCAGAGCAGACATCTGGATTATTTTACGCCCGACCAGCAGAGCATCCTGACACTGCTGGCGAGCAGGCTTACCGTCGCCATCGAAAATGCACGCCTATTTCAACGCGTGCGAGCGCAGGCGGAGACATTACTTTTGCTCAATGAAGTTGGACGCGAGACGAGTTCGATCCTCGACGTCGAAGAACTATTGCGCCGCGCCGCCGAGCAAACCAAACGCGTCATCGATTACCAAATACTCAGCATCATGCTTTACGACGAGGATCAGAAAGTGTTCCGGCACCGCGTGGACGTAAAACACGGCCAGCGCGTGCAAGGAAAGATGCGCGTGGCGGCAAGCGAAGGGATTGTGGGCGCTGCGGCGGAGTTGAAGGAGCCGGTGCTCGTGCCGGATGTGACGATCGATCCGCGCTATTTGATGGTGAATCCGGAGACACGCTCGGAATTGGCCATTCCGATGATGCACAAAGGGAAAGTCATCGGAGTGTTGGATCTGGAGAGTCCGCAGCTGAACAATTTTACCGAGGACCACATCCAGACACTCTCGATTCTAGCGGCCAATCTTGCGGTGTCACTTGAAAACGCGAGGTTGTACGAGCAAGTGGCGCGCGCCGAGGCGCGTCTCGAGCGCGATCTGCAAGCAGCGAAGCGCATTCAAGGCGCGCTGCTGCGGCCCGTTCCGACGGAGGACTTCGGGCTAGACATGGCGGCCAGGTACCTTTCGGCCAGGGAAGTATGCGGAGATTTGTATGAGTTCCTTCGTTACGGGCCGCAGCAGCTTGGGATCGCGCTTGGCGACGTGAGCGGGAAGGGAACTGCCGCAGCGCTCTACGGCGCGGTTGCGATCGGCATCATGAGAAGTCTCGCGCCGCAGAAACTGCAGCCCGCGGAAATGTTGAAGCAGATGAACCAGATTGTCGGGGAGAGGCGCATAGAAGGGCGCTTCATGACGGCGTGTTTCGCGACATGGCAAAGAGGCAGGAGCAAGTTACGTGTGGCGAACGCGGGCCAGTCGCAGCCGCTGTTGTACAAGGACAAGCGCTGCGACAAGATTGCGCTGACGGGATTTCCCCTGGGGATTTTTGAAGAAGTGAGCTATGACGAATGGGGCGTATCGCTGGATCCCGGCGATATTGTGGTTTTCCACTCCGACGGAATCACGGAGACGAGCAACAGCGAGGGCCAATTCTTCGGAACTGAGAAACTGCGCGCGCTGATCGAGCAGCACCATGAACTCAGCGCGACGGAGATGGCCGACATGATACTGCGCGAAGTGGATTGGTTCGCGCAGAGCGCACCGCTGGCGGATGACCGGACACTTGTCATCTTAAAGGTGCGATGAGCGCGCCGGCGGCAATTTCGCACCGAAAGCTGAGGTATGTGGACCCGGCCGAGTTCACGCCGCAGTTTTCCTGGAAAAAATCCGCACGCGATGGAGAATTGGAACACGTGTTTTGCGAAAGCGTGGATCTGGTCGCGGCGGCGACGTCATTTGGAACGCCGACGTATGTGTATAGCCGCGCGGCTATCGGCGAGGCATACGGCGAGTTCGACCACGGTCTTGGCAAAATTCCCCACACGATTTGTTTTGCGGTGAAGTCCAACGGGAACCTTTCCATTTTGAACGACCTTAAGAAGCGGGGAAGCGGTTTCGATATAGTTTCCGGCGGCGAGCTGGAACATCTTGGACGCCTTGGAGTTCGCGGCGGCCGGATTGTGTTCTCTGGGGTTGGGAAAACGCGCCATGAAATACGCGATGCGCTGGAGTATAGGTCCGGGCGGCGGTCTGGCGGCAAAGCCAGAAAAGACGACGGGATTTTGCTGTTCAATGTGGAGTCGGAAGCGGAACTCGAAGTCCTGCGCGAGGAGGCCGAGCGGCACGTGAAGAGCGGCGGAACAATCCCCTCGGTGGCGATTCGCGTGAATCCGGACGTGGCGGCGGGAGGGCATCCTCATATTGCCACGGGAAGCCACACTCACAAGTTCGGGCTCGACTGGCCAGAGGCACGTGGGCTTTATCTGGCGCATAGGGATTCCAAATACTTTCGTTGGAAGGGGATCAGCGCGCACATCGGCTCGCAGATTATTTCGCTCGAGCCATTTCGGCACGCGTTTCGACGGATCGCCGGGTTTGTAAGCGAGCTGCGCAGCGCGGGAATCAAGCTGGAATACCTCGATATCGGCGGCGGGCTCGGCGTGCGGTATACGGCCGAGAAGATTCCGTCGCGGCGCGAATATGTGCGCATGGTCGCAGAACTGGTTCGGCCGATGGGATTGCATCTCCTGCTCGAGCCGGGAAGATCTATCATCGGGGCGTCGAGCGTGCTTCTGACGCGCGTGATTTACACGAAGCGGAACCGCGGTAAGATGTTCGTCGTGGTCGACGCAGGGATGAACGATTTGCTGCGTCCGGCGCTTTATGGGGCGGTACATCCGATCACGAAGATTTCGCGGGAACCAATGGCGCGGAGTTCGCCAGCGGAATGCGTCGATATAGTTGGGCCGGTCTGCGAAACGGGCGACTGCTTATTGCATGACTGGCCTCTCGGCGAAGTCGCAGCGGGCGATGTACTCGCCATTTGGGTGGCCGGAGCTTACGGGATGACGCAGGCTTCGAACTACAATGCGCGAACGCGGCCGAGCGAGGTGCTGGTCGATGGAACTCGGGCGAGGCTCATTCGGCGGCGCGAGACGCAGGATGATTTGCTGCGGACGGATGTCCTGGCGCCGCGGTAGAATAATCAGTGACTGGTGACCGGTGTTTGGCCAAGAGCCTCTTGGCCCTCCCCCCTGTTTTTTCTAAGTGTTGCCACTAAAGGATTTAGCTTGTTCGTAAGTGGTTTGGAATCAACAGTTGTGGGCGATTGTGTATGTGTTGATTCTAAATGGGTTGTAGCGCGGAGGCGCGGACGGGGGCTGACAGGGGGTGAGGTTGGCGATTCAGGCGAGTCAGAGGTTAGTGGGGGAGCAGATGTGGGGGTGGGAGAACCGGGCCGAAGCCCGGCACCTACATTGGCGTGGTTGGGTTGCGGTTGAGGGTTTGGGGGTTGGGGAGGGTCGAGGGACTGTGGAGGCTCGTCGGATGAGGAGGGGTTGCGGTATTCGGAGTTTTGGTTGACGGAGTTGCGGACGGTGCGTCTCCAGCCGTCCGTGCCAAAGGAGTTGATGTATTCGTGTTGTGCGAGATGGATAGTCTGAGCGAAGGTCTGGGCCAGATAAGCGACGGTGTGGGCAGTCCTGGGTTTGACGTCGCCACGAATGACGGCAGGGAGGAGGCGACCGAGGGCCGTGCCGAGATCGCAGGCGGTGAGATAATCTCCGGAGAGGAAATAGGAGATGTCGCGGCTAAGTTTATCGGCGGCTTTGGATTGGGCTTCTTTGCGGGCGTGATAGGGGCAGAGATGTGAACGGTTGCCTGAGCGGGGAGAGCGGCAGCGGCGGCCATCGGAAAAGGTGAAACGACACAAGGACGCACGGTCCTGTGAGCTGAGCGAGGACATAGTTTTCTCCTAAGAGTTGAATTTAGATTTGTAACGGAATGAGCCGGCAAGGATGCCGACGGTACAAAAAGGAAAAGCCTCGCAGGACGCGAGGCGCAATGCTAACCGAAAAGAGTATACAGGACTAGTAATGGATTTGTCAAGATGAAATTGGAAGAGTCAAAACCAGTAGTTTTCAAACCGAAGGGAGCGGCACCCCGCCGGTATCTGCACCCCACCCGCCACCCAGCTAAGGCTCGGCCACCCGGCAACAGTAGGTTAGAGATCAGTCTTGCTTTGGGTTGTAAGAGTTACCCGCACCCTTTGTTGCATGAGTCATGCGGTATTCGTCCAAATCCGTCTCCGCGATGCGAAAACTGTCCTTTGGAGGATGGTTTCCGAAAGCGGCCAGCTCACGATGAAGCCTGAGTGCACATATCTCAGCGGCGTCTTGAAAACGCACGCGGCGGGAGTCGAATGACTCGTTTCTGATTGTTAGAGTAAATTCGCTGGTTTCGTTCAAAGCCCGACGCACAATGAAGTTGTATTCACGCACGAGCCGTTTCGCTTTGAAGCCGACATACTGGACGTCTACGGTGTCAATCATCAAGACTCCTTTGCCTACAAATGCCTAAACTTTCTAACAGGCCGGTCAGGTGTATCGCTGTAGGTAGCCGGTGGGACGGAAGGTGTGACTTAGATATGAATTATACATCGTTACTGCGTTGAATACTGAACAATCGGAATTTATTGAGAAGGTTACTCAGTCTGTTGAGGGCGGGCGATGTGTTGCCGTGGTTGCGGACGGAGAGCGTTTTTCTTATGGGGCGAAGGGCTCCGTTAGCGTATTGTGCAAATTCTTTTTGCCACCCTCACCCCACCCGCTACTAAGCTAAGGCGGGGCCACTCGCCGTGCTAATCGGACAAAGGGTACTAAAATCTCAGGTAAGGCGAGCAATCAGGCAGAACCGATGGCACTACTGCCTTGTCGGTTTTTCGCCTGTGGATATAAGATGGCCCAGGAGAGTCAGGAGCGATCATGGCTCATCAAGCACCACTGAAATATATCTTCTACATTGCCGCCACTCCGGAGAAGGTGTGGGAAGGCTTTGTGTCGCGGGAGTCGAACCGCATCCTCTTCTCCGGCGCTGAATTTCAAGCGGAGTTTAAGCCTGGTGGCTTGCTCGCATGGGTAGGTGCGGGACCCGATGGCAAGCCCATGACGTACGTCGGAGGGAAAGTCCTGCGGTTTGAGCCGCCAAAAGTCTTTCAGTACACCTTCGCAATGGGCCAAAATGATAAGGCGTCACGCACAACTATCGAACTGGTGCCCGAGACCGAAGCCACCAAAGTAACAGTGACGCATGACGAGTGGGCCGAGGATGACCCCACTTACGCTGCCTGCGCCGATGGATGGCCACGGATTCTATCCCGCCTGAAGACGCTGCTTGAGACCGGGAAGACATTCAAGCCCCATTGATATGGAGGCGGGAATGGTCTGAAATTTTTCGCCCGGCAGTACGTCCCAAACGAGTGCCTGATTCACGCGCTGACCTGACAAGTACCGATCGGCACTTCCACCCGTCCGGTAATGCGAAATATCAGGACTGAGCCGTACGGCCGAATAGTTGTTCCATTTTGACAAGGATATACCGAAAGTGGCTAACCCAAAGGGAGACTGGGTCCGACTCTGCTCCCGAGTCGGCGCGGTTGTTCGCTCGAAGGAAACTTCGTCACGACAAGCGCGACGGCCCCGCCGGTCGAGACCGCACAGGCGACCATAAGCGCTATGGTTGTCTGGCAAACTGGACCCATTTGTTGATCTCCTCACGCAGCGAACGTTGCGTCACGGCGCGTGATTGTTGGTGCGTTTTCAGATTCCTTGAGCGAAGCCGCGAACGCGCTGCAATTACATGGGCGGCCATCCTTCAGTAGAAAAGTTTTGGCGACCAATTCTCGCGTCCCTCGGGCAAGAGGTCGAACAGACTCCAAACCGGTGTAAAGAGATCTATGCCCCGGTGGTTTGGGTTGCCGTTGGAGGCGGGATGAAGAGAGGCTTCGGTGGTATAAAAATGATGGATTTTGCCGTCAGGTTCGCGGCTGAATACGCTGACGCCAGGATGTTGTCCTTCGTCACCTTCGACGTGGAAATCCTTGTTGAAACTACACTGGCCGCTCGATAGCAACCGGATTTTGTCCCATCCGCGCCGCCGCGCCCATTCCCGCAGTTCCCCGATTTCGACCTTGGCCACCAATACAAAATTTGCTTTCTGGGTGACATGCGGAGCGATGGCATTGTATCCATCGGCGCACATCGTGCACATCGGACAAGCGGACATATCCGTTGCCCCCCACATCATGTGATCCACGATGAGCCGATTCTTGCCTGGCGCAAATAATTCAGAGAGGCGAACATTCTTGAACTGGCCAGGGGATTCATCGAGGACATCAGCGGGGCCCTCGCGAAAAATGTAGTCGGTTGCAACCGCAGGCCCCATGGGAAGTTGTCTTCGAAGAGCGGCAACACTCTCCCGTTGGTCTTTCAGTGCAATTTCTGCCTCAAGCAGTTTATCCCGCAACTTACGGTATTCATTCTTCTCGCGTTGAAACTTCACGCCTACTGTCATCCCCAAGCTCCTGCTTACGGCCGTTCATCTGGATTAAGAGGGAAACTCTCTATACGGTAGCAGCAACGATAGGTCAGGACTGTGCCGCTTAGAACACCAAGGCAGGCGGGATCGGTGGAAGCAGGGGCGCCGACCGCACATGTGGATTCAGATGGCGACAATGCGGCTAATCGGGGCTTACCACAAAACTCGCTGACAAAGTGCCATGGGTGACGAGTCTATAAGCTAAAACGCCGCAATCTGTATTCAACCTATTTCAACTTCCGATAGCGCAACTCTCCAGGTAAACCGGCGCCAGCGTTGTTGAGGGTCGCGGTCAGTTCGGGAGTCTGCGTCCCCGCTTTCGTCACGCTCAGCTGGTGGAATGAGCACATCGCGCGCCACGGTTGCGTCTTCCTCGCGCACCAGAATTTTAAACCCCGCACCGGGCCACTCGAGGTGTTCACGCATTCCTCCGGCGGTGTCAGCCTGGATCATTGCCTGAATGCCGGCATCTTCGAGCGCCCCTTGGCCAAGTCCGCCTCGAGGCGGCTACCGTACGACTGGACGACGATAAACTTTGCGTGCCGCATAGTTAGTATTAGATGCCCGGATGAGTGGGAGCGCTCGGTTCGCCACTCGGGGTGAGTGCGCGGCCGTGGCCAAAGCGCGGCACACCGACGGTCACAGTCCCATTCGTTCATAGTTGGTCTTGGATAGCACAATTTCTCACTTCTGGATGTTCAATTCAGCGCACATTGCGTGTGGTCAATTTTGCTCATCTAGACGGCTTGCTCCCGCGAGTCTACGATTGGTGGTCAGCGAACCAGTTTTCTGAGTTGAGTGAAGGAGCAGACCCGAATGCCGAGTAAGCGTAGTCTCGGTGTCAGTCGCACATTTCTCCGGAAAAAGTTCGGTACTAAGATGACTTTTCGGAACTACCGGGACAAAGAGATCATCTTTTCGCAAGGTGATCCAGGCGATGCTGTTTTCTACATCGAGAGCGGGACGGTGAAGCTCACGGCGGTCAGCGTGCGTAAGAAAGCCATAATCGCCATCCTGCGGCGAGGGAGTTTTTTTGGCGAAGGCTGTCTAGCAGGGCGGTCTCCGAGGATTTGCACTGCGAGATCCATTGGACTATCCAATGTCATTCGACTGCAAAAAGAGAGGACGGTTCGCACGCTCAAGAGAGACTCGCATTTTGCAAGGCTATTCGTTGGATACTTACTTTCACGGGTGGTTCGAATCGAGGAAGACCTGATAGATCAATTCTTCAACTTCAGTGAAAGGCGGCTGGCGCGGGTTCTGTTGCTGTTTGGCGAAATAACCAAGGA
>Ga0247694_1000375_pt1 | contig 10445 bp, 10 predicted proteins | sample CNK35_metaG_FD_182736 | JGI IMG/M metagenome (GOLD analysis project Ga0247694, IMG submission 182736) | Soil microbial communities from Purdue University Martell Research Forest, Indiana, United States - CNK35 | ecosystem: Environmental > Terrestrial > Soil > Temperate forest > Bulk soil...
GAGGCGATGATCCAAACCGTTTGCACAGCTCAGGAACTTCATGCCCGCGCTGCTCTCGTGGACCACGCCGTCCTTTCGAAGCTCCAAGAAGAATGCTCGCTTGTCGACGCCGAGGAAACGTTGCGCGGGGCCTTCTGGCAGGACGTTCGGCCCGCCCTCCGGGAGTGGAGAAAATCGCACGGACTTCCGGAAGATCCATTGCAGGAGTTCCGCGTCAGTGGATACCTGGAACGCATCACACGTGAGCGGAGCGAGAAAAATCGCCACGCCTCCGCTAGCTATGCCTAGCGCGTGTTCGCTCGGAGTTTCCATTCCCTTAGCCAGAAAATCCGCGGTCTCGGCGTTGTTACGAGGCCGGTGCATTCGACGACCCACTCCGAACTTCTTAAAGGCACCGCTCCACCTTGTCCCGTTTCACCTGGCGGCTCCTTCCGCGCAAAGTGTGCGCAATCAAAATGTCTCACTCGGGCCCTCCAAGAAAGCAAGAGCCCGGATTTCGGAGTTTGCGAAAGGTTGCAAATGCTCTAAAATCAATAGAAGTGCCCGCTGTGGGCGTGTAGCTCAGCTGGGAGAGCACCTGCTTTGCAAGCAGGGGGTCGCAGGTTCGAACCCTGTCACGTCCACCAAAACTCCCTGGGTCCAACCCGGACACATGGGTAACAGAACGTACCGGCCACTTGGGTAACAACTTCGGGCCGAACGGATTCTCGCACGTGTAAGTGCTAACCCGACACAGCTGCAACATTCACCCATTCAGCTTATCGACGTGCGCAACGGGAAAAAAGGATTCCTTGCGATCTAAACTCATGAGCAAACCGGCTTCAACAAATTCCGGAGCAGTGTGGCTGCCTTGAAATCGGAGAGCAGGATTCCATACGGTGTTCAGCACAGTCTTACTGGAGCTGTTCCAAAACGGGACCATCGGTCCGCGATGACACATGAACGGCTGGAACTCCTCCAAGGCTATTGCGTAAGCAACTAGAACATCGCCTGAGAATTCAACACATTACGACCCGTCGCGACGACGCGGAGGAAAGAACGCATGGGTATGTTCTTGCAAGCAATTATAGAAGGGATTAGCGATCCACATGAGACGCAGGACTCGGGTACCAAAGCAGTAAGGACCTGTGCGAATGAGTGGGCTCTGCTCGGTGATCGTTGCCATTGCATCCATCAAAGACTGTCGACAAGCAGGTGTTTGCGCAATCGAAGGACCCACGCGCGAGCTTCCGCCGAATTGAGAGGCGGGAACTGTGGCTGTGGGTGGCAGCCGGAATTATCACTCTGCTGCTCACTGTCGGCCTAGCCTCCTTTCTTCTTCCAAATGAACACCTTCATCAAGACCTCTTTACCCAGAATTTGCTGCCCCAAGCTATCCGAGCTCTGGTGGGGTTGGTTTTCTTGTTCGATCTTTACACTATTTATCAACATCTGCTGATTCACCAAATCCGCAAACAAATGGTGGAACGCGAAGAATTGTTCCATCTGATCAGTGAGAACGCCGCCGACATGATCGCCGTGGTGGACATGGAAGGTCGGCGGCTTTTCAACAGTCTTTCCTATCAGAGGGTCCTGGGATATTCCCCGGAGGAACTGCAAGCTTCTTCCGGCTTCGAACAGATTCACCCCGATGATCGCGCACGCGTCAAGAAAGCGGCCGACGATGCGCGGAACTCGGGAATCGGAAAAACAATGGAGTATCGTCTTCGGCATAAGAATGGCACGTGGTTAGTGCTCGAATCAACCTCGAGCGTTATCCGAGATGATAAAGGCGCGCCAGAAAAATTAATTATTGTGAACCGCGACGTTTCCGAGCGCAAAAGAGCGGAAGAAGCTCTGCGCAGGTCGGAAGCGGGTTTTCGCTCTGTGGTGGAAGATGCACCATACGGGATTTATCGCGCGAACCCGGCCGGGCAATTACTCCAGGTGAATCCCGCACTCCAGAAGATGCTCGGTTATGATTTAAAGGAGGAACTCCTCCAGAAAGATATGCCGAGCGAAATCTTCCGGCATCTCGGCGAATATCAGCGATTCACCGAATTACTTGCCCGCACGGTAGAAAGCAAAGATGTCGAAATGGAATGGAAGCGGCAAGACGGCACTCCAATTACAGTCCACTGTTCGGGCCGCAGCGTCAATGATGAAAATGGCTCTCCCGCTTACTTGGAAGTTTTTGCCGAGGATGTCACGGAAAAGCGAGTTCTTGAAAAGCAATTGCGCATGGCGCAAAAGATGGAAGCGATCGGGCGGCTCTCGGGAGGCATTGCGCACGATTTTAATAATCTCCTCGGAGTAATCATCGGATATAGCAGGGTGCTAAAGCGCGGGTTGGGGACAAACAACGTTTTGTGTGAACATGCGCTGGAAATCGAAAAAGCGGGCCAGCGAGCCGCGTCCCTAACGAAACAGTTGTTAGCATTCAGCCGGCAGCAGGTCTTGACGCCTGCCATTCTAAACCTCAACACGCTTGCCGTTGATATGGAAAAAATGCTTCCCCAACTGCTGGGCGAAGACATCAAAGTGTCCCTGGTATTGGATCCGGAGATCGGCAATGTGAAAGCGGACCAGAGTCAAATTGAACAAGTCATTATGAATCTGGCCGTTAACGCCCGAGACGCCATGCCGGCGGGTGGCAATTTGAAAGTCGTGACCTCTAACGCGGAGTTAGACCAGGCTTACGTCTGGGACCACCCTGGGTCCAAGGTGGGCAGCTACGTACTCCTTACAGTAACCGACACCGGCACGGGCATGGACGCTGCCACCCTCACTCACATATTTGAACCTTTCTTCACCACAAAGGAACTAGGCAAAGGCACCGGGCTCGGACTCGCCACCGTTTACGGCATTGTCAAACAAAGTAACGGATATATCGGCCTAGACAGTGCTCCAGGAAAAGGCACGTCGTTTCACGTTTACCTGCCCCGGTTTGCCGGTCATCCTGCCGTCGAAGAATTGAAACCCGACTCCGCAGATAATTTGCACGGATCTGAAACCATACTCCTGGTCGAGGACTCTGAGCCCTTAAGAAAACTCGCCAAGACTTATCTTGAATCCAGCGGATTTCACGTGCTCTCAGCGGAGAGCGGCGAAGACGCTTTGGAAGTCACGAAGCGCTTTAGCGGAAACTTCGATCTCCTTCTAACGGATGTCGTTATGCCCGGCATGAACGGCAGGGTGTTGGCGGAACATATGTTACTGCGACAGCCCAAGATGAAAGTTCTCTACATGTCCGGCTATACGGACAGTTTCATCGCTGGCCACGGTGTTCTGGATCCTGGAACCCACCTTCTGCACAAGCCCTTTATAGAGGAGGTTCTCATTCGCAAAGTTCGCGAGGTGCTTGATGGTGGCAAGAAGCCCGCCGCCAGTTCAAGCCCGGCGACAGAATTTGTTGATACCAGCATTCCCTCGGCCCGATAGGAGAGGCTCCGCGATGGATAAACTCTTGGTTGTGGACGATGACGAGGCGTTACGACGCTTGATTCGCGTTGAATTGAGCGACACCTTCGAAATCATCGACTCAGGTGTGCCGGAAGAGGCTCTGGCTCTCGCTCTCGAAAACAAGCCAGACGCCATTCTGCTCGACCTGCGGATGCCCAAGTATTCAGGCTATGAGCTGCTTCAAACGTTTACAGCCTTCAGCCACACCCAGAAAATCCCGGTGATTATCGTTAGCGGCGAGGGCGGGGCACAAACGAAAGAGCATTGCAAGCAGCTCGGGGCGTTCTCCTATTTTGAAAAGCCCATAGACTTCGATGCCCTGCGGGCCTGCCTAAGCCAGCTCACGAAAGTCCGCCGATTTATCCCCCGATCCGAGGTACGCGTGCGTTTGCGGGTTCCGCTGAAGCTGCGAGGCACGGATAATCACGGCAAAAGCATCGAGCAGGTAACCACTACCGAAGACGTGAGTCTTAGCGGCTTTCTGTGTTCCTCCACGGTCGAGCTGCCTGTCGGTTCCATAGTGGAAGTCTATCTTACGGATCGCGAAGCGCACCTCGTGGGTAAAGCGCAGGTTGTTCATGCGGACAAAAAGACGGCCCACCTTCGATACCTCGGATTCCGCTTTCTCGAGAAGACTGGACCCTGGGTGCTGAGCTAGGGTTCTAGGTGAACCCTTTTCATGTCGAATGCTGAAGTTTCTGTGACTCCACAAATCGAAGCCATCTCGGGTGCGATTGCCCAAGTTCGGCCTTCGGTTGTCCGTGTGCTTGTCGTCGATGATGAGTTGGCCGCTGCGAAGCTTATTGCCCTCATGCTTTCCTCCCCAGCTATTGGCTGTACGACCGCCTCCAGCGGCGAAGATGCTCTTGTCGCTTTACAACGCGAACGATTCGATGCTGTTATCTCCGACCTTCAAATGCCCGGAATCAGTGGTATGGAGCTGCTCACCCAGGTTCGTCGCTCCTACCCTCATATGGCGTTCCTGGTTACCACCGGTGTCGACGACCTGGAGGTCGGCGTGCAGGCCATGCGCTGCGGCGCGGACGACTATTTGGTTAAACCCCTTCGGGAAAGTGCCGTCCGTATAAGCTTGGAGAGTGCCCTCCACAAGCGGCAACTCGAACAGCAAATCGAGAACTACCGTCAGCATCTGGAACAAATGGTTGCAGAACGCACCGGCCAGCTGCGTGAAGCTCTCCACCAGCTCGAGAATAACTACGAAAGTACCCTGCAAGCGCTCGGTGCGGCGATTGACCTCCGCGACAGTGAAACCGCAGGCCACTCCCGGCGTGTCTGCCGCTATTCTCTGGAGATCGCCCGCGCGTTGGGTTGGTCTGTGAATCAATTGGAAAATCTCGCCAGAGGAGCTTATCTACATGATATCGGAAAGTTAGGAATTCCCGATGGCATCCTTCTCAAGCCTGGGCCTCTCACGGTGGAAGAACGAAAAGTCATGCAGCGGCACGTCCAGATCGGTTTTGATCTCATCAAGGACATCGACTTTCTCTCCGACGCATCTGAAATCGTCCTCATGCATCACGAGCGGTACGCGGGGGGCGGCTATCCGCGTGGCCTCAGTGGTAGTGAAATTCTACTTAGCGCTCGGATTTTCGCCATAGCGGATACTCTGGATGCCATCACTTCCGACAGGCCTTATCGTCGCGCTTCCACGTTCGAGGAGGCGCGCGAGATTATCCGCAAGTGCTCGGGTAGCCAGTTTGACCCTCACGTGGCACAAGTCTTTCTGAGCATTCCCGAAGAGACGTGGCCCGCGATCGCGAAAGACCACGGCCAAATTCCTTTGCTCTCCTCCGAAATGCGTCGGAACGATGCCACGGTTCGCTTGAGCCCTGACACAATCCCTTCAGTGACTACGACAAGCTGAGCGCTTGTTTCTTCTCATGCATCTTCTGTCCAGTGCTCCGTCTGCCCACCATTTGCTTAGAATCTCAGTCATTTAGCCAATTGGCGTTTATTCCAGTCCAGCGAATTTGAATATTCTCGGGCATTAGAAACCTTTCAATAGCATTAACGCTTATGCACGTGGGCCTGGCCAGATTTTTCGCCTCTGATGCGCGCTGCTTTCTTCAATGCACACTGTAGCCGCCTGGTGGTTGTGAGCGGCATCACATCGGCGCATGCGTGAAAACACAGCACTCGCGGGACCCTTGCACTTACATAGCTAGGTAGAGACCGAGGAAAGCAAGGTACAAGAATAAGAATGGAACGAGGTGCGAAGATGAGAGTCCTGATCGCACTAGATGTAACCACACAGCGCACTGAGATCGTGAATGAGGCCGCGTTTCGCCCCTGGCCTGCGGAGTCTACGTTTCTGCTAATGCATGTGCTGGACCCTTTCCCCTTTGTGAAGGCTCCAATTTCTCTGAAACGCGCTCAAGCAGCTGCTGCTCTTCAACTTAAAAACGCCTCCAAGAGCCTGGTTGAAGCCGGTTGGAAGACAGAGACTGACGTGATTCTAGGGATGCCGCGGCGCTTGGTTTCGCAAATTGCCGCATCTTGGCACGCGGACCTGGTGATGGTTGGCTCGAACGAAATAGGCGCTTTGACGCGGCTATTCCTCGGCAGCACTGCCAGGTCCGTTCTGCGTCATGCACCCTGCTCAGTCGAAATCGTGCGCCCGGGCTCCACTGAGAAGCAGGCAAGCCAGCCTCGCGGGATGAAGATCCTGGTGGCCACTGATGGCTCAGTGTATTCCACTGCGGCGATTCAGTCCGTGGCAAGCCGCCCATGGCCGCAAGGCAGCAACGGTAGGGTGATTTCGATTCCCGAACCCTTCATGCCGCTAGGGCAATTTCCTTACTTTGAATTGAAGGAAATCGACGCCCTGAATACGGCCGCACTTCAGGATGCGAAGCGGTATGCAGAGTTTGGCGCCGAGGTTCTCTCGAAAGCCGGTCTCGAAGCAACCGCAGAGACGCCGCTTCCTATCGACAGCGACGCCAGAGAAATCGTCAAGGAAGCGGAGCGGTGGCAGGCCCAGATTGTAGTTCTTGGTTCGCATGGCCGTCGCGGATTCGACCTAATGACCATGGGAAGCGTTTCGGAACACGTTGCCTTGCATGCGCCATGTTCCGTGGAAGTGATTCGGGCAGCTTTGGGTCCGAACAAGAAGTCAAAGAAGTTATCCAAGAGGGGAGCAATAAAATGAAAGTCGTTAATGTAATGATGGGAACTCCGTATTTCTGCCGGCCGGAGGCAAATCTAGGTTCGGCGACGGAACTGATGTGGACGGGGAACTGTGGTTTCCTGCCCGTTGTGGGGGACGACGATAAGGTCATCGGAATCATCACTGACCGGGACATTTGTGTGGCTCTTGGGACGCGAGGCAGGCCTTCTGGGGAAGTCACTGTAGCCGAGGTGATGTCCACAAAGGTGTATTCTTGCGCACCGGAGGACGACATTCACATGGCACTTCGTGCCATGCGTGAAGGACACGTGCGCCGGCTTCCAGTCATCACCAATAAAGGTGCATTGGTTGGCGTGATTTCTATGGACGACGTTCTCCTCCGAGCACAAGCGCCCAGCCTGGGCAAGACCCCGGAGCTTTCGAGTGAAGAGATTGTGAAGACCTACCAGGCGATAAACGTGCGCCAACTGCCTCAGGCGGTGGCTACCAAACGTGCTGTTGCGTAATTCAAGGGGATGCCGGTAGTACCGGGTTGGTGTCGGTCGAATCATCAGCGCGGTTGATGCGCATCGGTGTCCTGATTAGTCGGCGGAATCTCTTATCCTGCGGCCATCAAACTGTGTTCCCGTGACCAGCCCCCGATCCCGCCAACCTTTGCCAAAAGCCTTGCGGCCTCGCCGCTCACGAACTCTACTCTTGTATGGTGCGTCGCGGTGAGGCTCGGAAGCAATTCGAACAGCGAAGCAGGGCGCAATTCTCCTCCGCAGTTCATGCAGACGGGGTCGGCTGAACGCGCTGCCAATCCGCATTGGATGCACTCGTGCAATTTGAGATCAAGATCGGAGGCAACCACGAGCGTGTGGATGCCCCCCTGCTGCAAACGCGCAAGCAGCTCATCCAGGTCCGTCTCGAACTTACCTTCTTCGATAAGGAGCTGCTTCACGGTCGCAAGTTGCCGTCTTTGTTCGAATTCTGCCACGTGCGGTTCCACCCTTCGAAGAATGGAACGCGGCGAAAACTTGCCGATAACCATCGCAATGGAAAAAACCTGCGCGCTAAACGGATTAGACAGTTTTGTTCGAATGAAATGAGTCAGTTGATCAGGGCCAATGAGAAAAAGTCCCTCGAAACCACACTTTTTCCAGAGGCTGACAGTTTCCTCCGCCGTTTCGCGGCACAGACGTTCGTATTGCGCTTCCAAACGAAGCTCGTAGGGCTCGCGATTGGAGCCACGCGTCTTTCGAACCCGTTCGCCCGCAAAATGGCCAAGATCTTTTTTTCTCCACCCGGACACGTCGACGTCGAATACTTTCTCGCCGAGCGAGGTAAGCTCACCGAGCCGATACACAAAGAATCGTGCGGCATGATGGTCTACCGCAACGACACCGTAGGGTGGGTGCCCATTTAGTAGGCGAAACAACTGCCCCAATGCCGGCTTTCCCCATTGGAGTTCACTCTCCACGTTTGTCTGCAAGGGAACAACAGTCCACGCTTTCCCGCCAGCGAAAATGGCCAGCGCGCGCTCCTCAGGGCGCCTGCGCTCCAGAAATTGCTCGATGCGGTCGGCTTCCCTCAGAAACTGTTTTCTGTCCTGGATGGATAGGGTGAGGGCAACTGCAGCCGCTTGTTTTCTGAACCAAGCCAAATGAGCAGGCGTTTGTGGGTGACGCGAGGAGTTTCGGTTCATCGTGTTCAGGCATACGCTCAGGATCGGTGCCTGCAGTTCTGCGATTGTTTGAATTTGATTGGAAGGCAACATGGCGATGTCCTCTCTGCATGCTTTCATTTCTTTGTAGCTGGAAGCTGAGTGCGGATCACCTCCACGGAACTATGAGCATGAATCGCGACGGCCTCGGAAACACTGCCCATTAGCATCCGATCCAAGCCAGTACGCCCGTGCGACCCGAGGACAATGAGGTCCGCCGGCCAATCTTGGGCGGTGTCCAAAATAATGGTCCGCGGATCGCCTATCTGGCTAGTTTGAGGGTCGAGTATTTTTAGCCCCGCCAGCGACAGAATCTGCCTGGTCGATTCCTCCGCTGCGACCGTTCGTGCGCGGGCCTCGGTCATCAGTTCTTCTAACAGGCTTGCGGGATAGATCGCCGAAAGTGGGTAGCCTGCCATTGAAGTGTCAAGAACGACTAACTCCTGCACGCTCAGAATTTGGAATACGGTTCCTTCTGGCCACGGCCGATTCGCGACGGAACGGGCAGCAGCCACGGAAAACTCACTCCCATCCGTGGCAACGAGAATTTTCATGGCACGAGAGGAAACCGACGGTCGCTCCGGGCGCGCCCGCACAATTTCAACGGAACAATGCGCCTTCCTCAGGATTCCTTGCGCTACGCTTCCCAACAGAAAGCGCCCTATTGCACTGTGACCGTGAGACCCGGCGAGTATAAAGTCCGCCTTCCATTCCTCAGCGTAGGTAGAGATGGCGTGCCGCGGAGGGCCCCATAGCACACTTGACTCAGTGGGGCGGTTTGCACGCGCAAGTTTCGCCGTACCTGCCTTAACCAGTCTTTCCCCCTCGCGTTTTGCGTCGTCAATGAGCGCAGGAAGCTCGGAAAACCCAGCCACGTTGATGGCGTTCACTACACAGAAGCTCGTGTTATCGGGCCAAGGCCGTAGCGTAGCCTCTTCCAGGACTCGCTCTGAGGCGGGCGATGAGTCGATGGCGATAAGAACTCTCAAAAGCGACTCCTTTCTCGAAATTCCGCTCAACAACGTTCGGCTGCCCGAGTACACCCGTCAGTCTGGGGCTCGGCAACGTAACCCGCGGTGACAAAGATCACATAGAGCCGTGCCTTCAATCACGGAAAAGGCGCCCTAAAAGCGACATACTCAGGCACGGAGTAGCGGCATGACGACCGTGCAGGCCACCAAACGAATTGACTTCAAACATATTTTGTTTCTAACGGATTTTTCAGAGCCATCTTGTGATGCCTTGCCATTCGCGACGGCCATCGCTCGTGGCTACGGCTCGAAGGTGCACGCCCTTCACGTTATCGTACCCTCCAGCTACACCTACATGACACCCGAAGTGGCCGGTACACTTCTGGATGACGAAGAAGAAGTGGCAAGAGTGGAAATGGATCGCGTGGAGGCCCAACTGAGCGGCCTGCCGCGCGAGACCATCATCGAACGGGGGAGCAGCCTTTGGGAGGTAGTCGCGCGGCTTGTTAAGGAAGATGACGTCGATTTGATCGTACTCGGAACCCACGGTCGGACGGGATTAAAGAAGGCTTTGCTCGGCTCATCTGCGGAAGAAGTGTTCCGGAGGTCGCGAGTTCCAGTTCTTATGAGCGGACCCGCAGCACGAGTGGGGGCGCATGGTGGCGGACGATTTCGCTGCGTTCTTTTTGCAACCGATTTCAATATGGTTTCCTCGATGGCCGCTCCCTATGCCATTTCTCTTGCGCAAGAAAATGAGGCGCAGCTCATTCTTCTCCACGTCCTCCCGCTGCCAAAACCCGGGAAAGCGGCTAAACCGGGTGATCTCTCCGTAGCCGAGGCGATCCATCGGCTCGAAGTCCTCATTCCCCGGGAAGTGGAATTGTGGTGCCGGCCGCAAGTTTTGGTGGAACACGGCGACCCGGCAACCCGAATTCTAGCTGCCGCCAAGGAACACGGAGCAGATCTGGTCGTTCTCGGAGTCCGGGGAATGGATGCTCTAGGGAGCGTCGCAGCGCGAGTTCAAAAACATACGGCATACGATGTGGTTGCCCACGCGCTTTGTCCGGTGCTCACGGTCCGCAGCGAATGCTGACTCGATGCCGCAATGCGGCTCCTGAAAAGGTTGGAGAGTCACTATGATCGTGAAACTAAGAGATGGCTATCATGTAGTCTCCAGCAA
>Ga0247694_1000381_pt1 | contig 10392 bp, 9 predicted proteins | sample CNK35_metaG_FD_182736 | JGI IMG/M metagenome (GOLD analysis project Ga0247694, IMG submission 182736) | Soil microbial communities from Purdue University Martell Research Forest, Indiana, United States - CNK35 | ecosystem: Environmental > Terrestrial > Soil > Temperate forest > Bulk soil | place...
TGTGTAACAGCCGGGAGCTCGGCTAGAGCGAGCGGTTGTAAAAGATCGCCGGTCAAACTGGAGTGAATCGCTTGCTCGAAGGGAGTACGCTCGGTCGAGCCCGCTGTTTGATCAACGAGATAGTGCGGGTGTCTTTCCCGGAGCGCACGAGCCGCTCGTCCCAAAGGCGGCGTTCGAGCGCGTGCAAGCGGTCCTAGCTGGCAAGTTCATCCGCCACACGAAGCGGCACTTGCTGCTCTTCCGCCGGATGCTCCATTGCAAGACCTGCGGCCGCTCGCTCATTGGCTCCGAACGCAAGGGCTTCGTGTACTACCGCTGCTCGAATATTCCGTGTCCCACGACCTCAGTCCGCGAAGACGCGGTGGAAGCGGCGATCAGCGAGCTCCTGGCGACGATCTGGCTCAATGAGCGTGACTCCCTCACGATCGAGGCCGAGCTCGGCGAATACGATCGAAACCGCACAGCTGTTCAGGAAGCCCGCCGCGTCTCGCTCACAGAGGCCCTTTCGGCCGCAACCGCCCGCATGACGCGCCTCACCGATCTTCTCCTTGACGGCAAAATCGACGCCGCGGCACATGACGCCAAGCGCGCCGAACTGATCCTGGAGCGCCAGGACTTGGAGCGCGACCTTGCCGCCGTGGACGGTGGAACTAGGGAGCTCGTGCGCCGAACCCGCCAAATTGTCGAACTCGCGCAATCCGCGGAAAACATTTACCAGGCGGCTGACGACGAACGAAAGCGCCGTTTGCTCGAAACGGTATTGTCGGACTGCATGGTGACGGGCAACACACCAGAGTTTTCCTTGCTTGAGCCATTCGCAACGTTCGCGCAAAGGCATTCTGAACAAATGTGTAGCCCCGATTGGTACACAGCTCGGACTTTTCCCCTGGACGAGCTTCTCAGATGGAGCACTCAAATGCCGGAGAACCTGGGGAATATCCTTGATAATAAGGGGCTCACGGGCGAAGTCGAAGAGGCAGCCTAGGACTCAGAGACACGGATACGAGGACCCGCCACACGGCGGGTCCCTCCGTTTGAAGTCCCTGAAGTCCCCAAAGTCCGTCTCGGTCTCTGCGCTTTCACCATCCACTAAGTCCTCAATGGCCGTTCTGACTTCCGCTTAGTATCCATCCAGACCAAGGAAAACCGGCATTTCTAGCGCTATTGACGCCAAACCGTCGGTATGTTACAATAACTATGCTCCTTGAAATTCGTTGGGTAGCCGCTTGAGGGCCATTCCTTCAGGCGGCGACCCAACAGGTCTTCCCACGCGTCCTCAGTCAGTGATGGGTGCAGAAGAAGCCACAACAAGGAGGTAGACGCCATGAAGCGTCAATCGTTCATCGTTCTGTTCCTCGTTCTCGTCTCGATGGTCCTCTTCGGCTGCGGCGACAACGCCACAAACTCGGCCGCGCTCAAACCGCTCGACGGCATCGTCATCCAGCGCGTCGAAATCTCGGGTGATCAGCCTCAGACCGTCGCGACCGCGATCAGCGCGGAGCTGCTCGCAAACGGCGCAAAGATGGCGACGCAGGCCAACACACCAGGCGCCATCGTTCTGAAGGGTTCCTGTACCATCGAAATGGCGACGATCTTGGGCACGACCGGTCCGAAGCTGCTCAAGCTCAACCTATCGAGCAACGACGGCACGCTCGCTGCGACGGCCGATGTGGGCCGCCACGTGCTCATCGACTATCAGGGTGACGACGTTACCCAGATGGCGCGATATGCAGCCGCCCAGGTCAGCGCACAATTCGCCCGGCAGCACACCCCGCCGAAACAGCAGGAGCGCGAGAGTCAGCCCAACAAGGCGACTGTCGGCAGCTAAACCTCGAACGAACACGCGTTACAGAACGGCATCAAGGCCCTCAAAGCAGAGTTAAGTAAACTTTCGTGTTGGTATTTCTCTTTGCACAGCGCATGGAGGAACATCGTCACGAGGGTTTAAACCCCTGAGGAATATGGGTTCCCGGGCAACACAAAGCACGCCTGAGGCATACAGGCGTGCTTTTAGGTCCCCAAAGATATATCGCGGGGTATCTTTTTGCTCAGATCAGGCCAGAACACTAGATGGATCAAGTGCTTTGGTCTGAGCTGACCAACACGGGAGTTGTCTTAAGTCCTCAAAGGAAGAAGTTTCTTCCTGCGAGGGCCGCTGTTTTTTCGTTAGCGCGTCATGTGACCGAGCGCTTCCGTCGCGGCATATTTTTTTGACCACTAACGCCTATGTTCGCTCTGCGGCCTCCTTTGACACAACAATCGCGTCCCCTTTATGATTATGTAAAGTTTATAGGCGCTCAAACACATACCCTTTCATGCCCGCAACCCTCCCCTCCAATAACGCAGAGCCCCTTTCAGAGGCTGAAATCCGATCATTCATCGCGCGATACCTTCCGGCTTGGCAACAGGCCTGCGACGCGGATGATAGCGACTCCATTGTCCTTCACGAGGCGTCCTTCGGCACTTCGACCTATGAACTCTTTCTCTTCGCGTGCGCGATCAAGTATGCGGCGACAAAGGGCAAGCACGTGCATGTGGCCGCTGGAACCGGCTCGACTACACACCACCCCGAAAGTGTGCTGCACTCAGCACCCCTCGGAACTGTCTATCGGGAAAACACTGCAGGTAAGCACCGCACGACCGCTCGACGCGACTCGAAATCAAAAATGTGACCCGAGTTCTGCCATCACGCAGACGGCCGGACGCGTAGATGCACTTCGACAAGTACCAAGATCAAGCAGTGCGGTTGCATAAAGCGACATCCTTTCATCGCCGGTTTATCCCCTTGCTAGGCGTACTCGCATGCGACATACTAACATCAAGTAACCCCAGTATGAAGCAGTTGCGAGTGCTCGACCTCTTTGCTGGGGCGGGCCAAACTGGACGACATTAGAACCCCGAGACGCGAGGAACGAGTCCTCAAGTTCGTCGCATGCGTCAAGCGACTCCTTAACGAGGTTCATCCTGACTCACTTGACTGGGCAGCATGAACGCTGCCTCGGGATGGTCGCTGCAATGTTCGTTACGTTAAGTATGTTCGGAACGCCTTAGAATCCAAGGCTCGCAGACATGACTATCGCAGGAAACGGCTTTCACACGTTCGGGGTTGTTAGGTCTCTGACTACGGGAACTTGACGCGCTGGCGACACTCCCCAATGGGGCGATGAAAGACGTCCGAACTTTCTCTGCGCCGCGCGCTGGTACGTGAAAATCGTTACGCAGGCGTGGGGTGCCGGGAACGCTTCGCTATCAAGCAGCGGGCCTCGAGTCCTCCCCGGCAACTAGCGCTCTCTTGCTGCCACGGCGACGCCGTCTCTTCTCAAGCTTTTCCCACAATTCCGTCTCCCAAGGTGGCAAATTTAGGTAGATCTGTTGCGAAGCGTCGCATAACCCAAGGAGTCCTGCGAGGTGATTAAACTTCGTCTTGATTGGCTCGTCCCAACAGTAAGGCGGATTCTCGTACGTCAGTAGCTCCGTGCCCGTTAGGATCAAAACAGGGTTAATCGATCGCTCGGGTTTCCAGTACCTACGACCAGCCTTCGCGATGCTAGTGATGCCAGCGATTTCCTTCAGCGTTAGCGCCTTGCGAAGAGTGCTGAACACGAGTACCGCGCCTGGGAAGGTCTTGGCAAGAATGCGCATTCGAACGAAATCCTTCCGTTTGAACTGATCATAGGTCTTGCACTCGGCGAATAAAACACCTTCGTTTCTTTCGCCATAGTATGAATCCTGCCAGAAACAGGCGACATCAGCCTCGAGTTTTTTGTCGCCCGCTTCGGCTTCGAAACTTAGGACGCGCGTCGTTCGCATCGTGTGCATTTTGTTATCGTCAAAGAAGGTGGCGGTCAAGAGAACGGCGTACCCACCATCTGCGTATCCAGGGACACTGAATGGTCCCGTGACCTTGTACGACCATTTTGCCGAATCGAGATTGCCCGCTGCCACGAAGCCACTCAGACAGCGCGGGCATGTGAACGTATCGCGCACGGCTTCGAGGGGGAACCACGAGTTCCTGCGACAGCGTGGGCACTTTAGGCGGACACCAAGTCTGAAGACCCCTTTCGAGATCAAGTCGTCATAGAGTCGGGAATCTGCTATGCGGTTTTTCACCTCGCCGACCAGCACGTCGCGGTCGGCGACGATCTTGTCATCGGTTTTATCCTCAGAGCCCGGGCTCCCATCCTTCTTCACGGCTCCACCGCTCATGTATTCGAAGAGTCCGAGCACCTTTTCGTTCCGCAAGACATACTCCGGGTTGCCCTCGAGCTGCCGATGCATCTGGGTCGCGAGCAAGCCGGCGGTGGACAGCTTTGGCGCCCAACCCAAATCCGAAAGCCAAGCGAACATAATGTCCTCGGCCGCGGGAATGTCACGTGTTTCGCTGATCGTGTCCTTGACGAGTTTGACCAGGCCGTGTCTTCCAACACGCCAGTCGCCCTTGAACGATGTCAGCCCGCCGATCGCCCGCGTCAGCTTATCGCCTGATGAGTCCGGAAACACTTCAGCAAGGAACTCTGACTCGCCGTAGAGCCGGAAACCGATCTCGTTAGCGCATCTTGGTTCGCCGGTGTACCCATGAGCTGCCGCGAACTCTGGCAGCAGGGGCTTGAACCGGACCCGTCGCTCTGTTGTCTCTGAGATTTCGATGCTTTCCTCACGGCCGTAGGCGTCGGCGGGCCAAGCACCGTCGCTTCCTCTCGCCCATTCTTCCCACACTCTCGGATACCAATGCTGAAGCATGTAGAACGAATCAGTCGAAGGGTCGTTCGCCTCACGCTCAAATTTCAGAGTGTTGGCCCATTCCTGCATCTCCTCCATCGTGCTGTGCCGCGAGCGGATGATTGATGCGACGTCGCACACCGTGGGGTCGTGAGGCCACGGCCGGCGATTACCCTTCAGAAACGCCGTCACAACCTCGATGACCTGTGGATGATCTTTCAACTGCTTCGGCACAGCTACGACGCTTCTACCCATCGCCCGGAGGTTCCAGTAGTCGACGACGTCAGTCGTGTTCGTCGCGTCCATGAAGAATACCGACGCTCGGCCAAACGGCCCTCCTCCCCGCGAGGTCAATCCATGCTGAACGATCCGTCGAGGGAACAGGACATCACCTTTCAGGATGCCAGTCAGCTGCTCTGTTTGGAATGCCGGCCGTTCGATATCGAGAAACTCCGAGTACTTTCGATCCGTGAGTGCCTTATCGAGATTCGCAGGCAGTTCGCCAAGAACTGCGGCCCAGTAGAGTGAAAGCTGCGATGGCGCTTTCGGTATGACGACCCGCAGGGGATACTTCGGCTCGTACTTGAAGTGTTTATCGAAGACGTCTTTGAGAATCTCGAAAACACCGATGCCGAACTTGGGTGCCATCTGCCGCCGCTCTTTTTCGAAGTCCCGCCATATCTCCTCGCCGGCGACGACCTCTCGCCCCGTGGCGGTCACGAAGTCTGGCACCGTCTTCGACAGCTGGACAAGAACGTCGGGATCGAACGCCGAAAGATAACCGGAGATCACGCTCCTGGCTGGAGGACTCTTCAGAGGCTCGTCCATCCATCCTTTGGGCATCTTCTTCCAGAGCGGAATGATAGGAAAAGTCGCCCCTCCCCAGAGGGAGGAACTTAACTGGATCGCCTTCCTCACCTGCTTCGCATCGTTCGGATCTACGAGGTAGGCTAGACGCAGCGGTCGCGATTTGATTTCGATACTCCCGAACATTAATAGTTATTGTACTCCGTGCCCCCATGTTTGTTCGATTCCTGTCTTGTGGCTTGCCAAGTGCGGAGAGGTATGACGTCCGGGGACTAGGAAAATCAAGCCTCCACCGGCCTGACTCGTCGATCCTCTTCCGACGCTCAAAGGCCGGAGATCTCTGGTCGCTGGGGTAATCCACTATCCGTTCGGGTTCATCGTCGGCCTCCAACCCCGCGCTATCTGCGGCTTAACGGATGCACCTGTCGGGCGGCGGCCACTCGTCGTCTGACGCTTAATTCGCGCCTCGTTGTGAACTTCGGACGGTCTTCGATTTCCACAAATCTCGCAAGCCGCGGAAAACAAGGCGCCCTCTACCCCCGCGAGGCAAAGTCCTCCATCTTGCGGTGCATGCGAAATCAACTACTGCTTGGCGACTCCACTGAACGGCTCCGCGAGATCCCCGACGAAAGCGTCGACCTCATCCTCACCGACCCGCCCTACAACACCGACATCAAAGGCTCTGCCTCCGGGACCCGCTTCCGAAACTTTTTCGATGACGCGCTCTCGCCCGCCGCGTACCGCGAGCTCGTGGCGACTACCGCACGGGAACTTTTCCGGGTGCTCCGCATGGATCGCGCCGCCTACGTCTTCATCAATTGGAAGAGCTTCGGCATCTGGCTGGACGAACTCTCGCGCGCCGGCTTCCGCCTCAAGAACGTGATCGTCTGGGACAAGGTCGTCCACGGGATGAACTACCAGAACTACGCCTACACCCATGAGCTCCTGATCTTCGCGGTGAAGGGCAGGTTCTTCCCGCGCAACAAGCAAACCCATGACGACAGCTACCGCGACCTGTGGCACATCCAGCGCGAGACGCGGCAACCGAAGAACGACGACTTCCACCATGAGACGGTGAAGCCCGCCGCGCTCGTTCGCCGCCCGATCGAGCACGCGAGCCTGCCGGGCGACTTGGTGCTTGATCCCTTCTTCGGCTCCGGCCGCATCCTCTTCGTGGCGAAGGAGCTGGGGCGCGACTATCTCGGCATCGAGCGCGATCCGCGGTTCTACCACATGGGTGTTCGGTCAGTGGAAGAGGCCGAGGGACTCGCGCCAACCATCGCCTTCGAGCGAACCCATTCGCACTTGCCGCCGTCGAGACGCGCGCGGCGTTCGGTTCGAGTTTCGCGGAGAGCCATCTGGCGGCGGCGTTAGAAGCGGCGACTGTTCTCCGCACGCGACTGCGTGCGCCTTCATCGGGTCAATCTGGCTTGCGCGGTCGCTGCTTCACAAGGCACGTCTCTTCACGCAGACGCTCGTGAAGGAAGTCCGCGGCGGGAAAGCGGAAATCCACGAATGAGCCGGCGATCTCGTGGAGCTGAAGCGCGAGCTGACGAGATGGGAGGAGGAAGCCATGAGGGGCGGGCGTAGAATTGATTCGCTCACCCATGGCGAACGAGAGCGAAGGCTGCGGCAAGGTCTTTGGCGCATTGATCACAGCGACGTTCTTCGCTGGTCTCTCGCTTTTCGCCACGGCTATCGTGCTTCAGGCGGTGGGCGGAAATGGATCGCTAATAGGGAACCGGGAAAAGGCCATCATGTGGCTTGTCGCCGGTGTCGTGTTCGTGCTGACGCTGATCTGGCGAATGGCCCCGGAGCCGGCACCACCTCCGCCACCACCACAGCCCGCGCCGGAGCCTGTCCGATACGGCTACGTCTGCGATGACTGCAAGAAGGGTGTCGATAGCGAGGCGAAAATTTGCCCCTTCTGCCAGGCAAGATTCAGCGGCGGACGCCGTAGGAACGACGAGCGGCAGCGGAATGAAAAACTCACGAAGCCGCGGGGTTAGCTCAGGTTAGCTCTGATCGGTGGGCTTCGGACGTCAGTTCTACTAAACTGAACGGTCGAGCGAAAGGATGGCGGCGATGTTCCGAGTAGTGGTCCTGGGCGAGAGCGCGCACCGGGTCGAATGCGGATACTGCGGGCAGAAGGAGTACATCAACGGGCCGTTCGTGCTCGGGCTCCAGACGCGGGCGTCGATGGAGCACGCGATACAGTGGCATCATCTCGCTCCCCCGATGTCTCGGGCGTTGTTCACGTCGTACAAACCTTGCCCGGCGATGGATGAATGGAAGCCGGGGCCATGGGAAGTCGTCGATCGAGACGGGAACGTGATCGCGCACGACGAGTACACCATGGTGGATGGTGATCCGGTCGTCGATCCGTCAATTCAGCGGAAGGTGGGCGGTGTCGATTGGGACACGCGCCGGGTGGAGCAGCTTGCCCGCATGGAGATCGCGGAATCCTCATTCCCCGGCCGGACCTGGCACATGGGTCCGAGCGGTGGCAACGTACGGGTGAACCTGAGAGGGAAGGATGGAAAGTACATGTCGGTGATCATTCCGCTCGAAGAGATCCACGTCATCAAGGTGAGCGACGAGGAGATTCGGCGCGCAATCCACGCACGGCTGCTCGCGCTCGACGAACTGGGACAATAAGGCTCGGTCGTGCGGCTGGTTCAGATTTTCGATCCCGGCACGCCTGCGGTGATTCAGGATCGATTCCGGGTCATCCGCAGCGAGGCCGACGCAATCTACGATGCGGCGCTGCTGCACTTCACGACGAACGTTTCCCTTGATCCTGAAGTGCGAGTGACTGGAGACATTACGGGGATTACTCTCGACGAAAGAGCGCAGGCGCTGGGGTTCGTCGTCCGGTACAAGCATTTCCGCGATGAAGACATGAGCGTGAGATTCGCGAATGATTGGTCAATCGAAAACCTATGGGAGTTACGGCAAATCCTGAACGACCTTCGGCCGATCATTCAAAATCAAAGTGACTCGACGTACTACACGAAGGTCAATAAGACGATCCAGAGGCGGATTCGCCAGCAGTGTCTTGACGGTGTGCGGTATCGAATGTATGACCGCAATTCGGGGGATGACGTTAGTGATGAGTACGCGACCTTTTTGGGAGAAACGGCCAAAGCAATTGCCACGGTTCTCGCTAGGCTGGAGTGTGACTACCTCTTCAACGGCGTTCTTCAGCACACCGAGCCAAGACATTCGGCCCGGCTGTTAGCCGATTACGCGTCGGGCGAGTTTAACTACATTCTTTGGAAGCATACGCTCGTTGTAACGTACATTCAGGAGCGGCTGGGTGCCTACTACCATGTCCTGAAAGAGCTTAACTTCCCTCCACTTGGATCTCTTTGCTAGTCCTGCTGACAAATGGGAGCTGGAGCTATACCATCCCTGCTGGCTGGAGAATGGTCAGATCGAAGAAGACGTGCCCGAAAAGTATCCTCATTCACTAGCGGATCTTTCAGGGAATTCTTACGCAAGATATTTGAAGTAGACCGACGAAAAGTGACGGTGTTGTTAAGCGGAGACGAGTCTCAAACGCGGAAGATCGTTCCACGTCTTGATGACGGCCGCCTCCAACTGATCCTGCCGCGCCTTCACCCACGGCGAGTAGCTCTTCTCGGTGATCTTCACGCTTGAATGACCGAGGAGGATGGATACCTGGTCGATGGGCACACCAGCCAGAAGTAGCTCCACCGCGAACGTGTCGCGGAAGCGGTGGGGATGCGCGCCCTGCACCTCTGCAATCTCGAAAAGCTTGCGAAGGGAGCGCTGCCAGTCGGCGACCGTCGTTTTCGGGAGGCCGTTGCCGGACCAGAAGAAGTGGCTCGGATGGACGTTCGGCGTCTCTTCGAGCGCTTCGACGACGTAAGGCGGCAGCGGCACGAAGACCGGCACGCCGGTTTTCTGCATGTAGAGGAGGAGCTTTCCGTTCTGCACGCGTTCCCGGCGCAGAGTGGCCGCGTCGCGAATGCGGAGGCCCGAGTACCGGAGGAGAAGCACCATCGCGCGGAGGCGCTTGCGGTTGCCCTCACCGTAGATGCCTTTCAGCGGATAGCGGTCGCAGGCCGAGACGATCGCGTTCACCTCACTGGTCGTGAACGGGAGCGTCGGGTCCTGCTTTACCTTTGGCGGATGAAGGGACTTCATCGGGTTTTCCGTGAGCCACTTCATGCGCATGCAGAAGTAGAAGAAGCCGACCGCGCGCTGGTACTTCTTCGATGCGGCGAGCGCTTCGTCCTTCCATGTCGAGCGCCACTCGGTAAGGCGAGCTGGCGTGAGTTCCTTGAGATAGCGAAGTCCCGCGTCTTTCGTCCAGGCAAGGAACTGCTTTTCGAAGATGGTGGTGAGTTTGGTAATGGTCGCTTCCGCGAGGTGCCGGGCGCGAGCGTCATCGAGATACTTCGTGACGGCCATCTCGATCCGCGCCGGCTCCTCTTTCACCGTGCCGATCGATCCGGCAGCGTTCCACTGGTTGACGAGGTTCGAGGCGGCCTCGATCGATGTCACATCGAGCGCGCGGCGGATGGTCTCGCCCCCGAGCGTGCCCTGCACCCAGATCGGGCAGGAGCAGCGGCGATAGGACCGGGAGCGATGGGCGCAGGAACCGAGGTGACGGCGGTAGATCGTAAGCATCGCACTCTCCGTTCTAAATCGAAGAGTACGTATTAGGTACACCGCCGAAACGCTGGATTCTCCCGATTTGCTAAACCACGCCGGAGCAGTGGTTTAGGTCGTGAAAATCGTTGGTGGAGGCGGCGGGAGTTGAACCCGCGTCCGAGAGCAGTGAAGCCTGGCTACTACATGCTTAGCTCTCCTTTGGGTTCTCGTCCTCGTTCTGCC
>Ga0247694_1000382_pt1 | contig 10340 bp, 13 predicted proteins | sample CNK35_metaG_FD_182736 | JGI IMG/M metagenome (GOLD analysis project Ga0247694, IMG submission 182736) | Soil microbial communities from Purdue University Martell Research Forest, Indiana, United States - CNK35 | ecosystem: Environmental > Terrestrial > Soil > Temperate forest > Bulk soil...
TGCCCGTTCCGCTTCGCCGCGCTCTCGACTCGCCGGAGCAAGTCAGGGTTGAACCGCACCGGGACGATGTGCGCCTTCGCGTGACCCTTCGCCAGCTTCGGGCGACCGGGCTTTCTCTTAGCTGGCTGGCTCAAGGCTTCTCAACTCCTGCACGATAGCGGCTTGCACCGCTTGCCGTGCTGATTCGATTGGATGGCTGTGCAGCACCGTGACGTGTCGCCGTGGCGCGTCGGGGTTGTCGGTATCGTGCGCCCATGCGTAGACGCGGCTGGCCGTAGGATGGCCGTGAAGGTCGAATACCTCCACGACTCCCTCCCACACCGTTTTGCCTTTGAATGTCTCCTTCACCGGTACGCTCTCCACATGCGCCGCGTCCGCGCCGTGCAGGCGTCGGATAACTTCGCGCAGTTCCTCAAGGTACGTCATGCGGTCGCTACCTCTACCAGTTGACGGACAGTCCACGGCGACGATACGACATCGGCAGCCATGGCAGGCGTACAGCGGAGGGTCGCGTGGCTCTTCACTAGATTGTAGTAGGCGAAGTGCAGAGCAACCGCCGCTTCAAAGTTCTCCAGCTTCTTGCTGAAGGCATGCGTGAGGCGAGTCAGGCGGCGCATGTGCTGGCGCGTCGTGGCGTTCAGGCGCTCAACGTAGCTGGTGTTCGCCGCCTTCATGTCGGGATCGCCCTGCACAGCGCGCTTCTCTACGGTCAGGATGCGCGCGGCGCTGTAGCGGCGCTCCGGCGTTTTCGACTGATCCTCCGTGTAAGTTTTGATGACTTGCGCGTAATCGACTTCGGCACCGAACGCCAGTTCTACCGCTTCAGGGTACGCAGCGAGTCCATCGGTGGAAAGCTGCACCCGGTTGCGCATGCGCGAGGCCACGTCCGCGACGAAGGCGTTAGCCGTCTCGCTGTCGCGCTTCCCGACCTTGAACGCCGGAACGAGTTTCGTTTCGGAATCGATCGCGCAGAACGTCCACGCGTCGCCCATAGATGCGTCATCAGAGGGAACCACATGGCGCTGCTTCTTGCCGATGTATCCCCAAATCTCATCCATCTGGAGGTGCGTGCAGGTGAGATCGCGCATGATGGCGTCCTGAACCTTCGCGCATCCCTGCCCGACCTTCACACCGAGGCGCATGATGGTGTCGCGATGGACGCCGGTCATGCGCTCGATAGAGCGGATGCTCGAACCCTCGGCGAGTGAGCCGATGATGGTTACCTGCTTGTCGAAGTTCAGTACATTTGCCATGTGCGATAGTGTATTACAACAATATACGCGAGTCAATTAGTTTTTGTGTTACGGTTTTGTGTCTAAGCAGCGAGCGCGTGCGCGGGGCGCCGCAGGCGGCAGGTAGCTTAGACATCGAGCGATTCATGCTTGATTCGCTCAATTATCGATACGCGCTTGCGTGATATTCTCCAAACCCCGAAGATGCATAGGACTATTGCCCCAATTGCGACCCCTAATAGCGTGTGAAAGACGAGTAGTCGCTTAGCCTCCTCAGTTAGGAGACATTCACAGACAGCGGTGACGGCAACGCCAAAGAACGTACCACCGATCGCAATCAGGGCGTTGAGTTCGAAACTCAAGTTTCCAATGTTGTCGAGGTCGCTATCCTGGAACGCGTAGAATCTCACTTTGCGCTCCGTCCTGCCGGTTTTAACGAGCGCGCCCGCCGGGATGGTCTCGACGTAGCTAGGGCTAGGTTGTGCTTGTTGCGTGTCGGGAGGCTTAGGTTCCATGCTGCCCTCCCTGTTTTGGCGGGTCCGGCTCGACCACTCCCGCTATTATAGCGTTGTGCATCCGAACGAATCCGCAACGTTTGCAAAAGAACACCAGCACGGGATAGCCGGACGATCCGTGGATCTGACCGACGCCGCCTGGTGGGGGCGCCGAATACAATGGCACAAACCCGAATAGGTTCGATATGAGCCAGTCTGGATTTGTACATATCGGGCATGGTTGATTCGCCAGTCTTTGCTCTAACCAAGCCTTTGCTTTCTCTATCTCGCCCGCAGTGAGTTTCTTGACCTCTTCGGCCATAGGTGCGCCGCTCCTTTGACGGCAAGCGCATCCTACTCCTAGGCGAGGATTTGTGTGTTACAATTTCATGCGCTTCAACGTCGCCAGCGTGAACTCGCTCAGCAACTCCGAGGCATCGACGCTGAGCGCCTTCGCCAGCTTGAGCAGGACGGTCAGCGTCGGCACGTTCTCCCCGCGCTCGATGAACCCGATGTAGTCCGCAGTCAGGTTCGCTGCCTCGGCGAGTCGTTCCTGACTCAGACCGCGCTCGTTCCGAAGTCGGCGCAAGGTATCGCCGAACCGCTGCCCTTCTAGGCTCCGTTCCTTCCGACGTGACATCAGGCTTTACCCTAACCATAGATCGGTGTAACCTCCATCCCACTATAGTTAGGTGGAGGGCTTCGATGGACAGATGTCAGCGCATCCGTTCGCTCTTTCTGAACCCGGCAGACTCGTATACGTTGCGCGAAGTCGCCACACTCACCGGCACGCCCGTCCGAAGGCTGCGACGCGAGGTTGCCGCTGGACTCCGAGACGCGGAGAAAGTGCGCGGCGTGTGGCGCTTCCTGTGGCGTCAGGCCGTCTACGTCGCGCTCGATCGCTTCACCCTTGCCGAGATACACGCCGCACTCGGAGACGCCGCAACGGGCGTTCTGCCGCCCCTGCTGGCACTTCGGGAGGTTACCGTCCGGCTTCCCGAGTACATCATCAGGGCATTCGAAGTGATCGCTGCCGAGGACGGGACGACGGTTGACGCTGCCCTCGGCTTCGAACTGATCGAATTCGCCGGATCGAACCTGACACGGCTGGAGGGGTCGATTCCGGGCTATCGGCAGGCGTACCTGTTCCCCGGCCCAGTGTAGGCGTATCATCGCTGCGTGATCGCCGCGAACATCCCCGCGAGCCGGATTAGGTCGTCTCACCATCTGATCCCCGTTATGAGAACCATGGCGTGGTAGGTGATGATGGAGTAGACGACGGTCGCCACGGCGGCGATGGTGAGCCGCATCGCGAGACTCAGCCGCCGCCTGCTTCTGCCACTCCAGACAATGGCGAAAACGGCGCAGACAGCAGCGCAAACAAGGGTAAGCCATCCTCGCGATACTGGTCCATCGTCAAGGAAGTGCTTGAGGCTGTGAGTCTCATCGCCGTCATCGCCACGATGATCTTTGTCGGCCTTCAATGGAAAGAGATGGGACGTCAGTACGAGATCATGAGCACTCAGTTGAAAGATGCTCGCACCGCCGCCGCTGACGCTAAGGATGACACCAACCGGGCGCTCGCTCTCGCGCAACAACAAGCTACAGCTGCGCAGCACGCGGCTATCGGCAACCTTGTTCAGGCCATGCAGGCGATACGAAGCACCGCCGCTACCGAGCAACTCGCGGAAGCTACTTCTAACGCTGCTGGCGCCTCGAAAGACTTGGCCGCTGCTGCGAACGAAGCCAACATCGTCTCTCGGCAACTCGTTACGGCTACCCAGCAAGCTGGCGGCATCAATAGGAACGTGGCAAGAGCCTACGTTTTCGCGACCGACATCAAACTCATTCCGATAATGTCGCCCTTCCCGCCGTACAAGCCATTGTCGTGGACGGCTAATATTACATGGGATAACACCGGTAACACGCCCACCAATGATCTCGTCATCAGCGCTAATTGTTGGTCCGCCGGATTGGGGGCGCCGATTATTGGAATTGGACCGGCTGCCGCTGAACAGCATCCTGACGCCTTCGACGTTTCGACAATAACACCCGACGATAAGATGCTTATGAAGATTCCAGATACCCCACATCTTATAGGTCCAAAATCGACCAAGCATTCTGTCGGCTGCGTAATTACTGCTATCGAGGCCGCGTTCAACGGAATTGGCGGAGTTCTGAACTTCTACTACTACTCCTTCGGGGCCGCGCGCTACAAAGATGTCTTTGGCACGCCTCACCGAACTGATTTCTGTTTCGTATTCCGGTTGACCGGGAACGGGGAAGTTGACTACATGGACCCGGCCACGGTGGCTAAGGAAAACCTCAAACCTCTCGGCATCGAAACTGCGTTCTGCCAGAAGCACAACTGCGCAGACGAGGAATGCGATGCTGCGCCTCTTCGACTCGCTCCGCCCCCAGAACCCGCGAAGCCTCCCGGCTAGGCTCGCCAACCCGAAGGCCACGAAGCCGGACTGAGCCGTAGCGGTTAGGCAGACCTCCGGCCAACTTAGGACACTACCCAGTCTTTCATGCACTATGTTTCCAACTTGGTGCGCATGAAGAGTTTGGAACGGTTGCTGACACGTCAGTTTCTCCCGGCGGTCTTTCTGCTGCTGGTCATTGGATGGGCTGCGTTCGCGGTTGTCGTTGGAAGTGGAGTCACTGTGGACACCGCTGCGAAAGTAGTCGACGCGACGTTTAAAATTGCGGCAGTACTTGCGGGCACAGCGTGGACGCTCAATCGATATTTCACTTCTCGGACGGATGAACTCCAGCTCAGGGTCGACGCTGCCGCGGATTTCGTACCAGCAGATGGGGACGAAGTCGCAATGTTCGTCTGCCGATTAGATATAATCAACACAGGCAAAGCGCTCACGCCAAAGTTCTCGGAACTGATCGAAATCGAGTCGGCAACTGCGGGCAAGGACGACGTCGGATATGTGTCTCTCATGAGATGGCCGGCAGAAGGTCTTCATCCAACTCAACCGATCGAGCCGGGTTCATGGTCGGCGCTGTCGTTTGCTGTACCACTCGTCAGATCAAACAAAGTCGTTCGTGTCTATCTTGAGCTTCACTTTGAGGGCAGGAAGCAGTGGACGTGGCATCGGCATTTCGTTGCCACAGGAGGAGCAAAATGAAACACATTGACTACGACTCTGACGAGCTACGAGAGTTCTCCGACGGCGTGGCATGTGCAAGCTGCGGCGTGGTATCGGTTACCGGGCACTCAGAATGCAACAGCGTCCCCGGAAGTTCAGTCGAAATACCACGTGAGCATAAGAAAGGCAGCACCGTTAATCGGTGCATCAGCTGTGGAGAGCTCATGGAGAGCTTGTAGGAGCAAGAATAACCGCCGTCACACCCTCCCTTGTCCGCCTCGGCAATCCAGCACCTAAAGGTGTTAGCGTCCCACACTGAGATAAAACAGACGGGCGATGGTAGTCCAACATTTGCGTGTTGAGAGGGATGTACTTACGCGCCGTGCCATCGTCGGCGAAGCCAGCGTGAGATCCGTTGCCCAACTCCGAGCCGGGGGAATTCGAGCCCTTCCCAATCTTCGAGCCCGCCTCAGGGGCGACAGAAAGGGTTGGCAAATCGAAGGCTCCTACATGGCGGTCGGCGATCATGTCGCCCGCTTAAGCGGGCTCGCACTTGGGCGGAGCTCCGAAAACCCACGGCTGGAAGCCGTGGGCCACAGTTCTCAGGCCGGCTTCGCCTGCTAGGATCGCCGGCCGGATAGTCAGGTCGCTCCGTCGGGGTTTTGGTGAGAACCTCCACTCCCAAAAACCCAAAATGCGCGGGCGCGCCTTCGGACGCGCCCGCGCGGGGATTACTACACGAACCCGTTCCTCGCTACTTCGACGGAGTGGCGGGTGACGAGGTCGTCACCGGCGTGGCCTGCGTCGGAGCCGGCGCGGTACCGGGGGTTGCCGGCGTCGGGGCCGGCTGGGATTTGGCCTTGCGAATCCGTTTGCCGAGGGCGCGGCGCATGTCATCGACATGCGGAGCGAGATCGGCAGTCTCGGGACGTTTGGCCATGCGCTGCGCAAGGACGTAGGTCGTGAGCGCGTCACTCCCCGCCTTGTTCCTTGCCGTGACCACGCTGTGGCGGACGAAGTGAGCCAGTGCCTCCAGTTCATCGGCCACCGGGGCGTATGCCTCGGCATAGTTCAACAGATCGCGGATCTGCGCGGGATCGATACCGCCTCCACGGACGAGCGCCGTGCTGTTCGTGACCGCCACGGCCGCCAGCTCGACAAACTGCTGGGGAACCGAGGCGGCACTATTCAGCCGTCGGGTCGCGCCCTTGGAATCGGGGATCACGAAATTCGGGATCTGCTGCCGCATGGCGCGAATCTCATCGACGCGCGCCTGCGCGGTTTCGGTGTAGGACTGCGGTGTTGGTGTTGCCGGTACTTCTATCGCGGTTGGCATGATTGTTCCTCCTTTTTCATTCCTCAACTTGCGGTGATCAGAACGAGCAAGCTGAGACGAGCGGAGGAGCGCGGCCTCTGAAGATTCGTCTTGGCGCCTCGACTATGGTCAGGCGTGCGGATCGTCGACGCCGGATGTGAATGCGGAAAATGCGGGTACTCTCGAGCGATAAGACCTTCAGCGTGTGGCAGCGGCTGGTAATGAGCCTAGGAGCGGGGCCGTCCTTCTCGAATAGCTCATGGAGATCGAGCGGCGCGACGCCGCTTTTCACGTAATCGACCAGCCCCGTGAAAGTGTCGTCCAGCCGTTCGGAGAGCGCGGCAATCTGTCCGGCTGCGTCAATCAACCGCGCCGTGGCGACGGTCAGCCATCGCGGCGCCTCCGGGGCGAGCTCCGGCGACTGTGCCGCGCGATCGGTGGTGTCGCGAATACCGATTCCGGCACGCTCCAACTGCGCCGAGGCATCGGCGAGCCAGCCGGAAACGCGCTCCAACTGACGCGTTGCCCGGATCGGACGTCCCGCCGCGCCTCTCTCCGACGCGTCAATGACGCGGCGGGAAGCGTCGATCAGCCGGAACGAGGCATTGAGAGACCTCCGTGTCCGAAGAAACGGAAGCGTCAACGACCGGCGCCGGTCGCGATCCGATCTGCATAAACGCGCCGCTGTCCGCCGCGAATGGTTCGCGCTCGTTCGAGAAGCGGTTCCGGTTGTTGCGATTGCCTCCGGTTGTTGCGATTGCCACTGCATTTCCTCCTTGACCGATCAAAACAGATCAGCCAGGCGGAGGCATACCAGCGCTCGGTTACAGTTGAGTCAGCTCATGGCAAACACTGCCCGAGGTTGCTTCAATCTGGACATCGATGCCTACGCTCTGAGCATCGATCCCTACGATCTGAGCATCGATCCCTACGATCTGAGCATCGATCCCTACGATCTGAGCATCGATCCCTACGATCTGAGCATCGATCCCTACGATCTGAGCATCGATCCCTACGATCTGGGCATCGATCCCTACGATCTGGACATCAATGCCTACAGTCTGGGCGTCGATGCATGCGATCTAGCCGTCGATGCCTTCGATCTGGGAATCGATCCCTACGATCTGGGCATCAATGCCTACACTCTGGGGATCGATGCTTACGATCAGGACATCGATGCCTTCGATCCAGGCATCGTTGTCCATCTGCGTTCCATCTGCGTCATCTGCGGATGAATGCTTCTCCGCAGATTACGCAGAAGTACGCAGATAGAGCCGGTGAAACTCCCCCCTGATCCGCTGCATCGCTACCGGCGCGGCACAGGGATGGACGCGGTTTGTCAGTAGCACCATGATTTTGTCGCGAAGCGGATCGATCCAGACGGACGTTCCGGTGAAGCCGGTGTGGCCGTACATGCCGGTGGGAGAGGTCTGCCAGCCGAGGCCGCGGGATTCGTTCAGGCCGGCGGTCTGGTTGCGGGTGGCCTCGGTGACGACGTTGCGGGGTAACAATTCGGCATTGGCCCACGCCTGCGCGATGCGAAAGACGGCGCGGGCGGTGGCGAAGAGACCTGCGTTGCCCGCTGTGCCGCCGGCGCCGAAGGAGTTGCCGTCGTTGACTTCGCCCCACATCAGCCCGTCGCGGAGTGAGGCGATCTCGGGGATGCCGGCCAGCTTCGCCTCGAAGCGTTGTCCCCATTCGGTGGCGGCGATGCGCGGGCGGAGCGATGGCGGAGGATGGAACATCGCATCGCTTTCGATGCCGAGGGGGCCAAGGATTCGTTCGCCCGCAAGGGACACGTAGTCAGGAAGCATCGACCAGAGCAGGACGAAGTTCAGATCCGAATAGACGACGCGCGTCCCCGGCTCGTACTCCGCTCCGTGCTCGCGAATGGCGGTGAGATAGCGGTCTCGCGCAGCGGTCTCGGGGTCTCGCGGTTTCGCAGTCTCGCTGTCTGGTACAGGTTCAACACCGCGCGACTGCACAAACGCGTTACCGCGAGACCGCATGTACAACGGCATCCAGGCTCGTAACCCCGAAGTGTGGGTGAGCAGTTGGCGAACGCGATCGTCGACATCCAGCATCTGCAGCGCCAGGGTCGTGGTGATGAGTGGCTTGGTGAGCGAGGCGCAGTCGTAGAGCGTGTCGAGCGTGGCCGGAATGCGCAGCGGGACGGCCACCGCGTGGCCGAGGGCGTTCTCGCGCTCGATCCCGCGCGAAGAGCCGGCGGCGTAGACAGCGCCAGGGAAGCTGCCGGCGTCGATCTCGCGGCGGAGGAAGTCGTCGAGCGCCGTCACGGGACGGCATTGTAACGACGGGCGCTTCTCCGCGACCCGGCTACCGTACGCGGCGCCGAGACCCTTCGCTCTGCTCAGGGCAGGCTCCGCCGCGCCAGCCGGCGATGACGCCAGCGCTCCGGCCGCGACGCGGCTCACGCCGCGTGACGCTTACCTGCACAGGAACGATTGCTCCGCACTCCTGTCAACCGCGAATTTCCCTTTGCAATGAGCGGTTTACGGTCATCGAATTCGCAGCGCGGCGCGCCCTCGGATTGCTGCTACCATCCGGCGCGTCCAAATCAGATCCGTCAGGTGTTCTTCATTAATGTTTCGTCTCGATAAACTCGAAATCCACGGCTTCAAATCGTTCTACGACCCGGCGTCACTGGCCTTCCCCGCCCCGATGACGGCCGTCGTCGGCCCGAACGGCTGCGGCAAGTCGAATATCTGCGACGCCATCATCTGGGTCCTGGGCGAGAACCGCGCCTCGCACATCCGCGGCGAGACGATGGACGACGTCATCTTCCAGGGCTCAGCGCGGCGGCGCCCGCTCTCGATGGGCGAGGTGACGCTCACGCTGGCCACGGTGAACGGCGACAGCAATCATCCGGCCTCGGACGACGGCCGCATCACCATCAACCGCCGCGTCTTCCGCACCGGCGAGTCGGAGTTCCGCCTCAACGGCAAGCGCGTCCGCCTCAAGGACATCTCCGACATCCTGATGGACACGGGGCTGGGCATCCGCAACTACTCGGTGATGGAGCAGGGCAAGATCGATCTGATCCTCTCCAATAAACCGCAGGACCGGCGCCGCCTGATCGAAGAGGCGGCCGGCATCACGAAGTACAAAACGAAGCGCCGCGCCGCGGAGCTGAAGCTGGAAGAGACGCAGCAGAACCTGCTGCGCATCGACGATACGCTTGCCGAGGTCACGCGCAACCTGAACTCGCTCAAACGCCAGGCCGGCAAAGCGCGGCGTCACAAGGAGCTGAGCGAACAACTCTCGACGGCGAAACGCGCGCTGTACAAAGGCCGCATCGTGGCCGCGCAGGCGGAACAGGCGGCGGCGGACGAGGGAGTGGCGGCGGCGCAGGCGAGCGAGTCGGAGCTGGCCGCGCAACTCGGATCGGATGAAGCGGAGCTGGCGGAGAACCGCACGGCGCTGACCGGCAAGTCGTCGCGCGCGTCGCACGTGCGCGAGGAGATGGCTTCGCTCTCCGGCGACGTGGAGCGCCTCCGCTCGTTCATGGAGCAGTCGGAAACGAACCTGGGCGATCTCGTGCAGCGCAGCGAGAACGCGCAGACGCAGATCAAGCAGCTCGAGAGCGAGGGCGCCGAGCAGCAGGCGCTCCTCGATGAGCGGGCCCAGGCGCTGGAAACGGCGCGCGGCGAGCGCAACCGCCTGCGCGAGATCGCCGAGCAGACCGAGAACGACCGGCAGGAGCGCGCCGACGAGGTTCGCCGCCACGAGAAGGCGCTGACCGATGCGCGCGAGACGCTGATGCGGACGATCGCCAGGATCTCCGAGGCACGCAACCAGGTGCACCAGATCGAGGTGGCCGTCGAGAAGTGCGAGTTCTACCTCGGCAAGCTCAGTGAGTCGGCGCGGAAGGCGACGGAAAGCCGCGACGGCGCACGGACGCTGAGCGTGGAGTGGGATCAGCGCGTTCACGAAGCGGAAGAACTGCTCGAAACGACACGCCAGCTGGCGCGCGACGCCGTCGTCCGGAACGACGAGTTGGGCGTTCGCCGCAACGACCTGCGCGACACGCTGGCCGGTGCGCGCGACCGCGTCTCGCAGATGACGTACAAGATCGATTCGCTGCGGACGCTGCTCATCTCGCTGGAATCGCAAGAAGAGGATGTGCGCCGGGCCATCCTCGAGCTGATCCCGAACGCGACGCCGGCCGCCGAGGCCG
>Ga0247694_1000390_pt1 | contig 10178 bp, 7 predicted proteins | sample CNK35_metaG_FD_182736 | JGI IMG/M metagenome (GOLD analysis project Ga0247694, IMG submission 182736) | Soil microbial communities from Purdue University Martell Research Forest, Indiana, United States - CNK35 | ecosystem: Environmental > Terrestrial > Soil > Temperate forest > Bulk soil | place...
CCGATCTCATTCGAGCTTCCCGCGCCGCCCTCCGGCAGCGTCTGGCGGCTGATGTTCGATACCGCCGCGCCAGACCAGCGAGACAACATCGTGGCCGGCCGGGCGTTGCTGCAGCCGCACAGTTGTGTCGTTTTGCGCAGCGAAGGCCGGCCGTAGAAGGCAGAAAGCAGAAGGCGGAAGGCGGAAGGCAGAAGGCGGTCGGGGTCAACTTCTGGTTTCTGGTTTCTGGTTTCTGGTTTCTGGTTTCTGGCTTTTAGTTTCTGGCCTTCTGCCTTCCGCCTTCTGCCCCCCTGTATTTCCCCGGCTTCCACGGCGACTGACGTTGCGACCGCGATGAAATCGCATGGAGGCAGTGAATGGCAGCCGAGAACAACATCGTTCCTTTTCAATCGCTTGGGTCGCGTTTATCGCTTCAGGTCGATCAGTGGCTGATCGCGAATCGAGCGATCAGCTTCGCCAACGCGCCCGACACGCTCCGGCTCGAGGCTGTCGCCAGCGTGATCCGCGAGCTGGCCGCCGAGAAGATGTGCGCGACCGAACAGCGGTACGAGGCTGCCTCGGCCAAGCGCGTCTACTACCTCTCCATGGAGTTCCTCATGGGCCGGGCGCTCGGAAACAACGCGCTGAACCTCGGCATGCGGAACGCCGTGTCCGACGCCATGACGCAACTCGGCGATGACCTCGAATCACTCTCCGAGCTGGAAGCGGATGCCGCGCTCGGCAATGGTGGTCTCGGCCGCCTGGCCGCCTGCTTTCTCGATTCCATGGCCACCCTCGGCATCGCCGGTTACGGGTACGGCATCAACTACGAATTCGGACTCTTTCGCCAGATCATCGATTCCGGCCAGCAGTTCGAGCGCCCCGACCAGTGGCAGGCCGCCGGCTCTCCCTGGCTGATCCCGCGTAACGATCAGGCCCTGCTCATTCCCGCCTACGGTCATATCGAGCACGACGTGGACCGCAACGGCGACTACAACCCGATGTGGAGCAACTGGCAGCTCATCGTGGGCGTTCCTCATGACATGCCGATCATCGGCTGGGGCGGAGAGACGGTCAACGTCCTGCGGCTCTTCGCCGCGCGCGCCTCCGACGACTTCGACGTCGACATGTTCAACGAAGGCGACTACATCGCCGCCGTGCAGCAGAAAATCACGACGGAGACGATCTCGAAGGTCCTCTACCCATCGGACTCGGTCCCGGCCGGAAAAGAGCTGCGGCTTCTGCAGGAGTATTTCCTCGTGGCCTGTTCGGTGCGGGACATCTTCCGCCGCTTCGGCCGGACGCATACCGCCATCAGCTCCCTGCCGGACCACGCGGCGATCCAGTTGAACGACACCCACCCGGCCCTGACCGTGGCCGAGTTGATGCGCGTTCTCGTCGACGAGCACGGGCTGCCGTGGGACGAGGCCTGGCGCATCACCAACCGCACGATCGCGTACACGAATCACACGCTGCTGCCGGAGGCGCTCGAGAAGTGGCCCATCGAGCTGATGGAGCGCGTCATCCCGAGGCACACCCAGATCATCCGCGAGATCGATCGCCGCCATCGTGAACTGGTGGAGCTCTTCTACCCCAGCGATACCGGACGCAAGAACGGGATGGCCATCATCGACGACCACTCCGGTCAGGTACGGATGGCCAATCTGGCCATCGTCGGCAGCCACTCGGTGAACGGCGTGGCGCAGCTCCACTCCGATCTGGTGAAAAGCGACCTCGTTCCCGACTTCTACCGGATGACGCCGGCGAAGTTCAACAACAAGACCAACGGCGTCACGCCGCGCCGCTGGCTGGCGCACGCAAATCCGGAGCTGGCTTCCCTGATCACGCACGCGATCGGCGACGCGTGGATCACGAATCTCGACCGTCTTCGGGATCTCGAACGCTACGCGGAGGATGCAATGTTCCTGAACCGCATGAGCGCCGTGAAAGCCCGCAACAAGACGCGGCTGGCCGGGATCACCCGCGACCTCACCGGTCTGCGCGTCGATCCCTCCTCGCTCTTCGACGTGCAGATCAAGCGCATCCACGAGTACAAGCGTCAGCTCCTCAACGTGCTGCAGATCCTCGACCGGTATCGGGAAATCGTCGAGGAGGGCCTCTATCCGCAAATGCCGCGAACGTTTTTCTTCGCGGGCAAAGCCGCCCCCGGCTATTGGATGGCCAAGCAGATCATCCGGCTGATCAACGACGTCTCCGCCATGATCGAGCGCAACCCGAAGACCTCCGAATGGATCCGCGTGGTCTTCCTTCCGGACTACAGGGTCAGCCTGGCCGAACGAATCATCCCCGCCGCCGAGCTGAGCGAGCAGATCTCCACCGCCGGGAAGGAAGCCTCGGGCACCGGCAACATGAAGCTGGCCCTCAATGGTGCGCTCACGATCGGCACCTGGGACGGAGCCAATATCGAGATCGCCGAGGAGGTCGGGATGGAGAACATCTTCATCTTCGGCCACCGCACCGAGGCCGTTCGCGAGCTCCTCGATCACGGCCAGTACCGGCCGTGGGAGATCGCCCGGAACGACGCTGCCATCGGCCGTGTCGTGGAAATGCTGATCGACGGATCCATCGTAGCGGGAGACCGCGAGCGCTACCGCGCCATCTACGACAAGCTGGTCAGCCCGAACGACGAATACATCCATCTCGGCGACCTCCGCGCCTACATCCAGGCCCAACACGAAGTCGATCTCTGCGCGCAGGACAGCGCGCAGTGGAATCGCAAGTCCCTGCTCAACATCGCGCGGATCGGAAAGTTCTCGAGCGACCGCACGATCCTCGAATACGCGCGGGAGATCTGGGACGTCAGCCCCGTGACCGGCCTGGAGAGCAGCGACACTCCCGTCAAGTCGGCCAGAGGGTGAAATGCGGGCTCTCGTTCCATTCGCCAGCCTGCTGGCCATGAGCGCATGGCTTTTCTCCGGTTGTGCGGCTACGCGCAACCCAGGCACAGGCGTGAACGGGAACATCGTCTACAGCGCCGGCCTCTCCAATCTCACCGGCCCGGGCCCGGACGAGAGCGGAAAAGTCCACGCTGTGGCACCCCGCAGCGACTCGGCATCGTTCACGGTTCACTACAACCCTGTCGACTACTGGTATGGCCGGGTCACGTTCACGGGCTACACGCATCCGAACCAGAAGCAACCCTGGAACCCCGACTTCACCTACGGGTTCGGCTACTCCGACTGGCACCCCGGTTCGGTGAGCGTCACGTACGAGAACTACGGAGGAAACAGGCTCCGGCCAAGCGGGGGCGCGCCGATGACGCGTTTTCAGGAAGGGACGGTTTCGGCGAACTACAAGTTGCCTGAAGCAAAAGTCGCCGCTCTCAAGGCATTTCATCTGTCGACGAGCGTGCAGTTGACTCCCCGCTATTTCGACCTGGCCTCGCTCGAAGACCACTCATCGAAGTCATCGATGTCCGTCGATCTGCATTGGACGATTTACGGAAACTGGTACGCCGGCACGAAGTTCTCGTACTACCCCGTGCACGGGCAGCAACAGCCGTGGGATCCCGATTTCACCTACTGCTTCGGCTACTCCGACTGGCATCCGGGAACCTGGTCTCTCGAATACACAAACTTCGCGCCGAACAGGCTTCCCAGCCACGCACCGGTGGCGCATCCCGGCACCTTCCGCGACGGCAGCCTGGTGTTGAGCTACGGCTGGTCACTACCAGAAAGGAAAAAGAAATGAGCACAAGTCTGTTTACAGAGGCGCAGGAGCGGCAATTGGCAGACCGCGGCATCAGTGCCGCGGAAGCGCAGCGTCAGATCGGCCTGATGCGCAACGAATCCCAGTTCGCACGCCTGCAGCGGCCGGCCACGATCGATGACGGCATTCGCCATCTGAACCCTAGGGAAGAAGCTCAGTTCCTCGAGTTGGGCAACGACGCGGCGCGGGCTGGACGGCTCTCGAAGTTCATCCCTGCCTCCGGTGCGGCAACGCGGATGTTCCAGCAGTTCTCCGGCCTGGACCATGATCCGAGGACCGTTGACGGCCAGGGCGGCGCGGAATGGTTCACGAAGCACGCGGCAAAGCTTCCGTTCGGAGAGGAACAGGCAGACGCGGCGACGATCCGGGAGCTTCTGTACGGCCTGGACGGTCTGGCCGCGCGTCCGAAAGGGCTTGTCCCATTTCATCGATATGGTGTCGAAGCCCGCACCGCCGCCGAGGAGCACATGCTCGAAGCAGCCCGGACGTGCTGCGGCGACGACGGCGTGGCGCGCCTGCACTTCACGATCCCTGAATCGTCACGCGCCATGTTCGAGGCCGCCGTAGATCGAATCCGGCCGCTGCTCCAAGAGCGATTCGGCGTGCGCGCCGAGGTCACCTTCTCCGTGCAGGATCCCAGCACGGATACGGTGGCCTGCACCCCGGAAGGATTGCCATTCATCGACGGCGACGGGCGGCTGGTGCTCCGCCCTGGAGGGCACGGCGCGCTGCTGCGCAACCTCGAGCGCTGCGGCGGCGACCTCGTGGTGATCCGGAACATCGATAACGTCGTCGTCGAACGCGATCTCGATCTCGTGGTCCGGTGGAATCTGATCCTCTCCGGACTTCTCTCAGACCTCGAAGACCGCTCTTCGGTCCTGCTCGCTCTCATGGTTCATTGCGGGACGTCGAACATCCTCGCGCATATCGAGACCTTCCTGGAGCGCGAACTGGGCTTCCGCCCGGACGAGAACGGATCGATCGAGTCGCGGAAGCATGCGGCCATCGCGATCCTCAATCGTCCGTGGCGGGTCTGTGGAATGGTGCGCAACGACGGCGAACCGGGCGGCGGCCCGTTCTGGATCGCAGGAGACGGCGCACCGGCACTGCAGATCATCGAGAGCGCACAGGTGGACCTGAATGATTTCTCGCAGGCGAGGGCCTGGCGCGGCGCCACGCACTTCAATCCTGTCCATCTGGTATGCGGTCTGCGCGACCGCGACGGAAGTCCGTTCCGGCTCGCTGACTTCGCCGACCCCGCCCAATCGTTCATCATCCGGAAAACCCACCAGGGCAAGCCGCTCGTGGCCATGGAGCATCCAGGCCTCTGGAATGGCGCGATGGCGCGTTGGAACACGATCTTCGTGGAAGTCCCCTCGGCGACGTTCGCTCCGGTGAAGACCGTTGCCGATCTTCTCCGGCACGCGCATCAGGCAGTTGCCGCATGAAACCAAGGGCGCTGGTGGTCGATGACGATCCCGTCAACAGGCGTCTGCTCTCGGCGATGCTCGTCAGCGGCGGATTCGCCGTCACTTCCGCGGAGTCGGCAGAGGACGCGCTGGCGGAGTTCGACCGGTTCGCTTGCGACGTGGTCCTGCTGGATGTCGAAATGCCGGACCACGACGGATACTGGACCTGCGAGCAATTGAAGAAGCGGCGCGCGGACCTTCCGGTGATCTTCATTTCCGGCCGCGACTCGACGGAAGACAAGGTTCGAGGGTTCGACGCCGGCGGCGCGGACTACGTGACCAAGCCGTTCCGCAAACCCGAGGTCATGGCGCGCGTCAAGGCACACGTCAAGATCCGTGAATTGACCACACGGCTGGGCGAAGTCAACCGCGCCTTGTCCGAGCGTCAGGAGGAATTGCAGGAGGAATTGCGCGCCGCGGCAACTCTCCAGCAGAGGCTTGTCCCTGCAACAGGACCATTGCCGGGACTCCAGATCGCTACCGTTTACCGCCCTTGCGGTCTGGTCGGCGGAGATGTCATCGGAGTCGTTCGAATCGATGACCGCCGGGTTGCCTTCTATACCGGTGATGTGAGCGGGCATGGAGTGGCCTCAGCACTCCTGACATTCACGGTCGCCCAGGCCCTGAACGCGAGCTCGAGTCTGCTGATGCGCGATTCCGGCGCCGAGCCCTCATCGATCATCCGCAACCTCGATCACGAGCTTTCGATCGGGCAATTCGAAGACAAGTATCTGACGATGACGCTGTTGATCTACGACCAGGAGCGTTCGTCGATTCGCTACTGCACGGCAGGCCATCCTCCACCGTTGCTTTTGCGCAAGGATGGGGAAGTCTCCTACCTGAGCGAGGGCGGACCGATGATCGGCCTCGGCCTACGCGGCGACTTCGACGATGGAGAGATCGCTGTGTGCCCCGGCGATCGCGTCTACCTCTACACCGACGGAATCGTCGATCAGGAGTGCGGCAACGGACGGTTCGGTACGCAGCGCCTGCTGCGGTCACTGCGAAAGCCCGTCCCGTCGATCGGCGACGCTGTCTCCCTCCTCATGGCCGATCTCGACGACTTCGTGGGCATTGCGAAATACGACGACGATGTCGCTTTGCTCGGGGTCGAGTTCTCCTGAATGCGTCCAATACCCGGACGTTCCGCGAAAGCTGAACGCTTTGTCGATCCTCCAAATCCACGTAACTGTCTAAGCAATAAGGCATTCGCGGCGCTACCCGACATGGCCCACCTGTTGATGATCACTCGTCTCCGGGAGAGCGCAAAGCAATGGACAAGATTCTCGTCGTTGATGATGATCGCAGCCTGGTTGAAGAGATGATGGAACTTCTCCGCGTCGAAGACTTTGAACCTATTGCGGCTTACGACCGTGAGTCTGCCGAAGAGCAGATGCAGGCGGAGTTCTTTCCCATCATCCTCGCCGATCTGCGGCTGAACAGCGAGGCTGAAGGGCTGATGCTGCTGGCATCGATCGCGAAGCTCTCACCGCGATCGAGAGTCGTCACGATGACCGGCTTCGCCGATGACGATGCTCTTGCGCGCGTCCGTGCGCTCGGCGCGCGCTCGGTGATGTTCAAGCCCGTGACGGCCGGCGAGTTGATCGCGGCCGTCCGGGAGATGCTGGCTGAGATCGAGGCGGCGGAAGTGACGGCCGGAGCGGACCTCGACATCCTCTACGCCGCGGTGTCGCCGGTTCTCTATGCCATCCCCCAGCGGAAATACGGTCTCACGCCGGACGAAACGGACGACCTCGTGCAGGAAGTGTGGTTGCTGTATATGGAGAAGCGATCGAGCGTCCTCAAGCCGCGCGCCTGGCTGGCCGGAGCGATCGTCAATCTCTGCCGGCAACACATCCAGAATCGATACCGAAGGGTGTCGCGCACCGAGCGGCTGATGCCGTTCCTCTCCGATCGCGGCGAGCGGAAAGACGACACGGTGATCGCCGTGCATGAGGCGCTGAGCCGTCTCGACGAGCGCGGGCGGGAGCTTTGTCAGCGCATCGGCCTCGATCAACAGCCGTATGAAGAGGTGGCCCGGGCCATGTCTCTTCCCATCGGCTCGATCGGACCTCTTTATATGCGCGCCAAGGCGACGATGAAGCAACAGCTGGCGGTGTGCTGATTCGTTCCGCGTGACACTCTGCGCCGAAGGCGTGTATCCTCTCTGCGGGTTTCCATTTTCCGCCGTCCAAGGCGTCGTCGCGCGTCCACTTCGGTCAGGCAAGTGACTGGATCAGCGACTTCAACCTCGAGTGTCCGCGTTGAGGAGAGGTGCTCTGCGATTGTCAGCAATGCGGGAAACCGCCACGGGGAATGGTCGTGCACGAGGAGTGCGGCGGCGCGGCTCAGCGGGATTCATTCTCACGCTCGAGCTTCTGATCCTGCTGAGCATCTTCGGCGTCGTGGCGATTTTCGCCATGGTCCTGATCCAGCGCCATTTCGTGGAGCAGGCTGGCGACTACTTCGGCCACTCCATCGTCGTCTACGACTCCAAGATGCCGGTGGGGAGCAGCGTGCTGGTCGGCCGTGCCGTCAGTTTCAATGCGCTGGAGGCTCCGCAGATCCTCTACCGCGTTCCCACGTCCACCCCACCCCTGGCTGCGCTCCTCGGGGTTCGTGCCGCCAACTTCACGACGAGGCCGTCGGTCTTCTACGACAACGCGAACTGCACCGGCGCGTCGTGGATGCTCGATCCGGCAAACCCTGCCAGTGGAACGGCCGGCGAGGTCTCCGATCTCTATTCGCTGCAGGGAACCGCGTTCGCCATCGGCGTATCGGGCACCGACCAGAATGTTCTCTACCGCTCGACGCCGGGCGCGGCACCGGCAGCGACTCCGCAGTCGCGATGGGTTTCGGAACGCTACACGGCGAATTGCCAGGCCGTGGCCGATGACCCGGTCCTTCGCGGCGCGCTGATTCCGGCAAGCGTCGTCTTCTCGATGAACACTGTCTATGTTCCCCCCTACTGGATCCCGGCGGGCCTGGTTGGTCCTCCGCTGAGTGCGGCGACGGCGCCGAAGAAGGAGGGCGATCCATGGCCATGACCGGACGCACCGACCGCGTGTTGATCATCCATCCGGATCCCGCCGTCCGGCGGGAGATCGAGACTGTCGTGCGCCGCGCGCACAAGCACTCCATCGCCGCGCGCCATGCCGGAACCGCGGGGGCGGCGGTGCAGATGGCGCGGGACTTCGACCCGCGCATCATCCTGCTCGATCTCGTGCAGGATCGGGCGCTGGCCTTGAGCGTGGCCAAAGAGCTGCGGCGGGCGGATCGGCTGATCATCGGCCTCATCAACCCGTTGATGGACTCCGGAGGGGGATCGGAAGCGGAGTTCCTCCGGCAGGCGGTGCGCGCGGGAGTGGGCGACTTCGTCGCTCTGCCGCCGTCCGACGCGGAGATCGCCCTGGCGTTGGAGACGGCGCCGCAGGCGGGACCGGCCGCGCATGAAGGGCGCGCCATCGCCTTCTTCAGTCATCAGGGCGGCGTGGGGACGACGACGCTGGCCATCAACACCGCAATCGCCTTGCGTGTGGGAGAACCTTCGCGGACGGTCGCGGTGATGGACGCCAACATTCAGTTCGGTTGCGTGGCCGCGCACCTGGGAATGGTTCCGGAGCGCGATCTGGGAGATGCCATCCGCGAGCTCGACCTCGGACCGATGTTTCCCCTCCCCTCCACCGGCCCGGAGGCGGCGATCTCCGTGCTGGCCAGCCCGCTCGATCCGCGCGCCGCCGAAATGGTCACGCCGGAGGATGCCTCCCGCGTGCTGATCGAGCTGCGCCGCAGATTCCATTCGGTGGTCATCGACACCGCCCCCGTGCTCGACCTGATGACGCTTTCGGTTCTCGATCTCAGCGAGACGGTGGTGGTGGTGACCGAGCCGCTGGCGCCGACGATCGCCGGGACGGCACGCCTGCTGGGCATGCTCGCCAGCCTCGGGATTTCCGACGATCGCGTACGCCTCGTCGTCAGCAAGTTCCGCGACGCTCCCGACGTGCTTTCGCCGTCGGTCGTCTCCCAGCAGTTGGGCCGCGCCGTCGATCATGTCGTGCCGTTCCTCATGCCGGTCAGCGCCGGAACCCACCGAGGCGTGCCGGCCATCTTCGAACGAGGGACGGCACCGTTCACCGATGCTCTGAAACGTCTGGCCCGCGACGTTTCGCGCGGCGGCTCGGCTACTGGAGGGAAGGTCTAACGTGACCGACAACCCCATGCCGTCCGCCGAGGATCTGCGTTCGTTGATCCGCACCTCCTGGCACGAACGACGGTTGCCGGCGCTACCTGCTGGTCCGGCGCAAGCGTCGCCGGCGGAGCCGACGCTTCGTCAACGGCTCTATCAGCGGATCCTCAAGAGTCTGGAAACGCCGAGCGCGGGCGTGAGCGTTCGCGCGCGCGTGCGGCGCATCATCGAAGAGAGCCCCGAGCTCGAAGGGATCGATGAGGAGTGGCGGACGCGCATCGAGGGAGATCTCATCGACGAGGTCGACGGCATGGGGCCGGTGGCATCGCTGCTCCGCGATCCAACCGTCTCCGACATCCTGATCAACGGCCCGTCGGATGTCTGGGTCGATCGCTTTGGAAAGCTGGAGCGGAGCAGCGTCCGTTTCGAAGACGAGGCGCACCTTCGGCGCATTCTTCGGCGCATGGTCGGAACACAGGGACGGCGGCTGGACGAGTCGGTTCCGTATGTCGACCTCCGTCTTCCCGACGGCTCGCGCCTCAATGCCGTCCTCTCGCCGGTGAGCCTGCGGGGATCGGTCGTATCGATCCGGCGCGCCAGGGAAGCGACGTTCCGGATGGAAGACCTCGTGGCATACGGAAGCCTGACCGCCGAGATGGGCGAGCTTCTGACAGAGGCCGTCAGGCTGCGGCGAAATGTCCTCGTCTCCGGAGGATCGGGTGCCGGCAAGACGACGCTGCTCAACGTCCTCTCGCGGGCCATTCCGCCCGACGAGCGGATCGTGACCATCGAAGAGACTGCGGAGCTGCGGCTCG
>Ga0247694_1000402_pt1 | contig 9952 bp, 10 predicted proteins | sample CNK35_metaG_FD_182736 | JGI IMG/M metagenome (GOLD analysis project Ga0247694, IMG submission 182736) | Soil microbial communities from Purdue University Martell Research Forest, Indiana, United States - CNK35 | ecosystem: Environmental > Terrestrial > Soil > Temperate forest > Bulk soil | place...
TTTTATTGCGCTGAAGGTTTTGAATCAAGTGATGAACAAAAGCAACGACTGGACGGTAAATCAGGGAAAGGCCATCCATCCTGCAACATTCATCCAGCGTAGAGACGAATTAGCTAAGGAGATGGCAACCGCATTGAGTACAGCTCCTTCGAGGCAAGACTTTAGCCGCGAAGAAGGCTACGAAGCATGCACACGATTACAAGGTTTTGGGCTGGCTCACGAAATTGATGTTGCACCCCGTCAGGTGCCAATCGGAGATTATTCTTTTCGCCTGTCCAAGCGCGGATTGATGCTCCTGAAACTGGTCGGCGAAGAAGTTGAAAACTGGCACAAGTATTTCCCGAATTCGAACTAGCAACTACGAATCTCCCTGCGCCTCGCTATTTGGTTTGCGGTTGCCGCCGACAAGGTCGATGTGTTCCTTGAGATACACCCGAGCCCAATCCTGGATGTTATAAGCTTTGCCAGCGTCTTCGGCGACGGCCACATCCGGGGCATAGAGAATGCCGTCATCAGCTAACCCCTGAGCGACTGGATCAAACCGGTTGATACGCCTTGAACGAAAATCATTCACTAAGTACGGCAAAAGAATTTCTTGCTCTCGTTTGGTTAAGTTTCGTAGCCGATGCTTACGCTTCTGCCACGCTCGCCAGTCGTCCCACTTGTCGAAGAGATAGCGAGTGGGCAAATAACAAATCGAGCCAAGAACGCCGAATGCGACCCATGTCGCGTGCCCTCTTGCCCAACTTCCGGTTGACCCCGGAATAGCCATTGAAGCCAAGAGAATCAGAGAAAGAATGAGAAGTCCCAACGCAACTCGGTCAGTGAGGTGCTTGAGAAAAATCTCGATTGCGTCTTTTGTTAGATCGCCCATTCTTTCCGAACGGCTCCTCTGCTTTTAAAGCTTACCGCAATTAAGCGATAGAACATTCTATGACCAGCGTCTCACAACAGTAATTGTGATATACGGTACGTCCAAGGGGCTCTTGCATTGGCGAAGATGATGGAGGCGAACTCATGGACACCGCGCTTACTGAGAATCAGCTCCAAGCTCCGGCAGATCGCTTGGACCGATTGGAGAAGCGTTATCGCCGGTTAGTAGTGGTCTGCTTTGGAGTTCTCGTCCTAATCCTTTTCTCGCTTGTTGTAACCGCTTGGTGGCTGTGGCACCAAACAAAGTCACTCAGGGCTTCCATTCTTGACCTGGAGTTCAGTCAAGCAGCCAGTCAATATGCGAAGTCTGAGAGTCTGGCCAGCCCCGATGTCGGAGTGATCCAGTTCCTCAATAACGGATACTCGATTCATTTTGACACTGTGCGCTATACCCAGGAGGGTCTTTTTCTCTCAGGTCGAATCGGAAATCCCAAAGAGTTGACGCTAAGTACGATTACTGTAAATTTCAGCGTCCGTCCCTATCCGTACTCCATGCGCAGTAAATGGGAGAAAGACAAAACCGAATTCTTCTACCCTTATTTTGGCGGCTACGAAATAGGCAGTGCACAAACCAGTGTATCTGGGAATTTGATGGGAGGATTCACTCTGCCATTCTCCGTGACGATTCCCAATGTGAAGCAGACAAAGGACCCTATCCAGATCGCTGTCGCGTTTTCGGGAGAGAGATATAACTATATTGATGGGCAGTGGTAGGTCGCTCAAATTAGTGCTTCTCCCCGTCGTTTCCAATTACCTCTCGGCATTCACATCGCGATCTTGCGCTTGACTGGGACACCGAGTGGCTGTACCATGGCCATGTTATATAACACGGCCATGGTACGTACCTTGGCCATGGTACAGGTATGGCATCCGAAATTCATGATCGCGCCGGCCCGCCAGAGAGAGAATTCGAAGCTCTCCTGGCGGCCCTTTTTCGCCGAGCAGGTTGGCGTGTGCGCGAGCAGTCTCCCGCCGATAGAGGTGCGGACCTCATCGTAGACTCCGATGACAAGAAATTTATCGTAGAGCTGAAGCGCTCGGCTGAGGGCCGACCCGACCGACTAGTTCCCCTTCTCTCGCAAGCCATTCTCCAGGCGCAAGCAGCCGCTCGGCATTTCTCGGAATCTGCAATTCCTGTGGCCGTTGTTGCTTCCCGTCATATTCCTGAGTCGGCAGCCAAACAGGTTAAAGAGTTTGGTCTGAGTCATGCGCCGAAGGTCGGCATTGGGGTTATCGACTCGGAGGGATTTCGAGCCTTCTACGGGTACGGGTTGGAGAGATTCAATTCTGAGCGGTCGGCCTCTTCACAGCTCGGATTGCCAGCGCACAGTGAATCATCTTCGTATTTATTCTCGGACCTAAATCAATGGATGATGAAGATTCTGCTAGGGGCAAGCATCCCGGAATCTCTATTATCCGTTCCTCGCAGCGAGTACCGAAGCGGCAGGCAGCTTGCGCAGGCCGCGCGGGTTTCAGTAATGAGCGCGTCCCGCTTTATTCGACAGCTATCGAGCCAAGGATTCCTCGATGAGCGGAAAGGCTCATTGCGCCTTGTCCGAATTGAGCAACTGATGCGGCAATGGCTAGGTGCGAGCCTAAGAAGCGCGCGTGAGATTCCGGTACGCTGGATTATCCCCGGTGGTAAGGACCAGCTTCTTTCTGCCGTTCACTCTTATAGCTCCCGAGTGGACGCAAAGTCTTCGCGCTCTCCGAAGGCGCACGCTGGCCGACTTGCTCAATCCCCTCCTCGAATCTGCGTTGGTCTATTTGCGGCAGCAGATTTGCTCGGGTTCAAATTCGTCCACGGAGTCGCATCCCATCTCTACCTCGAAAGACTGGATCCAGACGCCCTGAAACAACTCGGCCTATCCGCCGAAAACGCGGGCGCGCATCCCGACGTATACATTCGAATCCCTGAAAACAAAGAGGTCGTCTTCCGCCCTGTGGTCCGACACGAGGGTGTTCCGGTGGCGGACATTCTTCAGGTCTGGCTCGATGTGGCAAATCATCCCGCGAGAGGGAAAGAGCAGGCCGACCAAATTTGGAAACGCGTCTTGGCTCCTTCTATTCGGAAGGAACACGGATGAACGAGCACTCAGAAAATGAGCAATTCGCTCGGCTGATGGTTGCCCTCGAACCCTGGCTGGACCAAATGGTGATCATAGGTGGGTGGGCTCATAGGTTGTATTGGCTGCATCCGAGCGCACAACGTGTTGATCATTTGCCTCTAACGACTCTAGACACCGACATCGCCATCCCTGCTCCGTTGAAAGCTGTTGATACAGACGTGCGGGAACGTTTGATCGCCCACGGATTCGAAGAGGAACGTTTGGGCGAGGACCGGCCTCCTGCAACACACTACCGTTTAGGGGATGCAAAGACGGAGTTCTACGCTGAGTTTCTGACACCGTTATTTGGTCCTGAACATGGCAGGGATGGAAGGCTAAAGGCTACACAGCGAATCGCTGGTGTCGTTTCTCAGCAACTTCGCCATCTCGAAATCTTACTCCTCGCTCCCTGGTCCGTGAATCTAACGCGGGCTAATGGATTCCCATTTCAGAAGCCGATGCAGGTACGAATTGCCAATCCGGCGAGCTTTCTTGCTCATAAAGTATTGATTCACAACAAGCGGACGAGCTCAAAATTCGCGAAGGACGTTCTCTACATCCATGACACTCTTGAAATATTCGGTGCACGGCTTGAAGATTTGAACCGTGAATGGAGAACTGAGTTGAAGCCGCGAATCCACCCGAATGGAGTCAGAAAAATTCAGCGTGCAGCAACAGATCTTTTTGGTGAATTGAACGACCCGATTCGCGATGCCGCGCAAATGACGGGCGCTAGAAAGCTTTCGCCAGAGGCGGTACGGGAACGTTGCAATTTCGCCCTTGCGCAGATTTTCAATTGAACGCAGCTTGTCATTCAATTCCCCGGATTCACATGGGCTACCACTTACAATTCAGAGTAGAATTGTGCCGGATTTCTTGAAATCACTTTGAGTCCTACTGTATGCGACACCTTGTTTGTTCGCTCACGGTCGTGCTGATCATCGTATGTTGTACAGCCCACGCTCAACTCACGGACTCTGACGAAATCACGCTGTACAGTGCTACTGGAAAGCCCGTTGCCTATATCGCGGACGACGACGACTCAACCATTTATTTGTGGTCGGGCAAGCCCGCTGCATATCTTAGGTCTGAGGATGTTTACGGATTTAACGGCAAACATCTAGGCTGGTTTGTGAAAGGCGTGATTTATAACCACGACGGAGAGATTGTCGGGGCTGTGCGCTCCAGGGTAAAAGGCCCAGTTCAAATAAGCCCGGTCAAATCAATCAAGCAAATCAAGCCAATAAAGAGCATTCGAGAGATCAAGCCCATTAGGCCGATTTTTGGATTGGCATGGTCCGAAGATGAAACCCTTCGTTCATTCCTACTAACCGGAGCAGACGACTAAGTCATTCGATTCAACGTGCTCCCGCGCTCCCCAGTTGTGCCTGAACCTGGCGGCTTAGTTCTTCAGGGTTGGCGATCCTGCTGAACGTCTCTGTTGTTCCTCCCGTGCCTCGTACTATCACATCCCCATACCCAAGCATTCTGCCAAACGTGGATTCATCAACGCCGACGCTCTCAACCTTCGACAGAATGACTTCAGTCGTTTTTCGAGAAATGAAGCCTGTTTTGATAAGGACGCGTCGGTTTGACACGGCTACTTCGGTGGAGTTTTTTCGTACCAGTCCGGCAGCGATGGAAACGGCAGCACTAGCGAGAAGCAACGATCCAAGGAATATCATCCCGCCATACGAACGATCTTTGCCACTTGCCTCGTAGCCGCCAACGACGAATGCGAGCCCGATGCTGGCGAGAACCACTCCTACAATTAGGGGGCGAACCAGAACGACCCAGTGGAGTCGGGTTTTGTACAAGACATCCTCACCGGGCACCAGATTCTGTTCGATGTAGCCCATGACGGCTCCTTCCCTCGCGTTATACCAGAAAATGCATCCCGCTTGACTGTTTGCTACAGGCATAGGGTTCCGTCATTATGTGACCGGTCCGCAGGAGCGTCTTCATGCGTACTCATACCTTTGGAAGCCGCATATGATTGATCTCTTCAACGCGCAGCTTAGCAGCCTCAACAACGACCAACTATATTCCACGATTGTCGATTTCGGGCAGGCGCAACCCAACGAAAGCAACCGACACGATTTCAAATTAATTTGGACAAATGACGCACTGAAAGATGTTGCAGCCTTTGCGAATACGTTCGGTGGCCTGCTTATTATCGGCGTAGGTAAAGGCCAGGATGACCCTCAAGCGAATGTAATCGGAGTCACATCTAGTTCGGAACTCACGACGGGCATAGCAAGCGCGATTGCGACGAACATTTCTCCGACGCCCTCGTACGACATCATGGAGTGTTACAAACCAGGCGAGACGAATAAGCGATTTTGTGTCGTCCGCATCCGCAGTGACTCAACTCTGCACCTAGTGACGAAGAAAGGCATCGCCCCCGTATGGATACGGAATGCGGACCAGACTATCTCTGCGGATGCGGCGCAGCTCAGAGGGCTAATTGACCGGGAGCGGCAGATTGTGGCGAGCATGGACGATGCGCTGACTGAACGCGCGCAAGGCATCCTAGGAGAAATGATTATCGGGCACCAATACGCTGACGCTCCGGACTGGACTCGCGTCTGGCAGCGATCAGAGACCCACTTCAAACTTGCGCTCGTCCCCCGAGAGATGAGACTGACCCGGTTGGATGTCCGAGATGAGAATAAATTCACTGCATTAATCCACAACCAGTATCGGCGTGTTGCGAGCAACTTGCACGGTGCAAGCCCAGTAGCCAGAGACTCCGCGAATCGGAGCGCCGACTTTTACGAATATCGGTGGTATCACAGGAATCTCGATTATGAGGGGCGATGGCGTATCACAAATCGGCTTGAGGTTGCCCACGCTACACAAGTCAAGGTGGATGGCAACTGGAGCCTGGTCGACGCAGTGATGTACACAGTTCTCTTGCTCAAAGTCGGCGCAGCATGGTGGAAGGCACTCGGCTATTTTGGCGATGGAATTCTGTTTGCGGAATTGAACGTAGACTCGTTGCAGCTTCAGCGAGGAGCTGCGGACCAATTTATGAAACTCTTTGGCCCTGCCGAAGGAGATTACGGAATGGGAGCAAACGTCTTAGTGGTTCACCCGCTGCAACGGGGCGAGTCGCAGGCGTATATTTCGGTCAACTCAGCAACGCTGTTGGACAGCATTCCCCATATTGTGACCTCGGTCATGAATCCACTGCTTAGGTCCCTAGGCCACGGGCTCGTGTGGGGAGAATTTGAAGACAATGTGCGCGTCATAGTTCAAGGGCAGTCCAGCTAGTGGTTACCGGGCCGGTTTTCTCCGCGACTCTTCCTTGTGTTCCACGCTGCGCACACGTTTTAGCCGGAGAATTCAAGTAGATTCTCCACTAGATTGGCTGCCATTCTGATCGGAGCGTGAAGAAAATTCCTCGACTCAGGGGATGAAATCACCCACTCGGTATTGATGGCGCCGGCTTTGATAGGCCACTTGGCCAACCGTAGAAACGGTACGTTGCGGAAATGTTCAATGCTTAGCTTCCTCGAAGGTTCAGGATGCAGGAGACCTACTATGCTGGATTGATTGTCAGCCAACGCTATCAGTAAAACTGCTGAGACACTCTGGCGGCGCGGCACGATTTTGTCTCCGCTTTCGCCCGGCGCAAAGAAAACGGAGCGCCTCAAATTTGTTTTCAAAGTAACGGCACCACCAGAACCTGCAGGCGGATAGGTAATCGTAGGTTCTGATGTTAGAAGGAACTCCGCTCCCGTTTGCCCTAGCAGAAACGATGATGCGGGATGCGTGCTTGTGATCGCTAGCACGCGCGGACAAGGGTAGTCGGCCAATTGATCTGCTTTGCCTCGGACCGTTGCAAATAGCTGGTCGGTTGTCATTTCAAAGGCACCTCCGGTGCCATCTTCGACCGTCACCGGAATTCCTGACTGCGCCGTGACTGCCTCGGGCTTGAGCGACGTAACCTCGACGACGAACTCCTCAGGACGATCCTTGTAACAGACAAAATCCACACCACCTGTTCCGGGCTCGTCTGCCGGTTGCGGACTGCATCGAAAATAGGTCTTCAATAAGGAAAAAACTACGGCCTCGCCCAAGGCTGCCTCTGAATCGGCTGCAAGCAACTTTTTGAACTTTTTGTAGTAGGTTGGATATTTGATGCGAAGGTATTCGGCGTGGGCTTGGCCAACTTCCGCTAGGGAATTGTAAACGCTCCAAGCAGAGTCTCGACGCCTCTTTTTCCAATACCAAATTGCCCCGCCTACTAAGCCCGCACCGATAAGGATGGCCAAGAGGCGATTCTTGCTCATGATGTAGATGCTCCTCGCGCTTCGCAGACGCGGTGTTACCGGAGTGCTATTCGATGTGCCGAATTGTGCTCTAGCGTCCGCCCAATCGCAAGACTCCCAACGAAACTAGACCCTGAAGTCATGGGTTCTGCGGCGCGCTGCGTTTTTGTTCGGATTTAGGTAGGACTACCGCAGTGGCTCCCTGACAGCTCTATGATCCTGATACAGGATGGCATATTACATTTTGTGTTGACAAGCACACGAGTCGCAGTGTAATCCTAATACAGGATAAACCAGTCCTCGAAAAGGATGGTTGGAAGGAGCACAAGGCCATGCCAGCGACCGAGAAGGTCCTTTACACGAAGCGCGAGGCGGCACACCTTTTGTCGATCTCGCTGCGCAGTCTCGACTACCTAATCTTTAGCCAGCAACTCCCTGCTCGCCGTATCGGTCGGCGGGTCCTACTTCACCGCGATTCCATCGAGCAGTTCGCCCGACGTGACCACACGTCTATTCGTGCGATGCCGGTGTCGGCCGTTTAGTGGGAGGGACGCGGTGCCTTCGGCACCGGATGGGTTTTTGACACGTCACCCCTACCAGGGTGCTGTAAAGGAACATGAGGTTCGCATGCGCGAACTTGTTGATTCTATGAAGCCTAGTGACCAAAACAGGGTTCAAAGGTCTGAATCGAGTTCCCGTAGCGTAACTCGTTGATTTTGGCTTGTTGCTGGGGTGACTGGAGATTTTTTCGTGATCCGTGAGGGGCCTTCTATGAAATCTTCATTCCGAACGCGCTCAGTTGGAACCAAAGTTACGGACGAGGAGTACGCGCAATTGGAAGCTTGCGCGACCGACAAGCAGCTATCCATTAGTGAATGGTGCCGAGCGGTGCTCTTGGAACGGGCGAAAGGAAGCAACGCCAACGGAACAGATGAAACCTTGCTGGCCGAAGTCTTGGCGCTGCGAATGATCCTCTTGAACCTGCATTTTAAGGTCGCCAAAGGACAAGCAATATCGGCTGACGAGATGCAGGCGATCATCGAGCGGGCAGACCAAGAGAAGTGGAAGAAGGCGACCGAGCGGCTAGCGTCGGCATGTAACGAGACGCACTGACCAGATGGGTTTTCGCTTCGGGGCAGCCGAGAACGGTAGAGGGGGTGCAGTGATGAGGCAGAACTGGGGACGAGCGAAATATGCCGGTGCATGGCCAGGCGATAAGCCCGTGTGGACTATTGCCGCTGTGATCTTCGCCGTCGTGATTGGAGGTGCGATCAGCTACTACCGCTATGCTCTGGCTTGGTCGCCATTGGAAAGGTACTACACAGAAGTATACGCAAGGACTGGAGATCCCGGAGCAGTGCCTAAAGATGGCTCCTATACGCTCCTGGTCGTCGTGACACGGACCGGGAATCGGTTGGCCGTAGATAGCGACGTGACCGAGCGCAGCGAATACTCGTTCGCTCTTACAGAGGAAGCCGTCAAAGCGGGAGCGGTGAAGGTCGAATGGCAAAACCACCGGTATGAGAACTCGAAGCTACATGCGTTCTTGTGTCACTCGATTTACCACGACCAGACACTCGACGATCTAGCGAAACTGCCAATATTTGGAGGCGTCGGCGCGTTTCTTCTTTGCCTCATTCTAGCCATCCCCAAGGACGTGGCCCGAGCGAGAGCCCGCAAGAATGGGCGACGACTCAAAGGACCGGAGTTGGTGACAGCGGCTCCATTCAACCGAAGGAATCGCTCGGATGGAATCGGCTTTGTGCAACAACAGAGCTTAGTAGAAAAACTGATCGTTCGGAAGCGCCACGTTCGTATACCGCGCGCAATCGAGTCGAGCCACATTCTGATCATGGGCGACACGGGCACCGGTAAGAGTGTTTTGACACGCAGAATCTTGATGCAGATCGAAGAGCGAGGCGAAACCGCGATTGTTTACGACCCGGCGCTCGAATACACTCCGCAGTTCCTAAATCCATCCCGTGGTGACTTGGTGCTGAATCCGCTCGACCAGCGGATGCCTTACTGGACTCCAGGGGATGAATTGCGGCAGGACGCCGAGGCCCTGACTTTGGCGGCGTCACTTTTCCCGGACCGATATAACGAAAACCCTTTCTTTGTTGAAGGTCCGCGAAAAATCTTTGCGCATCTGCTGACTTTCCATCCGGCACCGGAGGAGCTGGTTTGGTGGATGTCGCACCCAGAAGAGATCGACCGCCGAGTAAAGGGCACAGAGTATGCGGCGATGATCGATCCGCAATCAGCTCCCCAGCGAAACGGAGTGTTAGGTTCGCTGAACATGGTGGCGGATGCGCTGAAACTTTTACCCGCTCAAAAGGAGACCACTCAAACTTGGAGCGCACTTGAATGGTCGAAAGAGCGACGCGGATGGCTCTTCCTGACTTCGACACCGGAGACGAGAAAGATGCTGTTACCGCTGACTAGTTTGTGGCTCGACACTCTGGTGCTACGCCTTATGAATCAGGGCCAAGTGAGTCCGCGACCCGTGTGGTTCGTACTGGACGAACTTGCGAGTTTGCAAAAATTGCCGCAATTACATACAGCGGTCACGGAGAATCGGAAATCAAATAACCCTGTTGTGCTCGGCTTTCAGGGACGCAGCCAACTTGAGAC
>Ga0247694_1000406_pt1 | contig 9855 bp, 5 predicted proteins | sample CNK35_metaG_FD_182736 | JGI IMG/M metagenome (GOLD analysis project Ga0247694, IMG submission 182736) | Soil microbial communities from Purdue University Martell Research Forest, Indiana, United States - CNK35 | ecosystem: Environmental > Terrestrial > Soil > Temperate forest > Bulk soil | place...
CGCTCCGGTCGCCTACGGCTCCCTGCGAGCGGCAATGCGAAGAACGGAAAGAGGCAGAAATCATGAGTTCAGGTGATCTCGGTGTCGTCTGATCCTGTGCGCGGAGCTAGGGGGCAGGTCAGGGGCGTCGTATATGCACACAGAACCTTGTTTGTGCGTCGTAAGCATGGATCGCAGCTCTCCGGCCAGTCATGGGCCGCTCATCGCAGTAGTAGGTATTCACTCGGGTCGTTTCTGTTGGAATCACTAGGAAACACGCGGCGGCTTGGTGGACCACCCAGGCAATAAATTCAGGATATCGTCTAAGGTTTCGCTTGGGTTGCCGAAAACAATTTCATTCCCGACCCGCTCGTAGGGAAGACAAATAGTCCACGTTTGGATACCGGGCCCTGAGGCCGCAAGGTATATGCATTCCTGCACCTCTTTTGGAGTGACCTGCCCGTCGGCGTGATGCTCAGAATCTCCTCGTACTGGATTTCTGATGTTCGCATCGTTGATCGTGATGATAGCGCGTCCGCCTTTTTGTTTCGCGACCTCAACTAGCTCGGCATAGACGGACGCTTTTTGATCTGGGTCTTCAAAATTGAGAGTGAAATCGAAAACATCATTATCTGTCACCACAAAAGCGACCGGAACTAAATGCTTGTCACGCCGCAAATCTTCTTTGGCTATTTCCAGCGCTTTAAACACGTAATGTTTCAGATTGATATTCACTGTCTATTGGTCTACTTTTTTGACGTCCATCCGCTTCTTCACACTGGGAGAAATGTTCTGATTTCGTTTAGGTACAATTACCTGGGCCTTCTGGCCTGATTTTGCAGAAATTTGGGACTGACGTCGAAGCTGCGGTGAGTCTGACAGATTCTTGACGTTCTTCATTTCAACCGTCTGACCATTACTTCTAATGGCGTCTGGAATTGTTGTTCCCGTTTGTCCAGTCTTCGGGTCCACTGCCGCCATTGGTGTCGTATTCTTAGTTAGGCCCTCGGTCTTAAGCGCCTGACTCTCGAACTCCATGCCTGCGGCGCGGTTGGCTTGGACATCGGCCGCCGCCCCGGCTCCTCCCTCGGCTAATCCTGTTGCTGCTAGTCCAAGTGTAGCAACATCGCTGCCGACTACTTGCCCAAGACTATTGAGTGGCAGCGTTGGGGCCAATGGAAGTGTTTGAAGGTTGTTTTCAACAAATTGGACGTTTAGAAAAGTTGCGGCGGTGTTGTAAACCGAAGGAGCGAAGTTGACGACTCCCTTTCCGACTCCGATTAACTCTTGTCCCAAGAATTTCAATTCGTCTTCGCAGCAATGGCCGTCGGGGTCTGTGTCACGAAGAGGGTTGTTTTTGACGTAACTATAGAGATTTAGGCTTTGTGGGTTGCCGAAGTCGGCGTACGGCACATCGACTGCGTTAGCGGCCCAGTCTGGGATGGTGAAGCGGCCTAGGGAGGAGGAGTAGTATCTGGCACCAAATTCGTCTAAGCCGGATTCGGAGTCGCGTTCTTTGCCGGTAAAGTGCATAGGGCTGGCGTCGCCGCAGGAGCCGGAAGTGGATAGGGCATCGCCGAAGGGAAGACTGGTGATGTTTTCGCAGGAGGCGCCAGCGGCAGTAGTGCGGACGCGTTCTGTGCCGAGCCAGTCCGCGTGAATCAGATTGGTCGTGCCGCCATTGTACGTCGCAAGATGGCGGCCTCCAGCATAGACTTCGCCGCGGTTCCAGGCGCCAGCCGAAGTGAGTTCGGTGATTTCTTGACCGGCGAGATCGTAGAGATAGTCGACGCTGGTGCTGCCAGTAGTTTTGCGAACGCGTCGGCCAGCGGCGTTGTAAACATAGCAGGCGGTTGCCGAGGAGCAAGTGCCCAACGTACCGTCCACCTGGATGAGGCGATTTTCCGCATCATAGAAATAGCTGTGCGAACCGTCGTTCAGAAGGTTGCCTGCGGAGTCGTAAGAGTGGCTGTCCATGCGATTGTTGTTGCCGCTAAAGCTGAGCTGCATGGACCAGGGGCCGTTCTGGTGCCAGCGGTTGCCGTAGCGGTCGTAGTCATAAGTATACGTCGCCGTGCCACTAGTTGGACTGGCGCAAGTACCGTTAGTGGCGAGATTCGAGCAGATGAGGCGATTGAAGTCGTCGTACGCAAACACCCAGTTGGAGTTGACACTGTCGTTGGCGGTGAGGATATCGCTGTTTGGCGCGTAGCCGCCGGAGGACGGAATTGTGAGCGAATAATTCGAGCCATCGGCGATCGAGGCGAGGCGCAGACGAGCATCATAGGTGCGCGTCTCGCTCACGGATCCTCCAAGCGTGGCTGAAAGGAGCGAGCCCGCGGAATTGTAATGTGCTGAGGAGAGAAGCGTGCCTGGATGGTTCGAGTCGGAGAGACTGGAAGTAAGCGTGGTTAGCGCGGGAACAACGTTGTAAGCGTAGGTCAGCGTCACGCCAGCACCGTTGCTGCTCGTGAGCATGTCGCCGAGCAGATCATAGGTGATAAAATGTTAGTTTTTCTAAATAGATTCAGAAGTACGCGAAGGTGCGCAACTAAGCCAACAGGATTGGGGACTGCTGTGTGAGCCGGGATGAATAGAGGTACAAGGACTATGCGGGCGAAGCTACTTGCCGGTGTGACTGGCGGCGAGGCAAGGCTGCGAAGGGCTCGGAAATAAAAAAAGAGGAGGCGGGCCAGGTCGTCCCGCCTCCTCGTGTCCCCTTTCGGGGAAGTCCGGCCAGCCTGACGGAGGGTGGCTCGCCGGTCGTGTGTTGGCCTACCTATATAATCCCGGCAGAACGAAAAAAGTTCCTGAGAAAATTAAAAAGTGACTAGAATCTTCGAGGAAAACAGCTCTCGCGCCAGGGTGCCTTTGCCTTATGTCACGTACATCCAACCTGAGTCCAGATAATATATTGCGTTTTCTGCAAGTTACGAGAGGAGACGCGTCGGCGAACGAGATCGCGGCGGGGCTAGATCTGGGGCGGGCGGAACGTAAGGGCTTATTTAACCTGTTGGTCAAATTAAAGAAGCGCGGCGCCATTCAGGAATCGCCGGGAGGACGCTACCGGCTCGCGGGACGGAAAGGAGGTGAAGAGCCGGCAGACAAGGATACTCGTTCCGCCGCGCATGGGCCTGTGAGTAGCGGCGCTGAGAGGATTGGTTCCGGGGAACGCGTGTCGACAGCGCATAGTTCCACGGGGAACGTTCGGACGGCGGCTGGAGCGCATTCGTTGGCGCGAGATGAAGTGCGCGGGCGGCTGGTGCTGCACCACGACGGGTATGGGTTTGTGGTGCCGGATGTGCCGATGCCGCAGCTGGATGGAGACGTGTTCATTCCGCGAGACGCGGTGGAAGACGCGATGCACGGGGACCACGTGCTGGCGAAGCTAGGGCGCGTGAGTCCATCTCGCGGAGGAGGAGCGCGCGGCGGGCAGAGAGCGGAAGGGCGGATCGTGCGCGTGCTGGAGCGGGCAAATCCGTCGGTGGTGGGATTGTTTCGCTATGGGCCGCGGGGAAATGTCGTGCTGCCTTATGACGTTCGAATGCAGCATGAAGTGGAGATTCCTCCTGGCGAGGAATTGACGGCGGCGCTGCGGACAAAATTGGGTTTGGGCGATGCTGTCGGGCATGGGGCGCGTGGCGGGCGTGTGCCGCGGTTTCCGGAGCTCGATGGAGCGGTGGTGAATGTGGAACTGCTGCGCTATCCGCGCGGCGGAGCGGCGCCAACGGGACGCGTGATTGAAATTCTTGGGCGGCCCGGCGATCTCGGTGTGGATATCGAGATCATTATTCGCAAGCATCATCTGCCGCACGAATTTTCCGGCGCGGTCTTGGCGGAAGCGGAGCAGCGAGCCGCGGCGGTAAGTGAAACGGAGCGCGTGGGGCGCGACGACTTTCGGCATTTGCCGATTGTGACGATTGACGGAGAAACGGCACGGGATTTTGACGACGCGGTGTACGTGGAGCGGCGGGCGAATGGCGGCTGGGGATTGCAAGTGCACATCGCGGATGTGGCGCACTACGTTCGAACGGGGACGGCGCTGGATCAGGAAGCGCGGCTGCGCGGAACGTCAGTGTACTTTCCGGACCGGGCGGTGCCAATGCTGCCGGAGGCGCTTTCGAATGGGATGTGCTCGCTGAAGCCGCGCGAGGAGCGGCTGGTGGTGAGCGCGCTGATGGAGTTTGACGCCACAGGCAAAATGCTGAGCGCGCACATGACGCCGGGAGTGATTTGCTCGGCGGAGCGAATGACGTACACGGACGTGAACAAGGTAATCGAAGGCGATGCGGACGCAACGGTGAGGTACGCGGGGCTGGCTGGACATTTTCGCGATATGAAAGAGCTGGCGCTGCTGCTGAACGCGCGGCGAAACGAACACGGATCGATCGATTTCGATTTGCCCGAGCCGGTGATTGAGTTCGATGAAGAGCAGCGAATGACTAATATTGTGCGAAGCGAACGGAACATTGCGCACCGGCTGATTGAAGAGTTCATGCTGGCGGCGAATCGCGCGGTAGACGGCTATTTGCTCAGGCGGGGAATTGCGGCGTTGCACCGCGTCCACGAAAAACCGGATGCGCGGAAAGTTTTGGAGTTCGAAGAGCTGGCCCGGGCGTTTGGATATTCGCTGGGCGTGGCGGATTTGCATCAAAGGGAGATTGCGGTGCGGCATGGACGCGTCCCCGCGCCGGCAAAAGCGGGGCGGCCGGATTCTTACGGACACGGGCGCGAGCGTGGGATGCGCGTGGCGCTGCCGGGTTCGGAAGAGATAAAAATTACGCCGCAGCATTATCAGAGATTGCTGAGGAAGTTGGCGGGGAAGCCGGAAGAGCGGATTGTTTCGTACCTGATGCTGCGATCGTTGAAGCAGGCGCGGTATGCGGCGGAGCCGCTGGGGCATTTTGCGCTGGGCTTTGATGAGTACACGCATTTCACTTCGCCGATTCGAAGGTACCCGGACTTGATCGTGCATCGCGTGCTGAAGTGGGCTTTGGAACATCCGCACGCCGCCGAGCCTGCGGCAAGCCATGCGTCACGCGGCGTGGAAGCGACACTCTATCCGCAAGCGGAGCTAGAGGAAATTGCGTCGGAAACTTCCGAGGCCGAGCGGCGCGCAAATGGGGCCGAGCGGGAATTGATGGATTGGAAGACGGCGCAGTTTATGGAAGCGCATCTGGGCGAGGAATACGAGGGGCTGATTATATCGGTGCAGAAATACGGCTGTTTTGTGGAGCTGTTTGAAGTTTTTGTGGAAGGGTTGCTGCCGATCAATGCTTTAGAAGATGCTGCGGGGGCGCGAGTCGTTTTCCGCGAACGGGATCACGCCATCGTAGCGCTACGCGGAGGCGATGGGCGGCGCGGCGGGGCTGGTTCTCGGGGTGGGCGCGGTGCAAAACCCCAAGAACGTGCATGGCATTTGGGCGACCGCGTGCACGTGCGCGCGGAGCGCATCGACCCGATGCGGCGGCGCGTGGAGTTCGCGATTGCAGAGGTCGCCTAGTTGGACAAAAAGAAGGCTGAACGGCAATTTTAGTGTCCCCGCGCGTTCTGTTAATCTGGAAGGTCAGGCAGGCAATGGCGGTTTCAGCAGCTCGCCTTCGTCAAATTCCATCGGAAGGGAACATTTAACGTGAGTACATCCACAGTTACAGAACGCGGCGTGAAGCGCGTGCACAATTTCAATGCGGGGCCGGGGGCTTTACCGCTGCCGGTGTTGGAGCGGATCCGCGAAGAGTTGCTGGATTGGCGCGGGAGCGGGATGAGCGTGATGGAGATGAGCCACCGGTCGCCGGAATTCGAGAGCATTATTGCGGCGGCGGAAGCGGGTCTGAGGAAGCACCTGCAAATTCCAGAAGAGTACGCGGTGCTCTTTTTGCAGGGTGGCGGAAGCATGCAGTTCACCATGGCGCCGATGAATTTGTGCCTGCCGGGGAAACCGGTGGATTTGATTCACACGGGGACTTGGACGGCGAAGGCCCTTGGGGAATTGAAGAAAGGTATCTTGCATCACGTTGCGGCGTCGACGGAGGCGGAAAGATTCGCGCGATTGCCGCGCAAGGATGAAATTAAGTTGTCGGCGGATGCGTCGTACGTGCACATGTGCACGAACAATACGATTGAAGGCACGCAGTGGACGGAGATGCCGGAGACGGGGAGTGTGCCGCTGGTGGCGGATATGTCGTCGGATATTGCGTCGCGGCCGATTGACGTGAAGAAATTCGGACTTATTTTCGCGGGCGCGCAGAAAAATCTCGGGCCGAGCGGCGTGACTGTGGTAATCGTGCGAAAAGATCTCGCCGAGCGGGCCGACAAGAATCTGCCAACGCTGCTGCAATACCGTACGCACATTAAGGAAAAGTCGCTGTATCACACGCCGCCGACGTTTGCGGTGTACATCGTGGGACTGGTGATGGATTGGATTGACATGGAAGGCGGGATTGCGGGGATTGAGAAGCGGAACAACGCCAAGGCGAAACTGCTCTACGAAACGATCGAAGGAAGCAATGGCTATTATCGCTGCCCGGTGGAGAATTCCTCGCGCTCGAAAATGAATGTAGTTTTTCGTGTTGCTGGTGGCGAGGAGGCCAATGAAAAGCAGTTCGCCAAGGAAGCTGAGGCCGCGGGGCTTGTTGGCACGCCGGGGCACCGGTCGGTCGGCGGGATGCGCGTTTCGCTCTACAACGCCGTCACGCTGGAAGCCGTTGAAGCGCTGACCAGCTTTATGCGCGAATTCCAACGGACGCGGGGCTGACCAGCGCGTACCACGAGCTAAAGCCCAAACTGTCCTGCGGCAAGGCCATCCTACCAACGAATGTTTCTTTCCCCTTGTGCTTCTACAAGAGTTGGGCTACTCTCTTGTCGAAGTAACAGGGGAATCCGCCGATGGCGCATAAGCGAATTGAACTTCCGCAGGGTACGCTGGATTTACTTATTCTTCGCACACTGGCTTTGGAGCCGCAGCATGGGTGGGCGATTTCCGAGCGCATCCATCAAATCTCGAGCGACGTTTTGCTGATCCAGCAGGGTTCGTTGTATCCGGCGCTGCACCGGCTGGAGCGCCGTGGGTGGATCAAAGCGAAGTGGGGAACCTCCGAAAATAACCGACGCGCGAAATATTACGAACTCACCAAAGCAGGCCGCAAGCAACTCGAACTCGAACAAGATTCCTGGAAAAAGCTGGCGGCAGCCGTCGCCCAGATTTTAGAGACGGCGTAAGGAGGCTTCGGTGTTCAACGATCTGCTCTTTCGTCTTCGTTCGGTATTTCGCCGCGATACCGTGGAATCGGAAGCGGATACTGAGCTGCGCTTTCACTTCGATCAGCAAATTGAGAAGAACCTCAAGTCGGGTCTGACGCGCGAAGAAGCCATGCGGCGCGCGCGGATCGAATTCGGCGGACACGAACAGCTCAAGGAAGAGATGCGGGACGCGCGTGGCGTGAATCTCATCGAAACGCTCTTTCAGGATATTTGCTACGGCCTGCGAATTCTTGGCCGCACGCCGGTTATCACCAGCATTGCGATTCTTTCCCTTGCCTTGGGAATCGGTGCTAATACCGCCATATTCAGCTTAATTGATACGGTTATGCTGCGGCTCCTGCCGGTGCAAAAGCCGGAAGAATTGATGCAAGTGCTGCGAGCTGATTTTTCTCGAGGAGGCGAGGGCACTCCCAGCTTTACGAATCCACTTTGGGAAGAAGTACGAGATAACCAGGATGTTTTTTCGGGAGTCTTCGCATGGGGTGATAGCCGATTCGATCTAGCGCAGGGCGGCGCGGTTCAAAACGCCAACGGAATTTTTACTAGCGGCGATTATTTCAACACTTTGGGTGTTCGACCGGCGGCCGGGCGCTTAATTACGCCGGACGACGACAAACGGGGCGGCCCCGCCGTAGCAGTCCTCAGCTATGGTTTCTGGCAAGAGCACTTCGGAGCGTCGCCGAGCGTAATCGGAAGCGCGATCTCACTCAGCAACCATCCATTTCAGATTATCGGGGTCAGTGCCCCGGGCTTCTCTGGCGTCGAGGTCGGCAGCAAATTTGACGTGGCGATTCCGATTTGCACCGCAGACGTCTTCGATGGGAAAAATTCCCGGCTAGACCATCGGTCTTGGTGGTGGCTGAACATCATGGGGCGCGTTAAGCCAGGCATAAACAAGGACCAACTGAAGGCTCGGCTCGGCGTTATCTCTCCACAAATCTTTGCCGGGGCCCTGCCGAAGAATTGGGATGAGAAAGGGCAAGCGAGATTTCTGAAACTCATGCTGGTAGGCAAACCGGCGGCAACCGGAATGTCCTGGGTGCGGCGGCAATTCGAACAGCCATTGAATATCCTGATGGGTGTCGTGGGTCTGGTGTTGCTCATCGCGTGCGCAAATATCGCGAGCTTGATGATGGCGCGTGCCGCGGCTCGTCATAAGGAAATCGCGGTGAGAAAGGCGTTAGGGGCGTCGAGAGCGCGATTGATTCGACAGCTGTTGACGGAGTGCGTCCTGCTCTCGACGGCGGGCGCAGTGCTTGGCCTCGTCTTCGCGCGCTGGGGGAGCGCGCTGCTGGTGCGTTACATTTCCACAAAGAACGACCGGATCTTTCTTGATTTGACGTTCGATTGGCGGATCTTAAGTTTTACGGCCGCAGTGGCCCTTTTCACGGGGCTTCTCTTTGGCGTGCTGCCTGCGTTTCGTTCGACAAGCGTTTCGTTGACCTCCGCGATGAAAGGCAGCCAAGCGTTCGAAGCAGAAAGCGGAGCGAAGTTTCGTCCAGGAAAATGGATTGTCGCGTCGCAGGTGGCGATGTCGCTGGTGCTTGTGGTGGCCAGCGGGTTGTTTTTGCGCAGCCTCGTGAAGCTGGTCACGATGGACATCGGGTTCGATCGAAGCAACGTGCTGATCGTGAACGTAAATCTGCGCACCGCAAAAGTTGCGCTCGAGCAGCAGCCCGCGATGTTCGAAGATATCGAGAACAGATTGCGCACGCTCCCCGGGGTCGTGTCCGCCGGCCGGTCGGTGATTACACCGGTCAGCAACCGGGTATGGAACAATGCGCTGGAGGTGGACACGCCAAATGCGCCCAAAGGAGATGATGCGGTCGCCTTCTTCAACTTCATTTCGACTGGCTATTTTAAAACCTTTCGTACACCACTCCTGGCAGGACGGAATTTTAACGGCAGCGACACAAAGACATCGGCCCAGGTGGCCATCGTCAATGAAACGCTGGCACGTAAGTTTTTTTCGAACACAAATCCGGTTGGGAAGTTTTTCCGAGTTCAGCCGGAGCCTGGTAAAAGCGCTGTGCCCATTCAAATCGTCGGGCTGGTAAAGGATTCCAAGTACGAATCGCTCCGCGAAGAGAACTCCGCCACAGCGTACTTCCCAATCACACAAGTCACGGAGCACGCGTCAGAGCAAGCATTCGAACTTCGAACGTCGGCGCGTCCCTTGGCCCTTGTTACCTCCGTGCAGCAAGCCGTTGCAGGGGTGAGCAAAACGATTCCCCTCGACTTCTCAACACTGGCCCAGCAGGTTGATGACTCGTTGGTGCAAGAACGGCTTCTCGCGACGCTTTCCACTTTTTTTGGGGGCCTGGCGCTGCTGTTGGCGATGATTGGACTCTACGGCGCGCTGAGTTATTTGGTGTCACAGCGCCAGCCGGAGTTCGGCATCCGCTTAGCTCTGGGGGCACCGCAAAAATCCATTCTTGGTTTAGTGATGCGCGATGTTGTGCTCGTCCTGGCGGGCGGCCTGGGGGCGGGAACCTGCATCTCCCTGGCAGTGGTCGGCCTGCTTCAGAAAATGCTATTCGGCCTCGCCGCGCGAGACACGGTGACCTTGCTCGCATCCATTGGTGTGCTTTCTGCCGTGGCTTTTTTGCGGGTTAC
>Ga0247694_1000411_pt1 | contig 9793 bp, 7 predicted proteins | sample CNK35_metaG_FD_182736 | JGI IMG/M metagenome (GOLD analysis project Ga0247694, IMG submission 182736) | Soil microbial communities from Purdue University Martell Research Forest, Indiana, United States - CNK35 | ecosystem: Environmental > Terrestrial > Soil > Temperate forest > Bulk soil | place...
TCGCCGCTCGAGGCGCTCCATGCGGCTACGGAGAATGGGGCCAAGGTGGTGAAGAATCCGGAACTAGGATTGGTGCGGCCGGGCTATTTGGCGGACTTGGTGGTGCTTTCGGAAAATCCGCTGGCGGATGTGAAAGTGTTTTACGGGATTGGCGTGACGCGGGTGGGAACGGACCGCAAAGAAGCTCACGAGCAGTGCGTGAAGTACACGATTCGCGATGGAGTGATTTTTGATTCTCAGGCGCTGCTGGCGGATGTGCGGGAGATGGTGGCGAAGGCGAAGCAGGCGAAGCCGTCGCAAGGGAAGCCTTAGCTCGGGCTGGCGCGATCCTAAAGGTGTCCCATATAACCGACAACTCCAAACCGTTTAACCACCTCAATGTATTCATCTATGAGAGCCAGGCATTCGTCCAAGTTCCGGTAGGCGAAGGGGCCATCAGTGCGCAGCGAAGCGTTTTCGACTCCAGCAGGAATCAGGACTGATTTTCGCAGCGAGGAAAAGTCATAGGTGTCAGCAATCGGCTTGCAGTCAGCTCTAGACATGGCGCGACCAGTTCCGTGGCTCATTGAGTTGAGAATAGTCGCCACTTTGTCTTTAGCCTTTATCAGGACGACGTCGCCAGACATGTGGGAAGGAAGGACTGAAACTTCGCCTGGCAGAAGCCGCACGGAACCCTTGCGTATGATCACGCTACCATCGGCAAGCTGCTCGTAGGTATTGTGCGGCAGGTCGAGCAGCACTTCCGTTTCACCAAAAACTGATCTAACTTTCTCGTGAACCGCGGCGCGGTTGTCGGCAGCCCAACGGACAACTCGATTAAACTCCTTGTCAAAACTCTCAGGCGCGTCGATCAAGTTGTCGACGTGGCCCGATTCACTTCGAGAGCCTGTATGAATGAGAAAATGAAGCGGTCCATCATCATACGGAACAATGGCATCGAGAAAGTGGTTGCCGCCACCCAAATCGCCTAGTCCACCTTTGTTGGCTCGCACTTGATCCGCGACCTTGTTCCAGCGGGTTTCGCTAAGGTCTGATGCCTCGACGTTAGAGCGCACAAGGGTCATCCCGCATCCGCAATCGGAAACCGCAAACCTCCGCCAGTTGCTTTGGCGAGTGAGCACAGCCGTCCCCGTTGGCAAAGGTGACTTGCCGGGACAAGCGTCCGGTAGAAATACGACCTTCTCGGCAGTAAGGTCATGCGGGATCCAAGAATGGAGTCTCCCGAGAGGCTCCGCCGACAGATTAACCAGTTCCATTGGCCTTTCCTTCTGTGAGCAACACAAGGTTTAGTTTACTTGAGAGCTGATTTGGGAAGTAGCGAGCTTACCGGGAAATGGGATCTCGACCTGGTTAGTGGCGATTGCTACCATGGCGGCCACTGCGTTGATGGCTAGGCAGGCGGAGGAAGGACAATGAGGATTGGGAATGTGTTGCGGGTGGGTTGCGGGATTTTGACGGTGGTGGTTTGCGGACTCGGCGTGGCGAAAGCGCAGAAGAAAGTGCATGTGGAACGGCCGATCGTTGAGGCGCGGACGGAAGATGTGGGGACGATTGAGGGAATTGTGAAGGCGAGCTATGAAACGATTTCGGGCGGCGCGGGAGTGGCGAGGCAGTGGGGGCGCGACCGGACATTGTTCGATCCCAACTCGCGGTCGGTGGCGGTAGAAGTGGATGAAAAAACGGGGGCAGTGATCGCGCGCGGATCCACGGAACAGGAATTCGCGGATGAAGCGGATGCTTCGATGGTGAAGGATGGATTCACGGAGCGAGAGCTGAAACACGTTATCAAGCGATTTGGAAACGTGGCGACGGTGCTCAGCAGCTATGAGGGGACAGTGGCTTCGGGGAAAGTGATCACGCGCGGCGTGAACATTTTTCAACTTTATTTTGACGGGAAGCGCTGGTGGATTTTATCGATGGTCTGGGATGAAGAACGGCCGGGGAACCCTATTCCTCCGGAGCTGAAGTAAGGATCTTTCCGCACTTAAGACACAAACTTCAGACGGGCGTTTGAAGCGTGCTTCCCTGCTCTTTTTCTACGATACTAGGCGCATCCTCAGCGAAGGGAGGAGATCGCCGTTCGATTCTTGCCGCCGTGCCTGAAAGCCTTGCCAGACGAGCGTTCGCATCGGTAAAAAAACAGGGAATGTTGCGTGCGGGCGAGCGTGTGGGCGTGGGGGTGTCTGGAGGGGCGGATTCGGTGGCGTTGCTGCTGCTTTTGCTTGAGTTGCGAGAGAAGCTGGGAATTGTGTTGAGTGTGGCGCACTTAAACCACAAGCTGCGGGGTAAAGCTTCGGATGCAGACGAGAAGTTTGTGGCTAAGCTGGCGGAAAAGTACGGGCTCTCGTTTCACGGCGAGAGTGTGGACGTGGCGGGGCGGGCTAAGCGCGAAAAAGAGAATCTTGAAGATGCGGGGCGGCGGGCGCGACATGAGTTTTTCGCGCGGCTGGTTGCGGAAGGAAAAGTAGATCGGGTGGCGGTGGCACATACGGCGGACGACCAGGCGGAGACGGTTTTGGCGCATATTTTGCGCGGGACGGGATTGGCGGGGCTGGGCGGAATTCATCCGCGGACGGAAAACGTTGTGCGGCCCTTGCTGGGCGTGCGGCGAGCGGAGTTGCGAGCGTATCTGCGGGGGAAGAAACAGAAGTGGCGCGAGGACGAGACGAATCTCGATACGACGCGGATGCGGGCGAGGATTCGGAAGAAATTGCTGCCGCTGTTGGAAAAAAAGTTTCAGAGTGGCGTGGTGGAGCATCTGGCTTCGCTCGCGGAGTTTGCGCGGGAGGATGAGGAGTTTTTGGATTTGCTGGCGCGGGAACGATGTGAGGCGCTGGCTCGAAAAACTGGCGATGAAACGCGGATCGGTATGGCTGGGTTAGTGCGGCCTTTGGGGAAAGGAGATTTCAACACAGCGGGCCCAGAGAGCACTGAGAAGAAAGAGAAGAAAGAGAAGAAAGAGGATAAAGAGGAGAGAACTAAAGAGGAGACAAACAAAGAAGAGAGAAAGGAGAAATACGCGGCGCTGACCAAGCGGATGCTGCGTCGTCTAATTGAAGAGAGGAAGCGCGGGATGGGACAAATCACGGCGCAGCACATCGCGGCTGTGATGGAATTGGCACGGCATGGAGAGAGCGGGAAATTGCTGCAGTTGCCGGGAGGCGTGGACGTTCGGCGCGAGCGAGAGGAGCTGGTTTTCTGCACAAATTCATCGCGATTCGGGCGCCGGAGCGGGGGAAAACGCGGGGCGGGCAAGGTTGGCGGGACGGAAAAATCTCCCGGAAAAGAATACGAGCACAAAATTGATTTTAGAAATGGCGAAGCGGTTTTGCGAGTTCCCGAAGCGGGGTGCGTAATCCGCCTCACGGTGATTGACTGGCCCACCAATAGGGGGGAAACTAGAGATTCAGGGGCGGTTTTAGACCGCGACCGGGTGCGTCTGCCTCTTGTGCTGCGCAACTGGCGTTTCGGAGACAGGCTGCAACCCGCGGGGCATCAAAAGGCTCACAAGCTGAAGCGCTTGTTGAACGAAAAGCGCGTAAGCCGATGGGAGCGAGACGGCTGGCCGGTACTGACGAGCGCCGGCGTTCTCGTATGGGCGCGCGGCTTTGCGGTCGCTGCCGGGTTTGCAGCAAATGAAGGGACTCGAACGGGAATTTTGATCGCCGAGGAAAATACTTGATGCGTGACCGCCCAGCGGTCAAGTCGAGTGCGCCGGGCCGTGCGGCCTATTCCGCCGCGAGAATTGGCGCAAGAGTCGCGGCGCTCGGTCGGGAAATCACGCGGGCGTACCAGGGGCGGCGGGTTGACGTGGTCGTAACGCTGGACCGCGGATTCGTCTTCGCCGCCGACCTAATTCGCGAGATTAACACCGCGGTGGTTTGTCATTTCGTCCGCGAAGATGTGCGCGACGTAAATGACGGCGGGCGGGAGCGGCGCGAAGTTTATTTCGGTTCGCGGCCGGAATTGAAGGGCCGTGACGTTTTGCTGCTGGATGCGGTGCTGGAGAGCGGCGTGACGCAAGAGTTTCTTCTGCGGCGGCTGGGCGAAAGCCAGCCCAGATCGCTGCGATTGGCTGTGCTGCTGGATAAGCCCGCGCGGCGGCGCGTGGGCCTGGAGCCCGATTACTTTGGGTTCCGGACGGCATCTAATGAAGTGTGGGTCGGATACGGCCTGGCTGCGGACAACGGAACGGGGCGGAATTACCGGACTCTATCCAGCGGAGCAGCGCAGGTGAAGCGACGACAACGACATGCGAAGTAAGATCGAATAGTTCGCGCGTCGCTTCCTCGTGGGATGCACTTCCATGGGGTTAAGGACAAAGGTGAGGACAACGTGAATTCCAGCTCTACAGCCAAAACAATTCTCTTCTGGATCTCCATCGTGTTTCTAGGCGTGATGCTGTGGAAGCTGGTGTCCGCGAATGGAAGCCAGGCACATGAAGACCAGCCGAGCTACAGCGCGTTCATGGGCAAGGTGGACGCGGGAGACATTAAGGAAGTGACGTTGTACCTCTCCCCGAACAGCTACGAAATTCAGGGAGAATACCGGAATCCCCCGAACACGAAATTTACGGTGACAGTTTTCAAGGAAGCGGCTCCGGATCTCGTGAAGGAATTAAAAGACAAGGGAGCAATGATCAAGGGGATGAAAGAGGTGCGCAGCGGGGATTGGATCCTTATCCTGCTGAATGCCGCGCCGTTGATCTTGCTCGTGGGCTTTTGTTTGTTCCTGATGCGGCAGATGCAAGCCGGGGGAAACAAGGCGTTGAGCTTTGGCAAGTCGCGCGCGCGATTGCTCTCCGCACAGCAAAAGAAAGCGACGTTCAAGGATGTTGCCGGAACGGACGAAGCCAAGGAAGAGCTGCAGGAAATTATCGAGTTCCTGAAGGACCCGCAGAAATTCCAGAAGCTTGGAGGACGGATACCCAAGGGCGTGTTGCTGGTCGGGCCTCCTGGGACGGGCAAGACCTTGCTCGCGAGAGCGATCGCTGGGGAGGCGAATGTGCCGTTCTTCTCCATTTCCGGTTCGGACTTCGTGGAGATGTTTGTCGGCGTCGGTGCGAGCCGCGTGAGGGATTTGTTTGAACAGGGAAAGAAGAACGCACCTTGCATTATTTTTATAGATGAGATTGATGCGGTCGGCCGCCACCGCGGGGCAGGCCTGGGCGGAGGACATGACGAGCGCGAACAGACTTTGAACGCGTTGCTCGTCGAGATGGATGGATTCGAATCCAACGAGGGCGTGATCCTGATTGCGGCGACGAACCGGCCTGATGTGCTCGATCCAGCACTGCTGCGGCCCGGTCGATTCGACCGGCGTGTGGTGGTTGCGAGGCCAGACGTGAAGGGCCGCGAAGAAATTCTTCGCGTGCATACGCGTAAGGTGCCGCTTTCCGATGACGTGGAGTTGTCCATCATCGCGCGCGGTACGCCGGGTTTTTCCGGCGCGGACTTGGCGAACCTAGTGAACGAGGCAGCGCTATGGGCCGCGCGGCAAAACCGAAAGTTCGTGATGCAGGTCGATTTCGAGATGTCCAAAGACAAGGTGTTGATGGGCGTCGAGCGGAAGTCGATGATTCTTTCGGATGAGGAAAAGAAGAACACGGCCTATCACGAGGCGGGGCACGCCTTGGTGGCGGCGATGACGCCGGGAGCCGATCCGGTCCATAAAGTGACGATTATTCCGCGAGGGATGGCGCTGGGGCTGACGATGCAATTGCCCGAAGACGACAAGCACACCTACACGCGGGAATATCTCGAAGCGATGCTGGCTGTGCTGATGGGCGGGCGCTCCGCGGAAGAGATTTTTCTCGGACACATTACGACCGGGGCGGGCAACGACATTGAGCGGGCAACCGACCTGGCGCGCAATATGGTCTGCGAATGGGGCATGAGCGAACTGGGGCCGCTGGCGTACGGAAAAAAGGATGAAGCGATCTTCCTGGGCCGCGAGATCACGCAGCACCGGGACTATTCAGAAGATACGGCGATTCAGATCGACAAGGAAGTGAAGCGAATCGTCAACGGCGGCTATGAGAATGCGAAGAGGCTGCTTTCGACCAACCGCGAGACGCTTGAACGAATCGCGCAGGCGTTGCTCGAACGCGAAGTCATTGACGCCAACGAAGTGAAAATGTTGATGGAAGGCAAGACGTTGCCGGAAAAACCGCGAGTTCCGCCGCCGCCCGCGCCGGCTTCTCCGAGCACGGATCCCAAAGTCGTGAGGCCAGAGTTGCGGCCGGCACCGGGATTTACGCGCGGGGAAAATCCGGCTAAGGCCTAGAGACTAGCTAGCGGCCGAGTTTGAGATCGAGGTAATTTTGGCGGGGGCACGATGTATCGTGCCCCTACTTTTTTGTGACCACCAAAATGGCGTAGAATGCCGGTATGGGAAAGAAAGAGCCGGACAATCTGCAAGTGACGTGCCCGTGCTGCCAGGCGAAGCTGGTGGTGGACGCGGTGTTTGGAGCCGTGCTCTCGCACGAGACTCCGGTGAAGGCGGGACCGAACGTTGACCTGGAAAATGCGCACGGGATTCTTGCGGAGCAGCACCGGCAGCGCGAAGACAAATTCGCCGACTCTTTCTTTCAGGAAACGCACAAAGAAGATATTCTCGCCAAGAAATTCGAAGAAGCAACGAAGAAAGCCAAGGACGCGCCCGCCGGGAAGCCGCTTCGCGATTTTGATTTGGACTAGGTTTTGGGACAGGCGTTCCTGCTTGTCTCTTTCGTCTTAAATGCTGCAATGGACAGACAAGAATGTCTGTGCCACGGTACTGCGCTAAACTGCTAGCCCAACATCTTCATGAACCCACGCAAGAAATTCCGGCTGAAGCTGGCTTCGGGGACGCTGATTCTTGGCGAGCGCACGCTGGTGATGGGGGTACTGAATGTTACGCCGGACAGTTTTTCTGACGGCGGAAAATATGATCAGCCGGGAATCGCTATTGAACATGCGCTGGCGATGGAGCATGCTGGCGCCGACATGATTGACGTTGGGGGCGAATCCACGCGGCCAGGCTCCGGAGAGACCCATGCGTCGGAGGAGTTGGATCGCATTCTTCCCGTTCTCGAAGGGCTGCGAGGGGCGCTTAAGATTCCGCTATCGGTGGATACACGCCGGTCCGCGGTTGCGGAGCTCGCCATTCGCGCCGGCGCCCAGATCGTCAACGATGTGTCCGGCTTGAGAAATGACGAGCGCATTGCGGAAGTTGCGGCGAAGTACGGCGCGCCGCTCATACTCATGCACATGCGGGGCGAGCCTGGCACGATGCAGAAAGGGCCGTTTGCGCGAAACGTGATGCGCGAGGTAGTGCAAGGGCTGCGCGATTCCATCCAGAAAGCGCGCAGGGCTGGAGTCGCAAAAACGCAGATTATTTTGGATCCGGGGATTGGCTTCGGGAAAAGCCATGCGCAGAACTACGAGTTGCTGCAAAATCTGCCGCAACTTGCTGCGCTTGGTTACCCACTGCTCGTGGGCACTTCGCGCAAGGGATTTCTGGGGGCTACACTCATGCGCGATGGCAAACCTGCTCCGCCGGAGGAGCGCATATGGGGAACGGCGGCTACAGTCACGGCGAGTATTTTGGGTGGCACACATATTGTCCGCGTGCATGACGTGGCGGAAATGCTGCAGGTGGTGCGAGTCGCCGATTGCGTCGTTAATCCGAGGCTTCGGAAACGTTAGTTTCAGCGTGCGCTGAATCTTTTTTCGTTCACGGTTTCAGCACTAGCACATCTGTTGTTTCGCGGTCGATGGACGGCTTGGAGTAGCGCAACGGGAAATATTGCCCGTCGAGCCAAAGTCGCAACAAGTCGTCGTAATGCGGGCTACCGGGCTGGCCGCTTTGTCCGGGAACGTTGACGCCGACGGCGTTGTCCCAATCGCTGAGGTCGAAAATTTCGCGATAGCTTGCTCCGGCCAATTGATCAAAGGAACTCCCCCCAAAATAGGTGGCGTCCACCGTACTGCCATCGCCCGGGCGAGGGGAGGGGCCGCGATCGAAGAGCGCGGCGGCAGCCGGAGAGACGCCGTCAAGCGGATGGACGAACGAAACGCGATGAAGGTGTCCCCACGCCCAGTTTTTGGAATCGAGCCCCAGAATCGCCGCGAGTTTCTGATCTCCCGCGTGGAGGGTTTGCATAAGCAGAGCGTCGCGGGCGGCTTCGGGATTTTGGCCGAACACTTCGGCACGGGGGTGAGACAGTTCTTTCAAGGTTCTTTGCAGCGAGAGTTTTCCTACGGCCTTTTGCGCTTCCGCGGAAACTAATTTTTTCGTTAGCGCGTCGCGCAGCTCCGCGACCCAGAATTCATAAAGCGAGGCAGCCGCCGAATCATCGGCGATCGCGCAATCCCAGTCGAGCAAGACCTTGGCGGAGCTGCTGGGCGAACTGCCTGCAGCGCGCTGCAACAGCCCTTGCAATTCACGCGCAAGCAGAGAAACCACGTCATTCTGCAAATTTTCCATATCTTCGAGGCTGAGCTTGTGCGCGCTTTTAGCGGCGGAGCTGAGCACTTCCGAAATGCGCAGAAATCTCTCAGGTGAGGCCCAGGAAAACCCGACTGCGTAGGCAAACTTTTCCGGGATCATTTTGTGATTGGCGGAGGCAACAAAACCTGCGGATGGATTGTAGGTATGCGGCAGACTGCTGTTCGGAACAAAACCGCTCCAGTCGTAGCCACTGTCTTCCGGCACGGGGAGAAGGCCGGTCCAGTTTTTGCGCAGAGGCGCGAGACCGGTGGAATGCTCGCCGATGTTGCCGTCGCGATCAGCGTAGACGATATTTTCCGAAGGCACTTTCCAGCGCGTCATGGCTTGCTCAAATTCCGTCCAGTTTTCCGCGCGGTCGAGCGAAAGGGAGCCGAGGTATCCGGCGGTGCCGGGCTCCGCGCCGACCCAGTGCAGCGTCAATGCACGCTTTGCGTCCTGCCACAGCACCGGCCCGTGGCGCGTGAATTTCAGTTTCACGTTGACCGGTGCGCCCCCGCGCACCCCGATGGTTTCTGTTATTACTTCCATGCGCTCCCAGCCGTGCTCGGTCTTATATTGGTCTGGATCGGCGGGATTCAATTGCGCGAGATAGAGATCCTGCTGGTCAAGGCCGAAAATGGTGAATCCCCAGGCGATATTTTCGTTGTGGCCCACGGCGACGCCAGGCAAACCGGGCTCGCCCGCGCCGATGACGTTCCATCCTGGTGCCACGAGGTGCACGATGTAGCGCAGCGAAGGCTCGGCGATTACACGGTGCGGATCGTTGGCGAGGAGCGGCTTGCCGGTGGAGGTGAGCGAGCCGGCGACAGTCCAGTTGTTGCTTCCTTGAACAGGCGTCTCGGGGAAATGGAAAGGCACATCGCTTCCGACGAGATTTTCGAGCAGCTTGGGCGATAGGCCAGAGAAATCCATTCCAGGAGCAGGATCGAGTTTTACAGCCGGATCGAATTCAAAAAGCTCGGAAGCCTTTTCCGCGCCAAGGAGGGCGACGAGTTGGGCGTGGAGCAATTCGCTGGCGCCGTTGTTGGTCATGGAGTAGGCCGCGAGGCGATTCAGGCAGTCCTCGGGCTTCCAGGGCTCGGGCTTGAATCCTGCAAGCTGGAATTCGAGGGGCAGGCCGGGGCCTCCGGGTTTTTGGATTTCTTCGATGTAGGCGTTGATGCCGGAGGTGAAGGATTCAAGAATTTCTTTTGTGTCCGGAGCGTAGCTTTTGTATTCGGCGTCCATATCGCCGCGATAGCGCAGCAGGAGGGCATTCACGTCGCGCTGGATGAACGCAGGCCCGAGAATATCCGCAAGG
>Ga0247694_1000412_pt1 | contig 9770 bp, 8 predicted proteins | sample CNK35_metaG_FD_182736 | JGI IMG/M metagenome (GOLD analysis project Ga0247694, IMG submission 182736) | Soil microbial communities from Purdue University Martell Research Forest, Indiana, United States - CNK35 | ecosystem: Environmental > Terrestrial > Soil > Temperate forest > Bulk soil | place...
CCTGGTGGTGCAGGACGGCATCAGCGGCGCGGGCCTGACCGGCAACGGCTTCGATCACGTCCTCACGCACGAGCTGGGGCACACGCTCGGCCTTCGCCATTCGGACAAGAACCCGGTCGACAACTCCCCCTGTACCGCGCCGCTCGACTGCTCCACGACCGCCATCATGAATTCGAGCGTGGCCTTCAACTCCGACCCGTTCGGCTCCGCGTTGCAGGCGTGGGACATCGCAGCGATCGATGCGGTCTACGGCTCCGGCGTCGTGCAGCCGCCGGCCTGCGTGCCGCCGAAGATCGTCTCGGCGCCGCAGACGGTGAATGTTGGGACGACGTCGGTCACCTTCTCCGTCACGGCCTCCGGCGACGCGCCGCTGTCGTTCCAGTGGTACGCGGGTGCCTCGGGGAACACGAGCGCTCCGATCACGGGTGCGAATACGTCGTCTCTCACCGTGAAGCCGCCAGTGACGAGCGCCTACTGGGTACGCATCACGAACGGATGCGCTCCTCCCGCCGACAGCGGGACGGCGTTCGCCATCGTCAACAACTGTCCGCCGGTGACGATCGACTCGCAGTCGGGCGTAGCGACGATCCTGGAAGGGAAGACGGTGACGCTCTCCGCCGCCGCCAGCGGCGGAACGGTGTCGTATCAGTGGTACGCCGGGACGAGCGGGAACACGCCGTCGCCGATTCCCGGCGCCACCGGCAGCAGCCTGACGGTGACGCCGTTGACGACGTCGAGCTACTGGGTGCGGGCATCGAACACATGCGGCTCGTCGGCGGATAGCAACACCATCACCATCACGGTGCTCCCGTGCAACGCGCCGAAGATCGTGGTGCAGCCGGCCGGCGGCGACGTGGTGACCGGCTTCGGTGTGACGCTTTTTGCCGGCGTCACCGGCACGCAGCCGATGGTGTTCCAGTGGTACGAGGGGACGTTCCCCGACACGTCGCGCCCCGCGAGCAACGGGACCTCGGCGCTGCTGGCTGTGCCGTCGCTGGTATCGCCGGCGTCGTTCTGGCTGCACGTGTCGAGCGAGTGCGGCCAGGCCGACAGCACCACGGCCCGCCTGACGATCGTGCCGGTCTGTACGGCGCCGTCGATCACCTCGCAGCCGCACGACCAGAACGTGGCCGCCGGCGCGAACGCGATCGTCTCGGTCAGCGCCACAGGATCGTCGCTCAGCTATCAGTGGTACCAGGGCCCGAACTTCGATTTCACTCACCCGCTCGGCGGCAACGCGCCGTCGGTTTTCACGCCAGCCATCACCGGCCCGACGCAGTTCTGGGTGCGGATCAGCAGCCCATGCGGGAGCGTGGACAGCGCGGTGGCGACGGTATCGGTGGGGGCGCCGGCGCGAAGACGGGCTTCGAAGCCGTAAAAGCCATCCACGGATGTCGCAGAGTGAACGCAGATGAGGCGGCCTCATCGTTCGGCAATTCGTACCTTGCGTGGTCTGGTTGTAACGGCCGCGTGATCGGCGACACAATTAGTGGGATCGGCCAGGCCTAGAATCGCGTGTGGTCCGTTCCCCGGAGGGTTCCCCTGAATGCGAATCGTTGTTCGGATGATGATCGTCTTGTCGCTGGCTGTGGCGACGTCGCTGCAGGCCATAACGTACATCGTTCCGAACGACCGGAATCTGGTGAAGCGGGCGGAAGCAATCGTCATTGCCACCGCGGTTGAGTCGCACTCGGAGCTGCGCGACGATCAGCGGATCGTGACGGTGGCTACGCTCCGGGTCGAGCGTGTTCTGAAGGGATCCGTCGGCGAATCGGTTCAACTCGTCGAATTGGGTGGCTCTGTTGGCAACCGCGTGACGCTCATTCCGGGCTCGCCTCGTTACGAAGACGGGAAGCGCTATCTTGTCTTTCTTCGGAAGAACAATCTCTGCGAGTGGATGACGTACGGTTTCAGTCTCGGGAAGTTCGAATTCACTTCAGACCTTCGCGGCAGGGAGCTGTTGACCCGAGGAGGTACAGACGACGAGATATTCGGGCTGGATGAGAGTGGTGGCTCGCCACATGTCGAGCAGTTGCGCGGAGCACCCGAGTTTCTTTCGTTCGTCCAAAATCGCGTCGCGTCTGAAGCGCCTGCGCGGGAGGACTACTTCGTCGATCAGTCTGATGTGATCTTCGCGCCGTTTCCTGAGTTCCGGCCGAGGACGACCGCGTTCATTCCCCGCGTTGAGTCGACGCGGTACGATTACATGCTCGATTGTGGTGGTGGCACGCCGTGTCGCTGGTTGAGTCCATCGGCGGCATTCGTCCATTGTTGCTCAGCACAGACGGGCGGAACTGGCCTTGACGGACCGTCGGGCGCTTCTGGGGGTATGGCCGCCTGGAATGCTGCGGGGGCGGGTGTCGCCTATTCGTTGACAGGTCAGGATCTTTCAGCGACTGGTGGCCTCTCTACCTCAGACGGTAAGAACGGTATTCTTTTTAATGATCCGCAGAACATCATTCCACCAGGCGCGGTCGCTGTCGGCGGGATTTCGAACGCGAGCGGAACGTATTCCAACCTCGGGGATGGGATGCCTTACTTTAAGACGGTTGAGGTCGACGTCGTAACCGGGAAAAACGTTCCGTCGTTCGTAGGTCAGAGCCTTTATATCCAGCTTCTGACCCACGAGCTTGGTCACACGCTTGGTTTCCGCCACTCCGACGGCACATCAAATCCAAACAGCCCGACGAACGGCCAGGGTTGCAATTCCTCTACGTCGCCCTGCGCCTCGGTGGGCCAAGCAATCATGGCGTCCGTTATTCCGTCACCGAACAGTCTCGGAAGCCTCGCGCAGTGGGATATGGACGCCGTGAACACAGTCTACGGCCACGGCCCCGTCTGCACTGCGCCGTCGATCACGACGCAGCCGTCGAGTCAGAGTATCTCCCTCGGCTCGCAGGCAAATCTCAGCGTCGGCGCCAGCGGCAGTGCAACGTTGACGTACCAGTGGTTCACGGGAAACTCGCCGTCGACAGCGAGCCCCGTCGGCGGTGCCACGAGCGCAACCTTCCATCCGACGCCCGCGACGACGACGAGCTATTGGGTCCAGGTCACGAATACATGCAATGGCACCCAGACGGCGAATAGCAACACCGCGGTGGTCACGGTTACCTGCACTCCGCCCTCGGCGCAGATACCGGTCGCCGCGCCGTCATCGATTCCCAACGGACAGTCGAGCACCATCTCCGTCAATGCGACGGGCAGCGGACCGTTGACCTATCAGTGGTTCACCGGCAACTCAGGCGATACATCCAACCCGATCCCGAGTGCGACCAACTCCTTCGTCACCGTCAGCCCGACGGTCACCACCAGCTACTGGGTGCGCGTCACCGGTCAGTGCGCGCCGGTTGCCGACAGTCGGAACGTGACCGTTACCGTGACCTGTTCGCCGATCGCCTCGCAGGGCGTGATCGCACAGCCGTCGACCATCAACTCCGGCCAATCGTCCACCCTCTTTTTCTCGACTACCGGCAGTGGGCCGTTCGCCATTCAGTGGTACACCGGCGGCCAGGGCGATACCTCGAATCCGATCCGGGCGCGACCGGCACGAGCACCGTCGTTTCACCGGTTGTGACCACCGGCTATTGGGTGCGCGTCTCCGCCTCCTGCGGATCGCAGGACGGCAGCACCGTCGTGATCGTCAACGGCACGGTCTGCACCGCGCCGTCGATCACGACACAGCCTGCCAGCTCGTCCATCAGTGCCGGCTCACCGGTGACGTTGACGGTCGGGGTCGGTGGTACCGCCCCGTTCACGTATCAGTGGTTCACCGGCGATAAAGGTGACGTTTCCCATCCCATCCCCGGGGCGACGCTGGCTTCGCTGACGCAGAGTCCCGCGGCCACGACGAAGTACTGGGTTCGCGTCTCTCACACCTGTGACTCTCAAACCGCCGACAGCAATGCCGCCACCATCACAGTCACCGTCGTAACCTGCACGAATCCGTCGATCACGACGCAGCCAGCCAACGTCACCGTCGGGATCGGCTCTACGACCACGCTGAAGGTCGTCGCGGCCGGCTCCAGCACGCTGCACTACCAGTGGTTCCAGGGAGCGAAGGGCGATACCTCGAAACCGGTCGGCACGGACTCGGCGACCCTCGTCACTGCCGTCATCAAGAGCACCACGTCGTTCTGGGTTCACGTGACGAACCAGTGCGCGAACGGCACTCCCGCCGACAGCAACGCCGCGACGGTGACGGCGGTCGTCACGAGGATCCACGCGGTGCGGCACTGAATCGACTAATCGACTGATCGACTAATCGACGGTCCACTTCCTACTCATCATCCCTGACAACTCGACTCCAGGAGCTCCTTGCGATCCCTCATCATTGCCTTTTCCGCGATCTCGTTCTGCGTCTCCGCAGCGACCTTCGGCGCGACGTTCACCGCGACGACGACCCCCTGCACGATGCCCTCGATCGTCACGCATCCATCGTTTGTGACGATCATTCCGGGCACCTCGGCAACCCTCACCGTCGCCGTCTCCGGTACCGCTCCCATCGTCTATCAATGGTACATAGGCACCTCGGGCAACACGTCGAGCCCGATCGGCGGCGCCACCAGCGACTCCATCACCGTCACGCCGGTGGCGACGATCACGACGTATTGGGTGCACGTATCGAATAGCTGCAACACCGTCGGCATCAACAGCGCCACGGGCGTCGTCACGCTCTCCGCGACCTGCCCCTCGCCGACCATCACTACACAGCCGTTGGCGGTATCGGCTCCCATCGGGACCACGGCCACGTTGAAGGTCGTCGCCACCGGTGTCAGCGCTCTGCACTACCAGTGGTACAAGGGCGTGAAGGGCGACATTTCAACGAAAGTCGGCACCGACTCCGCCACGTTCACGACCGGCACGGTTGCCGTGAACGCGACCTACTGGGTCCGCGTGATCGAGGAGTGCAACGCGTCCAGCGTGATCGACAGCAACGCCGCGGTTGTCACCGCAACCGTGTCAAGGGGACGCGCGGTAAAGCACTGATGTTGCGGTCGCGGGGTCTCGGGGTTGCGCGCTCTCGGGGTTGTCGAGTTGCAAGGTTGCCCAATGGCAACCCCGACGCTGACGACTTCCAGTGCCGCTGACGCGGCACGAAGTCCGTAACATCTGCTTCCAGGGGTGCTCGCAAAAAACGCTCGCACCCCTGGCTATCGTCTTATAGCCGCTACGCGGCACAAGGTTGTCTACTTGCCCAGCAACCCAGCAACCTCACACCGCGAGACCCCGCAACCGCGAGACCCCGCAACCGCAACTACATCGTATCCAACTGCTTCTTCATCGACGCGATCATCGGCTCGCTGCGCTGTTCCGTCGGCAGCGACTCCGCGTACGCAATCGCTTCTTCGATCGTCTTGCGCGCGGATGCCTTGTCGCCTTTGGCGAGATAGACGGCGGCGCGGTTGCGATAGATGCCGATCTTCCGAGGACCATAGGACAGTTTCAGAGCGCGGTCGGATGCGGCCAGTGCGTCGTCGTAACGGCCCGCCGCACGGTACGCGGAGATAAGGCGCGCCGGAGGGTTGTAATCCTTCGGCAGATCGCGCTCGGACTGTTCGAGCATGGCGATCGCTTTCTCCGGCTGCTTGAGGCCGAGGTAGACCTCCAGGCGATGCGAATCGTAGACGGCGCGTTGATCGGGCGTCTTCGCCTTCGCTGCTTCCTTCTCCAGGAAGGCCGCCCACTCCTCGCGCAGTTTGTGCGCCGAGGCGTCGTCCTTTGCCTGCGCGCGCGCGTCGACGAGCGACTCATACAGGCTGGAGCGGTCGTCGGCGGACATGGCGATCCTGCCGGCCGCGGCGAGCGTCTCGCTCGTGGCCTTTTCCAGTCCTGTCACGAGCTCGGAACGGTTCCATGACTTGGCGTCGAGATCGGTCGCGCACGACAGACCGGTGCTGGCAACGTTGACGGCCGATCCGGTGCCGCGCACGCGCGGGTAGAGCGCGAGGGCTCGCTCCGCGCATCGCTGCGGATCACGGCTCTGCAGCAGCGCGAAGACGAGCGACTCGGAAGCACGCCCGAGGCGCGGCCAGTTCTTCGGAGCCTCGGCGATTGCTTCATCGAACGCCTTGGCCGCCTCGGCCTGTTTGCCTTGCGCGGCCAGCGCGTCGGCCCGAATCAGCGTCGTATCCGCCTTCGCATGCGACCCATGCGCGGCGCGCTCGCCGTCATCGAGCAGCTTGCGGATCTGCGGCACGGTTCCCCCGCCGGCATAGCGGAAGATGACCTTGTCTTTCGGATCGAGGATGAGCAGCGTCGGCCAGACGCTGATCGGATGCGCCTTTAGGAAGGCCGCGTTCGTGGCGTTTTCCGTATCGATCGAGAGCCAGACAAACTGTCCGGCGTACCGCTCGAGGGACTTGTCGGTGAAGACATAGGCCCTCATGGAGCGGCACGTGTGTCACCACGGTGCCCACGCCTCGACGAAGACCGGAAGGTCCGCCGCCCTGGCATGAGCAATCGCTTTCGCGTAATCGTTCTCGATCCACGGCAGGACTTCCTTCGCCTGCGCCGCGGAGGCGATGAGGAGGAGGGATGCGATGAGGAGTCGTTTCATGAGGGGAGTCTAGCGCAGACTCGAAGGGAGCGCTGGCGTCTCGCCGGCTGGCTCGGCGGCGTCTCGCCGCTGAGGAGGTTACGAGCTAAAGTTTGGTGTCTTGCCAGAGCGGGAGCGAGACGCCCCCGCGCCAGCCGGCGAGACGCCAGCGCTCCCTCAATGCAGGCTCTTCATCACCCGGTCCCGATACACCTTCGCCTTCGCCACCGCTGCCGGCACATCCACCGTGAGCACCTTGCGATTGCGCATCAGCACTTTGCCGTCGCAGATGGTGGTGATGACGGAGCTGCCGGAGGCGGCGTAGACGATGGCGGATTCGACGGCGTAGACCGGTTGCGACTTCGGTTGCTGCAGGTCGATGACGATGACGTCGGCGCGTTTGCCGGCTTCGAGCGTGCCGATGCGATCTTCCATGCCGAGGGCGCGGGCGCCGCCGAGCGTGGCCATCTCCAGAACGTCGCGGGCGCTGAGCGCTTTCGGATCGCCGCGGGTGATCTTCTGCAGCCGTGCCGCGCTGGCTGCCTCTTCGACCATGTCGAGATTATTGTTCGAGCCGGCCGGACCGTCGGTGCCGAGGCCGAGGGCCACGCCGGCGTGGCGCATGTCGACGACCGGTGCCACACCAGAGGCCAGCATCATGTTGCTTTCCGGACAGTGCGCGACGCCGACTCGTTTGGCGGCGAACGTCCTGATGTCGTCCGCGGTAAGCCAGACGCCGTGTGCGGCGATGACGTCATGGCCGAGGAACCCGATCGAATCGAGATAGGCGGCGGGGGAGAGGCCGCCGGTGTTGTCCTTGATCTGCGAGCCTTCATTCTTCGTTTCGGCGACGTGGATGAGGATCGGCGCGTGCAGCTCGGTGGCCAGCGCGCGGACCTGCTCGAGGTGCGCGCGGGAGACGGTGTACGGCGCGTGGGGCGCGAGCGCCGGCGTGATGAGCCGGTCGCCGTGCCAGCGTTTGACGAAGTTGCGCACGTAGGCGACGGCGGCGTCCCACGTCTTGTTGTCGGGCGCCGGGAAGTCGATCATCGTCTCCCCGACCACGCCCCTCAGCCCGGCCTTCTTCGCCTCGGCGGCGATATCGCTCTCGAAGTAGTACATGTCGGTGAACGTCGTCGTCCCCGAGGCGATCATCTCGGCGGCGGCGAGACGCGTTCCCCAGCGCACGAACTCGCGGTCGACGTTCTTGGCCTCGGCCGGAAAGATGAAGTGCTGCAGCCAGTCCATCAGATCGCGGTCGTCGGCGATGCCGCGGAAGAGCGTCATCGGTACGTGAGTGTGAGCGTTGACGAAGCCGGGGAGGACGGCGTTGCCGCGGGCGTTGATCGTCTCGCGTCCGGTGAATCGCCTGGCGATGTCGGCGGCCTTGCCGACGGCGACGATGTCGCCCTTGTCGATGGCGACCGCCCCGTCGTCGATGTTCGGTCCCGCCATGGTGATGATCGTGCCGTGTGCGATGACGATGTCCACCTTCCGTGGAGCGGCCTGGGCCGTCAGCGCGAGGAAAACGAGAAGGAGGGGGAGGAAGCGGCGTTGCAGCATGGGGGGAACGTTAGCGGAATCGCGGGGCGCGTACAATTCGGCGAATGAAAGCGCTGTTGCGCCAGCATGCCACATACGACGATCTGGTGAAGGTGCCGGAGAACATGGTCGCCGAGCTGATCGACGGCGATCTGTACGCGTGGCCGCGGCCTGCCGGACCGCATGCGCGTTTCTCCTCCGCCCTGGGAATGGACATCGGTACGCCGTACGACCGGGGGCGCGGCGGCCCCGGCGGGTGGTGGATCCTGTTTGAGCCGGAACTTCACCTTGGCGCGCAGGTCGTCGTCCCCGACCTCGCGGGTTGGCGCCGCGAACGCATGCCCCAGATTCCGAAGGATCATCGCTTCGTCGTCGCGCCGGATTGGGTTTGCGAGGTCATCTCGCCGTCGTCGTTTCGCATCGATCGTGGCAAGAAGATGCGTATCTACGCCGAGCACGACGTGGCGTGGATGTGGGTCGTCGATCCAATCGGCCGCGTGCTCGAAGTGCTGACGCTCGACGACGACAACTGGAAGTACGTCACCACGTTCAGCGGCAGCGACGTCGTTCGCGCGGAGCCGTTCCCGGAAGCGGAGATCGATCTCGCCTCGATCTGGGGTCCGGACGAGGAGTGACCTACCTGTCATCCTGAGCCTGCCGCAGCCGCCGAGCGAGCGTAGCGAGCGAAATGCGGCGAAGGACGGCGAAGGATCTCCAGTTACGCGGCATGGGGCAGGAGCGAAAGGGTAGTTTTTGTGTGCGTGCCCATCCTTTGGACGGTAGAACTCCTCACCAAAGATCGAGCTGGTCAAGAGCATGAATCAGTCTTGACCGATCAATGAACAAACCTCTGCTGCGCTTCTGCCCCATGCGGCGTAACTGGAGATCCTTCGCCGTCCTCCGCGCATTTCGCTCGCTACGCTCGCTCAGCGCTCCGGCAGGCTCAGGATGACAGTTGTGTTGCTACGGCTCCCAGTGATGGCAGCGTCACCTCTCCCTACTTGCCAGCTCCCCCTCCACCTCACTCCACTCAATCCCCTCATCGGCCATCAGCACGCTGACGTGGAAGACGAGGTCGGCGATCTCGCTGACGAGGCGTTCGCGCGTTTCGCTCAGGGCGGCGATGACCACCTCGGTCGCTTCCTCGCCGATCTTTTTGGCCATGCGTCCTCGTCCGCCGTTGAAGAGTTTGGCCGAGTACGAGCCCTCGGGGCGTTTCTCGCGACGGTCGCGGAGGACGTTCATCAGGCGATCGAGCGCGCGCGGCGGGACGCCGGTGAAACACGAGCGGGCGCCGGTATGGCAGGCGGGCCCATTCGGGATGACGCTGACGACGAGGGCATCGTGGTCGCAGTCTTCGCTGACGGCGATGACGCGCTGCGTGTTCCCCGAGGTTGCGCCCTTGTGCCAGAGCTCATTGCGGGAACGGCTCCAGAGCCAGGTCTCGCCGGTCTCGCGCGTTTTCTGCAGAGACTCTTCACTCATGTAAGCGAGCGTCAGCACCTCGCCGGTTCGTGCGTCCTGGATGATTGCGGGAGTGAGTTTCATCGCACCGGTATCCCTTCACTTGCCAGAAACTGTTTTACATCGCCGATCGACAGCCGGCGGTCGTGAAAGAGCGAGGCGGCAAGAACCGCGCGCGCGCCGCCGGCTTCGATGGCGTCGCGAAAATGGTCCACGCTGCCGGCGCCGC
>Ga0247694_1000413_pt1 | contig 9721 bp, 8 predicted proteins | sample CNK35_metaG_FD_182736 | JGI IMG/M metagenome (GOLD analysis project Ga0247694, IMG submission 182736) | Soil microbial communities from Purdue University Martell Research Forest, Indiana, United States - CNK35 | ecosystem: Environmental > Terrestrial > Soil > Temperate forest > Bulk soil | place...
CCGAGCAACGATACGAAGGGATCGAATGGAGCGAGCGGCGCGGCACCGGATTGCTCCAGGAGTACGACGACAACCGTCACTGGCGCCGAACGTTCCTGATCGACGCCGACCACACCGAGACGAAGCCGCGCCTGATCTGGGACCTGTCGAGCGACGAGATCTATGACGATCCGGGCCAGCCGGTCTATCGCATCCTGCCGAACGGCCAGTGGGCCATACGTCAGAAAGGCGACACGATCTTCCTGAGCGGCCAGGGAGCGTCAACAGCGGGGGACCGCCCGTTCCTCGACAGCTTCGATCTTCGTACCGGCAAGCCGCGACGCCTCTTCCGCAGCGGCAAGGACGCGTACGAGTACTTCCTGACCTTTGCCAACGATGCGTCCGACGCGCTTCTCACCTGGCACCAGACCCCCTCGGATCCGCCCAATCTCATGCTTCGCACGCTCGGAGCGCCGGTGCCGAGCGCCGCCCCAGGCGAAGCAACGATGGCCTCGACCGCCCGCGCCGTAACGCAGATCCCTGACCCGACGCCGGCCGTGCGTGCCATCAAGAAACGCCTGGTGACCTACAAGCGAAAGGATGGCGTGGAGCTTTCGTTCACCCTCTACACGCCTCCCGGCTACAAAGAGGGCACGCGGGTGCCGGCGATCCTCTACGCCTACCCACTCGACTATGCCAGCTCCAAGACCGCCGGCCAGGTCAGCGGCTCCGAGCAGACCTTCACGCGCCTGGCCGATTACCGGCTTCTGCTCCTCTCCGGATACGCGCTCATCGACAACGCGGCATTCCCGATCGTCGGAGATCCAAAGAAGGCCTACGACACGTACATCGATCAGCTCGTGGATGACGCGCAGGCAGCGGTGGACAAAGCGGTGGAGCTCGGCGTGGTCGACCGGGACCGCATCGGTGTAACGGGGCACAGCCACGGTGCGTTGATGACCGCGAACCTGGTCGCGCACACGGATCTTTTCCGGGCCGGCGTCGCCACCAGTGGCGCCTACAACAAGACGCTGACGCCGTTCGGTTTCCAGAACGAGAGTCGTTCGGTGTGGAACGCTCAGGACGTCTATCTCAAAGTCTCGCCCTACTTCTTCGCCAACAAGATGAAAGCTCCGCTGCTCCTCATGCACGGCTCCGACGACGCCAACCCCGGTACGACCCCGCTTCAGTCCGAGCAGCTCTTCCAGGCCATCCGCGGCAACGGAGGCATCGTCCGTCTGGTCATGCTGCCTCACGAGCCGCACTGGTACGCGTCCATGGAGTCGAACGAACAGCTCGCCTACGAGGAGCTGCGCTGGTTCGACAAGTATGTGAAGAATGGGGAGCCGCGGGGGCAGAAGTGAGTGAACTAGGGGGGACGACACCGGCGATGCTCCGTTCGTCGAGCGAGTGGGCAGGTTGGTAGCGCATGCGGGATTCGAACCCGTGTTACCGCCGTGAGAGGGCGGCGTCCTGAACCCCTAGACGAATGCGCCAGAGTGGCCGGGACGCGGAAGATATCGTGCGGCTTCTTCGCGGTCACGTCACCAGCGGGCCGAAGCGATCAAGGTGGCCACGCGCCGCGGCTTGGTGAGGATGGAGTGATGGGCGTCTCCGATTCTGAGGCGTGTCGAATTGGGGGTCGAAAGTCGAAAGTCGATGTCACAGAGTCAGCGGTCTGAATTGAGCACTTTTCGAAAAGGATACGCGCTTCGTGCCTGGCATTCCGAGCACCCGTTCCGTCCCCCGGTACCACATCAACTGCCGAACATCACCTGCTTCGCTGGACGGTCATCGTAGTGATACGCCTTGATAGCTTCGTACGTCAGGATCGAAGAGAACGAGACGACCAGCCAAACCAGAAGCGCCTCGATGGGATACGGACCCCAAGGTCTTACCAATTTCCCGATGACGGCCGGTGAGTTCTGATAGCACCACCAGCATTGGGGGAGCGCGAGCGTGACTTCCCAAATACACGCGGTCAGCAGAACGTATAGTGTAGTGAACGAGAAAGCTCGCCAGTTGACGAGGTCGCGCAGACTCGCGTAAAGCGCAATGGCTGGGACAAAGGCGATGACTAGCAGAAATGTGTAGTAATAGGGTGGTGGCCAGATGTTCCCCCCAGAACTATAGCGCCACTTCAGCACCCAGCCCAGGATGAAGAGGAAGACGCCGATAGTAAGAGCCGGCGCGGAGAAGCGGAAAATCCGGAAGTCGTCGAAAATCTCACGATTGGTCCTCCGTTTTCTGACGCTGTAACAGCTCATCCAATACTCGTCGCACCAGAAGTAGACAAGCAGAACGGCCATGCCGCCTAGAAGATAGAAGAGGATCTCCTCTACCGGGACCTTTCCTCCGATCGCAGGAATCGGGAAGAGATAGTGGTTCTTCGTGAAGTCGAACTTGAGAATGAGCGCTCCGAAGACGAGGTCGAGTATCGAGCCAGCGATCAGAATATAAGCCACCGACCACGCGAACGCCCGTCGACGCCGTCGCGTACCCTCATCGGAAAGGATGAAAAAACGCGGAAGGAGGAGGGTCACTGGGATCGCCCAGAAGATAAGGCTGATCGCATAAGTAACCTGAATCTCACCGATCAGGCCCAAGGGGATGGCCCACGAGAGGAGCATGGCCACCAACCAGTCCACCGGTCCGGTCCCGAGAATGCGACGGGTGATTGACATTTGTGGTCTCCTAGAGTGAAATCGAGATGTTCGCCTGCAGCAGCCACGCGTTCTTGCGGATGATCGTCTTCACCGCGCTTCCCGGTAAGAAGTATCCTGCTCCCACGGAGACCTTCACGTTCTTCGGAGTCTCCGCGGCGAACTGAATGTCGATTTCTCTTCCTGCTGTCTTGCTGCCGAGGAAAGGCTCGCGAAGGTGATAATCGTTCAGGGTGATGGTTGTGGAGCGACTTTTCACGTCGTCCTTAGGAATCCTAAAGACGGCAGTCGCGAACATTTCCAGCGGTGAAAATGTGTTATCGATGAATTGGAAGCCGATATACCGCTTTCCGGACAACCCTTGGCCCAGACCAAGCGGCCCGTTCTCGATAATCTTTATCGGCTGGCCCTTAGCATCAAGAACAGGCGGGGTCGCTTTGGGGGTGGGGTTCAAAGCGCTGATACTACTCGAAAGCTTACTCAGAAAAATTAGATCTGGCGCGAATCCAGGTGTTTCTCCGATGTACGCCTCGTTAAGTTGTGGCGTTTTCGGATTGTCTCCTGTCCCCATTCCGATATAGAGATTGAACAGACGATCCGCCTTCTGCGTTTTGGGGTTTATGAATGACTTTGTTACCGTCATCAGCCCAACTGCGCCTCGACCATCACAGACGATATTGGCGTTTGCGCAGTCATCGCTGGACGTCGCGGCATTTCTGGTGGCGCGGTATGCGGCGACGCTTCCCTGGACAGCCGCCGGCGGCACAGCGTAAAACAGCTCGCCGCCGTAGGACATGTACTTGTGCGCAGTCCGTGTCACCAGGGAGCGGACTGGGGTTCCCTGCGCATCAAGCTCAACGGGAACAGTACTGTCCTTCTTCCTGTCGTTGCCATAGACCGCCGTTAGGTCGAAACTACGCGCGAATGAGGACGTCAGCGGTAGGTTCTTTGCCGCGAAAATCGCCGCATAGCTGTCGCGGTTTTCACTGTTCGGCGTGAACGCGTCGCTTTCGCGCTTGACCTCCCAGCCGGCGCTGTAGTTGAGGTAGCTGAAGTTGAATCCTTCGCCCGACTCGTTAATCGAGATTGATGTACTCGGCACGGCAAAATCGAACCGGCCAAACTGAAAAATGACTCCTTCCTGGCTGTACGCCTTGAAAATGTACTGCGACGCGGCGAATTTGGTCGTAGTGTCAGGGTTTCCACCGAAATCGCCACCCTGGAATTTCATCGAGACACTGGCGTCCGCGAAATACGAAAGCGTGCGGGTGACGTCCAGGCGGCCTGACGCCTTGTAATGGGAGTCGTGCTGGGTGTCGAGAGGATTCGCCGGGCAAAGATTTGCGCACCGCGGAACACCAAAGTCGACGGTATGCTTGTCGACGAAGGGTTCGTACACGCCACCGACTCCCGCGTTCAAGCCGAACGACCCCTCGGGGGGTCGGTCATCAGGGACCTGCCCGGCCTCGATGAGATAGGCAGTTGGATTGCTCGGTGCCTGCGTCTCGTCGAAAAACTTGGCCTTGGCCTGGAGGATCTGCTTCCGGTCCAGCTCCAGAATGCTATGTGGGAAGATTACGGATTGTCCGGGATTTGCTGTCTGGGTTGCGGAACAGGTGAGCTTCCCATTCGCGGTTGCACAATCGGCGAGGCTGGCCGCGCCGGCACGGTCGGCAAGAAGCACGGTTGGATCGGGTCTATGTTGAAGACCAATCGATTTCGAGGCTTTTGTGAGGGCGGCGACGATTGTGCGCTCTTCGCGGGCATAGTCTTGCAAATCTTTCAACTCGCCATCGAGCTTTGCCTTTTCCTCCAGGTTTTTCCACTTCTTTGCGCGAGCTACGGCCGACGCAGCGTTCGCCTCTGCCGCCTGCAGATCCGGTCCCAACTTGGCGATCTGTTTCGCGATCGCATCGGCAAGGGCCTGCACAGACCCTCCGTTCCGAGTGCACTCGCCCCCGCATGTAGCGTTCGGATCGCATTGGGTTGATATGCACTTGACCGAGCGATCGATATGAGCGACCGCGTCGTCAATGATGCTCAGTTGCAGCACTGATGATCCGACCTCCTCAGTGCCGGGACGGACCATAGGCCAACCGTCAGCAAACGTCTCGGGCTTTTGGCGTTCGTCTTCCTTCGGTTCGTTTGACGGTTTCACTTCGTTTCCCGCCATTGACCACTCGTAATTCTCGATCGCGAGATTGCCTTTGCCATCAGGCACGTGGTCGTGTTCGATTGGCGTTGACTTTGGGAGCTCGCAGGAGCACTTCAGTCCGTACCTGACGGCGGCCTTGTGAGAAACGCCTATCAGTTTGTCAATCTGCGTCCCCGGGGCCGGAGTACGAAGCGCCTCGCGAAGAGACAACAGCTCGAAGATGGCATCACTCGCTGCAACGGCAGCACGGAATTGTGAATCTCTGACAATCGCGTCGATCGTCTCAGCCGTTGGGTTCTTTAGAATCTTGACAGCCTGTGGACGATCAGCACTGAGCGCGACGACGCCATAGCGAACTTCGGCTCTCGCCGTTCCCAACTTTGAGCTGACTGGATAGACGAGTACTGACTCATTTAGGTTAAAGGAGATAGGGATGGTTATCGTGATCGTCCGATCGGCAGTTCCGTTCCTGAACTCCAAGTCTGCGCCCACAGGAATGGCCTTCGGGCGTCTAGGGTTAAGGAAGTCCCAGTCGGCGAAACCCACATTGCTGAGGGGAATGACGACGGTGGGCGGTTTTTCACCTTGAGCTGTGTTGACGCTTGCCGAAGGCGCAGTTCTCGCCGCAGCGCCCGCTGTCGTTCTCTCCTGCCCAGCACCTGACGCCGCCATGCCGCTAGCCAGGACAAGCGCACAAAAAAGTGAGAGAAGGTTAGTTTTTCCGATTCGCATTCACTACCTCCAGGTTGTCTCGTGACGGTGAGCCACTTGGAGTGACGGACGAAAAGGTTTTTTTCCTGCTTGCCTCCTGCTCCTACCTAATCGCTTCGACCGGGCCGCTTCGCCGCCTTCCCGACGACAACCAATGTGCCTTTGGGCGTAGCGACTGCGTACGTCTAGAGAGAAAACGCGCTTCGGGCTCAGAGACTCAGCCGAAGTTTGGTAGCGCATACGGGATTCGAACCCGTGTTACCGCCGTGAGAGGGCGGCGTCCTGGACCCCTAGACGAATGCGCCAGAGTGGTGGGGACGCGGAAGATAGCGTGCGGCTTCTTCGCGGTCAAGGGCCGGTAACGCCGGGTGGGGAGGCGGCATTCCGCGCCGAACGGATGCTCCTCGGCGAGAGGAGAGATTGCCGCGGAATATCGGTACGGACGGCCGTCTTTCATGACGAACACCACACCATCACGGACAAGGAGAGGTAGATGCCAATCAATGAACCGGTAATCTCGGACCAGGACCGGGCCACGCTCCAGCGGGCGTATCAGACACTCTTCGACGGCCGGAAGGCGATGATCGACGGGATGGCAGGCGTCGAACAGTCGCCGTACTTCCGAGGGGTGATCGTCGATTCGATCATCTCCGGGCTGATGGCGCACTTTCATGAATTCGCCCGGAACAAGTCTGCGCATATGGACGAGATCAACGGATGGGGGAGGACGCTGGAAGCGTACGTGAGCAACCGTGCCGCGCAGATCGTCACGATCCTGACCGGGTTGAAAAAGCACTGAAGCGGTAGTCCTCAGCGCAGCATCGCCACCGCCGCGAGGAACGAGCCGACGAGGAGCACCACGCTGACGGCCCAGCGTCCGAGTCCCAGCACGATGGTTTTGAGACCCGTCGCGGTTGTGCTGTCGCCGTAGAAGCGCCGCTGCGCGAAGAAGACGTAGACGAGCTGGATGCCGACCGTGACGGCGACGACGCTTTTCTGCAACGGGCCGGGATGGAATCCGGCCACGGCGTAGATGGGCCAGTCGACGACCAGCGCCAGGATGTAGGCAAACGACAGCAGGTGTGCCGCGAAGACGAGGTGCTCGGCGAGATAACGGCGGTGATGCAGTACCTTCAGCACGAGCGCTACGCCGAGGATGTTGACCAGTTGCAGCAGGGTGTAGTTCTTGTGCCACCGGTCGTCGAGCCGGTTCTCGAACTCCTCTCGGGTCACCTTATCCTTGACCGCCCTCTTCTCGATCAGTTTCGTGAAGGCGCCGGTGTTGTCGAACTTCTCGAACGACTTAACGGTGTACAGCGCCGCCGGCGAGTGAGCCGTGAAGGCGAGGAACTGCAGCGCGAATAGGACGAGGAAGAGCCGCAAGGCCGGGATGTAGCGCGACTTGCGCCCCGCGAAGTACTCCTGCGTCAGGAATCCCGGTCTGGTGATGAGATCGCGCAGGGTGGTGAAGAGCTTCGAGTCGACGTGGGCGATCTCATGAAAGACCTCGTGTGTGAAGTGCGCCACGCTGAGGTCGTGGTGCCCTGGCTGCCTCTCGCCGCAGCGAGCGCAGTAGATGTCGGCGAGGTCCGCACCGCAGTTCGTACACTTCGTGAAAGAGGCCGGGTGTTCGATCATTGGGGCGGGAGTGTACCGTTTACGGAGTCTCGCGGTCTCGGGGTTGCGCGGTCTCGCGGTGATGGTTGCTGGGTTGCGAGGTTGCTGGGTTGCTTTGCACCGCGTTTCAGAAATCGGGCAACCTAGCAACTTAGCAACCTAGCAACTCAGCAACCTATCCACCCCGAGACCGCGCAACCGCGAGACCTCGCAACCGCGCACAAACAGGCGCAAACTATCTCCATGCTTCCTTTCGCACTGCTCCTCGCCATCCAGTTGCTCGAGCCGGGATCGTTTCATGGGGATGAAGTCCGCGCCGTCAGCGGGCAGCGATGGCTGGCGCTGGTGTGGGATGAGAAAGGGAGCGCGCTGCGGCCGGTCACCATTCACGTGGCCAGCGCCAATCCCGCCGATCAAAGTAGCTTTCCGGAAGGAAAACAGGTCACCGTCAAGCCGGCGTACGACGATTCGCTGGTGGCGCTGCTCCGGGGGCCCGAGCTGAACGAAGGGCCTGTGACCACGGCGGTCTTCGACGGCAACGGCGATCTCGAGATCGGAAAAACGGTGCCTTTGACCCTGCCCGATTCGCCGCCGACGCACTACACGCTCACTCTCTCCTGCAAGCCCGGGAAGACTGTCTACCCGAGTTTCCGCTGTCCGCTCGTTCTCTCCGATGGCGTGCAGAGTCAGGAGCTCTTCGTCTATACGGCGTTCCCGGGGGAACAGAGGCAGCACATCTCATTCCCCGGACCGTCACCCTACTTCGCCTGGGCCGGTGACCTCGACGGCGACGGCAAGCTCGATCTGCTGGTCAACACCACCAACCATGATAACGGCGGCGATCTGACGCTCTACCTTTCGTCGAAAGCGAAGAATGGCGCGCTGGCCGGCGTCGCCGCGCAATTCCTGACGGTCGGCTGCTGATCCCGTCTGGGATCAGAGGTTTCTCGTTAACGCCCGCCCGCCGTGAATCTCGTCGGAGGGATCGCGGAGGTAGACGCGCAGGAGGTAGTCGAGGGCGATGGCCAGCCCCTGGCGCTCGCGGAGGGTGGCCAGCAGTGGGACGGAGAGCACGCCGAAGAAGAAGGCGGTGCTGAGCCAGCCGGTGGGGTGGATGCCGAAGTAGAGGAAGGCGATGCCGAAGAGGATGGGAATGCGGTCGGTGATGATCATGAACATCAGCGTGTCGCCGTAGTCGCGCTGATAGAGAAGGTGGCACTCCGAGCAACGCTCATATGTCTTCAGCCCGCGGCGAAAGAGCTGCCCCTCGCCGCAACCGGGACAGCGTCGCCGCAGCCCGCGCCGGAGGGCGGTGGTGATGGGCGGGCGGGGTGGGGTGGTTTGCATTCGGGGTTTCGTGGTCTCGGGGTTGCGCGGTCTCGGGGTTGCTTGGTTGCAAGGTTGCTGAGGTGCAGCTATAACCGCGAGACCTCGCAACTGCGAGACCCCGTGACTCCGTACACAACGACCTTACCGTTTCTCCGCTTCCGTCGAGTGCTTCGGTGCCGCTGTGCGCATCGCCTTGATTGCGGAGCGGAGGAGGGAGTTCACGGCTTCGGACGAGTCAAAGACTTCAGCCACGTCTTTGTCGAGATAGATCGGCGGCGCGAAGGTCACGCCCGCGAAGCGGTTCGGCTTCAGGTTCTTGAAGAAATCCGGGCCGTACTCGGGACGGAGGTCGTCATCGTGCACTTCAGGGAAACTTTTCTTCTTCATAGAGTCTGCGTTCGTAGCGTGTCAGGAGACGTGCGCTGATGATCCTCACCACGTCGCCCAGCTCGAGAAAGGATACCAGCAGAAGACGAGATCGACTGCTCAGTCCAGCGATGAGTTCCCGCTCTTCCTTTTCGGAAGCATGATCGGGATCCGGACCGATGCCGGCGAGGCCATCGGCGAACACCGTCCGAGCTTCGTCGAATGTGACGCCATGCTTCCGAGCGTTGTGAGCTGCTTTACTTGATCCATTCAAACCGCTCGTCATCTACAGATCCATCACCGGCCCAGATACTCTTCGACCGCGCGCCGCGAAGAATCATAGAGCAGAGGTAGCCGCCGGGCCGAGGCGACCACCTACGCGGTCGTCAGGCAAATGTTGCGTGTTCGGTTGGCCGGCGGCGAGACGCCGCCGGGCCAGCCAGCCGGGCCAGCCGGCGAGACGCCAGCGCTCCGGCTGCGCACACAGCGCTCCGCTTCCCTCACTCCAGCTTCGCCACCTCCACCAGCAACGCCAGGCCGGTCTCGTCGCGGCGGATGGTTACGTTGGCGCGGCTGACGCCGGCGTTTTCGCAGTAACGGTAGATGTCCTCTTCCGTCCGTTCGATGAGGTTCCAGTTGCCGAAGTATTCGATAAGGGGGCGGTAGGGGTTTCCGGCGGCGATGTTGGTGAAGTAGAAGACGCCGCCGGGAGCGAGGGCGCGGACGGCGAGCTGGATGAGGAGGGTGGCGGTGCGCTCTTCGAGATAGTCGACCAGGCCGCCGGCGAGCACGAGATCGAACGCGCCCCGAGGAAGCCGGCGGGCGAAGGAGAGGGCATCGCCCTGGCGGAAGTGGCAATGGCTGGCGATCCTGGCGAGCGCTTTTCGAGAGAACGTCAGGG
>Ga0247694_1000416_pt1 | contig 9669 bp, 13 predicted proteins | sample CNK35_metaG_FD_182736 | JGI IMG/M metagenome (GOLD analysis project Ga0247694, IMG submission 182736) | Soil microbial communities from Purdue University Martell Research Forest, Indiana, United States - CNK35 | ecosystem: Environmental > Terrestrial > Soil > Temperate forest > Bulk soil | place...
TCGCCTGAAACGCCTCGCAGTTCGAGCACGACGAAATCTCGCGAAACTCCCCGCTCGACGGCAGCCACACCTCGATGTCATACGTTTTCGCCGACGCAAATCCCATGTCCCCCGTGCACAGCAACATCGTCCGGTAGTGCAACCCCAGCTGCTGCAAAATCGTTTCGGCATTCGCGAGCAACTTCTCGTGCTCCTCGTAACTCTTCTCTGGATGCGTAAACTTGAACATCTCCACCTTCTGAAATTGATGCTGCCGTAAAATCCCCCGCGTATCTTTTCCCGCCGCCCCCGCCTCCGAGCGAAAGCACGCAGTCCACGCCGTCACATAAATCGGCAGCTTCTCCTCCGCAATCGTCTCGTCGCGGTGCAGATTGTGCAGCTCCACTTCCGACGTCGGCGTCAGCCAAAAATCCGTCCCCTCCACGCGAAACAAATCCGCCGCAAACTTCGGCAATTGACCTGCTCCAGTAAGCGAGGCCGTATTCACCAAAAACGGCGGCAAAATCTCTGTGTACCCGTGCTCCCGCGTGTGCACATCCAGAAAGAAATTCGCCAGCGCCCGCTCTAGCCGCGCTCCCCATCCCTTGTAGACCGCGAACCGCGCCCCGGTCATCTTCGTCGCCGCCGCCAAGTCCAGAATCCCCGCGCGCTCGCCCACCTCCCAGTGCGGCTTCGGCGTAAAATCAAAACGCGGAGGAGCCCCCCACCTTCGCACTTCCACATTGTCTTCCGCGCTGTGCCCCACCGGCACCGACGCATGCGGCAGATTCGGTATCGTCAGCATCAACTCGCTTTGCGTAGCATTCAACTGCGCAATTCGCTCGTCCGCCGCCTTGATCTTCTCCGAAACCGACTTCATCTCCCCAATCAACGCGTCCGCGTCCTGCTTCGCCTTCTTCAACCGCGCAATCTCATCGCTCGCCTTGTTCCTCTGCGACTTCAACGCCTCTGTCGCCGTAATCAGCTCCCGCCTCTGCGCGTCCAAAACGCGAAACGCATCCAGATGCAGCGGCGTGCCGCGCTTCTCCGCCATCTCCGCAAACAAGTCCAAATGATCCCGAAAATAGTTCAAGTCATGCACGGTTGAGTTCGACCTCGCCTATCAAAAGAGGATACCAGACCAAACTCGATTGTCGGACCTATCGTTCTCGTAGAATCCTGCGGATGTTTCGTTTGCCATGCAGCACAGCGGCAATGTCCAGCGGCCGCGTTCCAGGCTTATAGATGATCTGATATGAGCGAACTGTCCAAAACAATACGGGCCGCCTCGTCAGGTCCATTCGGCTATGGCCCTTGCCGGGCATCTCCGCAAGTCCTCGTATTGCTTCCAGCAGTTCCTCGCGCACGCGGTCTGCGGCGTCGACATTATCTTGCGCTATGTATTCGTATATTTCCGTCAGGTCCTGATAGGCTTCCGGCGAGAGACGAAACGTGGTCATTTCTCACGCGATCGTATTTCTTGGCCCCGCTTTCTCAACTGCTCAAAGCATTCTTCGCCGTCAACGCCTTCGCCAGCTTCGAGCTGCGCCAAGCCGCGTCCGATTTTTTCGTCGATTTTCTCGCGCGTGTACTCCTCCCCAAACTCCCGCGCAATAAAGTAGTGCTGAAGCGCGGTGCCCACAAGCGCGGCAGCGCTCGGGAATCGCCCAGTTTCAATCTCTTTTTGGACCAGCTTTTCTGTTTCGGCGTCCAGTTTTACTTCCATAATCACCCTCGCACTTCGGCATACCTTAATTCTTCCGCTATACTAGCCCACCGCACCCCAAAACTAAATCCCACATATTCTCTTCTCCGCGACCTCTGTGTCTCCGCGCTTAGATTTCTTCTCAAGCTTCATTCCTTCTCACACAATCTCCAGCTTCAACCCCGGGAACGCCGTTTTGTACAATCCTCCGTCCAGCGTCAAGAGCTTGTAACCGTTCTCCAGCGCATGCGCTCCAATCAGGAAATCCGCCAGCAATCGTCGCGGCTCCGCTCTGCCGTGTTTTTTTCGCCGCAGGGCATGCGCCTGAAACGCTCTGCCTGCCGTCCTCCAGATTTTCTCTTTCAACTCCCACTCCACCGCAATCCTCGCCTCTTCGCAGAACCGATCCACAAACGCCTCCGTCCTTCCCTGCGCGCCTATCAACTCCGCATACACCACTCCTGAAATGGCCAGCGCTTCCCTGTTTGATACCGCCTCCAGAGCCGCTCGCGCCACTCGATGCAGGCTGTCGCTTGCATCCCATAAAGCCACAAGAACGTTCGTGTCGAGCGCGACCGTCACTCGTCGTCCTCATGGCCGCGGATCTCCCGTATCCACTTTTGTATAGCCTTTCGTCCACTTCCAATGCCCGGATTGCCGATCCCCGCATACTTTTCAAACACACTCTTATCTCGTACCGCCTTCACCTGCACTCCCTTGCCGTTATCCTCAAACTCCAATTTATCCCCCGCGCGCACTCCCAGCCTGCGCCGGATATCCCGCGGCACGGTAATCTGCCCTTTGCTGGTCAATTTCGCTTGTCTCTTCATGCCCTTTGCTTCTCTCTTCATGCCCGCGCTCCTATTCCTTACTTTATCACATTCCTCCTTACTTTTGCCCTCCTCTCTGTTTCCTCTGTAGTCTACGTGCCTCTGTGTAAAATTCTTTCTTTTCCTTTCGACTGTCAACTTCCTCTCTGTCTTTATCTCCTTTATCTCCTCTCCCTTGACTCCTATACCCATCTGATCAACGATCCCGATTGATCATCATGTCTCTTCCCACCCCCGCGTTCGACGACCCCAAACACCACCTCCGCATCTACCAGGGCGACTGCCTCGACGTCCTGCAAAAGATCCCCGCCTCCTCCGTCGATCTCGTCTTCGCCGACCCGCCCTACTTCCTCTCCAACGGCGGCATCACCTGCCACGCCGGCAAAATGGTCTCCGTAAACAAAGGCTCCTGGGACAAATTACCCGGCCCCGACTCTGGCCCGGTAAAGGCCAGATTTGACGAAGTTCACGCCTTCAACACCGCCTGGCTCGCCGCTTGCCAGCGCCTCTTAAAGCCCAACGGCTCCATCTGGGTCTCCGGCACCGCCCACGTCATCCACAGCGTCGGCTTTGCCATGCAGCAGCTCGGATTCAAGCTCCTCAACGACATCTCCTGGGTTAAGCCCAATCCTCCTCCCAATCTCTCCTGCCGCTATTTCACTCACGCCACAGAAACCATCATCTGGGCCGCCAAGGACAAAAAGTCCCGCCACACCTTCCACTACAAGCTCATGAAGGAAACCAATCGGGACAAGCAAATGAAGTCCGTCTGGGAAATTCGCCCGCCCGAATCCTGGGAGAAAAAATTCGGCAAGCACCCCACCCAAAAACCCGTCGCCCTCCTCGAACGCATCCTCCTGGCCTCCACCAACGAAGGTGACCTAGTCCTCGATCCGTTCCTAGGCGGCGGCACCACTCTCCTAACCGCATTTCGCTTCCGCCGCCACGCACTGGGCTGCGAACTTTCGCTCGATTACCTCAATCTCTCCCTCCGCCGCCTCTGTTCCAATCTGGTACAAATCCAGCTTTCCCTTTCTTCTTTCGAAATTTCTCTCGACTGCCTCCACTTTTCAGTTGATCCGCCAAGTCTTTCCGTGGATCGATCAGATCGCGCTTCGCCCCGCTCCGTCATTTCGAGCGTAGCGAGAAATCTCTCTTCTCTTTCCGTGAATGTGTCGCAGTCGGTTTCTGAGAGTAGGAACTCGTCTCACTTGCCCGCCCCACTCCAACTCGTCCAACAAGAACGCCGCTTCTATTTCATCGGCCGCGCCGACCGCCGCGTCATCTTCTCCGTCCTAGCCGACTCCCTCGACGACGCCCGCCAAAAATTCCGCGCCTCCGGCCACCCCGACTCCGACGCCCTCTTCATCATCAAAACCGAAACGGAAATTTATCTTGCCTGAGCTCCGGCTCCATAAGGGCTCTGCTTACCGTTGGAAAAAAATCACTTGCTTTTCCGCTGATAGTGTGAGATAATTTATTGGTTGGTCATAGACCAACCAGATTGATTTCGCCGCATAGCGGCAGAAAGTGGTGCTCAAATGAGCAAATCCGCCTCGTTGTGTATTCCCTTTAAAGAAGGTCGACGTACCTCCGACCCAACTAATCCGAATCGCTACAGCTTTGTCGGGCTGACGCCTATAGCTGAAGCGCTAAAACTCCAGCTAGGTTACATCCCATGGGTGAATCCCCGCCACCCCAATCCAAAAGCCAAGATGGCTCGAGTCATAAAAGCTTCCGCATTTGAAAACAGAGGAAAATTTCACCTCCTCAATAGAGGCACCACCCTCATTGCCGAGGACGGCAAACTAGAACAGGAACTCCTTAACGTTGAATTCGGGGCAGCTAAGAAAAGAGGGCTAATAGATGGCGGCACAACCATAGGAGCACTGGTCGACGCACTCGCCGATGGCTTCACCCAAAACCCCGAGAAAGAAGAGCAGCAGCTATTTCGGGTCCAAGTCTTCTGCGGCCGCTGGACCGACGAAGAAGTTGTAGACCTGGCAGAGGCACTCAATACCAGCGTCCAAGTAGATTCGTTTTCGATAGCTAATTTGGCAGGCGAGTTCGACTGGATCAAAGAGGCTCTACGAAAGAGCCGCGCTGGCTTTAAGGTAAGCTACTTCACCAATGACGAAGGCGATGTGGGCATCGACGACATCGTTCAATGGCTTGCTCTTTTCATGATGGATGAACCCCACACCGCATATTCGTCCAAAGAGAAATGCTTAGAACACTTTGAAGCCAACCTTGGCGACTACAAGAAATGCGAGAGCGTACTCTCCGACATCGTAAGGCTATCAGAATACGTCCCCTTCCAATCGAAGCTGCTCTACAACGCTTCCGGAAATCACAAGTTCGGTCGGCTGGGGATAATTGCAGATTCGACCAAGGGCTCTACCTACAAGCTCCCAGTCCTCGGAGAAACCATTGACTACGCCCCGCACAAGGCCTGGGTATTCCCACTCTTGGCGAGTCTAAAGCCGCTCTTGGACAAGTCTGGAAGTGTTTTCAAATGGCGAAAGGACCCCTTTAAGGTCTTCGACAAGTTGAGCTCAGAACTAGTCACGAAGGTCAATCGCTCTTACGGTTCCCTCCAGACATTCAACGCGGTCGGCAAAAATCCCGACCTATATGAACTTTTGATGGAAAAAGTGGAGAACACACTCTAGCGAGCGTGCTGCTCCGCATTTCGAGTCGGAAAGGAGGTGATATCTTATGAAGAGACAATTCAAACCCGGCGACGTTGCCCCTGTTTCTGGCCTCTATGAGCTGATTGGGCCCCGCGGCGGGGACACCGGCAAAGAGCGCACAGCGGTCAAGGGAGACGTTCTACCGCCGACGCCGAAGCCCGGAATGACGTACAAAATCTCCGAGCGCGCGCACAACAAGAGCGGTCATAACCCGAAGTAAAACACAAGGGAAGGCCGATGCTTCTAACCGATGAAGGCTAGGTGGCGTTAAAGGATAAGCCGGCGCCGCTTTTTTCTCAGCGTCACCTTCCTTCTTGAGAACAACCCGTGATCTAATTCCGGCGTGGAACTCCAGCTTCCCATCACAGGTCTTGATCGATACAAAAGCGCATCGCAACGCGCCCGCGTTGGAACGGAATCATGGGGGGCCTCAAATTTCTTCTGCCCTGTTTGTGACTCGCCGCGGCTCGAGGCCGCCCCGCATGGAACCGCAACGCTCGATTACTCTTGTCCGAAGTGCGACTCACCCTTCCAACTGAAGAGCCAATCCAGACCGTTCGGCAGAAGAATCGTCGATGCCGCCTATTCGCAAATGAAGAGCGCCATCCTCACCGACCGCACGCCAAACCTCTATGTCTTGCAGTACGACCTAACCGCCTGGACCGTCCGCACCGTCATTCTAATTCCGCACTTCGCCTTCGCGCTGTCCGCCATCGAATGCCGCCCGCCTCTCGCACCAACCGCTCGCCGCGCTGGATGGGTCGGCTGCAACATTCTGCTCAATAAAATCCCGCAGGACGCCCGCATTCCCATCGTCGCAGACGGCACCGCCCGCCCCGTCGCCGAAGTTCGCCGCGCCTACCGCCGCTTACGCCCGCTCGAAAAACTCAAAGTAGAAAACCGCGGTTGGACCCTCGACGTCCTCAATGTCGTCCGCTCCCTGAACAAACCAGAATTCTCTCTTGCGGATGTCTATGCCCATTCCAACACGCTGGCGAAACTCCATCCCAACAACGCCCACGTTCGCGACAAAATCCGCCAACAACTCCAGGCTCTGCGCGACCTTGGCCTCCTCGAATTCCTAGGCAGTGGCTCCTACACTCTCAAATAGCCGAGTATTCATCTCGCGGGCGCACATAGCGCACTCTGCTATTTCCGCAATTCGTGCAGTCTAATCCAGTCACCTGGGGCGCGCTCATATTTCCAAAAATACCAGCCGTCGCAAGACCGCTTGCAGGCCACACTTCCAGCAGCGGAGGGTGAATTATAGGTCTTTCCCTTGAATCGAATCGAACCGTTTCGCCTCACCCGTGCCTTGTAGGTTTTTCCCTTTAGTGTGGCCCGCAATCTCATCGTAGATTTTATATATTCGGCTAGAACTGGCTGATGCTTCTTGCCTTTTCTCGGGATACTCCGAAGCCTCTTCTGTTCGTGTTCTTGGCCGATAAGTGAGATCAGCTCATCGTGCTGATACCTCTTCATATCCCTTTTCAGAGCGCGCTTCAGATTCTCTGAGCTTTTGAACTTTCCCTTGTTCTTATTCCCTGGCGGCTTTCCTGTGAGACGCAGGATCAGAGTTTCAAGCTCCTTGAGGTGTTTTTCACCAATGGTGAAGTACACGCTAAACCGGTCCCACGATTTGCCATGATGGTCCTTCAGATGCTGGCGCAAACGCCATCTCAAATCACTGGCCAGTCCCACGTAGTACAGCTTTTCCCTCCGGTATAAGGCGTACACGCCTTGGCGATGCCTGACATAGCTTTTGAAAAGCGTTGGATATTTCTCAATTGCATCGCGACTTATTCTTTCAATGTACTGATTTACGAGAGGAGCTTCTTTGGGCACAGGTCGTACCTCGGCAATACGAGCCAGGATGTTCGCACGTTTAACAAGGTAGCACGATAAATGAGTGTGCTTGAGTTACGAAGCAGTTATATAAAGGCCGGGCGGCGGGGTGCCGCAGCCTTCGGTGTTAAAGGCTGCGCGTTTTGACTCTCCCTCCGCCAACTCGCCCCCATCTTTGATTCGCTGAAATCTCTCTTGACAATTCCGTAATTCATGCTATTATACTTGGTAGGTAAAGTTGCATTTTGCCTCGTAGCGCCGACATTCCGTCGGCCTTTTTTATTTCTGGAAGCTCTTCGGCAGGCTAAGTCTTTTGTTTGTCGCTCATATGCGGCACGGCTCAAAATGCATGATTCTGGCGGGCGTAAGTCCTTTGTTTGCCACTCTTGCGAAATGGATGCAACTCCATGAAAACACAACAACTTCAAGTCTTGTATTTGCCACTCTTACGAGCCGCGTCAAGCGTAAGTCCTTTGCTTGCCACTCTTACAGAAAACACCCGGGGTGGGGATACCCCTTCGCGCCGCGCGCTGCAGTCCTCATTTTAAACGCCGCGGCTTTTGACTTTTCCCCCGCTATTCCGCCGCCGCCCCGCCTTCGTCCCTTTCCTGCGGACCAATTTGATCTCCACCCGACTGTCCAAAGCGTGCGCCACGCGAATCAACGTCCCCATCGTCAATTTTCGCGGCTCATTCACCATCGCCGAAATCTTGGGCGCGCTCATTTCCGCCCTCGCCGCCAGCCTTGCCTCGCTCAGTTTCTCCGCCGGATGCCACTTCAACCTTGGACTTTCCACTCTTCCTTTGCTATACTTGTATAGCGAGGTCGCTATGCTAGCCATCCGCCTTCCTGACTCCATCGAAAAGCGTCTCGAAAAACTCGCCCGCCGCACCGGACGCACCAAGACCTTCTACGTCCGCGAAGCTATCCTTGAGCACCTTGACGATCTCGAAGATCTATATCTCGCCGAGAAATCCTTCGACCGTATTCAGAAGGGTGAGGAACAAACCGTTCCACTGAAAGAACTTCTAAAATAGCATGCCCTGGCAGGTCGAATTTTCGTCCACCGCCGCCGGCGAACTTGCACGCCTCGACCCGCAGCACCGCAAGCGCATCCTGAAATTCCTTCACGAGCGCATCGCGCCGCTCGAAAATCCGCGCAGCATCGGCCAGGCCCTGCACGGCTCCAAGTTTGGCGAGTTTTGGAAATATCGTGTCGGCGACTACCGCCTCATCTCGAAAATCGAAGACACCCGCGTGCTCATCCTGGTCCTTCGTATCGGCCATCGCCGTGACGTCTACCGTTAGCCGCTATTCCGCCGCCCCGCTTTCGTCCTTTTCCTGCGCACCAATTTGATTTCCACGCGTCTCCCCAAAGCATGCGCCACGCGAATCAACGTCCCAATCGTCAGATTCCGCGGCTCATTCACCCTAAATTGGCTTGCCTCTGGCTGCTTGTCCCTTCAGGAGGAATGTCTTGGGGAACTTGCCTTCACCGCAAATCTTGAAGGAACCGAAATCCTTGTACCACCACCCGTCGGGCGCTTCGGGCTCGGTTTCGCGCCACAGTTTTAGCTAATATAAATCCTCGCCAGTAATCCTTCGCTCCGCGACCCGGTCAAAGAGGTGTTGCCGCAAAGCCGGCGGGAGATTCGTCCACTGAATCTTCGGCATCACTCACCGAAGGTCATTCGCGCGAGCTCGCTTTTCAAGCGCTCCCGTTCGGCAGGATCGGTGGATTCTGTCAGCCGGGTCGTCAAGGAGAAGAACCGTTCTTTCTCCGCTTCTTTGGACGCAAGGCCTGTTTCGATCAAATCCACCAGCACTCGGCTGGCGCTCGTCTTCTCAGTCTTGGCCAGCGCTTTCACGCGCTTCGCGATCCGTGCCGGAATCGATACGCTCTGCCGCACAGCCTTTTCGGTATTCGCCAAGAGCCCAGTTTACACCACTCTGCACCACAATGCACCAGCTAGAAGAAAACCTCGGGCGACACGTGGAACCGCGCGCTCAGTCGTTCAATCTGGTCCTTGTTCAAATCCCGCTTCCCGCTCAGCACTTCCTCCACACGCTCGCATCCCCGTCGTGAGCGAAGGAGCTCCTCACACCGCCGGGTGCCGCAGCCCTCGATTTTAAGGCGGCGGGTTTTGACTTTTCCCCCGCCATTCCCCGCCGCCCCAACCCCCGATTTTTTCAGCTTTTCCCTTGACAAAAAGTGACACCTAGCGTGAAGTATTGAGTGGGTAATATCGCGACCGAACCCGTGAACGCCAGCATCTCTGCTGGCGTTTTTGCTTTCTGGCGCACGCTTTTCGGCCTAACTCCTCTATTCGCAACACTGACGAAACAAACCGAATTCTTGCACAATTGTGGTGCAAATTCGGGTGAGCAAGTTATTTAGAATCAACACTTATAAAAGCATATGAAAACAAACCACTTTACCTATCTTTAGAATGAACACTTACGAAAAAAGTGGGGAGGGGGGACCTGCCGATAAGTTCATTCTAAAGGGTTCTAACCCGGATTTCTCACCAGGATTGTGCAAAGACATCTGATTTGAAGTAGAAAAAGGCCGCTTTCTCAGGCATAACTGCGTTGTCTAGGCGAAGTAAATGCCAAG